>Ga0326728_10014888_pt1 | contig 16350 bp, 18 predicted proteins | sample MB3enrmetagenome_FD_207602 | JGI IMG/M metagenome (GOLD analysis project Ga0326728, IMG submission 207602) | Lab enriched peat soil microbial communities from McLean, Ithaca, NY, United States - MB31MN | ecosystem: Environmental > Terrestrial > Soil > Wetlands > Peat | place: USA: New York...
GCCGATTTCGCCGACGGCGGACGCGCGGGCGGCCGCGAAGCTTGAGCCCGCCGGATTGGTGAACTAAAGCTAGGTCCGACAAAGCGGAATCGTCGCGGCCGCGCGCCCGGGCGGGCCGCGCCAGTTTAGGAGTTGCGCTTGAGCATTCCCCTTCGACAGGCCGCCGCCGTCGGCGCCTATATCCTCAAGCAGCATCTCATGGGTCGCAAGCGCTACCCGCTCGTGCTGATGCTCGAGCCGCTGTTCCGCTGCAACCTCTCCTGCGCCGGCTGCGGCAAGATCGACTATCCCGACGAGGTCCTCGACAAGCGGCTGTCGGTCGCCGACGCGCTCGCCGCGGTCGACGAATGCGGCGCGCCGGTCGTCGTCATGGCCGGCGGCGAGCCGCTCGTGCACGACGACCTGCCGGCGATCGTCGAGGGCGTGATCGCGCGGCGCAAGTTCGCCATCGTCTGCACCAACGGCCTGTTGCTGGCGAAGAAGATCGACCGGTATCGGCCGAGCCCCTATTTCACCTGGTCGATCCATCTCGACGGCGACCGCGAGATGCATGACAAGTCGGTTTGCCGCAAGGGCGTCTACGACCGCGCCGTCGCCGCGCTGAAGACGGCGAAGGCGAAGGGTTTTCGGGTGACGATCAACTCGACCTTCTTCAACGACGCCGACCCGGCGCGCGTCGCGGCGTTTTTCGACTCCCTCGCCGCGCTCGGCGTCGATGGCGTCACCGTCTCGCCCGGCTACGCCTATGAGCGCGCGCCCGACCAGAAGCATTTCCTCGACCGCCTGGCGACCAAGCGGCTGTTCCGCGAAATCTTCCGCCGCGGCGAGGGCGGGCGCAAATGGGCGTTCAACCAGTCGTCGATGTTCCTCGACTTCCTAGCCGGCAACCAGGCCTATCACTGCACGCCGTGGGGCAACCCGACCCGCACGGTGTTCGGCTGGCAGCGGCCGTGCTACCTGCTCGGCGAGGGCTACGCCGCCACCTTCAAGGAGCTGATCGAGGACACGGACTGGGACGCCTACGGGACCGGCGCCTACGAGAAGTGCGCCAATTGCATGGTCCACAGCGGCTTCGAGGCGACCGCCGTCGTCGACACGGTGAAGCGGCCGTGGAAGGCGCTCGGCGTCGCCTTCAGCGGCGTCCGCACCGAGGGGCCGATGGCGCCCGAGATCCCGCTCGACCAGCAGCGCCCGGCCGAGTTCATCTTTTCCCAGAACGTCGCGCGCAAGCTTTCAGAGATCCGCGAGGCCGAGGAAAAGGCCGGGCGGTCGGCGACAGCGGCCTAGCGCGGCGAAGGCCGCGCCGCTGTCGCGCGCCGTCGCGACGAGGGCGGGCGCCTGCCAAGGCGCGCGGCAGAGGCCGAGCAGAACCGCCGCGTAGTCGACGCTTCCGTCGGGCCGCGCGGCGCGGGCGGCGAGCGCGGGCAGGTCGCGGCCGGCCGGGTCGGCGACGACGCGCAGGATGGCGAAGCGCGCGCCGCGCGCGGCGGCGAAGCGGCCGGCGGCGGCGCTCTCCATGTCGACGGCGATCCCTTCGGTCGTGCGGCGCAGCTCAGCCTTCGCCGCGCGGGCGAGCACTGGCGCGGCGGCGTCGACGACGGCGCCGAAACGGACGCGCTCGCCCCGCGCTCGCAGCCGATCCGCCAACGCGCGCGCGACGCCTTCGTCCGCCGGCAGGCTTTCGCCGCCGGCGAGCGCGCGCGTTCCGACGACGACGTCGCCGCTCTGAAGCGCCGGATCGAGGCCGCCGCACAGTCCAAAGCTGATCGCGAGCGCGATGGACGGCGGCGCCGCGGCGAGCCTTTCGGCGAGGACGGCGCCACCGCCGCACACCGCCAGCGCGTCAGGCCCGCGGGCGAGCGCGGCTTCGCGCTTCAATCCGCTGACGAACAGCAGGCGAGGCGGCGGCGCGGCGCTGGTCAACCGATCACATGCCGAACTTGGTCGCGCGGCTGTCGGCGCGCTTGAGGTTGCGGTAGCGGGCGAGCGCCCACAGCGGGAAGAACTTCGAATAGCCGTGATAGCGCAGATAGAACACGCGCGGGAAACCCGTCGCGGTGTGGTAGGGCTCGTCCCAGAAGCCGTCCTCGCCCTGCGTCGCCGCGAGATAGGCGACGCCGCGCGCGACGGCGGGATGGTCGACCTCGCCCGCCGCCATCAGCCCGAGCAGCGCCCAGGCGGTCTGCGAGGCGGCGCTCGGCGCCGGCTCGAAGCCCTTGTAGTCGAGCTTGTAGCTGTCGCCGCCTTCGCCCCAGCCGCCGTCCGGGTTCTGCGCGCGAATGAGCCACTCGACGCAGCGCCGGGCCGGCGGCGATTGCTTATCGACGCCGGCCGCGTTGAGCGCGCACAGCGCCGACCACGAGCCGTAGATATAGTTCACGCCCCAGCGGCCGTACCAACTGCCGTCCTTCTCCTGGCAGGCGATCAGCGCGTCGAGCCCGCGCGCCAGCGCCGCGCTGGTCTCGCGCGTCTCGCCGAGCTGGGCGAGCAGCGAGACGCAGCGCGCGGAAACGTCGGCGGTCGGCGGATCGAGGAGAGCGCCGTGGTCGGCGAAGGGGATGTTGTTGAGATAATCGTAGCCGCCGTCGGCGTCGAAGGCGGCCCAGGCGCCGTCGCCGCTCTGCATGCCTTCGACCCATTCGCGCGCGCGGGCGATCGCCTCCGCGTGCGGCCCCGCCGCGGCGCCGAAGTCGTCGCGATCGGCGCGGTCCATCGCCATCGCCACCACCGCGGTGTCGTCGAGATCGGGATAATGCGGATTGGCGTACTGGAACGCCCAGCCGCCGGGGCGCGCGTCGGGACGGCGCGCCGCCCAATCGCCCTTGAGGTCGAGGACTTGGCGCGGCTTCAGCCAGGCGAGGCCCGCGCGCCCGCGCGCGCGGCTCGCCGCGTCGCCCGCTTCGAACAGCGCATGGGTCGCCAGCACGGTGTCCCACACCGGCGACAGGCAAGGCTGGCAATAGGCCTCGTCCTCGCCGACCGCCAGCAATCGCTCGATCGAGCGGCGCGCGACGACGAGGTCGGGATGGTCGGGAGGATAGCCGAGCGCGTCGAACATCATCACCGCGTTGGCCATGGCGGGATAGATGCCGCCGAGGCCGTCCTCGCCGTTGAGCCGCTCATGGACGAAGGCCGCGGCGGCGTCGATGGCGCGGCGGCGCAACCCGCGCGGGAAATAAGGCTCGGCGACTTTCAGCGCGCAGTCGATCGCGCCGAAGAACATCACCCAGCCCCGCTTCTGGTGCGCGCCGGTCGGCCAGTCGCGCACTGTCTCCGGCGGCGTCACGAACAGCTCCCGGACGCCAATCCCCCGCGGGTTGGCGGCGCGCGGCTTCAGGGCCTGCAGGACGAGCAGCGGGACGAGCACCGTGCGCGCCCAGTAGGACATCTTCTCGAGATGGACGGGGAACCAGCGCGGCAAGAGCACGATCTCGACCGGCATGGCTGGCGCGGCGCGCCAGGGGACCTCGCCGTAGAGCGCCAGCAGCAGGCGGGTGAAGACGTTGCTGCGCGCCGCGCCGCCGCGGGCGAGGATGGCTTCGCGCGCGCGGCGCATGTGCGCGGCTTCGCGGTCGTCGCCGATCATCTTCAGGGCGAAGTAGGCCTTGACGCTGGCGCTGACGTCCAAGGCGCCGGCGTGGAAGAGCGGCCAGCCGCCGTGATCGCCCTGGATACGCCTGAGATAGGCGGCGATCTTCCGCTCGAGCGCGAGGTCGGCCGGCTCGCCGCGGTAATGCCTGAGCAGCACGTATTCGGCGGGGATGGTCGCGTCGGCTTCGAGCTCGAAGCGCCAATGCCCGTCGTCGCGCTGGAGGGCGCCGAGCGCCTCGGCCGCCGTCGCGATGCGCGGCTCCAGAGCTTCGAGCGACGGCGCAGCCTCGCCGCGAGCGACAGCGACGTTCATGGACGGCTCCCTGCGACGACGGCGGTCCGCGGCGCGCGGGCGCGCTGGTTCGAAACGATTGTAGCGGCGGCGTAGCCCGAGCGCACGGCCCCTTCAATGCACGCCGGCAGCCCGGTCCGGGTCCAGTCGCCGGCGAGCGCGACATTCGTCCAGCGCGTGCGCGAAGGCGGGCGCTTGGCGTTCTGCGCCGGCGTGGCGGCGAAGGTCGCGCGCCGCTCCTTGACCACCTGCCAGCGCGGCAAGGCGGCGGGAAGGCCGGTCAGCGCCGCCGCCTCGCGCCAGATCTCCGCCGCCAATTCCTCGCGCGGACGATCGATCAGCCGGTCGGCGGCGCTGATCGTCGCCGACAGGCGGTCGGGGAAAGCAAACAGCCACTCGGTCAGGCCGTTGAGAACGGCGAGGATCGGCGGCTGGCCGCGCGGCGGCGCGATGCGGAAATGGGCGTTGACGATGCCGCGGAATTCATCGGGCGCGTCGAGCCCAGGCAGCAGCTCGCGCGCCGTCCCCGGCGGCGCGGCGACGATCAGCGCGTCGTCGTGGCCGAGCGCCGCGCTCCCCGCCTCGAAATCGAGCGCCACGGCGCGCTCGCCTGCGAAGCGCACGCCGCGCAGCCGCGCGCCGAAGCTCACCGTCGCGCCGCGCGCGGAAAGAAAGGCGAGCGCAGGGTTGATGAAGGTCGGCGCAAGCCCGCGGGCGGCGATAAGCGGCCGGCAGGCGCGCCCGCCCGCCGCAAGCGTCTCGCGCAGCGTCCCCGCCGCCAGCGCCGCCGAGCCCTCGCGCGGGTCGACGTTGAGGCCGGCGAGCAGCACCGGCCGCCACAGGCGTTGGTAAAGCGCGCCTTCGCAGCGCATCGCTTCGCCAATGGTCGCGCGCGCCGGCGCGAAGAAGAGGCCGACCGGGGCGAGGAAGTCGCCGAGCCGCGCTCCCGGAGGACGGCGGCTGCGGTCGAAGAGCCACCAAGGGACGCGCCCGGCGTTCGGCCTGAGGCGCCAGCGCTCGCCGCTCTTCAGATCGGCGAAATCGAACGTCGCTTCGCGCGGTCCGTCGAGGCCGGGCGCGCCGATCCGCTCGAGGTAGTCGAGCGCGGCCCGGTTGCCGGAGAGCAGCAGGTGATTGCCGTTGTCGATCGTCATGCCGAGCGACGGGTCGAAATAGGAGCGGCAGCGGCCGCCGGCGGCGCGCGCCGCCTCGTGCACGACGACTTGGCGCCCGGCCTCGGCGAGGCGCGTCGCCGCGCTCAAGCCGGCGACGCCCGCGCCGACGACATGAACGACGCCGCCGCTCACGGCAGGCCATAGCGCAAGAGCGCGCCGAGGATGGCGAGCCGGCTCGCCCTGACGCGGCGGCGCGGCGGCGCGAAACCGTCGCGCAGCATGCGATCGAAGATCGAGCGATAGGCGGCGGCCATCAGCCGCGGCGCCTTCGCTGCGGAGCGCGGCGCGCCCGCCAGGATCGGCTCAGCCTGATCGAAGTGCCAGCGCGCGCGCTCCGCCACCGCCGCGCAGGCGGCGGCGAGCCGGGGATCGGCCGCCGCCGCGAGCGGCTCGTCGGTCCGCGCGCCCGCCGCGACGAGCGCCTCGCGCGGCAGATAGAGCCGGCCGATGGCGGCGTCCTCGTCGATGTCGCGCAGGATGTTGGTGAGCTGGAGCGCGCGTCCGAGATGATGGGCGAGCGCGTCGGCCGCCTTCGCTTCAAAGCCGAAGACGCGCGCCGAGAGACGGCCGACGGCGCAGGCGACCCGGTCGCAATAGAGATCGAGCGTCGCCCAGTCCGGGGCGCGGATGTCGCCGGCGGCGTCCATCGCCATGCCGTCGATGACCGCCTCGAAGTCGGGGCGCCTAAGGCTGTAGCGGCGCGCCGCTTCGTCGAGCGCGGCGAGATGCGGCGGCGCGCGGCCGGCGAACAGCGCGGCGACGTCGGCGCGCCAGGCGGCCAGCGCCGCCAGGCGCTCGGCCGCGGACCAGGGCCCTTGCTCGTCGGCGATGTCGTCGACCGCGCGGCAAAAGGCGTAGAGCGCGAACATCGCCTCGCGGCGGCGCTTCGGCAGGATGCGCATCGCGAGATAGAACGAGCTGTGGATCGCTGGCGCCGCTTGCGGGTTCATGCGTCGACCTGCGGTCGCGTTCGACGGGTTCGCATCAGCCGCGCGGGGAGCCGCCGCAACGCGCCGACCCCGCCGATCCAGATGAAATGGACCTTGCCGAGGCGGACGCGCTCGCCCAAGGGATCGCGGCGTTCGAGCTCGCGCGCCTGACGACGCGCGAGGCTCTCGATCGCGCCGATCTCCAGCGCGAGACGATGGTCGGCGATCTGCCGCGCGAGCGCCGCGCCTTGCCGCGTCAGCTCGCCGGCGCGGCGCGCGAGCTCGGCGATCGCGCCCCGCAGCGCCGGCGAGGCGCGCGCCGCGCCGAGCGCTTCGGTCGCGGCGCCATGCGCGGCGAGAACGTCCTGCGGCAGATAGACGCGATCGAGACGGCGGTAATCGGCGCCGCAGTCCTGCAGGTGGTTGATCACCTGAAGCGCCGCGCACAGCGCGTCGGAGGCGGGCCAGCGCGCCTCGTCCTCGCCGTGGACCTCGAGCACGAAGCGGCCGACCGGCGCCGCCGACAGGCGGCAATAGTCCATCAGCTCCGCCCAGTCGGCGTAGCGGCGCTTGTGAACGTCGATGCGGAACGCCGCGAGCAGGTCGAGGGCGTGGCGGGGGCTGAGGCCGCGCTCGCGCAAGGCGAGGCGCAGCGGCTCGGCGTCGGGCTCGCGCCGCGCGCCGCCGCACAGCGCTTCGCCGAGCGCCTCGAGCGAGGCGAGCTTGCGCTCGGCGGAAAGCGTCGGATGGTCGGCGACGTCGTCGGCGGCGCGGGCGAAGCGATAGAAGGCGAGGATGGGGCCGCGATGGCGAGCGTCCATCAGCTTCGAGGCGACCGGAAAATTCTCGTCGCGATGGGTCTTGCCGGAAAGCGCCACGGTCGCCGTCATCATGCGCGCACGTCGTTTGGCGCTTGAAAACGGCCTTTCCAATAGCCGCCGCACCCGCGCCAATATAGCACGGCCGAAGCCGAGGTGAAGACGAGGTAGGCGAGGGCGATCACGGGCAGCGCGAGGCCGGTTGCGAAGGGCCGGCGGTAAAGCCGCAGCGTCGGCGCGAAGCTCGCCGCCATCGCCGCCCAGGCGAGCGCGCCGGCCCAACGCGCCCAGCCGTCGGCGAACAGCGTGAGCAGCGGCGGCGCGAGATAGGTCGCCGCCATGCCGGCGATCGCGCCCGCCAGCCTGAGCGAGGAGTAGCGCAGCTCGGCGAAGGCGGAGCGCGCCACCATGGCGCCGAAACTGACGAACGTCGGGTACGGGCGCAGGCTGACGGCGTCCTCGGTGAGGCCGAGCCAGATCGGGCCCTGGCGTTTCAACAGCGCCCCCAGCGCGCAGTCGTCGATGAGGGCGCCGCGCACCGCCTCGAGGCCGCCCGCCGCGGCGAGCGCCGCGCGCCGCGCCAGCATGCAGCCGCCGGCGGCCGCGGCGACGCCGCGGCGCGGATCGTTCGCCCAGGCGAAGGGATAGAGCATCTGGAAGAAGAACACGAAGGCCGGCGCTAGCCAACGCTCGGCCGCGCTTTCGCAGCTGAGCTTCGCCATCAGGGAAGCAAGCGCGGCGCCCTTCGTCTCAGCGATGGCGACGAGGCGGGCGAGCGCGCGCGGCTGGTAGGCGATGTCGGCGTCGCTGAACAGCACGAACTCGGGCGCCGTCGCGCCGCTTTCCACCGCCGCCAGCCCCTGCCGCATCGCCCACAGCTTGCCCGTCCAGCCCGGCGGCCGCTCGCCGCCGGCGACGACGTCGAGGCGCGCGGCGGCGCCGGCCGCTTCGGCGGCGGCGCGGGCGGCCTCGGCCGTGCCGTCGGAGCTCTGGTCGTCGACCACGACGAGCGAAAGGCGGCCCGGATAGTCCTGCCGCAACAGCGAGCCGACGCTTTCGCCGATCGACTGGGCTTCGTCGCGCGCCGGAATGACGGCGACGATTTCGGGCCAGACGGAGGGCGAGGCCAGCGCCGCCGCCGCCGCGTCGTCGCGCTCGCGACCGAGCCAGAACCCTCCGCGCCCGAGGAGGAGATAGCCCCAGATGGCGAGAGAAAGGAGCGCGAGCGCTTCGAGGATCATCGGCGGGCGACCGCAGGGGTTGCGCGGCGGCTCACCGGCGCGCCGCGAGGAGATTGATTTCCTTCAGATAGCCCGCGAACAAGACGTAGTTCTCAGCGAGGCTGGCGACGATTTGCTCGAGATCGTCGATCGTGTACTCGACCCGGTCGTCGTTGTCCTCGACGTAGGCGTCCGGAGCCGCGTCCTCGCCGTGCGACGGCTTGACGCTGGGGGGAACGCGAAGAATCCAGTTCGGTTGCACGCCGTCCGGCGCGGCGCCGCGTCGCCAGGCGCAATGGCCGATGTCGTCGCGCAGCCGCGCCAGCTTGTGGGGAATGACGAGATAGCCGCGAATGCGGTCGAACTCGTCCATCGCAGTCGCCCGATGACGAAGCAGGTCGAGCAGGGTCTGGCGCTTGCCGGTGAAGCTGTGGCTGCGCATGAGCAGTATGACGGCGGGCAGATCGCAGCCGGCGACCGCCGCCGTCATCTCCTCCATCAGCGTCTCGTAGCGCGCGAACCACTGCACGACGGCGCCGAAGAGCGCGAGATGCTGCGAGGTCAATGGGTCGAGAGCCTCGATGTTCATCGGACGATTCGCTCCCCGTTTGGCGCGGCCGCGGCGATCGCCGTCCCTGGCCGCGACGCGTTTCTAGTACACGCTCCGCGCGCCGTCACGTGGTCGCGGAATCTCGGCGGCGCCTGCGTTCACGGCCGCTCGCCCGCGCAGCGGCATTGCTGCGTTGCGGCCAAAGCATTGCGGCGGCCGAGGGTTTGTGGCATGAGCCGCGCGGCGAAACCGGTTCCCAGGAAAGCGATGTCGTTTGTGCATAGCAACAGTTTCCTCGATCGCCAGGCGGCGTCCGCCAAAGCCCGCAAAGAGTTGATCGAAAAGTTCCTTTCCCGCCCGAAATACGATCCCAACGGTCCCGCGGCGATCGAGCGCGAGGCCAAGCGCCGCGCCGTCGTCGAAGCGCGCGCCGAGCGCGAGGCGGAGCGCCAGCGCCGCAAGGCGGAGGCCGAGGCCGCCGAAGCGGCGCGCCGCGTCGCCGAGGAGGCGGCCCGCAAAGAGGCGGCTCGGCTCGAGGAATTGGCCCGCCAGGCGGCCGAAGCGGCCCGACGCGAGGAGGAGGCCCGCCTCGAATACGAGCGCAAGCTCGACCGCGACGCGCGCTACGCGGCGCGCAAGGAACGAAAGAAGAAAGCCAGGAGCGCGATCGAGCGCTACGGCTGAGTTTGGATTGATCGTCGGCCGCCATTGGGGCAAATAAGACGCCGGAGTGGGCGGACTCGGGTTTCGAGTCGGCCGATTCGGCTCTTTCGGCGGGATGACGTTCGAATGGCGAAACCTTTTCGTGTCGGCCTCGCGGGCCTGGGCACCGTCGGCGGCGGGCTGGTCCGGCTCCTGCAAAGGCGGCGGGACGACTTGAGCGAGCGCGCCGGCCGCGAGATCGTCATCGCGGCGGTCAGCGCGCTCAGCCGAAACGAGCTCGGCGCCGGCTTGGAGCAGGCCGCCTTTTACGACGATCCGGCGGCGCTCGCCGCCTCCGGCGAGATCGACGTGTTCGTCGAAGCGATGGGCGGCGCGGACGGGGCGGCCTACGCCGCCGCGCGCGCCGCGCTGTCGCGCGGCCTGCCGCTGGTGACCTCCAACAAGGCGATGATCGCCGCCCACGGCCTCGAGCTCGCGACCATGGCCGAATCGCACGGCGCGTCGCTCGCTTTCGAGGCGGCGGTCGCGGGCGGCATTCCGGTCCTCAAGACCCTGCGCGAGGGCTTGGTCGGCAACGCGGTGCATCGGGTGTCGGGCATCCTCAACGGCACCTGCAATTACATTCTCACGCGGATGGAGAGCGACGGCCTGCCGTTCGACGTCTGCCTCGCCGAGGCGCAGAAGCTCGGCTACGCCGAGGCCGACCCGACCTTCGACATCGGCGGCTTCGACACCGCCCACAAGCTGGCGATCCTCGCCTCGCTGGCGTTCGGGACGAAGATCGACGCCGACGCGGTGTCGATCGAGGGCATCGCCAACATCACGCTCGCCGATATCGCCGCCGCCGACGAGCTCGGCTACCGTATCAAGCTGCTCGGGGTCGCCGAGCGCACCGAAAAGGGCATGGAGCAGCGCGTCCACCCGACGATGGTCGCCAAATCCGAGCCGCTGGCGCAAACCATGGGCGTCCTCAACGCGGTGACGATCGACGGCGACGCGATCGGCTCGCTGACGCTGGTGGGGCCGGGGGCGGGCGGCGACGCGACCGCCTCGGCGGTGGCCGCCGACATCTGCGACATCGCGCGCGGCGAGGTCGCGCTTGCGTTCGGCCGGCCGGTCGCGGCCCTCGAAGAGGTCGAGCGCGTGCCGCTGCAACGCCACGAGGGCGGCTATTACGCGCGGCTGGCGGTGGTCGACCGCCCCGGCGCGCTGGCGACGATCGCCAAGCGGATGGGCGAGCGCGACATCTCGCTCGAAGCGGTCATGCAGAAGCGGCGGTCGAAGAGCGCGGCGGGAGGCGACATCGTCCCCGTGGTGCTGATCACCCACGCCACCACCGAGACGTCGATCCGCGAGGCGCTGTCGCTCGCGGTCGCCGACGGCGTGGTCAAGGACACGCCTCAAGTCATCCGCATCGAGCGGGATTAATTCGGGTCGAGGAGGCCGAAAACGCTGACCAGCGCGACGACCGCGGCGCCGAGGACGATCTCGGCGAGGGTCGTGGCCATCAGCGCGCGAAGCGCCGGCCCCTCCGGCTTCAGCCGTGGCGCGAGGACGCAGCGGTTGAGCAGCGCGAGCGTGACCATCGCCGCGACCAGCGCGAGCTTAGCGTCGAGCAGCGCGCGGTAGGGCGTGGTCGGCGGCAGCGGCGGCGCGCCGCTGGTCAGCGCGACGTTGGCGGCGCCGGTCAGCGCGACCAGCGCGACGACGAACCGCCCCCAATCGGAGAAGCGCCGCATCGCCGCGACCGCCTCGCGCCGCAGCGCCGCGTCGCGATAGGCGGCGAGCGACAGCGCGAAGGCGGGCAGGCCGCCGAGCCACGCGCCCGCGGCGAGAAGGTGGAGCGCGTGGTTCAAGCGGTGGAGCGCGCCGAGGGCGCCGCCTTGCATCGCCGCGTGGCCGACGAGGCCGAGGCTCGCCAGCAACAGCGCGGAGGCGACGAGGAGGAAGCCGGACGGCCCATGCCTGCCGAACGCCCAGGCGGCGAGCAGCGCCAGCGCGACCAGGAGTCGGCCTCGCCAGACCGCGCCGAAGGCGGTGTTGGCGAGAACGTCGCTCAGCGTCTCGAAATCGACGAGGCCCGCCCACGACCCGCTCATCGCCGCCGCCTCCAGCGCGAGCCAGAGGAGGGCGGAGAGGGCCGCGACGACGATCGCAGCCGCCGCGAGGCGCCGCGCCGCGCCATCTTGCGCCGCGCGCAGCGCCGGCGGCGCGAGCAGCCGAAAATAGGCGCTCGCGCCGAACAGCGTCGTCGCGGCGAGGAGATGGGCGAAGCGGCAGACGGCGAGCGCGGCCTCCACGACGCGTCGGCCTCACATCTTCATATCGCCCATGCCGGGCGTCGCGGCCGCAGGGGCGGGCGCTGCGGCGCCGACGCCTTCGACCGCGAAATCGACCTCGACCGACCCCGCGCGCTCGAAGGTGAGCGTCGTCTTGGCGACCTCGCCCTTGACCAGCGGGCGCTTCAGACCGGCGAACATGATGTGATAGCCGCCCGGCGCGAGCTTGACCGAGCCGTGCGCGGGAATGGCGAGGCCGTCGTTCAGCTCGCGCATCTTCATCACGCCGCCCTGCATGCTCATTTCGTGGATTTCGATCGTGGCGAAATCGGCCGAGCCGCCGGTCAGCCGGTCAGGCGCGGCGCCGGCGTTGCGGATTTCGAGATAGCCGGCGCCGACGTCGGCGCCCTTCGGCGTCGCGCGCGCCCAGGGCTTCTCGATGGCGAGGTCGCCCGCCTTGATCTCCTGGGCGAGAGCGGGAGCGGCGGCGAGCGCGAAGGCGAGCGCCGCGGCGAAGAGGGGAAGTCGTTTCATCGTCGAGCCCTTTTCCATTGGCGACGTGCGTTGAAATCGAAAGGCGCCGGCCGCGCGTCAGACCGGCGGCTCGTTCACGGTTTCACGGTGAAATCGAAATCGCCCCGGGTATGGTGGGTGTCGACCGAAACGGCGCTCCAGCGCACCGTGTAGACGCCGGGCGCGAGCGTCTTGGCGATCGGGGCGACGAGCGTCGTCGGATCGCCCGGTTCGACTTTCGCCGGCCCGAGCGGCACGGCGGCGCCGTCCGCCGCGGTCAGCGCGATATGCGAAAAGCGCGGCTCCACGCCCTCGCTGAACTTCAGGCGAATCTCGCTCGGGGCGGCCACCGCGGCGCCGACGGCGGGCGTCGCCTTTTCGAGCTGCGCGTGCGCGTAAGCCGCCGACGCGGCGAGCGCGAAAGCGAGCGAGACGACGATGGCGGAAGCTAAACGGTCACGCATCATTTTCCTCCCATGAAGATCGGCTTGCCGAGGCTGTCGGGATCAATGTCGTCGAGGAAGAAATGCACCTCGGCGACGACGCCGACGCCGTGGCCGCTCGCGCCGTTGATGGGCATGATCGACTCGACCGCGAGCTGCCAGGAATCGGCCATGTAGACGAGGCCGGGTTGGATCGTTCCGGTGGTGAGATTGGCGCCCGGCGGGACGTTGGAGATCGGCTTGGAGAAAACGAATTCCGTGATCGGCACGAGACGCTTGAGGAAATCGTTGTCGATCTCCGCGATATGCGAATTGTAGTAGGGCAGACTGTACTGGAGCGTGAAGCCGTAATTGAGCGTGGTCGGGTTCTGGTTTCCGTCGCTCCACGACTGCCCGGGGACGCTGGAGCTGACCTCGGCGGTGATCGCGAGCGGCCGCAGGACGTTCAAGCTTTTGGGCAGGTCGCCGAAGCCTTTGCCGACGTCGAGCACGGGCGTGTAGGTGTTGAAGGGTTCGTACTGCGTGCGGGTTCCGGTTCGGCCCCAGTCGACGTCGAGTCCGACCGAGCCCATGAACTCGAACGCAGCAACGCAGAAGAAGTTGTATTTGAGCTCGGTGTCGAGGCTCTCCCACCCGTATCCGCCGGGACCCCGCCAGGTTGGGCCGTCGGTGAAAGAGAGGCCAAGGCCCGGCAGGATGGTCTTGGTCCAGCTCGCGGTCGCGTCGAACTCCTGCGCGCCGCCGGAATTCTTCGGCAGCCAGGTTAAGGTCGGCAGCGCCAGTTCGTCGCTGACGCCGGGATCGTCGATGCCGAGCGTGGCGGGAAAGATGCGGTCGCCGCAGACGGCGTGAGCGAAGGCGGGGGAGAGCCAGGATGCGGCGACGACGGCGGCGAGCGCGCCGACGACGACTCGCCAAAAGTGAGCGGGCATCATGGAACCCCTAGGGTCTGAAGGAACGGGGGCGCGTCCGCTCGGGCGAGCGGCGCGCCGCGAATTCGTCTTCAGACCGCGACGGGCGGCGCGCGGGGTTGGGCGAAACGGCTAGCGCCGCGTCGCGGCGGGGCGACGTCGCCGGGCGGCGGCGGCGCGCCGGCGAGCGCCAGCGGTTCGGGGAGGATCGGCGGCGGCGGGGCGAGCAACGGCGTCCGCGCCGCGAATTGGCGGAGCGGGCACTCGTCGTCGCCGTGGAGCGGACCGCGCCGCGGCGCCGGGGAGGAGGGGTCGTCGGCTTGCGCGCAGAGAACGACGCTCCCACCGAAGGTCGCCTTCAGCGTCGCGATGACGACGGCGAGGTCGGAGGGCGCCTGCGAACGGCAGTAAGGCAGCGCGAAAAGCTGGGCGAGGAGCGCGAAGGCGGCGAGCAGGCTGGCGAATCGCGGCCGCGCGCCCGCGCCTCGCGCGACGCGGCGACCGCTGGAGCGCTTATCCGCCGACACCCAATCTCCCCCGACGAAGCCACGACCGTCGACGCTTGTAGTTTAGAGGCGAACCAACGAAGCCTGTCAACCGCGGGGCGCGGCCAGATGGGCGCGGCCGGGCGGGGCTTCCCGCGGGCCTCGGCGGCTGGGACGAAGGCGCGGGTTCGGCTATGATGGGGCTCCACGCCAGCGATGACGGAGCGGATGACAGCGGTCGCGATGGATCGCGCCGACGGGTCGGCGGCGGGCGACGACGGATTGCGCGCCCTGCCGGCGGAACGGCTCGACGGCGTCGCGGCGCCTGCGCCGCGGGCGAGCGCCGATCGATGGGCCGGGCTCGCCGCGACGCTCGCCCTTCACGTCGCGATCCTGGCGGCGTTGTTCGCCCGCGCCTGGACGCCGGAGGCCGCGCCGCCGACGCGCGAGATCCCGGTCGAGGTCGTCGTCGAGCCGCCGCCGGCGCCGCCGTCGCCCGCCGCGGCGCCGTCGCCGCAAGCGAGCGCGGCCGCGCGCCCGCTCGACCTCGAACCCGCGCATGACGCGCCGCGCGCCGCCAACGAAGAAAAGAACGACCGCGACGCGCCCGACGCGAAGACGAAAGCGCCGCCGTCGCCGACCCCCGAGGCGACGCCCGCGACCCCGACCCCGTCCGCCAACGCCACGCCTTCTCCGAGCGCGACGCCGCCCGCGAACGCGAAGCCGCAGCAAAAGAGCGCCCCCGACGCCGAACAGGCCGCGGCGCCGACCGCGGCGCTCCCCGACGACGGCGGCCCGCTGCCCGCGAATAACGCGACGCCCGACGAATACGCCGCGCCGGCGGCCAACCGGCCGGCGATGATCGGCCAACCCTTCCCCTCGTGGTCAAAGGGCAAGCCGTTCTCGACTTTCGAGCCGCCGCCCGACTTCGCCTTCGCCGCCCCCGCCGAAAAGAGCGAGAGCCCGATTTCCGGCGAGGCGCGCAAGACCTACCTCACCGTGCTCTACGGCAAGATCATGTCGCGCCTCCGGCTGACCGACAGGATGCGCGTCGACTCGGAGCGCCTGGAGGGAAAGATCGATTTCGTCGTCGACGGCCACGGCGCGCTCGTTCAACGCAGCGTGACGCAGCCGAGCGGCGCGCCCGACCTCGACGCGGCCGCGCTCGAGGCGGTGGCCGAGGCGGCGCCCTATCCGACGCCGCCGATGGGCATGCCGCTGCGCCTGACCTTCACCTACGGCGCGAAATAGGCGTCATTAACCGGTTCCCGACTAAGGATTTAGTGCAGGCGTCACGCCGCGCGCGTACAGTTCGACAATGGCTAAGGCGAGTCTCAAGCCGCGCAGACAGGTCGCCGCGCTCGCCGTCCGCAGCGACGAGGCGGGGCGCATCCGCGTGCTGTTGATGACGTCGCGCGAGACGAAGCGCCCGGTCGCGCCGAAAGGCTGGCCGATGAAGGACCTCCCCGATTATCGCGCGGCCGAGATCGAGGCGCGGCAGGAGGCCGGCGTGGTCGGCCGGGTTCACCGCAAGCCGATCGGCGAGTACGAATACTGGAAGCGGCTCAGCGATTGCTTCGAGCTGTGCCGCGTCAAGGTGTTCCTGCTCGAAGTGGAGAGCCAGCTCGACACCTGGAAGGAGCGCGGCCAGCGCGAGATCGGCTGGTTCGACGTCTTGGACGCGGCGGACCTGGTCGACGATCCGGGCATGGGCGCGATCATTCGCGCGCTTCCCCGACGCTTCGAGCGCGCCTCCTAAAGCGCGCTCAGCGCGCCGCGCCGCATTCGCGGCACAACCCCTGGACCTCGATCATCTGCCGACGCGGCGCGAAGCCGGCGCGCGCCCCGGCCTTTTGCAGCAGGCGCGCCACCGCGGGATCCTCGATCTCGTCGCTGCGCCCGCATTTCTCGCACAACAGCAGCACGCCCTGGTGGGCGTGGCCGACGTGCTCGCAGGGCGCATAGGCGTTGCGGCTCTCGATCTTGTGCAGAAAGCCGTGGCCGAGCAGAAACTCGAGCGTCCGGTAGACCGTCGGCGGCGCGATCGGCTTGCCTTCCAGACGCGCCAGCTCGTCGGCGATCGCGTAGGCGCCGAGCGGGCCGGCGCTGCGGCTGAAAATCCCCAGCACCCGCCGGCGCAGCGGCGTCAGTTGCACGCCCTTGCTCGCGCAGGCGCTTTCGACCTTCGCCGCCCAGGCCGCGCCGCTCGGCCGCTCCACGCCCATTTCCATCGCACGCCTCTCCGCCGCTCTGCCCAGCATGCCCGCGGCGAACCGTCGCTCAAGGGCTTGCGTCCAGCACTGTTATAACATAACACTCGCCGCGCCGCGCCGCCAGAGGCGCGCCGTCCAATCAAGGAGGCCTTCATGACCGCCAAGTTGTCGCTCGCCGCCGCCGCCGCTCTGCTCGGCCTCGGCGCCGCGCCCGCCTTCGCCGATCCGGTGAGGATCGTCGCCGCCGAAAATTTCTGGGGCGACATGG
>Ga0326728_10014890_pt1 | contig 16347 bp, 14 predicted proteins | sample MB3enrmetagenome_FD_207602 | JGI IMG/M metagenome (GOLD analysis project Ga0326728, IMG submission 207602) | Lab enriched peat soil microbial communities from McLean, Ithaca, NY, United States - MB31MN | ecosystem: Environmental > Terrestrial > Soil > Wetlands > Peat | place: USA: New York...
ATACGGCGAAGGTGGCCCAAGCGGTGCGCAGTATTGCGCCACCGCCAGTCCCACTTCGACCACTCCGGTGACACCGGTTCTCTGCAGCTCGCTTGCCAGCGTTTCCGGACCTGGCGGGCAAACCGGCGTGACGATTTCGCCGGCGGGTGAAACGGCACCGCGCAACTTCCATGCCAATAACATTTCCCTGGGCGTGCACTGGCAGTTCTGAAACAGACCGTGTACCGTGGTCCGTGACTCGTGAACCGATCGCGAGCCACGGGTCGCGAGCCACGAACCACGAATCACGAATCACGGGAGTCCTACCATGAGCAAGATCATTCGCATGTCGTTAGCGCTGGCAACGATCATTCTGCTGTCCGGCGCGATGGGCTTCGCCCAGTCCGCTGGGGAAGCGACCTACAAGGCCAAGTGCCAAAGCTGTCACGGTGCGCAGGGCATGCCGAATCCGGGAATCGCCAAGGCCATGGGCGTCAAGCCCGCCAGCGATCCTTCGGTCAAGTCCCTGAGCGAAGCGCAAATGATTACAGACACCACCAACGGCAAGGGCAAGATGCCAGCCTTCAAGGGCAAGCTTTCCGATGCCGAGATCAAGGCGTCAGTGGATTACTTCAGGACCTTTGCCAAGTAAGAAGGCGGTTCCTGAGGTAGGGCAAGAGAAAGAGCAAGTGTAAGCGCAAGAAGCAGCCGGCGCGATCGTCGGACCCAAACCCTCGATCGCGCCGGTCTGTGTCCGGGGTTCCTGTTACCATTGCCGATGCAGCACGAACAGCCGGTAACATGGGCCTGAAGGTTCAACAACAATCACGCGGCAAGCGCAGTTCTGCGTGTACGGGCCGGCAAACATTAAGGAGTTTTCGCATGACCAAAATGCTTCGTTCCCAAATTGTGTTGGCCGCAGCCGTATCGCTGGCTGGCGCCATGTGCTTCGCCCAGGACGGCGCGGCGACTTACAAAGCCAAGTGCGCCATGTGCCACGGCCCCACCGGCACACCCAGCGCCGGGATGGCCAAGGCCATGGGCATCAAACCCGTCTCCGATCCATCAATCAAGGCCCTCACCGTGGCTCAGATCGAGGCCACCGTCAAGAGCGGCAAAGGCAAGATGAAGCCCATTGCCGGACTGACCGACGCGCAGGTGAGCGCCGTGGCGGCGTACTTCAAGAGCCTCAAGTAGGTCCGGGCCAGCGGTTGCATTGTGGACGCGCTCGATTAAAATCGGCGCAGTAAGTTGAGGGCGGGCTCGCCATCCCATGGCGGGCCCGCCTACGCATGGAGGCTGCACCATCGTGTCGGCATTTCAAAGATTCCGCGAAGAATGGGTTCGTCCCGCGCTGTTTTTCGGCAACAACCCGATCAGCCTGGCCGGCGGCGCCATCACCACCGGCTCCGGCGTCACCATGATCAGCTACTGGCTGGCCGAGCTCTCGGGCCATCTCAGTGATAATCCTTATCTGGGCATCATCTTTTTCCTGCTTCTGCCGGCGCTATTCCTGCTCGGCCTGGCGCTCATCCCCATCGGCGTGTATCTGCGCCGCAGGACGCTGCAAAAGGCGGGCCAGATTCCCGCCGCATTTCCCAGGATCGACCTCAACGATCGCATCTTCCGCCACGGCATCGACATTGTGCTGGTGGCCACCATCGTCAATTTCCTGGTGGTCGCCACGGCCAGCTATCACGGCGCGGAGTACATGGATTCCCCGCGGTTCTGCGGCGCCTCCTGCCACGTCATGGCCCCCGAATACACGGCCTACCAGATCTCCCCGCACTCCCACGTGCCTTGCGTCGAGTGCCACATCGGCACCGGAGCCCAGGCCTACTTCAGCGCCAAAGTGAACGGCACCAAGCAGCTGCTTGAAGTCACGTTCCATCCCATGGCGGCACTCGCCCCGAAGATCGTTCCCAATTACCCCACGCCGATTCCCTCGCCGGTTACCAGCCTGCGCCCCGCCCGCTACACCTGCGAGGCCTGCCACACGCCCACGCGCTTCGACGGCGACAAATTGCTCGTCAAGTCATCGTTTGCTGACGACGAACAGAATACCGAGTCGCAGACGGTGCTCATTCTGCACCTCGGCGGCGAAGATTCCTTCTCGCATCGCACCGGCATTCACGGCGTGCATCTGGGCCACATCGAATATATCGCCACCGATCCCACGCGCACTTCCATTCCCTGGGTGCAGCGCACCAACCCCGATGGCACTCTGACCACGTATGCTGCCTCGGCTCTCAACGGCGCGCAGCCCCAGGGCGAGCGGCGCGTGATGGATTGCATCGACTGCCACAACCGCGCGGCGCACACCTTTGTCACCGCGGAGGAGGCCATCAATCGTGCCATGGCTGATGGCGCCATCAGTCCCTCGCTGCCCTTCATTCACAAAGAGGGTCTGGCACTGCTGAATGGCCCCTACACCAGCCAGGATGAGGCGCGGGCCGAGATTCCTCAGCAACTTGAGGCCTTCTACCGCAGCCAGCATCCCGACGTCCTCACCGGCAAAGCTGCATTGGTGCAGGAGGCCGCACAGGAACTCTACCTCCTGTACAGCCAGAATGTGTTCCCCTTCATGAAGGTCACCTGGGGAACCCATCCCAACCACATCGGGCACCAGGAGTATCCCGGTTGCTTCCGCTGCCACGACGGCGATCACGTGGCCAAAGACGGCACCAGCATCACCCAGGATTGCTCGGCCTGCCACAACCTGCTGGCCGTGGAAGAGGCCAAGCCCAAGGTGCTTTCCGACCTCGGCATTCAGTAACAACCGCCCGGCCGCAAAACGCAGCCCCTTGCCCCCATCCTTTCCGCGTCTTTTGCGGAGAGGGTGGGAACGTAAATCAACTCGCCAACCCGCCATTTCCGCGTTAGTGGATATTGTTCGAACCGCCGCTCGTGAATCGAGCCGCGGGCGCAACGACGCCTCGTCGTCGTGCCCGTGCCGTCCACCCCGCCGTGTTAGGCTGGCTTGTCGCCCTGAGGAGCGCAACGCCCAATGCATTCCAATCATCCTTTTCATTTCAATCTGGTTGCGGCGGCCCACGCCGCCATGATCGAGAACGGATTTCAGCCCGACTTTCCTCCCGGAACCGACACGGAACTGGCCGCCATCCAGACGCAACCCGCCATTCCCGCTGCCGACGGCGTTGCCGACCTGCGCAGCCTCCTCTGGTCCTCCATTGACAACGACACTTCGCGAGATCTCGACCAGATCGAGTGGGCCGAGCAGTTGCCCGACGGCCGCATCCGTGTACTGGTGGGCGTGGCCGACGTGGATGCGCGCGTTCACAAAGGCTCGTTGCTCGATCGCCACGCGCAGAGCGAAACCACGTCTGTGTACACAGGCGTCGCCATTTATCCCATGCTTCCCACGGCCCTTTCCGAAGGCATCACCTCGCTCAATGAGAGCGAAGATCGCATCGCCATCGTCATCGAGTTCTCGATCGATGCCGATGGAACCGCCTCCGATGGCAAGGTTTACCGCGCCCTGGTGCACAATCGCGCGCAACTGGCCTATCCCAGCGTGGGAGCGTGGCTCGAAGGCAAAGCCGCGGCTCCGCCCAAAGTGGCTGCCAATGCCGCACTCGCGGCGCAGCTCAAATTACAGGACACGGCGGCGCAACGCATGGGCGGCAACCGCTTTCAGCACGGCGCGCTCGATCTTGAAACCATCGAAACGCGACCAGTGCTCGTCACTGATCAGGTCATTGGCATTGCGCCGGTGCAAAAGAATCGCGCCACGTCGCTCATTGAGGAGTTCATGATCGCGGCCAACGGCGTCATCGCGCGCACGTTTGAGAATGCAGGCGTGGCCTCTATCCGCCGCATTGTGCGCACGCCCAAACGCTGGGACCGCATCGTCGAATTGGCCAAGGCGAAGGGATACACGCTCCCCGCAGAACCCGACTCGAAGGCCCTCAACGATGTTTTGCTGGCAGAAAAGCAAAAGGATCCCGAGCACTTTCCCGATGTTTCGCTCACCGTCATCAAGCTCCTGGGCCCCGGCGAGTACATTCTGGTCAAGCCCAACCAGCCCTCGCCCGGCCACTTCGGCCTCGCGGTGCAGGACTACACCCACTCCACTGCGCCCAACCGCCGTTTTCCCGATGTGGTCACGCAACGGCTGCTCAAGGCCTGGCTCGGCCACTCTGCGGCGCCCTACTCCGAAGTTGAGCTCAACGCCATCGCGCAACGATGCACCGAGCGCGAAGATGCCGCGCGCAAGGTGGAGCGCGACATGCAAAAACGCATTGCTGCCGTGGTGCTTCACCCGCACATCGGCCAGAGCTATCCGGCCATCGTCACCGGCGTGAACAATTACGGAACCTTCGTGCGCACCCTCGATCCGCATGTGGATGGCATGTTGGTCCATGGCGGAAAGGGCCTTGATGTGGGCGACAGAGTTACTGTCAAGCTGGTCTCCACCGATCCCGAACGCGGATTCATTGACTTTGCGGCATAACGGCCTGTGGTGAAAGTCCGGTTTTGAAAGGGAACGACCTTAGTCGCGCCGTAAGGCGTCAGGAATCAATGCGCGTTTAGCCGCTGAGGGATGGCTTTTCTGGAAGTATGACTTCTGCCACACCCTCATAAGACGATTGTTTTTAATAGCTTCCAGTGGAAACCCGGAGAAAACCGGGCGCATTTACCATTTCTTGCAATTCTGGCCGCGACAGGCGAATTCTTGTGTCCTCCAACGGTACAGATGCGTCTAATTAAGGGATGCTGTCGATTTTTTACGGGTGGCCTGTTCGCGGAGTGCTCAAAGCATAGGCCCCGTTCGAAGTAATCAGTCATTAGCGGCGTCCCCCATACCGGTCTGCCCCCGAGGCAAATCGCGCGGATCGGCTGCCGAACCTCAAAAAGGTGAATGAATGGGTTCAAGGGTTTGTCGATTTGCTGTGCGGTTTTTTTTAGGGATGGCCTTTCTTGGAGTGACCTCCTGCCTCTTCGCGCAGGGCACAGGTCCGCCGACGCCCGCCGACCCTGCTGCCGCCACGTCACAGGCCGAGATTCCGGATGCTCCGGCACCGCAAATCGAGGTGGCACTTGCCGTTGAGTCCCCGCCCGGGCAGGCGCAGAATGCGCAGCAGCCGACCACTGAAAGCGGTCCGGCTCCTGCGGCTTCAGGCGACGCCGCGCAAAGCAGTTCCAACTCGCAAAACTCCCTGCAACAGCCAGATACACAGGAAACCAAACACCAGAAAGCTGAAGAAGAGGTCAGGGAGCAGGAACATCAGCGGATGGCGGGAATCGTGCCCTCGTTCAACGTCACCTACCACAGCGACGCCGTCTCTCTCTCTCCCGCGGAGAAATTCAGGCTCGAATACCGTGCCGCCATCGACCCTTACACCTTTTCCATCGCGGCGATTGTCGCAGGCCTTGGCGAGGCCGAAGACTCTAACACCGGCTTCGGCTGGGGTCCCGGCGGATTCGCAAAGCGCGCCGCTGCCGCTTACGGGGATAACGTCATCGGCAACACGCTCGGCAACGCACTTTTGCCTTCCATCCTCCATCAGGACCCGCGTTACTACCGTCTCGGCCACGGCTCCATCCACCACCGTTTCTTCTATGCCGTCGCCACTACGTTTATCTGCAAGCACGACAACACGGGCAAGTGGGAGCCCAACTATTCCAATGTCCTGGGCAACATCATCGCCGGCGAAATCTCCAATCTTTACTACCCTGACGGCAACAGCAACTTCGGCCAGGCCATCGGCAACGGCCTGACTGTCACCATCGAGGGCACCTTTGGCGCAACTCTCCAAGAGTTCTGGCCGGATATCTCGCGGAGATTCTTCCACAAAGATCCAACCCATGGCCTCGATGCGCAGGCGCAGGACGCTGCTGCAAAACAGAAAAAACAACAGGAGAAGAACCAGAAAAATCAGGAATGACGGTTACAAACAGCCGTACAGGCCAATCTGGCCGCGAATCAATTTCGGTAAGAAGAGCATCTCAAGTACATGTCCGCGGCGGTAGGAGGCTTCGAGAGGGGAGTAGCTTGTTTTCCTGTAAATCAAGCCGTCGTTGTGCCTCTCGAATGCGCTGCAATCATTCTTGCCAGGAGATCTTCCCCATGCCCTCGAAATCTCGCCCTGGGAAATCACTTTCCCGGTGCCTTTCCTCGCTGGGAATTCTCGCTGCAGGGCTGATCGCCGGCCTCACTGCCTGCACAAGCCTCGCAGCTCAACAGTCCGAAGCCGACGAACCGCGCCCGGCCGTTATGGCAGCCTCGACGACCGCTGCCCCCGCGCCAGTTTCGGCCCCGCAGGCGTCCCTTGCTGCGCCACAATCCGCCAGCTCCAGCACTCCTGCGCCGCAGACCCAGCTGGCGCAAAGTTCGCCGGGGGAGCCAACCGGCCAGCAGACCAAGCGCATCCTCGGCATCATCCCTAACTTTCGTGCTGTCAGTACCGATGAAGAGCTGCCGCCCGAGACCGTCAAAGACAAGTTTATCGGCGCCACAGAAGATTCGTTCGATTACTCCTCAATCTTCGTCCCGGCGGTCATCGCGGCCTGGAACATGGATCAGCGCGCAACGCCTGAGTTCCATCAGGGAGCAGCCGGCTACGCTCGTTACTTCTGGCATTCGGCCGTCGACCAAACCAGCGAAAACTATATGGTCGAGTTCATCTTTCCCACCATCACTCGAGAAGACGGCCGCTATTACACCCTCGGCCGCGGCGGATTCCTGAAGCGCACCGGCTATGCTCTCAGCCGCGCCGTCATCACTCGCTCAAACTCGGGAACTGAAGTCTTCAACATCAGCGAGATTTTTGGCGCCGGCGCCGCCTCGGGCATCTCGAATCTCTATTACCCTTCTGCCTCACGGTCCGTTGGAAACACCGCAACCGAGTGGGTCCTGGACGTCGGAATCGACGCTGGTACCTTCTGGTTCAGGGAGTTCTGGCCCGACATCAACCGCCGCGTCTTTCACAGCAAGTACGGCCAACCATAGCGCATTACCGCTTGGGGCTACCGCTTACTTCCGCTTGCGATCAAGCGTATGGTTCGGCGGGAACGGCCGGCGCGGCTGATAATAAATCGCCTTGGCTGGAATGGAAAGCGTCACCCGCTCCGGGTAACGCAGCGCCGTCAAGTGTCCGCCGTAGGCGCATCCCGTATCGACATTGACCGTGTTGTTCAGCCACATCGGCTCGCTTACAGGAGTATGTCCATGCACCACCATCGCCTTGCCGCGATACTCCGCCGCCCAGATCCTGCGAATCGGCAAGCCCGCCGCATCTTTTTTGCCCGTCAGGTCGCCGTGCAGGGCAAAGGCATGCGCCGCGGCTGAGGACCGGCCCTGTAGCGCCTCCTTTAACCCCGCATGCGCAATCACAAGCCGGCCTTCGTCGAGCACCAGGTGGCTGGGCAGCTTATGCAGAAAATCCAGCACGGCGGCGCGAAAGCTCTCAGGTTCCGCGGCCATCTGGTCCAGAGTCCGCGCCATGCCGCGCGTTACCTGCGCCGCGCCGCCCCGCAACACCCGCACCAGCTCGGTATCGCGATTGCCGGCAACGCAGAGCGCTGTGCCCGCGCGCGCCATGCCCATCGCCAGCCGCAACACTCCCGGTGCAGCCGGGCCGCGGTCCACCAGATCCCCCACAAAAGCCAGCGTCCGTCCCTGCGGCGGGGTCACCGCAAATCCCTTGCCGTCCCGCTCCACGCGGTAGCCCATGGCCTGCATCAGAGCCAGCAGCTCGTCCAGGCAGCCGTGCACATCGCCCACAACGTCGAACGGCCCGCGCGCCTTGCGCAAGGCCAGTGGATTTCGAGCTTCGACGAGCCGGTGCAGCAAAGCGGCTTTCCGCTCCGCTGCCGGCCGTGATTTTTTCGCGCGCCGGGCCATCATCTACTAGTTTAGGGCAAGCATTGCAACGTCTCTGCGGTATCATTCCTGCGACGGAAAAAGCCGCCGGGGACCGCAGCAATATGCCGCCCCGGCGCTGAAAGATGAGGACATTTCATGGACAACTCCGGACTTTTCACCTTCTTTCTCATCGTTGCCGGCATCGTGGGCCTCTTTGTGCTCATCACGGTGCTCAAAACCATGTACACCGTGCGCACTTATACCGCCGGCATCGTGGAGCGCTTCGGCAAGTACAACCGCATCGCGCGCCCCGGCCTGCAGTTTCTGGTGCCCTGGTGCGAAACCGTGCGCTTCATCGATCTGCAGGTGCGCCAGGCCGCAGTCAATGTCGAAACCAAGACCAAAGACAACGTCTTTGTCACCATTCCTGTCTCCGTGCAGTACCAGGTCGTCGAAGAGAAGGTCTTTGACGCCTACTACAAACTGAGCAATCCGCAGGCCCAGATCGAGAGCTACGTCTTCAACTCCATCCTCGGCCACGTTCCCACGCTCACCCTCGACGAGGCCTTCGAGCAGATGCAGCAGATCTCCGTCGCCGTCAAGAAAGATCTGGACGACGTGATGGACACCTTCGGCTACAACATTCTTCGCGCCCTGGTCACCGACATCGTGCCCGATGCCAAGGTGAAGGCGGCCATGAACGACATCAACGCCGCGCAGCGCGAGCAGATTGCGGCCCAGGCCCGCGGCGAAGCCGACAAGATTCTCAAGGTGAAGCAGGCCGAAGCCGAAGCCGAATCCAAGGCCCTGCAGGGCGATGGCGTGGCCCGTCAGCGCCAGGCGATTATCAAGGGACTCCAGTCCTCGGTCGAACAATTCAAATCCGCCGTCGAAGGCTCGACCGCGCGCGACGTCATGGCCATGGTTCTCCTCACACAGTACTTCGACACCATGCGTGAAGTCGGCGTGATGGGCAAGTCGGCGACGATCTTCCTGCCCAGCTCGCCGGGCACGGTGAACGACCTGATGACGCAGATTATGGCCGGGTTCCAGGCGACGAAACAGCAATAACAGGGAACCAGGGAACGAGAGAACAAAAATGCCTGTGGCCCAACCTTTCGCGAAGAACCCGCGAAAGGCTGGGCCACCACAACCGCCGTGTACACCATTTCCGGAAACGGCACGGAGCAGGGTAGCACCTGAAAGCTGGAGGCCTGTATTAGACCCTGCCCCCCTTTCCTCACCGAACATGGCCGTTTTTGCGAGTGTCTCCGCAGCCCCGAAAGCCGCGATCAGCAGTTATTGGATTCGCTTCCACGTCTCCGAACGGCCAAAAAGTGTGATCAAGACGAAGCCGCGCAGGTGCAGCACTTCTGCGCCCTCCGACCAGATCTTGCCTTTGTATTCCTTGCCATTCTCCGGGTCTACTGCAGTCCCATCCACCCAGTCATCGCCCTCGGCGTGAAAGTCCCGCAGAATCACCATCCCCAGAATCGGCTTGTTCTTGTACTCGCCTGAGCACTTATCGCAAACGTCGGCCGGCGTGCGCCCCGGTCGCACCTGCGTCACGCGGCCGAATAGTTTGCCGTTTTCGAGATAGGTCTCCACCTGCCCGCCGGGCTTGCCGTTGTTGCCGATCACCTGCCAGCGTCCAATAGCGTTCCGCAGCTTCGGAGTCATCTGCTGTGCGCGAGCCGCGGCCGCAGATGCCGTCAGCAGAATTGCAAATGCAAAGATCGAGAAAAATCTAAACCGGTTCATTGGTTGATTATCGTCCCCTTTCGCGGCATTGTGACGATTCCAGGATGGCTATTTCCCGAAACCGCAGAGATTGAGGTGCAGCACAGCCTTCAACCTATCGCTGACTTGCTAACTTGCTGACTCGCTCTTACGGCCTCTCGCCGCGCACATACAGCACCGGACCGCCCGAGTAGAGCCCTTCCGACAGGCGCTGGGCCTCGCGCCGGCTCACGGGTACTACCGAAATCGGAGAGGCAAGATAGAAATCGATCTGCGCCTCGGCGGGGATGTCGATCACGGGGCCCGGCGACACCGCTGCAACTACGGTGCCCGTGCCCGCGCCTACCGCGGCACCCGTGCCCATGCCGACCAATGTGCCCACCACGGAAGGCGTGTCTTCGCCGGGCTCTTTGAACGCTGCTCCCACAACCGTTCCAACCGCCATCCCGATCCCAGTCCCGGTCTTGATCTTTTTCTCCGTAGGCGGAGTCTTGCTGGTGCCCTCCACCTTGAACTGATAGGAGTACAACGGATAGCTGCGCCCTTCCAGATCGAGCGAATCGAGTTTCAGAATCAGATCGGGACTCCCCGTCAACTTGCCGGCCTTCCTCACCTCGACCACCGAGCCGTGCAACGTCGCGCCACGCGGAATCACCAGCAGATCGTCGACCAGCACATCCTCGTCAAGCAGGAATGTCAGCGTCTCACCCTCGTGAATCTTCGCGGTATTGATGGCTGTGTTGGTGAGCGCGCTGAGCTTCGTGTCTTCAAGCACCGTCACCGGAATGTTGGGGTGGGTTTCGCTCCAGTAGAGCGGCGCCGGCGGCGATGATGAGGACGAAGAAGAAGACGCAGCTCCAGGCGGCGCCCCTTCACCGGTTCGCGTTCGAGGAGGAGCGATCACAGGACCCGGCGCATCCGGCAATTGCGAGGAATCGCTTCGCGGAGAAGCCGGATTCGGCTGCGGAGCTGGTGGGTTCGCTTGCTGGGCGACAGCCGCGGAGCAAGCCAGAAAGATCAGTGCTGCTCCGGTGAATCTACGCGAGAGACTATTTACGCTCGTCACGATGAACTGCCTGCCTTGCTGCACCCTATTGTCGCACCGGGGGCGCGCCACGGACCTCACGTGCGCTTGACTTTTTTGTCGCCCTTCCGATTCTCCGCCCGCAGCTTCCATGCCGAGTGCAACGCTCCGCGCAGCGAATCCTCATCGGCCACCGCGAACCGGATGTGCGTCATGCCCATGCGTCCCCATCCGCCATGAATCGGCAAGAACAAATCCGGCCGTTCGGCAATGAATTCAGCTTGCAACTCCGGCGTCAGCATCAGGTTGCCGTGGCTGCTGCCTCTCCCGCGCTTCGTCGGCTTTGCTGCTCACTTGCTTGCTGCGTTCAATGCAGTCGGTACCGGCATTTTCGGCTGCCACGCCGGCACGCCCTCTTCCCACTGATCGTCGGTCAGCTGCTCTACTCCAGTCCCGTCGTAGCGCATCACAAAGATCTCGCCATACGGTTGCGGATTGTTTGTGTAGAGAGCCTCATCCTTGAATCCCATCCGCGAGCTGGTAAAAAGCAGCCGCTCACCATCGGGCGACCACGCCACGTGCGCCTCGTTTCCTTTCACATGGGTCAGTTGCACGAAGCCGTTTCCATCCGGGTGAATCGTGCAGATCTGAAAGAACCCATCGATCCGGCGCATGAAGGCAATCAGATCTCCGCGCGGTGACCAAACCGGAAAGTTGTCGTAGTCGTCGGTCAGCGTCTTCACCGAATGATCCTCGAGATTCATGATCCGCAGTCCTGCGCCATCCGGCCCTTGCGTGCGATACACAATGTGCTTGCCGTCGGGAGCGAACGCGGCAAACGCGTTGTTGTCCGGCCCGGAAGTAATCACGTGGAACCCCGAGCCATCGGCATTTACCATCGCCACCTGTGCCCCGCCATTCACCGGATCGACCGGCTTCTTGTCGCCCACCTCGAAATCGAGAAATGCCGAGAAATCGCCGACGCCGATCACGATCTGCTTGCCGTCCGGCGACCACGACGGCGCCAGCATCAGTCCCTTGCGCGTCAGAACGCTCTGTGGCTCCTTCCCGTCGTCCCCAATGAATAGGCTCGTACTGAAAACGCCGGGCGGATCCTCCGAGACAATCTTCGTCACCGCCAGGTGCTGTCCGCTGCGATCGTAGTCTGGCAGCCACGACGTGCCGTACAGCTCAAAGTTCTCATTCCGGCTCCATTCCTTCATCAGCATCGACGGACGCTTGAAAACAAATCGGCTGTAAACCACCTGCTTGCCGTCGGGCGACCACGAAGGCGTGCGCAGGTCGCCTCCCTTCGGTCCCGGCGTGCCCTTTCCATGGAAGATGCCCTTCACCGTCTTATCTCGGCGAAGGTACCCAATCTCGCCCGAGGGCAGCACCGACGGCAGCAGCTTCACGCCCGGTCCGGCCTCCATCTCCGTCGCCGCGCCGGTAGCAATGTCCATCTGCATCAGTTTGTCGCTGCCGTCCTCATCGCCGAATCGGTAGGTCCACGTGTCCTGTGCCGACATGCAGTACGCAACCACGCTCTTCGAGTCCGGCGTCCACTTGGGACTGCCGCAAAACCCTCCATGCTCTGAGAGCCGACGCAGCCCGCTGCCATCCGGGTGAATCAGGTACACGTCCGCAATTTGCAGCCGTTCCCATCTGCCCTTGGCCGGCGGCAGATCGCTTCCCCGGTCCGACGAAAACGCAATCCACTTTCCATCGGGTGACCACGACGGACGAAAGTCGCCTCCGTCTCCTGAAGTCAGCGGCGTCGCTTTGCGGGTGGCAACATCCAGAATCCACAAATTCGCGTGTCCGCCGGCCCGCGTCGAAACGAACACGATGTGCTTGCCGTCAGCCGAGAACGCCGCCTGGTCGTTGTAGGCCGGCTCGTCCGTCAGTTGTTCTACTCCGCTTCCGTCGGGATGGATGCGGAAGAGTTCCGCCGGTCCTGTGCGCTCCGACGTGAATGCAATCCAGTCGCCCTTGGGCGACCACGACGGATCGTAGTCGAACGATCCCGGCTGGCTCAGAGCGCGCTCTCCCGTGCCATCGGCGTTTGCAACGTAGAGTGTGGCTTGTGTCGGGCCCAGGCGGTCTTCAAGGATACGGTCCGCGGCAAAGCAGGAAATCGATAACGCTGCGAGCGCGCCAACACAAAGACATGCGACAAGGAAACGAACCACGAACGGCCTCCGCAATTTCATTTGAGGGGGAAGAATACGGGACGAGTCTATCACGAGATGATCGGTCGAGCGCGCCGAATGACGAAAGCCGAGAGCTATCAGCTCGTGGCTTTCGGCCGGATGGGACAGCAAGCTACTGGCTACTGGCTGCTATTCAAACTCTTCGTTCAGCCACTTCGCGAATGCCGCAAACTCCTCGTCGCGCCCCAGAAAATCGCGCACCAGTTCTTTTCCTGGTTTTGATCCGCCCTGCTCCAGCACCGTCTTGCGATAGCGCTCGCCGGCTTCGCCGCCAAGCAAATCTTTAGGATCGAACTGCGCGAAGAAATCGAGCGCAATCACCTTGTCGAACATGTAGGTGTAGTAATTCGACGAGTAGCCCGTCAAATGCCCGAAGCTCGCGTACATTTTGTTGCCCTCGAGCCAGGTCCACGGTTGGAACCTGCCGTACAACTCGCGCGTGATAACGTCGGGATCGATGCCCGCCGGGTCCTGGTCGTGCAGGTTGAGCGAGAGCGTGGTGTAGTAAAGCTGCGTTCTCACCCAATCGGCGCGCCCAAATGCTCCCGCGCGCTTCATGCTACGGATCAGCTCCGAAGGCAGCACCTCGTCCGTCTCGTGGTGCCTGGCGAAGGCCTGCAGCAGCTTCTCGTCGCGGAAGAACTCCTCGAGCATCTGCGACGGCACCTCGATGAAATCGCCCTCCGTGGCAAAGCCCGAGAGCCCCGCCCACTCCGTGTGCCCGCCCAGAAGCGCGTGCATCAGGTGGCCGAACTCGTGGAAGAACGTGACCACATCGGAGTACTGCAGCAACCCGGGGTCGCCCTCTTCCGGCTGAGGGAAGTTGCAGATCAGCGCCGCCTCCGGCAGCACGCGCCTGCGCACGCCCGTCACCACCGGCGCGGCCGAGAACCACTTGTTCTTGCCGTCGCGGGGATGCATGTCGAGATAGAAGCGTCCCGCAAGGCAATCGCCCTCGAAGACCTCGTAGACCGAAACCGCCTCATGCCACGCCGGCACAGCTGACGGCCGGAACTCGACCTTGAAAAGTTTTGCCGCCGTTTCCAGCACGCCCGCTTCCACGCGCGCGTAGGGAAAATACGGCCGCACCGACTGCGAGTCGAAATCGTACTTCGTACGCCGGAACTGCTCGTACCAGTAGCCGCGGCTGGTAATGTCGATCGCCTCAAGTTCCGGTTGCCGCCCGCGCACAAACGCGAGCACCTGCTCATGCTCAAGACGTGCGCCTTCACGGCTGGCCTCGTCGAGCCGGTCCAGAAATGCGCGCACATGCGTCGCCGACTCCATCATCTGGTCGGCTGTTGCAAGATCGGCCCAGCTCCGGAAGCCGAGCACGCTCGCAATCTCCTGCCGCGTAGCCAGCAGATCGAGCAAAAGCTGCCGGTTCGCGGGATACGCTCTGGTGTTATACGCCAGAAACATCCTTTCGCGCAGCGCCGCGCTTGCGGCAAAGGTCATCACCGGCATCATGTCTGGCGGATCGGTGGTCAGTGTCACACGCTCCGTGCCATCTTCGCCCTTTTGCGCCGGATGCCGCGCGATGTAGTCGGCCGGCAAACCCTCCAACTCCTCCGACGTGGCCTCAATCGTCTTTCCGCCCTCCTGGATGTTGCGGCTGAAAGCGAGCGAGAGCTGCGTCGCCTTGTCGTGCAGCGCATGCAGGCGATCGCGCGTGGCCTCGTCTTTGTCCACGCCCGAGAGCCGGTAGCCCAGCAGGGTGCGATCGACGTAGTGTCTGGTTGCCGGGCTCGCGCCATCCAGCTTAATCGCCACCAGCGCGTCGTACACCGCGCGGTTCAGGCTCAGCGCACTGCCGGCCATCGCCACGCGTTGCGCTTCCATCTGCGCCTGGTCGCGCACTGCCTTGTCCGCAGCCACGGAATTCAGAAGCCCCGCCTGTGCGCCGGCCAGGTTCAGTTGCTCAATGGCCGCGTCGAAGTGCCGCAGCGAATTCTCCGGCGTACGCTCCCCTTCGACGGCCAGCAGTGCGGCCAATGCGTTCTCATGGGCCGCCAGTCGCGCGCTTACCCATGCCGTAAGCGCCTCGGCCGATGCGGCGCCGCCCGCCTGCCACACGTGCAGGTCCTGGGATGCGGCGGCGGCAGAAATTTCATTTGGCATTGCAGGGAAATCCTCCGAAACTCTAGAGTAACAAGTTGATTCGGAGTGCGCCTTCATGCCGGTTTGTGCGCGGAATAGGCGTCGAGCCGCTTCTTGAAAAGAAACAGCACGCTCGGACCGAAGCAAAGCAGCATCACGGCGATTCCCGTCGCGATGCCGAAGCTGGTTGCGGCTGGCGCAGAACAGTCGCCGCGCCTCCGTACGATTACATGGCATGGAACAGCGATCAGGAGCTCCAGCACGCTCCCCTTCAGCAGCCAGGAAATAACGTGCGTAACCGCGTGAGTTGAGTTTCGAAGATACAAATAAAAGAAAACGCCCCAAAGAACCCACAGAGCCACCCACGCTCCGGCGAACTTCGCTGCCGTATCGAGATAGCCGGTCCCGAACTCGTCGCTACGGATGACAACGCCCACGCAGTAGATGACAGCAAGACTCAGAAGACCGAAAAGCATCGACGAAACAGCTACCGAAATCGCAATGTGCGTCCTCGGCTTCAATCTCTTCTGCGAAGAATCAACCGACAGGAACAACAGGAGCACCTGCCCCGCCACAACCGCTGCAATCAAAATCCACGAGAGCCACGCCGAAAAGAAGTCGGCCAAGGCCGCCCGGAGTGGATTCGTGTCGCCGGCGATGATGATTGCAGCTGGCACGAGCAGCCCCAGCACAATCATGGCGTAAAACACGCTGATGACGATGCCCCACTTGCGCATGGCACGCGTCCTTTCCAACCATCCCAACGATTATGCAACAACACAGAGGCTGCCGGGTCGCTCGAATCTCAAATCCGCACGAAAACTGGTTGCTAATCACTAACCACGAATCACTGCTTCTCCACCACACGCGGCATCTTCAAAAACTCCTCCGGCTTGAGCGCGCGCGGCGTGAACCGCGCCATGAACACTGCGCCCTTGAAGTAATCGCGCTGGTCAATGCGCGTACCAATGGACGAGTGTCCCGGTTTCTGCGGCGTCAAATGCAACTCGCCCTCGCCCTGCATCGCGTCGCCCACGTAATTGCGCAGCATTTTGCCGTCGTACACCGCCGTCACGCGATACCATGCTCCAAGCGGATGCAGATCGTCGCAGTTGAGCAGGGTGCGCGCCGAGCCATTTGAAAACGCGAAGCTGTCGAGGCACCACTGGCCCTTCACAATGCGAATCTCGAAGAGCATGCGGTTCTGGGTATCCTTGCCCGTCGCCGGGTCAATTTCAGACAAATGAAAAAAGCGCTGCGCCTGCGCGCCATCGGCATCCGGCCTGAAGATCACCTCCCACGTGTACTCGCTGGCCCCGGCCAGCGGATGCACATCCACAAACAACGCATCGTCCACGCCGTTGAACGCCACGGCCTTGCCGTACGGCGAATCGATGAGATGCGGATGCCCGAGCACGTGCGTGGGATGCCCGCCGATGGAATCGATATTGTCGAACCGCCAA
>Ga0326728_10014891_pt1 | contig 16346 bp, 17 predicted proteins | sample MB3enrmetagenome_FD_207602 | JGI IMG/M metagenome (GOLD analysis project Ga0326728, IMG submission 207602) | Lab enriched peat soil microbial communities from McLean, Ithaca, NY, United States - MB31MN | ecosystem: Environmental > Terrestrial > Soil > Wetlands > Peat | place: USA: New York...
TCCCGAGCTGTGCATTTTGGTGGTCATGGACGAACCCCGGGACAGCCATTACGGCGGCTTGGTGGCGGCGCCGGTTTTCCATGCCATCGCCGAACGCGCCGCGAACTATTTGAATTTGAAACCCGACATTGAACCGGAGCCGTCCGTCAATCCCATATTGACCGCCGCCGGGGAGCAGGGCGCCGCCTTGCGCATCGTGGCAAAGTGAACCATGGAACCGCGTTCGCTGAAATACATCGCCGAAGCAACCGCCGGTGAACTGTCCAACGGTTCGCCGGAGACCGCGGTCACGCGCCTCTGCGTAGATTCGCGCCAGACCCAGGCGGGCGATTTGTTTTTCGCCCTGGCCGGCGCGCGGTTCGACGCCCACAACTTCCTGCCCGAAGTGGCGCGGCGGGGCGCGGCGGCGGTCGTGGCCGAACGCCCAAAATTGCCGGCCGGTTTTCAGGGATGCGCCGTCATTGCCGTGGACAGCACCCGCGCGGCCCTGGGGCGGCTGGGTGCGCGTTACCGCCGCGATTTTACCCTGCCCGTGACGGCGGTGGGCGGCTCCAACGGCAAGACCACCACCAAGGAGCTGATCGCATCGGTCCTGCGGCAGAAGCGGACGATTCTCTGGAGTGAAGCCAGTTTTAACAATGAAATCGGCGTGCCATTGACCCTGCTCAAGCTGGAACATTCCCATCAGGCCGCCGTGCTCGAAGCTGGCACCAATCATCCCGGTGAACTGGCGCCGTTGCTCCGGATGATGGCCCCTCATTTTGGCGTGATCACCAATATTGCCCGCGAGCACCTGGAATTTTTTGGCGACCTCCCTGGCGTGGTCCGGGAGGAAGGGGCCATGGCCGAAGCTCTCCCACCCGACGGAGCGCTTTTCGTCAACGGCGACGATGCCTGGACCGAGACCATTATCCGGCGGTGCCGGGCGCGGGCGGTGCGTGTTGGATTCGGCGAAGCCAATGATTGGGTGGCGCGAAATATCCGGGTGGACGACAGCGGCTCGACGTTTTCCGCGCAGTGCCGCCAGCCCGAATTGAATGGCGATTACCACATCAAGCTCCTGGGCCGGCATCAAGTGGCCAACGCCTTGTTCGCGCTCGCCCTCGGCGCGGAATTCGGATTGGACCGGGCGGCCATCGGGCATGGCCTCGCCCTCTGCGCCCCTCCTGAAATGCGCCTCCAACTGTGCCGCCCCGGGGGCATCCGGGTGCTCGACGATGCTTACAACGCCAACGCCGATTCCATGGTGGCCGCGTTGCAAACGTTGTGCGACCTGCCCTGCGCCGGCCGCCGGGTCGCGGTATTGGGGGACATGGCCGAATTGGGCGAGTCTTCCCGGGCCGCCCATGCCGAGGTCGGCCAGCGCGCGGCGGAATTCCGCCTGGACCAATTATTCACCGTGGGCCGGCAGGCCGGGGAAATCGCGACCGCGGCGCGGCGCGGCGGTTTGCAGACCGTGGTCGAAATTCCAGAAGTGGAAACGGCCGTCCGCGCCGTCCGGGAATTTGCCCGGCCCGGCGACGTGGTCCTGGTCAAGGCCTCCCGGGCCATGCGCCTGGAACGGATCACTGAAGCCTTGCGCACGCATCTGGGAAAGAACCACAACGACTAACATGCTCTTTTACCTGACCCAGAAAATTCTCGCCCTGGCAAAGCACACCTCCTTTGAGGGGGGGGTCTCGTGGCTGCGGCTTTTTAGTTACATTACATTTCGCAGCGCGGGCGCGGCGGTCACGGCGCTGTTGTTGAGTTGGTGGCTTGGCCCCCACTGCATTCTCTGGCTCAAGCGGTTAAAACTCGGCCAGGACTATGCGGACCAAGCCGAGGAAAATGGCGGCCTCCAGGCCCGCCTCCTCAGCAAGCGCGGCACGCCCACCATGGGCGGACTCATGATGGTGTTGGTGCTCGATGTCACGGCCTTGCTCTGGGCGCAATGGAATACACTGATTCAACTGACGCTGCTCTCCGTCGTGGTTCTGTGCGGACTGGGTTTTCTGGACGACTACGCCAAAGTCACCCGGCAAAACAGCCGGGGCGTCCGGGAATTCATCAAGCTCTGGGTGCAGGGCGCCCTGGCGGTTTTCGTGGCGGTCTATCTGTGGCGCGTGCCCAGGACCAGCGCATTGATCAGCCAGGTGATGGTTCCCTTTTTCAAACATCCCGTGCTGACCGGAACCTCCGGGGTCATCGTGGGCATTGTTCTGACCGCTCTGACCATCGTCGGCAGTTCCAACGCCGTCAATCTGACCGACGGCTTGGATGGCCTGGCCATCGGCTGCACCGCGATTGTTTCCTTTGTCTTTCTCGTCTTGACGTATTTGGCGGGCAACGTGAAGGCGGCGGCCTATTTGCAAATCCCCCATGTGCCGGGCGCGGGTGAATTGACCGTGTTTTGCGCGGCCATGATCGGCACCAGCCTCGGTTTTCTCTGGTTCAATTGCCATCCGGCGCAAGTCTTCATGGGGGACACCGGCTCGCTGGCGCTGGGCGGCGTCCTGGGCATGATTGCGGTCTTGATTCACCAACCGCTGGTGCTGGCCATTGCGGGCGGCGTCTTCGTGGCGGAAGCCGCTTCGGTCCTCCTGCAAAGAAGCTGGTTTAAGTACACAAAATTCCGCTTTGGCGCGGGGCGGCGCGTTTTTTTGATGGCCCCGCTGCATCATCATTTTGAAAAGATGGGCTGGTACGAGTCGCAAATCGTGACCCGCTTTTACATCCTCTGCGTGCTCTGCGCGGTGGTCGCCCTGAGCACCTTGAAAATCCGATGAACCCTGACAACCGACAAATGAAGCGCCACAAAAGATTTTTTCCCTCGCAAGCTCATTTTACCGCTTGCATGGCGCAAATTTCGTTGTTAAAAACGAGCGTTGAAAGGGACGTGACAATTTCAGACTTTGCTCCGGGGTTTTTTGAGGGAAAACCCCGGGGCAAACAAACAAACAAAAATACCTCAGAAAATTAAGAGCGAACATATTATGAATACTCCAAGCCCACTGATTCCCCAAGGCACAACGCCCTTGCGGGCCAAATCCACCTTTTTCTTCAAAGTGTTGATGATTTTGTCTGTGCATGTCGTTCTCATCGGCGGCATGCTCCTGCAAGGTTGCAAAGACACCAACACCAGCGCCACCCCGCCTGCGCCGGAGACGACCGCGACCGGCACCGATGTTTCCAATCTCCCGCCGGTGACGGCCGCGGGTATTTCCAACGCGGTGGCCAATCCGCAGCAGCCGGCATCACAACAGCCGCAAGTGACGCAAGCGCCGCTGCCGCCTGCGCAGCCGCTGCCACCGGCGACAGTCACCCCGGCCGCGCCTCCCGCCCCCACTACTGAGACCAAGGAGTACGTGATCGCGTCGGGCGACACGCTTGGGGCAATTGCCCGCAAAAACGGCATCACCCTCAAAGCGATGATGGATGCCAATCCGGGGATTAATCCCAAGAAGCTTAAGATCGGCCAAAAAGTGCAAATTCCCGCCAGCCTGAGCGCTGTTGCTTCCGCTGCCAGCCCTGGCGCCGCGACGCCGGACATGGCCGCCGCTTCGGGTGATACCACGACCTATACGGTGAAATCCGGCGATACGCTGAGCAAGATTGCCAAATTGAACCACACCTCATTCAAGAAGATCATGGCGCTGAACGACCTGAAGACAACTTCCATCAAGGTCGGCCAAAAACTCAAAGTGCCCGTCAAAGCGGCTTCAACTGAAATCCCGGCGGCCCCGGCCTCGGCTGCGGTCGTGCCGTTGCCACCGGCGCCCCCGGCCACGACTACGGCGGCGGCGGCTCCCACCACTGCGGCGAATTGATTGACACACATTGTGGACGTCAGGCTCCTCAGCCTGGCGTCCATTCCCTTTCGGCACTGCGATGAAATGGGCCACTACAATTTTGATTTTTTGCGTGGCTGTATTGGTTGGTTTGGGGTTGGTCATGCTCTACAGCGCGAGCATGAACATGGAGGTGGGAAAGTCCGCGGTGGGGGCCAATTATCTCCTTTCACAACTTGTCTGGCTGACTTTCGGCCTGATGGGATGTGTCGTCGCGGCCAGGATTGATTACCGGCGTTGGAAGAAAGTGTCCCCTTATTTGCTGGCCGTGTCCGTCATTCTGTTGCTGCTGGTGTTTGCGCCGGTGATGGGGATTGGACGAAAGGGCGCGCATCGCTGGATTGGCCTTGCCGGGCTGCCGCACTTTCAGCCTTCCGAACTGGCCAGGCTCAGTTTGATCCTCTTCCTGGCCGCCTATGGCGAGTGGTTTCAGAGGCAAATGTCCGGGTTTCGTCAAGGCCTGGTCATTCCCGGCTGCATCATCGCGGTGGTGCTGGGCTTGATTTATATCGAACCGGATCGCGGCTGCGCCATCTTGCTGGCGCTGGTGGCCGGGACGGTGCTGATTGTTGCCGGAGTGCGGTTGCGTTTTCTGCTGCTGCCGGCTTTGGGGCTGTTGGCGGGCCTTGGCTTGTCCCTTTGGCATGATCCCATGCGCCTGCGGCGCATCATGGCCTGGATTCATCCGGAAGAAAACAAGGAAGGCGCCGGCTATCAGGCTTACCAGGCCATGATTGCCCTGGGTTCAGGCGGGTGGAGCGGCTTGGGACTGGGCAACGGACGGCAAAAGCTGGGCTTCGTGCCTGAACATCATACCGATTTTATTTTTTCGATCATCGGCGAAGAACTGGGGTTGATTGCCACCCTGGGCGTGGTGCTGCTCTTCATCGCCCTGGTGGTGTGCGGCGTTTATATCGCCCGGCGGAGCAACGACACGTTCGGATTGCTGCTCGGCACGGGAATCACGTTTATGATTGGCTTGCAAGCCTTCATCAACATGGGAGTCGTCACCAGCTTGCTGCCCAACAAGGGGTTGCCGCTGCCTTTCATCAGCTATGGCGGTTCGAACCTTTTGCTCACGCTCATCGCCATCGGGCTTTTGCTCAGCATTTCGCGCTTTGCCATTGAGCCGCCAAAGAAGAAAATAAACCCGTTCGATTCCACGCCTGAATTGGCCGATGCTGATGCCTGAAGAAACCTTCAAGAACAGCCCGCCGGAAAACGTTGTCATCGCCTGTGGCGGCACCGGCGGCCATTTGTTTCCCGGCCTGGCCGTGGGCCGGGAATTGCGGCGGCGCGGCTGCGCGGTGACCTTGATGGTTTCCCCCAAGGACGTTGATCAACAAGCCATCCAGTCCATCACCGGCATGGGCATCGTCACCCTCCCTGCCGTTGGCTTGAGCCGTGCGATGTTCCCCGGTTTTGCGCGCGGCCTTTGGCGGGCCTATCGCCTGGCCAAAGCCTGTTTCGCGCAACGGCCGCCGCGGTTCGTCCTGGCCATGGGCGGTTTCATCAGCGCCCCGCCGATCATTGCCGCGAAACGCTGCGGCGCAAAAACGTTTCTCCACGAATCAAATTCAATTCCAGGCCGGGCCAATCGCTGGCTGGCCCGTTGGGTGGATGGAGCGTTTGTCTTTTTTCCCCCGACGGCGGGAATGCTGGCCGCGCGCCGGGTTGAAGTGGTCGGGATGCCGGTGCGCCCGGAGTTTCTCGAACCCATGGCTCCCGCGGCGGCCCGCGCGGCGATGGGCTTGGCCCCCGCAGCGCCGGTTTTGCTGGTCATGGGCGGCAGTCAAGGGGCCGGAAAGGTCAATGAATTGATGGTGCGCATTGCCCCTCAGTTGCGGCAGGCGTTGCCGAACCTTCAATTCGTTCATCTGACGGGCAACCACGATTTGGAATCGGTCCGCTCCCGTTACAAGGCGCTCGACATTCCGGCCCTGGTCCACGCCTTCTGGAGCGACATGGCCCTGGCATTGGCGGCGGCAGATGTCGCGGTCAGCCGGGCCGGAGCCTCTTCACTGGCCGAACTGGCCGCGCGGCAACTGCCCGCCGTCTTGATCCCCTATCCTTCGGCCGCGAATAATCATCAATTTCATAACGCCCGCGCTTTCGTGCAAAGCGGCGCCGCGTCCATGCTGCCTCAAGACAGCACGACGCCCGGCCATCTGGTCCGCGAGATTCTCGAGTTACTCCGCAATCCGCTGAAACGTTCGGCCATGCGGAGCGCGCTGGCCGGCTGGCACGCTCCCGCGGCGGCGGGCGACATGGCCGAAAGGATCCTTCACTGGCCGGCCAAAGCGGATCATTCCAGCCATGTCCACGGCCCAAAACTAAAACCTCAAAATCTGGGACCGCTCAATGCTTGACACCATGGCGCGGCCAACCCGGATTTTCGACGAGCTGAAAGCTCTGCTGCCCCATTCCGCAGTGCGCCAGGATGAACCGCTGGCAAAAAAGACCACCCTGCGCGTCGGTGGCCGCGCCGATGTTTGGCTCGAACCGGTTTCCGAGGACGATTTGGCCGGGGCGATTCAATTTTGCCGCCAGGCGGATGTCCCCTTCCTGGTTCTGGGGCGCGGCTCCAATCTCCTGGTGCGCGACGGCGGGGTTCGAGGCGTGGTTATATGTTTGTCCCACCCGAACCTGTCCCGCATCGAAGCGGACGGGACGCAGTTGCATTGCGGCGCGGGCGCAAGGCTCAAAGCCGTTTCCGCCAAGGCGCGCGAATTGGACCTGACTGGTTTGGAATTCCTGGAAGGCATCCCCGGAAGCGTCGGCGGCGCGTTGCGCATGAATGCGGGGGCCATGGGCAGCGCGGTGCTTGATGTGGTGACGCGGATCCGCTTCATGGATCGCGCCGGAGAGGTGCATGAACGGGACGTCGCCCAAGTGCCTGCCGAGTATCGGTCCTGTCCGCTTTTCCAGACGAATATCGCGCTCAGCGCCACCTTTCGCGGGCAACCCGGCGCGAAGGAGGCAATTGCAAAACGGACGGCCGAATTCAACGCAAGGCGCTGGAGTTCCCAACCCAGGGAACCGAGCGCGGGTTGCATTTTCAAGAATCCTTCCCGGACGTTGTCCGCGGGCAAACTCATCGAGGAACTGGGCTTGAAAGGGGCGCGGCGCGGCGGGGCGGTGGTCTCGTCGGCGCATGGGAATTTTATCATCAATGACCGCGATGCCACGGCCCGCGATGTTTTGCAATTGATCGAAATCATCCAAACCCGGGCCAGGACGGAACGGGGCATCGAATTGCGGACCGAGGTGGAAATCATTGGAGAGGAAATTAGCGCTTGACTGGCGCGTGGTGTGAGACAAAATTCTTCGCGGGTTTTGCCTTTCAGTTTGAAGCGCCGGGAAAAATCTGAAGTCCATCTTTGAAATTCTCAAGAAAACCCGCCCTTGGCGCGCCAAAGCCTTGGCGACGGCGGGCCGAAAAAAACAGTGAAATAATCACGGTTTTGGTTTTTCCTTGATGTCTGATGGCTTTGATAATTTGTTGCAACTGCTTTATTTTGTGATGTTTGTGACCTGCGCCGTTTTTTCTTGACAATACTTCTTGTTGACAATCATTTGGGTTTGCCCTCTCTTTCAGCCCAAATTCCCGCCCAAGAATTTTTTGAACCGCGAACCCTCGCGAAACACGCGAACTCTGAATCAGACGCTTTCATCCGCCCAAGCAATTCCACTTGCAAAGAAAGAACGAATGTGGGATCATCCCACTATGACGATCAAAGCGGACAGCAGGAAACGAGTGGTTGTGCCGGATGCTCATCCGGGCGACGTATTTGTTTACGAGGACCAGGGCAACGGTCATTTTCATTTGACGCGCTTGAAGGTGCCCGATAAACCGAAGAAGATGCCCCGGTCGCAGGTGGAGAAGGCCATCGCCCACTCCAAACTGAAGTTCGACATGACGTGGGATGAAATGCGCGAAATGACGCGTGAGCCATGATCCTGTTGGACAGCAACGTGATTGTGGATGCTTTGGATAAAAGCCAGGCGAACCACCAGTGGGCGAAGAAACAAATTGAGGATGCGGTCGCCGCGGAAGGCGGCGGGATCAGCGTGGTAACGCTGGCGGAGCTTTGCGCCGGGGCGCGCAACCCGGCGGACGTGGAACCAGAGATCAAACGATGGGGGCTGACAGTGCATGACGTGCCGGCTGCGGCGGCTTCAGCCTGCGGCGCGGCTTACCGACGCCACGCCACAGCGCGGCGCAACTCCGGCGGCGGCCCGTCACCCAAAATGCCGTTGCCGGACTTCTTCATCGGAGCGCAAGCCCAGGTCATGGGCTGGAAGATCGCCACACGCGACCAAGGGCGATTCGAGAAATATTTCCCCGCAGTCGTACTGGTGACGCCCTGACTGCCCGGAAAGATTTGACCTTGGAAAAAGCAGTTTAACCACGGATAAACCCAGATAGACACGGATAAGAAGGCATGGAGACCCGGCTCTTGTCTCGCCAAAGCCTGGCGACGGCGGATCAGCCGGCGCTTCATCTCTTCATTCAGCCTTGCAAAGGCATCACGTTGGCTTTATTGTTTGGTTGCAGTGAACGTCGCAATTGACATTCCTGAAAATGTGTCCGCCTCGTTGTGCTCGCGTTGGAAGGATGTTCCCCGGCGCGTGCTCGAAGCCGTCGCGGCTGAAGCCTATCGTTCCGGAGCGCTCACAGCGCATCAAGTCGGAGAATTGCTGGGCCACGGCTCGCGTTGGGAGACCGAATCGTTTCTCAAGCAGGTTCAAGCCTACTTGCATTACAGCGAGGATGACCTTGAGCGCGACCTCGCGGCCTTGCGCGCCGCTCGCGGCTGATGACCATTGTCAGCAACACCACGCCGCTTTGCTGAAACTTCCTGCCGCGCTCGACCTTCTCCGCAAAACCAATTTTCGCGCTTCTCCGGAGTTATGGAAGTCGCTTTACACACGGTAACGGGGCTGGTGGAACTGCTGCATTGAAATCAAGGCGGCGGCGAAGGCGCATTTGTGGGTGGACAGAGCAGGGGGGCGACACCATGTTGACATGCTCCGAGCCAAGAGAAATAAAGAGAGTTTAAATGATGAGAACTGACGCTTGTATGACACTTGTACACTTGTATGTTCATTGTTCTCGGATTCTGCCGCGCTTTGCTGCCGGACCTTTATCTTCCAGGCGTGTGTGAAAACCGATTTGGCGGCGCGGTGGTTCCGGCGGTGTCATCAGTTCCCGTATGGCGGCAACGATCTTTTTGATCTGTTCGCTGTTCTCGCTGGTGGCGCGGCCCAGTTCCTCAACCCGGCGCGCCAGGGCGTCCATTGACACGGCCATGCGTGACAGGCGGACAAACGTTTGCACGATGACGACGCTCATCTGAATGGCGCGTGAACTACGGAGAACGTTCGCGGCCATCAATGCCCCGTGCTCAGTGAAGGCATAGGGTGGATACTTCAAATGTTTCCCGCGCCGTGAATCTGGAACCGCTTCGTTTAAGGTCATAATTTGTGACCGGTTCGGGTCAGGCTCGTTTAAGGTCACAGATTGTGACCTTAAAGCGTCGGTTTCCTCCTTGGCCAACTGGAATACGAATTCATCGGGAAAGCGTTGAATGTTGCGTTTGACGGCCTGATTCAGTGCCTTGGTTGACACGCCGTAGAGTTCGGCCAGGTCGCGGTCAAGGATGACTTTGCGCCCGCGAACAAGATGAATTCTTCCCTCGACGGTGGTAACGGGAAGCATCGTTTGGAGATTCTTCGATTTCATGGTGGATGTCAGGCGTTGGCGGCGGTTTTTGCGGTCAACGTAAACGGGTCATAAAGGGGTCCCGCATAACCGCATATTTTCGTTTTCTTCGCGCTTCGCGCAGCAGGTTGGCCAGGAAACCCGCCGCACCCATGTTGAATCGTTTGGCAATCCAGTTTGAGCTTCATGGTCCATTCTTGCCGCAACCGGCCCGCCCGCGCCACCTTATCTTTAGACCGCCTCGCCCGCTCTGTCCACCAACAAATCCGCCTTTGCCGCAACGGCTACGGCGCGACAAGTCCGCGGCAGCCAGAACCCCTTCGCCGAAAAGAACAACGCAAGGACGCCAAGGGAGCGAAGAAATAGGGGGGCAAGAAATTGGACGTGGCGGCGTCTCGGAAGAACGCTGCCAGCCAAATAATCAGCGCCAGAATGCGGTCCCGATGTTTCGGGAACACGCCGCTACGCCGGTAAGAACCCTAAAATTGATATGCTGAATCCCAAATCCTCGCCTAACGAACGCAAACTCGAACGAAAACCGCATGAATTGTGGAATCTCAAGTCCCGTGCCAATAGAGAAAGCAGAGTAAACCGCGAAATACGCGAAATACGCGAACACAGAAAGCTTTCGGGGGAACAGGTCTGGATTTTTCGCGTATTTCGCGTATTTCGCGGTTCAAAAAAATTCTTAGGCGAGGATTTGGGTGAATCTTTGCGCCTTTGAACCTTTGCGCCTTTGCGTTAAATCTCTTTCTCCGTCAGTGCTGCTTCCCTCTTTTTATGGGCTTGGCGGCTGGATGGACAAAACAAAAAAAACGGTAAAATGAATTGATCAGCGGCAGCAAACAGCTATTTTATAAAAAAATGGAGAAGGATGAGTCTGGATTCTTTCATAGATGTTAAAGAAATACGACTGCGATCGAATGCAAACTCCACGGTGCAAACAAAGCTGAACATCACCGTCATGCTGGGCGGCCCCTCGGCCGAACGCGAAGTGTCGTTGCGCTCCGGCGCCGCCGTCGCCAGGGCCTTGCGCTCGCTCGGCCACACCGTCCACGAATTGGATCCGCGGCAACCTTCCTGGGTACTGCCGCCGGGCACCGACGTTGTCTTTCTGGCCCTGCACGGCTCCTACGGCGAAGACGGGACGGTGCAGGAACAACTGGAATTTTTGCGCGTCCCCTACACCGGTTGCGGCCCCGAAGCCAGCCGTCTGGCGTTCGACAAAGTGCTGGCCAAAAAGTGCTTCCTCAAGGCCGGCATTCCGACGGCCCGCTTCGCGGTGTTGGACTCGCCCCAATCCGGCTGGCCCCCGGGCTGGCAGCCGCCCGTCGTCCTCAAGCCCGCCCGGCAAGGCTCCAGTGTCGGCTTGCAAATGGTGGAAGAAACCAGCCAATGGCAAAGCGCCCTGGCCGGGGCCTTCCGTTATGACACGCAAGTGTTGATGGAAGAAAAAATAATGGGACGCGAAGCGACGGTCGGAATCCTGGCCGGCCAGGCGCTGCCCGTGGCCGAGGTCCGGGTCAAAAATGGCCACTTCGATTACAACCACAAATACACCCCCGGCGCGGCCGAGCATTTTTGCCCGGCGGATTTTCCCCCGGACGCCACGGCCCGGATTCAGGCCGCCGCCCTGGGCGCTTTTCAAGCCGTCGGCGGACGCGATTATGCGCGGGTGGATGTGATGGTGCGCCCCAACGGCGACCCCGTTGTCCTGGAAGTCAACACGCTGCCCGGCATGACGGATTTGAGCATCCTGCCCGAAGCCGCCGCCGCCGCCGGCCTGGGTTATCCCCAGTTGTGCCAGCGCATCATCGAGCTGGCCCTGGAAAGATCGGAAAAACAACAATATGTTTGACTGGATTGGAGGCCGGCGGCGCAACCGCCGCTTCGGTGAGCGCGGGCATTTGCTCGACGTCAAACTGCGCACCAGCCAGGCCCGGGCCGCCCGCCTGCGCGTTCTCGGCGCGGGCCTCGCCGTGATCGTTGCGCTCGCGGCCTTGTGGCGCGGAAGCCTGTTACTGCTGGATACTCTTATTTACAAGAACGACGCCTTTGCCATTCAGCAAATCGAAGTGCAAACCGATGGCGTCCTGACCTCCGAAACCATCCGGCGCTGGGCCATGGTCAGGACCGGGCAGAACTTGATGGCGCTGGATTTGGCCCTCGTGCGGCGCGACCTGGAAATGCAGCCGCCGGTCCAGTTTGCCGCCGTGGAGCGCGTCTTGCCCCGCACCTTGAAGTTGAGCGTCACGGAGCGCGTGCCTGTCGCGCAAACCCTGATCACCCTGGGCCGGGCCGACGGCGGGGTGGAACAGGCCATTTATGATTTCGACGAGGACGGCTACACCCTGCAACCGCTGGATCCCCGTTGGCGCGCCGCTCCCCCGCCGGCCGGCGAACGGCTCCCCATTCTCATTGACGTGCCGGCCGGCGAAGCGCAGTTGGGCCGCCAGACCGAGTCGCCGCAAATTCGCGGCGCGCTCCAGTTGATTTCCGAACTCGATCATTCCCCCATGGCCGGAATGGTGGAACTGCATAGCATCAATGTCGGGGTGCCGGACATTCTCCAGGTCACCACCAGCCAGGGGGCGCAGATCACCTTTTCCCTCAATCACTTCGACGCCCAGTTGCGCCGCTGGCGGCTCATCCAGGATCAATTCCAGAAATGGGGCCGCGCCATCACTTGGCTCGACCTGTCCATTGCCAACAATTTGCCGGTCTGCTCGGTCGTGCTCAACGGCGCGCCGCTCCCCCAGCCGCCCCCGCCCGCCAAACCGCCTCGAATAAAGAAAAAACATGTTTGATTCCTCTTCCATCATCATCGGCCTCGAAATCGGCACCTCAAAAATTTGCGCGGTGGTGGGCGAGATCAACGCCGCCAACGCCCTGAACATCATCGGCGTCGGCCAGGCCCGTTCCCGCGGCGTGCGCAAAGGGGAAATCGCCGACGCCGCCACGGCCGAGGAGGACGTGCGCAACGCCATCGTCGAGGCGGAGCAGATGGCCAACGTCGAAATTCGCAGCGTCTATTTGGGGGTCACCGGCAATCATGTTCGCGGCTTCAACAATCATGGCGTTCATCCCGTGGTTTCGGCCGATCGCGAAATTACGAAGGAAGACGTGCAGGACGTGATCAAGAACGCCAAGGCCATCAATCTTCCCGCCGACAACAGCGTGGTCCACGCCATTCGCCAGCATTTTCAGGTGGACGAACAACACGGCATTTTGAATCCGGTCGGCATGTACGGCGCGCGCGTGGAAGTGGACGTTCATGTGGTGCATGGCCACGTCAACCGGCTGAAAAACTCCATCGCCGTGGTCAAGGGCCTGCAACTGGAAGTGGATGACATCGTTTTCACCGGCCTGGCCTCCGCCCTCGCCCTCCTTTCCAACGAGCAGAAGGAACTCGGCTCCCTGGTCATCGACATGGGGGGCGGCACGACCGAGTACGTCGTTTATTGCGACGGCATCATCAAACACACCGGCGTCCTGGCGGTGGGCGGCGACCACATTTCCAACGATCTGGCCTATGGCCTGAAAGTGCCGATGAACCGCGCCGAACAATTAAAACGCGACCACGGTTCGGCCCTGCTGGACCCCGATGTCAAAGGTCAAACCATCTCGGCTCCCGCCGAATTGGGCCTGGCGCCCAAAACCGTCAACCTGGAACATCTGCGCCGCATCATGTCGTTGCGCCTGGAGGAGACTTTCGAGTTGATTGAGCGGGAACTCTCCCATCTCAATTTCCTGGAACGGCTGCGGGGCGGCGTGTTTATATGCGGCGGCGGCGCCCGCATCCCGCGCATCGAGGCCCTGGCCGAAAACGTCTTCCAATTGCCCGTCTGTCCCGCCAAAACAAACTCGATCAGCGGCTTGAAATCCGCCCTGGACCAGCCTGAATTTGCCACCGCCATTGGCCTGGTTAAATTTGGCTCCCTTCAGCAAAAGCGCAAACCCAACAACGGCCTGACCGGCGGTTTGAAAAAAACCCTGGCCGATCTCTTCAAGGCATAATCATGACGCTGCCCATCGAAAAAACGGACGAGCCTCCGCTCAAAAAGAAAATCTCCATCAAAGTGTGGGGCGTCGGCGGCGCCGGCTGCAACGCCGTCAGCGCCCTGGATTCCTCCCTCCTGGAGGGCGTCCATATTCTGGCTGTCAATACGGATTCTCAAGCCCTGGCCGCCGCCGCCGCCGCCGATAAATTGGTCCTCGGAACCCGGCGCACCCGCGGCTTGGGGACGGGCGGCGATCCCGATCTGGGCCGGGCCGCCGCGGAAGAGGATTTGGACAAGATGGCCTCCTTCTGCGCGGGCGCGGACATCGTTTTCATTTTGGCGGGATTGGGCGGCGGCACCGGCACCGGGGCGGCCCCGGTCCTGGCGCGCCTGGCCCGGGAAAGCGGCGCGCTGGTCTTGGCCATCGTTACCATGCCCTTTGAATTTGAAGGCCAGCGCCGCCAGCAACAGGCCCAATCCGGCCTCGATCTGCTCAAATCCGCCGCCGATGCCGTCATCTGTCTGCCCAATCAAAAGCTCTTCAAACTGCTGGATGAAAAAACCAGCGTCGTGGACGGATTCAAAATCAGCAACGCCCTCCTGGCGGAAGGGTTGCAGGGCATCTGGCGGCTGCTGACCCGGACCGGTTTGATCAATGTGGATTTTGCCGCTCTTTCTTCCGTCACTCGCGGCCGTCATGCCGCCAGTTCCTTCGCCACCGCCGAGGCCTCCGGCGAAAGACGCGCCGAGCAGATCGTGGAGAAATTAATGGCGCATCCCTTGCTCGATGGCGGCCAGGTTCTCACCGAGGCCGACGCCGTATTAGTCAGCTTGGTGGGCGGACCCGACCTCACCCTGGTCGAGATTGACAAACTGATGGAGCCGCTCAAGCGCCAATGCGAGAACGCCCACATCATTTTCGGCGCGGCCATAGACGAACAATTTACCCACCGGCTTTCCGTCACCCTGATTGCCTCCCGCCGGCAGCCCGACGAGGCCAAATCGGGAGCGTCCCAGCCCGCTCGCGACACTTCCGGCGGCAAAGCGTCCCCCCTGCACTTCCTGGATGCGACCACAACCGCCGAGGCCCGCCCCCCGACGCGCGTCGCGCCGCCGCCGCCGGAAATGACCGCCGAACAAAAGGAACAACTGTTCAAGACGCAAAACATCAGGAACCGCAAGAAGCTGTCGCGCCTGCAAAAGGAATTGCCCCTGGAAATCGTCTTCAAAGGCCGGTTCGAAAAGAGCGAGCCGACCATCCGACACGGCGAAGACCTCGATTTGCCCACCTACATCCGCCGCGGCGTGCCTTTGAACTAAACTCGCGGCTTGGGCCGGGGGTTCGCGAGCGCTGGCGTCGCCGCGGAGGGCTATGACGCTCTCGAGTTGCTCCTCAAATATGGCGTTACGGTTTTGCCGTCTTTTAATTTCTGATTGGTGTTATAGAACCATGTTCAGGAATCAATGCAAAGATTTACTTAAAGCGCTTTTCAGGTCAACGCCACTGCGTTCTGTTCAACCCTGCTCCTGGCGGCAAACCCCGCCTTTGCGGAGGGGCCGCCGGCAAGCGGGGTCCAACAGGAACTCCACTTTGAAACTCAAGGCCCGGTGGCCGCAAACATTGGCTCAACAATTCCAAGCTTTACAAGTGGTTGCCGGCCCAGAAACGTTGAAAATTTCACGGCTTCAAAAACTGGCCTCCGCCTGGATTCCGGGGCTTGCAAAGATTCTGCTTGCGTTTCGGCCCGTTCGAGTCCACGCTACAGGGCACTCAGATTTGTTGCCACATTTCCAGAGCATGGTGAATCTTCACTTGAACCGCGTTCAATGACGATTTGAAACCCGGCGTTCGGGAACAGTCCCGGAATAGCAAATAAGTCCAGAGACACAGCATAATGAATACGAAGTTATATATTGGAAACCTTTCGTTCGATTCGACCGAGAACGATTTGCAAGACATGTTCGCCGCCTTTGGGCCGGTCAATGAGGTCAATTTGATCACTGATCGCACCACCGGCCGCTCCCGCGGCTTCGCCTTTGTCACCATGGCCACCGAGGAAGGGGCCAAAGCCGCCATCGAAGGCGCCGCCAACAAGGAATTGCACGGACGGAAACTGGCCGTCAACGAAGCGCGCCCTCGTGAAGAACGCAGCGGCGGCGGCGACAGGGGCTCCAGCGGTCCTCGCCGCAATTATTCCCGTTAATCATTGGGGCGGAGGTTCCTCGGCGGAGGCGTTGCCCGCTTCCGCCCGAATGCCGTTATCAAGTTGAGCGGATTTTTCTTCATTCCGTGAGCGCCGAACAGCCAATCGAATTGGAAGGGACCATCCAGACCGTCCTGCCGGGGACCATGTTCCGTGTTGTGCTGGACAACCGGCACCAGGTCCTGGCGCATATTTCCGGCAAAATGCGCAAACATTTTGTCCGTCTCACAGCCGGGGACCGGGTCCGCATGGAAATGTCGCCTTACGACGTCTCCAAGGCGCGAATCACCTATAGACTGCGCTGAATATAGTTGCCACTCGCCATTAACCCAATTATAATGATTTGATCTCAACATTTTACTCCTGGATGGCCCTGGGCGTTGTCATTGCCGTGGTCTTTGCCTCTTTTGTGGAATGGGCTTTGCACCGCCACGTCATGCACAAGCCGGTCTGGAAATTCACTTACCCGTTTGAGCGCCACGCCCTGGTCCATCATCGGATTTTCAAGGCGGACCACACCTATCATTTGATTCGTGAAGAGGACAAAAAGACCATTCCCATGGCGTGGTGGAACGGCCCGGTGCTG
>Ga0326728_10014892_pt1 | contig 16346 bp, 10 predicted proteins | sample MB3enrmetagenome_FD_207602 | JGI IMG/M metagenome (GOLD analysis project Ga0326728, IMG submission 207602) | Lab enriched peat soil microbial communities from McLean, Ithaca, NY, United States - MB31MN | ecosystem: Environmental > Terrestrial > Soil > Wetlands > Peat | place: USA: New York...
CTTGAGTGCCGGTCTGGTGGTTCGCTTTTGAAGTGCAGGGAGGAAACCGGCGTAACTCAGGCGACTCCCCGTTGTGCGGCTTTCTCTCTGGGCTCGATTTGCACGGAGATGATCTCCACGGGGCGCTTGAAAAAGACCCGCCACAGACGGACGACGACGGTTGCGGCGACCCAGGGCCACACCCTCAGGAACAGCCGCAATCCGTCCTTGCGCAGTCCGGCCCGGAATGCCCGCTTGACGGCATATAACGCGGGACCGCCAATGAGGGCGGCGCTTTCCAGATGGCCCGGTTGGCCGAGGAAATGCCGGCGGGATGTCCACGTGGCAACCAGGTTATAGCAACCGGAAATCAGTGCCGGAACATTGTGGAAGTTGTTGGTGGCATGCAGCCGGTAAAAGACAGTGGCTGGATTCACGATCCGAATGGTGCGGCCGGAATGCGCCAGCTCCACCGCCAGAAACTGATCGTCGAAGGGCCAGACTTCTTTAGTCCATCCGCCAATGGTTTCCAGCACCCGCCGTTCGACGATCAGGGCGCTGGCGCTGCTCCGGAAGGGCCGGTCTTTCTCCGCCCAATTCTCGTAACTGACCAGTTCGATCCGGCTGGGAGTGTCGGCTTCCGTCAGGGCAGGGACTAAATCCTGGAACCACGTGAGACTGCCCAGGATCATGACCGGTTTCCGGGCTTGGATGATGCGATCGTAGACAGAAAGCGCCCAGGGCTTTAATACGTCATCTCCATCCAGATAAACGATGTAGTTTCCCCGCGCGGCGGCGGTTCCGGCGTTTCTGGCCGCCGAGGCCCCCTGGTTCTTTTCCAGGGCGATCAGACGAATGGAATCGCCAAAGCTTCGGAGCACCTCAGCCGTTCCATCGGTGGAGGCGTCGTCCACAACGATGACTTCACGGCTCTCATGGATCTGCGACAGCGCGGACTGGACCGAGTCCGCAACATAGCCGCGCTGATTGTAACAGGCGATAACGACACTAAACTGCACGGACGCCATCCAGGCACCTCAACCGCCCCCCAGCAGCTTTCTTAACCCTTTGCCGTTTGATGAAGTTTAACACTATAAGGCTCCACTACCACGGCTTAACCCGGAAGGATTAGCCCAAGAGGCTAACGAGAAGAGGTGGTTCGATAGATAAAATACTCTATTCTATCGCTACCGTTGTGCGGGCTTGGACGGTCCGTCTTGGCCTGGGCTCTGGTTCTACGGCTTGGTTTCACACGCCTACTGTGCGGTTTTGCAGGTATTGATGGATGCTGCGGGCGGCTATCTTGGCCTGGCCCATGGCGCTGATCACGGTGGCGGCGCCGGAAACGATGTCGCCACCGGCAAACACGCCCGGGGTCGAGGTCTCCATGGTTTCCTCATTCACCACCAGCGTGCCCCACTTGGTGGTTTTCAGATTGGGTGAGGTTTGGGAAATAAGCGGATTGGGTTTGTTGCCGATGGCAATGACCACGGCGTCGGCTTCGATCACGAAATTGCTGCCTTTGACCGCCACCGGACGGCGGCGGCCGGACTCGTCGGGCTCGCCCAACTCCATCTTCAGGCATTCCATTCCGGTGACGCGGCCTCCGGCGTCGGTCAAAATCCCGACGGGATTGGTGAGCAGATTCAGAACCACGCCCTCCTGCTCGGCATGATGAACCTCCTCCACTCGTGCCGGCAGCTCCACGCGGCTGCGGCGATACACAATGGTCGAGCGCGAACCCAGCCGGAGCGCGCTGCGGGCCGAGTCCATGGCCACATTGCCGCCGCCCACGGTAATCACGTGCTGCGCGTGGGGCGGGGAAGTGGCGTAGTTGGGGAAGTCGTACGCCTTCATCAGGTTGATGCGGGTGAGGTACTCGTTGGCCGAGTACACGCCGATGGCGTTCTCCCCGGGAATGCCGAGGAACATGGGCAGTCCGGCTCCGGCGCCGATGAATACGGCGTCAAATCCCAGATCCGCCAGAAGCTGGTCCACGGTCTCGGTCTTGCCGATCACATAGTCGGTAAAGATCTCGACGCCCAGTTTGCAAAGGTTATTGATCTCGTATTGGACGATGTCTTTGGGCAGGCGGAACTCGGGGATGCCGTACATCAGCACGCCGCCGGACAGATGCAGAGCCTCGAAAATGACCACATGATGTCCCCACCGCGCCAGATCGCCGGCCACGGTGATTCCCGCCGGGCCGGCGCCGATGACCGCGATTTTCTTTCCGGTGGGCGGCGCCAGCTCCGGGGGCGGCTCGTTGCCCTGGACGCGCGCATAATCCGCGGCAAACCGCTCCAGCCGGCCGATGGCGACGGATTCGAACTTCTTGGTCAGAACGCATTTTTCCTCGCACTGGGTTTCCTGCGGGCAAACGCGGCCGCAAACCGCGGGCAGCGCGGTTTGTTCCTTCAGCTTCATCGCCGCCTCGACGAATTTCCCCTCCTTGATCAGGCGGACGAACCCGGGTATATCGATGTTGACGGGACAGCCGGCCACACAGAGCGGCTTCTTGCAGTCCAGGCAGCGCGAAGCCTCGAGCTGCGCCGTCTCCGGCGAATAGCCCTTGGGAACTTCCTCGAAGTTTTGCGCCCGGCGGCGCGGCGACTGCTCGGGCATCGCCTGTCGCGGCGGCCGCGGTTGCTTCACCGGAGCTTTGTTGGGTGACTCGTCCATGGCTTCTTTACCCTGCAGTTTGCAATACCTTCAACCGGCTCCCTGCGGTTTGCGGGATGGCGTCGATCTCAACCCGCATATAGGCGTTACGGCGCGCGAAGAGCTGGTCCCAGTCCACCGCATGACCGTCAAAAAACGGACCATCGACGCAGGCGAACTTGGTCTCGGAGCCCACCGTTACGCGGCAGGCGCCGCACATGCCGGTGCCGTCCACCATGATCGGGTTCAGTGCCACCTGCAGCGGAACCCCCAAATTGGCCGTTCGCACCGCAACCATGCGCATCATGAACGCGCAGCCGATAGCGACGAAGCGCTCGATCTTCAGCCCCTCTTCGTAGAGATCCAGGAATACTTCCTGCACGCCGCCCTTGCGTCCTTCGCTGCCATCTTTGGTGGCGAGGTAGAACCGGTCCGACACCGAGCGCAGCTCATCTTCCATGTAAAGCATGTGCTCGCTGCAGCCCTCAATGACGGTAATCACCTGGGCTCCAGCCCGCTTAAAAGCGCGGGCGATGGGGAAGATGGAACCGACGCCGTAGCAGCCGCCGCCGAGGACAACCGTGCGCGGCGTGTCGCTCGCCGGAAGATTGATGGGCAACGGCAAACCCAGCGGGCCGCTGACATGGGCGATGCGCTGGCCGGGCTTGAGGCGGGTGATTTCCTGGCTGGAGCGGCCCACCTCTTCGATCACCAGAGTGATGGTGCCCTTTTCCTTGTCCCAATCCACGAGGGTGAAGGGGACGCGCTCGGACTTCTCGCCCACCATCACCACCGCAAATTGACCCGGTTGGGCGTGGCGGGCCACCGCCGGCGCTTCAATCACCAGCCGGTGAAAATTCGGAACGATCTCATCTCTCGATACCACCGGGAATCCCACCAATTGCTCTGCCGGAGCGGAGGCTTCCGTTGCGGGCAAACCCAGTGCTCGCAGCGCGGGAACAATATCCGCCAGCAGATGTCCGCGGAAACGCCGGGGCAGGTCGGCAACTAGGTCACGGGGATCGCCGCTGGGCGGCGCCACCGTGGAATCGCCGTCTTCATTGCAGACCACGCCGGTCACATGCGAAATATCAAATCCCTCGCAGCCCATGGCTTTGGCGACGTCGCGGAGAATTGTCCATTCGGATCGGGCCTTGCCTCGTGCGGCCAGAGGCGCGGCCAGAGCCTTGTTCTCGCCCGCTGCGGAACGCAGGCTGCCTTCGTCTTCCGCCAGCACGGCAACCGGAAGGACGGCGCTGGCCCGCCGGGCGGCAAGGCTGGGCAGGAAGTCCGTCACCACCAGATACTCGATCTTTTCCAGCAACTCCGCGGACAGGAAATCGCCGGCGGTCCAGACCGCCTTGATGCGGCCGGCCGCCAGGTTCTTACGTAGCGCATCCGGGAGGTTGTCCCCGCCGCCGCCGGCAGGAATCGAAATGAACTGCCCGTGCATAACCTCCAGCGCCATTCGCTGATACATCCGGCGAGCCTCGCGGGTTTGCGGTTCGGCGGCGATTGCCACAAAACTTCCGTCGCGGTAATTCCGCAGTCCGGCGGCGACGGAGGCGATGGTTTCGTCCCAGGAGACCGGGGTAAGGTCGCCCTCTTCGCGGATCACCGGCTGGAGCAGGCGCAAAGCGCTGGACATCACCTGTGGGTAGGCGAACCGGCCCAGGGCGCAAAGGCGGTCCGGCTGCTTGAATCCGGTCATGCGCGTGGCCACCACCTGGCCCTGGCTGACGGTCAAATCCAGAGAGCAGGCTTGCGGGCAAAGCTGGCAGGTTGACCTCATCTCCCGGTTCGCTCCGGGATACCAGCGGGCAAAGCGGTCGGTCAGCGTCCCGGTGGGGCAGATGTCCACGCAAGCGCCGCAGAAGGTGCAGCCACTCTCCACCCAGCTGCGGTCGAAGGCGGTGCCGATGCGGGCCTCACGTCCGCGATTAACGATGCTGATGGCCGGCGTGCCGTGGAGCTGCTCGCAGATCCTCCAGCAGCGGCCGCACAGCACGCATAAATTGTGGTCGCGCAGAATGAACGGGTCATCCTTCTCGACCTTGTAATGGGAGTACAGAGTTGGCAGTTTGAGCGTGATGGCGGGAGCGGCCAACGACATCTCCCGCAACGAGCAGCCGCTGCGGTTGCTGCAGGCTCCGCATTTCGTGCTCTGGCCGGCTTTGGCCGGCTGCGGCCGGTATTTCTCGCATTCCAGCCGGTCATCGCATACCAGACAGGCATTGGGATGTCCGGAGAGCATCAGTTCCAGAGTGGCGTTGCGTAACGTCTCGAGTTCGGGCGATTGCGTTCGCACCACCATGCCGGCGGCGGCGGGAGTGGTGCATGATGTCGGACAGCCGCGAACGTTGTCGATCTCGACGATGCATAACCGGCAGGCGCCGAAGGGCGAAAGATCCTCGTGCGCGCAGAGCGTGGGAATATGGATTCCGGCGCGCCGGGCGGCATCCAGAACGGTGTCGCCGGCCGCGGCGCGGACCGGGCGGCCATCGATCGTCAGCGTGACGGTTTGTAAAGTTTCAGACATGACCCGCAACACTCTCCGGAAAAATCAAGCATTTGCTTCGGAGGTTTCCATAACTCTGCTTCGCGGACGCACCATGACCGCGCCAAACTTACAGGCCGACCGGCATGCGCCGCAGCGGATACACTGGCCCGCATCGATAAGATGGGGCTGTTTCTTTTCCCCGGTAATCGAATCCACCGGACAGTTTCGGGCGCAAACCGTGCAGCCGTTGCATTTATCCGCGTCGATCCAGAATTCCACCATTTCCCGGCAGACTCCGGCGGAACAACGGTGTTCTTCGATGTGCTCGCGGTACTCCTCGGCGAAATACTGCAACGTCGTCAGCACGGGATTGGGAGCGGTCTGTCCCAGGCCGCAGAGCGACGCCTTCTTCACGACTTCACTCAGTTGCCGCAGCTGGAGCAGATGGCCGGGAGTGCCGGCGCCCTCGGTGAGCTCCGTCAGCATGCGCAGCAGGTGCTGCGTGCCCATGCGGCAGGGCACGCATTTGCCACAGGACTCGCTTTCGGTGAACGTCAGGAAATACTTGGCGACATCGACCATGCAGGAGTCTTCGTCCATCACCACCATGCCGCCCGAACCCATGATGGAGCCGGCTTCGGCCAGATGCTCGTAGTCCACTTGCAGATCCAGCAGATGGGCCGGAATGCAGCCGCCGGAAGGTCCGCCGGTCTGCACGGCCTTAAAGCCCTTGCCGTCCAGTACGCCGCCCCCGATGTCTTCGACGATGGTGCGCAGCGGAGTGCCCAGCGCGACCTCGATCAGGCCGGTGCGTTCGATCTTTCCCGCCAGGGAGAACGTTTTGGTGCCGCGGCTCTTTTCGGTGCCGAACTGGGTGTACCAGGCGGCGCCGTTCTGGAGAATGGAGGAAACGGCCGCCAGAGTCTCAACATTATTGATGCTGGTGGGCTTGCCAAATAACCCGGAAACGGCCGGGAACGGCGGCCGCGGACGCGGCATGCCGCGCCGGCCCTCAATGGCGGCGATGAGCGCCGTCTCTTCACCGCAAACGAAAGCGCCCGCTCCCTTTTTGATTTGGATCTCGAAATCGAAGCCGGAGCCCAGAATGTTGCGGCCGGAAAGGCCGCCGGCGCGCATCTGCTCCAGCGCGGTCTGCAGCCGCTCGATGGCCAGTGGGTATTCGGCGCGAACGTAGATATAACCAGTCCGGGCGCCCACGGCCCATCCGGCGATGGTCAGGCCTTCGAGCACGGCGTGCGGATCGCCCTCCAGCACCGAGCGATTCATGAATGCGCCCGGGTCGCCCTCGTCGGCATTGCAGATGACATACTTCTCGTCACCGGCCGAGCGGGCGGCAAACGACCATTTCGCTCCGGTGGGGAAGCCCGCGCCTCCGCGGCCCCGCAGTCCCGAGTCGGTCACTTCGGCGGCCACCGCCTCGCGGCCCATTTGCAGCGCGTGCGCCAGTCCGATGTAGGCTCCGCGGGCAATGGCGTGATCGATTTGGGTGGGATCGATGACCCCGCAATTGCGCAAAATGACCCGCACCTGCTGCCGGATCATCGGAAGTTCTTCGAACTTCGGAATGCCGGGGATCGCCTCCCCCGCCATCACCGCCAAAGCGCTGTGCTCGACCGGCTTGCCGCCGAGCAGGTGCGCCTCCACGAGTTTGGGAACCAGTTGCGGAGTGACCCGGCGATACAGAACCGATGCGCCGTTTGCCGCCTGTATTTCCACCAGCGGCTCGGCGTAACAGAGGCCCAGACATCCGACTTCCGCCAGCAGGACCCGATCCTTGGCGGAAGCCGCGGATGCGGCCGGCGTATCCGAGTCAACGGACAAGCCGCGGCGCTCGAATTCGCTTCGGAAAGCGTCGGCCACCCGGAGGGCGCCGGCGGCGCGGCCGCAAGTCGCGGCGCCAATCAGAACGCGGCGGCGATCGCGACGGTCGAATTGAGCCCAGGTCTGTGCGGCCTGCTGCTGGAGTTGCGCCAGGGTCACGACTCCTCCTGGTCCAGCAACCGGTCGATGCCGGCCTGAGTCATGCGCGCATGGACGGTATCGTCCAAGACCACCGCCGGCGCCAGCGCACAGGAGCCGACGCACATGACACGCTCCAGGCCGAACTTGCGGTCGGCGGTCGTCTGTCCCGGGCGGATGCCCAGGCGGCGGCCCAGGGCGTCCAGGATGAGCTGGCTGCCGCGCACGTGGCAGGCGGTTCCTTCGCAGACCTTCAGGCAGTGTTTGCCCGGCGGGTGAAAGCGAAACTGGGAATAAAACGTGGCGACCCCGAAGACTTCATGAACCGAAATCCGCAGATATCCCGCAACTTCGTCCAGCTTTTCCACCGGCAGATACCCATAGTGGGTTTGGATGTCCTGCAGGATCGGGATCACATTCTGGCGGGAGCGATCGTAGGCGCTGAGTATGCTATCGAATCGCAATTCCATGGGCACTGTTCCCCGCTGCAACCAAAGCTCTCGTCCAGAGTGCTTGCCATATGAGAGCAAGAAAAGTGTAGCTTTGGCTTCGCACAACCGGCTGTGAGTTTGGTCACAAGGGAAGGTACATGCGTCACCGGTGAAAGGCGTTGTTGGCTGTTCCATCTGATACATTCTTACTCGTTACTGGCCGGCGGCCGAAGGCCGAAGGCCGGCGGCTTCTTATGCATAAATTTCTGGTGATCATTCTCCTGCTGGGTGCGCCGGCGCGATTTTGGGCGCAGGCGGACCGGGATGCCGAATCCAATACCGTCGATGAAGTGCTGCACACGCTGGCCGCGGTGCGCAGCTACTATGAGGTTGCCATATCCCCGGACGGAACTCGCCTGGCGTGGGTGGAAAATCGGACGGGAGAGGGCGTGCACGGGACCAGTATCCTGGTCGCTGGCCCGTCAGATTTCTCCCAAGCCCGCCGGATTACGGCCACCGATAACGGCTCCGCCTATGAGGACCAGATTGCCTGGTCCCCCGACGGCACGCAACTCGCCTTTCTCTCCGACGCGGCGCAATCCGGCCAGCAGCAGTTGTACGTCGCGGATATAGAAAGTGGCAAAGCCCGCAGGCTGACCGGCTATACCGGACATGTTTCGACTCCGGCCTGGTCGCCGGACGGCAAAAGCATCGCCGTGCTGGTGATCGAGAATTCGCCGCGCAGCGTGGGGCCGCTGCAGCCAACGCCGCCGCCTTCGGGAGTGGTGGAAGAGAAAATCGACGAACAAGGAATCCAGGTGGTGGGCGTAAGCACCGGCAACACCCGCGCGGTTTCGCCCGCGGATCTGTACGTCTATGAGTACGATTGGGCGCCGGATAACGCGGGTTTTGTGGTGACGGCGGCGCATGGCGATGGCGACAATAATTGGTGGACCGCTCAGTTATATCGTCTGAGTTTGGACGGGCAGTTACGCCTCATCTGCACCCCGGCTTCGCAGATCGCGAATCCGCGGATGGCTCCCGATGGGAAGACGGTCGCCTTCATTGGCGGCTTGATGAGCGATCAGGGGGTGGTGGGAGGCGATGTCTATGTCGTGCCCGGCAGCGGCGGGGAAGCGCGGGATCTTACCGTCGCCATGAACGCCTCCGCCACCTGGTTGACCTGGGTGCGTTCCGGCAAGTTGCTTTTCACGGCTCTGGCGGACGGCGATTCCGCGGTGGAAACCGTGGATACGGATGGCAAAGTGTCGCCGCTGTGGAAGGGGCCGGAATTGATCTCCTCCGGATCGTGGGCGGTCAGCTTGTCGCCGGACCGCGACGGCCGGCAGACGGCGGTTGTGCGTTCGTCGGCAATGCATCCGCCGGAAGTATGGATGGGCCCGGTGGGCGCATGGCAACCGGTTACCCGTGCCAACCAGGAGGTCAAACCGATGTGGGGTGAAGCGCGCAGCGTGCATTGGAAGAATGATGGTTTTTCCGTGCAGGGATGGATGCTGACGCCCCGCGACTTCAAATCGGGCGAAAAATATCCTTTGATCGTGCACGTGCATGGCGGCCCGGCCTCGGCCTGTAGCGCGGGATGGCCGGCGGCGCCCATTGCGGCCTATGCTGCGGCCGGATACTTCGTTTTGTGTCCGAATCCGCGGGGCAGCTACGGCGAGGGCGAAGCCTTTACGCGGGCGAATGTCAAAGATTTCGGCGGCGGCGATTTTCGCGACCTCATGATCGGAGTGGACGAGGCTTTGCGGAGGTTTCCCGTCGATGGCCGGCGGGTGGGCCTTTGGGGCTGGAGTTATGGCGGCTATATGGCCATGTGGGCGGAAACGCAGACCCAGCGTTTTGCCGCCGTGGTGGCCGGCGCCGGCATTGCCAACTGGCTCAGTTACTATGGCGAAAATCACATCGATCAATGGATGATTCCGTACTTCGGCGCCTCCGTCTATGACGATCCGGCCGTATATGCCCGCAGCGGTCCTATTCAATTCGTCAAAAACGTGAAGGCGCCCACGCTGATTCTGGTGGGCGATCGCGATGCGGAGTGTCCCGCGCCGCAATCGTTCGAATGGTGGCATGCGCTGAAGACCTTGAACGTGCCCGTGGAGTTCGTGGTGTATCCCGGCGAAGGGCATATGATCCAGCAAATGCAGCACCGCCGCGATCTGCTGCTTCGCAGCGTCCAATGGTTTGACCGGTGGCTGGCGCCTTCGGGGGAACAGCCGGCAGCCGGCAAAAAGCAGTGAGCTCTTTCCCTCGATCGGGTTGGCATTGTCCGTGGTGACCTTCGGAACTTGCGCGGCGGCAACAGCCTTATATCATCCAGTTGATGGCGGTTGTCCAGGACGAGTCACGGACTTTGGAATCCCGCGTGGCGCGAACGTCGAAAGCAAGATCCTCGCGGCTGCGGCTGGAACCATTGCCGGCTTCGGAGATTGCCAACTGGGATTCGATTATTTCCGCGTTTCCGCAACGGCAGGTTTTCCATCGCCAGGCTTGGCTGGATTGTCTGGCGGAAACCCAGGACGCCGAATGGAGATACTGGGCGATAACCGCGGGCGGCAGCGTGGTCGGCTACTTCTGCGGGGGCATCGTACATAAGGGACCATTTCGCATTCTCGGCAGTCCCCTGCGCTCGTGGCATACCAATTATTTAGGGCCCCTGCTGTCGGAAGGGGTCGACAGCAGCGATTTTGTCGGGGCGATCGAACAACTGGCCAGGGAAGAGCAACTGTCGGAGGTCGAGCTGGAATATCCCTCGATGCCGCACGCCGCTTTCGAGGCCGCCGGTTTCAGCCATCATCAGACTTGGACCGACCACCTCACCCTCCTGACGGATCACCGGCAAATGATGCTGCGCATGTCCAATGGACGCAAGCACGGCATTCGTAAGGCGTTGCGCAACGGGCTGGAAGTGATCGACGATGTGGATGCCGGGGACCGGTTATACGATCAATTGTCGCGGGCGCTGCACCGGCGCGGTGCAATCTGTCCCTTTCCGCGCTCATTTCCCCAGGCCATCGTCAAGTTCCTGCGTCCCCAGGGCCTGCTCTACACCTTGGGCGTTCGCAACCCCAGTGGAGAGATTGTAGCCACCGGGTTGTTTCCTTTCGATAACGGCACCGTCTACCTGTGGGATACCGCCAGCGAAGTGAAGGGAAGAGACCAGCACCCCAACGACCTGCTGCACTGGGAATTGATGTGCCGGGCCGCCGATCATGGCTTATCGTTATACGATATGAGTGGCTACGGCCGGTTCAATCATGCCTTCGGCCCCCAGCTGGTGCCCACCTTCCGCTGGTACAAATGCTATTCCACCGCCGCCAAGCTGGGCCGCGGGGTCTACGAGCAATACCTGCGAGTAGCGCGCCGGGCCAGTCTGATCAGTCAATTGCTCAGCAAAATCGGGCGGTAGATAGAACGCCGTCGGCTCTCGGCCGTCGGCCAGAACGGGCTGCGCTACGATTTGGCGGTGTACCTTTCCTTAACACGTTTTCGATTAGTGCCGTCCCTGGCGGGACTCAACGCGTCATTGCCTGGATTTCCCCACACTAAAGTGCGGGGCTAAAGAACACCGCGCCTACGGCGCTCTGGCGTGCTTGGGGCGCTGGCGCTATCCGCTCCTCAATTCCCAGAGCCTTACCGCATCGGCTCCGCATACATGAGCCCGCCCTTGGTCCACAGGTTGTTCATTCCGCGAGTCAGTTTCAGTTTCGATCCCACGCCGAGGTCGCGCTCGAAAATTTCGCCATAATTGCCCACGGCTTCGATCACGCGAGCCGCCCACGCGTCATCGAGTCCCACATACGGGCCGTAGCCGCGCTGGACGCCCAGCAAACGCCGGATCACCATATCGTCGCTTTTCTTCATTTCCGCGAGATTCGCCTGGGTTACTCCGCTCTCTTCGGCTTGAATCAAGGCTTCGATTGTCCAATTGACAATGGCGGCCCATTGCGGATCGTCGAGGCGGTAAGCGGGGGCCAGCGGGTCTTTGGCGATGACGTCGGGCAGGATCTCATAATTCTTGGCCAAGCCTCGGAAGGCGATGCGCTCGTAAGCCAATTGCGAAACGTCGGCTGTGATGGCGGCGCAATTGTTCGTGACGAATGCCGCCTCCATCTCGCCTTCCTCCTGGAAAGAAAAAGGCAGCCACTTAATCTTCTCGCGCTGCATATAACTTTCAAGCTGGGTTTCAATCTCGGTGCCACCCAGGAAACAGGTCTTCTTGCCCGCAAGGTCTTTGGACGAAGCAATGCCCATGGTTTTATTCACGAGAAAACCCTGATAGTCATAGAAGACGGGCTGGGCGAAGCCGAAACCGGAGTTGGCGGTATTCAGGAGATTGGGAGAGCCGGTGGCCAGCAACGCGATTTCGCCGGACTTGAGGGCCTTCAAAGCGTCCTGCTCGTCGCGGTAGGGCACGACGGTGAACCTGGCATTGGGCCCGAGCACAGCTACGGCCACGGCCTTGCAGATATCCGCGTCCAAGGCGGCGTGATTGCCATGTGCATCCTGGGTGGAGTACTCGGGCTCTTCGGTGTTGATTCCGCAGCGAAGGGAACCCGTGGCTTTGATCTTATCGAGGGTAGTGCCGGCGTGGGCGGCGGCCGAGGTTCCTGCGACCAGCCATGCAATGAGAAGCAGGAGCGTGGAGATTCTATGCATTCTGATTATGTTCCTTCGGGTGGAAATGCGGCGACCGGTAAGAATAACCGGTCGCCGCAGGTTGGCAAGCAAAAACAGCGTTAGTTCGTTGGCCAAGTGCCCGAAGTCGGTAGCCCCGGGTTGGTGCTGGGACGAGGATTGAAATCCGCCGGAGCCGGATCGATCAGAGTACCGCCAACCATATCGGTTGGGGTGATCTGCAGGGCGCGGCAGCCTTGTCCGGCGAAGTGCGGCAGGCTGGTCACCTGAACCGCCGGAATGGTCGCGTACTGGGCGGATAACAGAGGTTGAATGCCCAGCAAACGGGCGTTGTCGAAGGCCGAGAACAGATTGCCGACGCCGGGAGTCTGGGCATCGGAAGGGCCCAGATACTTCTGGCCATAAGTCTTCTCGCCCAAAGCGCGAGCCGCGGCTTCATCGGGAAGATCGGCGAGCGGAGTCAGGTTGAAGAGCTCGTCGATGAACTTGATGATCGAGCCATGTTCAGTGGGTTCGTGAGAGATGGCGTGAGCTTCGCTATAGGGCGAGATCACGATTGCGGGAATACGCGGACCCTGATCCAGCGCAGCGCCTAAAGGATCGAAGGAGCGAACCACCGGCTGGGTGTGATCGTACAGGCCATCGGATTCATCGTAGGTGATGATGATGGCGCTCTCCGGCCAATACTTGCTGTTGGCGATGGCGTTGATCGAATCGGCCAGCAAGGCTTCGCTGATCTGCGCATCGGAGTAACCCGGGTGATCGTCATTCCCGGGGAAGGCCTTTTCCACCGCCGGGCTGGGAGAACGGGGAACCAGGCCATCGAGGTTGCCATAACCGCCGCGGACATAGAACACTCCGCCGTCTTTGGGCAGCGCGTTGTTGCTGATCGCGGTATAGAAGTCGCCCAGACCTTTCAAGTGCGCCTGGGTCTCGCCCCGGTTGTTGGCTTCATAACCGAAGTACTGCGGGCCGTTGTGGTGAGCGATGTAGTCGAAATTGGTGATGACGCCGGTAGGGTCGGTCGGCTCGTGATCGTAGCCTTCCTGGAACCAGCCCCAGTTCACCGGTTTGTTGTGGTCGCCGGCGATTTTCTTGATGTCGTCCTGCACGTCCAGCAGATCGAACGCCGGATCCAGATCCTGGGCCGTGATGGTTTCAATCTGGTTGCCCATAAAGGAGAGCGGCAACGTGGCAAAGGTCAGGTTGGAAGCCGGGTTCGAGCTTACTCCGCCCGGATTATCGACCGGCTGCTTCTCGCTCGGAGGAGTCAGGACGTCCAGCGCGGATCCCCAGAACGGTTGCGGATCGCCGGTGACGGGCAACTGCGCGTTGGTGGTGACGACGTTGCTGCCCAGCTCGGGATGCTCAACCCACTGCGTCATCCCCGATTGGCCGGCGATCATGGCGATGGCGTTGGGTGTCGAAGGCCCGATCACGGTGTCAAAGAAGTTGTCGAACAGCGTGAAGCGGTCTGCATAGTTCCACAGGAAGGGAGCGGTATCGCAATCCACGTGCCCTACCACCAGTTCGCCCTTTTGTTGTTGTTTCTCGGTCGGCGCCGGTCCGGTATAGGTGGTTCCATCGGCGCTTAAGGTCCCGGTCAAGCCCTCTTCGACGAAAGCATAGCGATCATTCTGCGGGACATTTTGCGCATTCAGGTCCAGCTTGGCGTCGATGCCGCTGTGGGAGTGATTCACCGAGTCCGTATCCTCAGGGTAGAGGAGCACCGTCTTGCCATTCACGTCGGTAACCGACTGGGGAATCTTGAAGGGAGAGATCGTGCCGACCGTGCCATTCGTCAAAACGATGGGCTGCACAAAGCCGGGAGTCTTGCTGGCGGGCTGGGAAAACAGGCCGCGAGCTCCCGGATACGTGCCAAAGTAGAAGTCAAAGGACCGGTTCTCCTGGAAGAGAACGAAGACATACTTGATTCTCTTTTGGAGCAGGGCAAGTTTCTGCGCATGCGTAAGGTAAGGTGAGTTTTCTACGGGAAGCGTGTATTTGAAAACCTGATCGCTTGACTTCGGAGCGATTTCCACAAAGTTCTTCGGGCCGGCAACCCCAATGGGGTTTTGGGCCAAGGTGGCAACCGGCTGCAAAAACATCGCAGTCACGGTCAGGGAAGCGCAAGCGGCCTTCATCCATTCTCGGATATGCATAGTCATTCCTCTCGGGGATCGAACGTTCTTGGCTGATACGGTCTTTACCGGTGTTCCCCAGTTGCCGCCGCAGCGGGTGGAGATCCGGCGCGGAATTGCTGTTCCCACGATGAAACAGGAGATATGTGAACGTCCGCTTACACGAGCGTGAAAAGAGAATGAAATGACGGTTACAAAGTGAAAAGTGGGCTAGTAAATTTGGTGAGAAGAATGCCGTGCGCAGCTGGCGCCGGTGCCTCCGTGCGCTCCGAATACTAAAAGGATTAGTTATGGGGATGCGCGGATGCGGACGGAATTTTCGTTTGGCGACAGGATTCGACCCGTGAGGCCGCGAACAGGGCCTTGCGGCGAGGGCTCCGGCGCTAAGGTTTGACGGCGTGTCTTTTTCTCGATTCAGCATTGGCCCGGCGCCGTAGGTGCGGTATGTTTTAGCCCAGCGTTTCAACGCTGGGTGCGAACCATAAGAGACATCAGTCCCGGAGGGACGGCACGTACACCCGAAGTGCTCGCGTAACCGGGCCTATTCGGGGAAGCATCCGCCCGTCATCTTGTAGTATCAATATGCAAAGCAAACTCGATGGGAGGTCTGGATCATGCCCAAAGTCAAAGGTTACGCCACGAACGCCGCCAAAGCTCCGCTGGGGCCGTTTTCCTTCGAACGGCGCGAACCGCGCGAGCACGATGTGGCCATTGACATCAAGTTTTGTGGCATTTGCCATTCCGATATTCATCAGGCCCGGGATGAGTGGGGCGGTTCCACCTTCCCCATGGTTCCGGGGCACGAAATCGCGGGCGTAGTTACCGCGGTCGGCGGCAAGGTCACCAAATATAAGGTTGGAGACAAAGTAGGCGTCGGCTGCTTTGTCGATTCCTGCCGCCATTGTGTGCAATGTCGGAAGGATTTGGAGCAGTACTGCGGCGAAGGCTTGGTTTTCACTTATAACGGCCAGGAACATGACGGCACGCCGACCTTTGGCGGCTATTCCGAGAAGATCGTAGTCAACGAAGATTACGTTCTGCGCATGCCTGCCAACCTGCCGCTGGATGCGGCGGCGCCGCTGCTCTGCGCCGGCATTACGCTGTACTCTCCGCTCATGCACTGGCAGGCGGGCCCCGGTAAAAAAGTGGCGATCGTGGGCTTGGGCGGACTGGGGCACATGGGCGTGAAGTTGGCGCACGCGCTGGGCGCCGAGGTGACGGTTCTCAGCCAGTCGTTGAAGAAGCAGGCCGACGGGAAGCGCTTGGGAGCCGATCACTTTTATGCTACTTCCGATCCGGAAACGTTTGCCAAATTGCAGAACCATTTCGATCTCATTATTAACACAGTGTCCGCGGGGATCGATTGGAACCAGTACATCAACCTGCTGAAAATCGATGGCTCGCTGGTGGTCGTGGGCATTCCGGATAAGGAGATCCCGATTAACGCCATGCCCTTGGTCATGGGCCGCCGCAGTGTGGCCGGTTCGCTGATCGGCGGCATACGGGAGACCCAGGAAATGCTGGATTTCTGCGGCCAACATAACGTCGCCTGCGACATCGAGGTGATTCCCATTCAGAAAGTGAACGAGGCCTATGAGCGCGTCTTAAAAAGCGATGTGCGGTATCGCTTTGTCATCGATCTGGCTTCGCTCAAGGCAAAATAAAGATGAAACGAATCCTGCTGGCTTTCCGTTATTTCTTCTCGATTTTATTCCATGGGGAAATTCCCCGGGACCCCGCGGCTCTGGCTGCGCCGAAGCCGCCGGAGTCGTGCGACCGGGCCATACAGATGCTGGCGCTTCTGCAGCGCGATGGGCGGCTGATCGACTTTCTCACCGAGGACGTGACGCCGTATCCGGATGAGCAACTGGGCGCGGCGGTACGCAACATTCACGACAACTGCCGTCAGGTGATCGAACGTTACGTCGGCATCGAACCGGTCTTGGCGTCGGCCGAGGACCAGCCGGTCACCGTACCCGCCGGGTTCGATACGGC
>Ga0326728_10014894_pt1 | contig 16346 bp, 13 predicted proteins | sample MB3enrmetagenome_FD_207602 | JGI IMG/M metagenome (GOLD analysis project Ga0326728, IMG submission 207602) | Lab enriched peat soil microbial communities from McLean, Ithaca, NY, United States - MB31MN | ecosystem: Environmental > Terrestrial > Soil > Wetlands > Peat | place: USA: New York...
ACAAATTTCGGCAGATTCACCCGGCTGCGATAAGCCGTCGCGAAGCTGCGCGGATAATGGTAGCCGTTATGCACCCGCGCTTGGTTGTTGTGCGAGGCTCGCGTCAAAAGCGCGCCTTCTCGCTCGATCAACAAGATGCGCTTGAGGCCGCGCTGCGTCGCAAGATAGACGGCGATCGCGCTGCCGTAAAAGCCGCCCCCGATAACGACCGCCTCGTAAACGGTGGGGTCTTTCGCCCTCAAGAGACGCGCTCCCCCTCAGACGGCGCGCTTGCGGCGAAGTCCGCCACCTGCTCGACATTCAGCTCGTCGGGTGAGGCTGGCGCTCGTGAACTCTTGGCTAACATGGTAGAGCGGTCCTTCGTTCGCCAAGCCCGCCACTTGGAGAATATACTCGCCGAGCACGAGCAGGACGAGCGATATCAGGAAGAACATACCCGACTGTTGCAGGGAGAGGCTGATCCAGCCGGGCGCGACATCCTTCTTGATAAGGCCGATCACCACCACATAGATCGAATAAACGACGTTGGCGCCTGCGCCGAACAGCGACAGCGACGTCACTATCCGCATCGGCAGGCGCGTTGTGGAGACCAGCAGGCGCATGGCCTTGTCCATGCTGTCGCCGAGCCGTTTGGTTTCGGTCGAATGCGGGGCCGAGCTGTATCTTAGGTTGACGCGCGCGAAACCGCCGGTCGCGGGCAAGTGCCGATAAGTGACGGCCGGCTGCGGATGACGCAGAATGAAATTGACCACGCGCCGGCTCAGGATCCGGTAGCGGGGCGCTTCCTCGGCCAAATGAATGCCGCCGAGGGAACTGTAGAGCCGGTCGAAGACGGCGAAGGCGACCTGATAGGCGAGACTTTGCTGGGGCTTATGGTCGTTGCAGGCGAACACCACGTCGGCGCCCCCTGTGGCCTTATCCAACATCGCCGGCAGGAACGCGATGTCATCGAGCGAAAGATCAATCACAGCAATGAAGTCGCCGATGGCGTTCTCCAGACCAACCCAGCACGCGACGTCCGACTCGACGTCCTTGGTCAGGGCATAGACCTGCAGATTTGGAATGCCGCTTTCGCCCGTCAGACGCTTGAGCACGGCGACGCTCTCGTCACGCGAGCCGTTGTCGACCACCACCAGTTCGTAGTCGCTGACCAGCGACGACAGGGCGCTCGTCAAGTCCCATAGCGCGCCTTCAATTTCCTTTGCCCGATCACGCGCGACCAGCACAACTGACAGGAACACCGGAAAGAAAGCCAATCTGATTCCCCTACGGTCACTTGGCGCCGAAGCTTCATCCCGCGGCGAATTAAACTTCGGCCGGTCGTACACCTTTGGGAAGGAGTAGAGCAACATGCGATCGGCGGAGTTGGTCGCACTTACGCAATTCCGGTGACGGCTTCTTGAATCCCTGTTTCCGCCGCGGCCGGGAGAGGGGTCGCGCCGCGGATCGTTCCGTCGAGCGCGCTATCCCAAGCGGATCAAGGCGATGTCGGGTGGCGCACGTCGCGCGGCGGCGTTGGTCGCGCTTCAACGCTCCCTGCCGAACGGGCGAGAGAAGCGCGAAATGGTCGCGCGGCGCCGCCATTCAAAGAAAGACACGGGCGCCGATCAGCAGGCTCACGCTTCGCCTTCGAACAGGCGGTTGTTTTCGGGGTCGGGCGCGTCAAAATCGTCGGCGATATGGCGGATGCGCAGAAGGCCGGACGGCTCACGCTCGCGCGTCCACTGGGCAACCCGAACAAGTCGCGCTTTGGCGACGCCGTTCTTGCCGATCACGATGTCCTCGCCGCGCTCGGCGTCGTCGACCAGCGCCGAGAGATGGGTCTTGGCTTCGTAAAGGCTGACTGCGCGCGTCATGCGGCGAGGGTGGGGGCGGCGGACGGGTTGGTCAAGTTGGCCGAATCGCGACACGGTTCGCGGGCTCGAACGTTCACGCGCGCCGCGCCGCGGCGGCCTTGGCCGCGGTTCGGCGGAGAGCGCCGTCGACCTCATGGAAGCCTCTTTGTTTCGAAGTTTTGCGGCTGCCAATGGCCTTCGGCCGCCGGAGGCGGCGCGCGGCACGCGCGCCATTGACGGCCGCAAAACTTCGGAAGCTCATGCTTCCATAAGGTCGACGGCTTCGCGTGTGACGGAGAGGGGCGGGGCGGCTCCGGTGAGGGCCGTCTGGCGTCGGCTGCGAATGGAAGAATACGGCAATTCGTATCCTGTGCCCGTAAGGGCCGTCAGACTGAAAGCCTTGGTGACCAACGAAAGAGTGCAGTTCGTATCACCGTAATGAATGTCCCCGTAATGATGTCCGGTAACGCCGTGCTCATTGCGAGGACACACGGCACGAAATTCCGCTGGAGACCACTGAGCTGAAATAGCGCGGCTCCTCTTTCCTGCCGAAGCGTTCGTAACTTGTGAAGCCAGGTTTTAGGCGGTGCTGCAGAGTGGCAATGCAAGTTTGGCCCGAGACGGTGATGTGAAGCGTTTCCACATGCTGCGGGTAATCGCGATAGCGGAACAGCGAAGTTGCGCTCTCAACATGCCAAGTTACGTTGATCTCCGCTCCTCTCCCCGCTGCGACTTCGGCCCCCATCACGCCTTCGCTGGTCGTCGAGCCCGAATCGATAGGCGACTGCCAAGTGCGCTGCTCGGTAACCCAATTCCCATTGTGCAAGGTCACGACAGCGTGCACGCGCACCGGAAAACTTCCCGTGATGGGCGATATTCCCTGCATTTGGTCGACATAGGTTATGTCGAACGTCATGCTGCCGGCCGGATGTGCGGGGCACGCCGCCCAAAGAAGCAACCCAGACGCGCCGACGATCGAGGTTTTCGTTCTGTTTCTCTTTGGCATTGAAATCTCTTAACTGAGATTCTCCAGATGGCGGCCTCAGTCAGACTGAGATTGCGGCTGTTGGCGGCCAACTGCAAGACGGCGGCATCGCCGCGGGTCGCGGATGCGCTTCTGAGGGTGTCGGCGCTCGATCGCGAGCCAAAGAGCGACGAATCTTCTTTCATCAAGACGCCCCTCCGCCGCGGATTTTTGCGGAACGCCTGACAAATCGAACGCCTTACGCTGTTGACGTGAGCGGCGTTGGTCGCACTTCGACGCTCCCTGACGAACGGGCGAGAGAATGGTGAAATGGGCGCGCGCCGCAATTCAAAGCAAGACACGGGCGCCGATCAGCAGGCTCACGCTTCGCCTTCGAACAGGCGGATGATCTCGGCGTCGGGGGCGTCGAAATCGTCGGCGATATGGCGGATGCGCAACAGCCCCGACGGCTTGCGCTCGCGGGTCGGCTCGCCGGCGGGAACGAGGCGCGCTTTGGCGACGCCGTTCTCGGCGATCACGATCTCCTCGCCGCGCGCAGCGGCGTCGACGAGCGCCGACAGATGGGTCTTGGCTTAGGAAAGGCCGATCGTGCGCGTCATGCGGCGAGGGTGGGGGCGACGGATGGGTTGGTCAAGTTGGTCAAGCCGCGACAAGCTTCGCGGGCTCGGACGTTCACGCTCGACGCGTGGCGGCGGCCTTGGCCGCAGTTCGGCGGGGAGCGCCGTCGACCTCATGGAAGCCTCTTTTTTCCGAAGTTTTGCGGCTGTCAATGGCGCGCGTTACGCGCGCCGCCTCCGGCGGCCGAAGGCCATTGACAGGTTCGAGACTTCGGAAGGTCATGCTTCCATGAGGGCGACGGCTTGGCGTGTGACGGAGAGAGGCGGGGCGGTCGCAGACTGCGGGGCGCATAATTCTGCAATTCAGGTCGTATCCGAGTAATCGCGCGTAAACCCGTAGGCGGGAACGCGATTCAAGCGGCTTACTCATTACTCACAGGAGTGAGTACTTATGTTACCCATCGGTGAAGTCGCCGACGCCCTCAAGGTGAGTGCGTGTCGGTTCCTGATCGCTGCATTGGTCGCACTTCCGAATTTTTTTGGCAATGCCGACGTCTCGCGCGCTGATTCGCTGTCACCCGCATCGCCGCCGCCTGCAACGGAGTCCACAACGCCGTCGCCGGCAGCAGTAGCGACCCCCGAGACAACTCCGACAACGACGGTTACTCGAGCGCCAGCGCCGAGCGAGGAGCTCAATACACTTCTTATGCACGCAACGTTTCTGCTTTCAGGTCCGGCAAAGGTGCAAGGACAGGTAACGTTTGGCACGGTTTTTGTGATGGGCATCCCTCGCGAAGATTCCCCAAAGATCGCGAACATTGTCTTGGTGACGGCCGCGCACGTGTTTGAGGGAATTTCCGGCGATACCGCCCAGATTCAGCTACGGCGTCGGAACGACGACGGCACATACTCGGCTTTCGGGTATCAGCTCCAGATTCGGAGGAACGGCGAGCCGCTATACGTCCGGCATCCGACGGCGGACGTTGCGGCGATGTATGCCGATCTGCCTGATGAAGTCCCCATGACCGGCCTTTCGCCAAACGTCTTGATGACTGACAAGACATTGCAGGACATTGAACTCCATCCCGGTGACGACGCGTTTGTGCTAGGCTTTCCGCTCGCCGTTGGGGCTCCCGGGGGATTTCCGATCTTGCGTGTCGGGCACATAGCTTCGTTCCCGCTCACGCCGATGAGCGTGGTGAAGCAATGGGAATTCGATCTCAAAATCTTCGGCGGCAACAGCGGCGGCCCCGTCTACGTTTCTTACGTCAATAGACTCTTCAAAGGCCAGCTTCACTTTGGAGTCGTTCAAGGGATCTTGGGACTGGTCATCCAAGAACAACACTCTATTTTCCCGCAGTTCGCCGACAAGGAACTTGACTTCGGCGTCGTCGTACCAGCGCAGTTCATCCGAGAAACACTTGATATGTTGCCCGCGCTGCCGCCTGAGGGCACCACAGGCTCAATCAAATAACTGACAAGAGCGAAAGCAGCATTGCGGCAATACGCGCTTGGTCCGCTCCCCGTGCGGGCGCGGAAATTATTTCATTACGGTTAGAAATTGTTTAATCTCTAATTGCGCGGTGCCTCTCAACACACGCCGTCACATAAGCGCCCACCGGCATGCCGCTGGCGCGCGCGCAGAATCGCACTTAACCCTTTGAAATCAGCCGCCCGCGTTACGAACCTGTCGCCGCCCCCTTACCGCACCAGCACGTTCCTGAACTGCCACGGATCGCTCTCGTCGATGTCCTCGGGAAACAGGCCGGGGCGGCCGGTCAGGGGGGTCCAGTCGGTGTAGGCGCCGATCACCGGGCCGAGATAGGGCGTCTGAATTTCGAGGCAGCGGCGGTAGTCCATCTCGTCGGCTTCGACGATGCCGGCCGTCGGGTTCTCCAGCGCCCACACCATGCCGGCGAGCACCGCCGAAGTGACCTGCATGCCGGTCGCGTTCTGGTAGGGCGCGATCGCGCGCGCTTCTTCGACCGACAATTGCGAGCCGTACCAATAGGCGTTGCGCTTGTGGCCGTAGAGGAGCACGCCGAGCTCGTCGATGCCGTCGACGATCTCGGCCTCGCCGAGGATGTGCTGCTGCTTCTGCGCGTCGCCGGCGCGGCCGAACAATTCGAGCAGGGAGAGCACCGCGTCGTCGCACGGGTGGTAGGCGTAGTGGCAGGTCGGCCGGTAGATCGCCTCGCCCTTGTCGTCGCGCAGCGTGTAGTAGTCGGCGATCGAGATCGACTCGTTGTGGGTGACGAGGAAGCCGAACTGGCCGAGCGCGGTCGGCGTCCACGAGCGCACCCGCGTGTTGGCGCCGGGCTGATCGAGATAGATCGCCGCGCCGCAGCCCGTCTTTTGAAATCCGGCGTTGGCGGGCGCCCATGTCTCGTGCGTGCCCCAGCCGAGCTCGGCCGGCTGCATGCCTTCGGAGAGGAAGCCCTCGATCGACCAGGTGTTGACGAAGACGCCCCGCGGCTTCGGCTGCTTGGCGCGCTGGGTGTCGCGCTCGGCGATGTGAACGCCCTTGACGCCGAGCCTTTGCGCCAGCCGGCCCCAGTCCTCGCGCGACTTCGGCTCGTCGGCCTTGTCGCCGAGATCGGCGGCGAGGTTGATCAGCGCCTGCTTGACGAACCACGACACCATGCCCGGATTGGCGCCGCAGCAGGAGACCGCGGTCGTTCCGCCGGGATTGGCGCGCCGCTCGGCGAGCACCGTCTCGCGCAGCGCGTAGTTGGTGCGCGACTCGTTGCCGCGCGACTTGTCGAAATAGAAGCCGGGCCACGGCTCGACGACGGTGTCGATGTAGAGCGCGCCGATCTCGCGGCAGTAGCGCATGATGTCGAGCGACGAGGTGTCGACCGACAGGTTGACGCAGAAGCCCTGGCCGCCGCCGTCGGTGAGCAGCTTGCCGAGCACGTCGCGATAGTTGTCGCGGGTGACGGCGAGGTGGAGGAAGCGGATGCCGCGCTCGTCGAGCAGCTTGCGGTCCGACCCGTCGGGGTCGATGACGACGAAGCGGTCCTTGTCGTAGTCGAAATGGCGCTCGATCAGGGGCAGGGTTCCCTTGCCGATCGAGCCGAAGCCAATCATGACGATCGGGCCGGTGATGCTTGCGTGGCGGCGCCAATGCGGCATGATTCTCTCTCTCCTGGTCGCGGGCCGGCGCGCCGGGCGTCCGGCGCGGCGCTCTAAAAGCAAGCCGCGCCAGGCGCGTCAATAGGCGGGAGCGCCGCCGGCGAGGCTCGCGCGCCGCGACGCTCGCCCGATTCGACGACGGTTTCGTGAACGGCCGCGAGCCGCCGACCCCTAGAGACCCGCCGCGCCGCCGTCCGAGCGCGGGTCGTGCGCGGCGGCGATCTCGCCCTTGACGGAGCGCATCAGCGCGCCGGCGTGGCCGAACATGTCGCGCTCGGCCGCGCTCTTCCGCTCGATCGCGTGCCCGGCGGCGGCGAGCGCCGCGGCGACCGCGTCGTCGTAGCCGTCCTCGAGCTTGACGGTCGCCGCCGGCTCGCCGGGCGCGCGGGTGAAGACATGCCGCGGCGCGGCGAGTGCGTCTGCGAGCGTCGCTCCGGCGGCGATGCGCGTGAACGCCTGCGCCTGGAACTGCGGCTGGCCGTCGGCGCCCTTCGACCCGTATGAGAGAACCCTGCCGTCGTCGAACACGGCGAGCGGCGGGTTGAGGGTGTGGAACGGCCGTCGCCCAGGGGTGAGCGGATTGCGCGCCTTCGGATCGAGCGAGAAGGCGACGCCGCGGTTCTGCATCAGCACGCCGGTCCGCGGCAGCATGCAGCCCGAACCGAAATCCCAATAGACCGACTGGATGAACGAGACCGCCAGGCCGTCGGAATCGATCGCGCCCATCCACACGGTGCCGCCCTTCTGCGGCGGCGCCGGCCATTGCGCGGCGCGGCGCATATCGATCATCGCCGCCTCGCGGTCGAGGTTCGCCGCCGACAGCAGCGCGTCGAAATCGTGGGCGACACGGGCGAAGTCGACGCAGGCCTGGTCGCGGATCGCCATCGCGCGCTTGGCCGCCTCGATCAGCGCGTGGGAATGGGCGAAGCCTTCGGGCTTCGGCGGCGCCAGCCGCTCATAAAGGCCGAGGATGATTAGCGATGCGAGGCCCTGGGTCGGCGCCGGCGTGTTGAACAAGGTCGCCTTCTTCAGCCGCAGCGACAGCGGCTCGCGCCACTCGGCGTGATAGCGCGCCAGGTCGCCGCGCGTGATCGGCGCGCCGATGCGCTCGAGGTCGGCGGCGATCTCGCGCGCCACGTCGCCGCGGTAGAAGTCGGCGAGGCCGGCGCGCGCGAGCTGGTCGAGCGTGTCGGCGAGGCGCGGCGCGCGGCGCGTCGTCCCCGCCTCAGCGGGCTTGCCGTCGACCAGAAACGCCTCGGCGAAGCCCGGCGCTGCGGCCAATTGCGGATCGCCGGTCGGATCGAAGCGCGCTTCCGACGCCGAGACCGGATAGCCGTCGCGCGCGCGCCGCGCGGCGTCTTCGACGAGGGTCGACAGGGGCAGCCGGCCGCCCCGCGCGCGCGACAGTTCGAGCGCCAGCATCCAGCCGCCGATCGCGCCGGGAACGGTCAGCGCCGCCTTCGGCCCGCGCACCGGCACGGCGTCGAGGCCGAGCGCGCGATAGGCGGCGATCGAGGCGCCTTCGCCTGCGTAGCCGCAGGCTTCGATCGCCCGCACGCGGCCGCGGGGCTCGCGGATCAGCCAGAAGCCGTCGCCGCCGATCGAAACATTGTGGGGGTAGACGACGGCGATCGTCGCCGCCATCGCGACCATCGCTTCGATCGCGTCGCCGCCCCGGGCGAGAACGTCGCGCCCCGCCTCGGCGGCGAAGATATGGGGCGCGGCGACGGCGGCGCGGGAAAAGACGGCGGTTTCAGACACGGGGAGGGGCTCGACGGGGATTCGGGCGATGCTTGCACGCAGCGGCCGGTTGGTATAGCCCTTGCGGCGTTTTGAGGCCGCCCCGGAGCGCGTCGTGCACGCCAAAGGTTCGATCAACTGGATCAACGTGTTGACGATCGTCAGCGTCGCCGTGCTGGTCGGCACGGAATTGGTCGGCGCGGCGGGCGCGGCCGGCTGGGCGATCGGCGGCCTGTTCCAGCTCGGCGACCTCATCACCCACATTCTCGAAGTGGCGTTGATCCTCTGCGCGCTGTTCGGCCTGACCCGTTTCCTGCATGCCGTGCTGGGGCACGAGCAGCTCCGCTACTGACGCCCAGGCGGACGCCCCCGCCTTTTCGGCCAGCGCCTGGGGCGCCGTCGGCGCGACCATTGTCCCCAACAGCTCGATCGAGCGCATGACGGCCGCGCGCGGCATGGCGCCGACGCGCATCTGCATCACAGTGCGCTGGTGGCCGAAGACGGCGTGCTGGGCGAGAATCTTGGCGATCGCCGAATTGCAGGGCTTTGGCTTGTCGCCGAATACGGAAATCGACTCGCGGTTGCGTTTCGGTCGGCTAAGCGTCCGCGCGCGTATCGTGGCCGCTGCGGACCCGATCGGCAACCGCCGCGAAGGTTGCGCGCGCGCTCCGCTTCTGTAGGCTCGCGCCGCGCGCGCCGCGACAAGGAGCGTTCATGCCGCCGATGATTTCCGCCAGCAACGTCACCAAGACCTACGAGTCTGGCCTCACCGCGCTCGACGCTGTGAGCTTGGAGATCGTGAAGGGCGAGATCTTCGCGCTGCTCGGGCCCAACGGCGCCGGCAAGACCTCCCTCATCGGCGTCATCTGCGGCATCGTCTCGATGACCTCGGGACGGGTCCTGGTCGACGGCTGCGACATCGAGCGGGAGTATCGCGCCGCCCGTTCGAAACTGGGCTTGGTGCCGCAGGAGATCGCGCTCGACATCTTCTCGACGGTTTGGAACACGGTGCGCTTCAGTCGACGCCTGTTCGGCCGCCACGCAAACGACCGCCACATCGAGACCTTGCTGCGCGATCTCTCGCTCTGGGAGAAGCGCGACAGCCGGATCGTCGAGCTTTCCGGCGGAATGAAGAGGCGCGTCATGATCGCCAAGGCGCTCAGCCACGAGCCCGACGCGGTCTTCCTCGACGAACCGACCGCTGGCGTCGACGTGAACCTGCGTCGCGACATGTGGGCCCTGGTCCGCGGGCTGCGCGACAAGGGCGTCACCGTCATTCTGACGACGCACTATATCGAGGAAGCCGAAGAGATGGCCGACCGGGTCGGCGTCATCAACAACGGACGCCTGGTGCTGGTCGAGGAAAAGACGGCGCTGATGCGCAAGCTCGGCAAGCGCCGGCTGACGCTGACGCTTCACCAGCCGATGGCGGAGCTTCCCGCTTCGCTGGCGGGCTGGCCGCTGGAGCTCGATCAGAGCGGACAGCGGCTCACCTATACGTTCACTGCGGATGGGGAAGGCGCCGGCATTCCCCGCCTGCTCGAACGCCTCGGCGAGCTCGGCGTCGATTTTCGCGATCTCGAGACCTCGACGAGCACGCTCGAGGACATTTTCATCGACCTGGTGGGGCAGGGCGCATGAGCAGGGCGATGTCGATCAACGCGGACGGCGTCTGGGCGATCTACCGCTCGGAGATGGCGCGCACGGCGCGCACGATTCTGCAGAGCGTGGCGATGCCGGTGATCACGACGGCGCTCTATTTCGTGGTCTTCGGCGGCGCGATCGGGTCGCGCATTCAGCGCGTGGAGGACGTCAGCTACGGCGCCTTCATCGTGCCGGGATTGATCATGCTCTCGCTTCTGACACAAAGCATTTCGAACGCGGCGATCGGCATTTACTTCCCGAAATTCACCGGGACGATTTTCGAAATCCTGTCGGCCCCGCTCTCCTACGTCGAGGTCGTGATCGCCTATGTCGGCGCCGCCGCGACCAAGTCGGTCGTGATCGGCCTCATCATCCTGGCGACCGCCACGCTCTTCGTGCCGGTCCACATCCTGCACCCGTTCTGGATGGCCGCGTTCCTGGCGCTGACGTCGGTCGCCTTCAGCCTGTTCGGCTTCATCGTCGGCATATGGGCCAGGAGCTTCGAGCAGCTCGCGATCTTTCCAGCGCTGGTGGTGACGCCGCTCACCTTCCTCGGCGGGGCGTTCTATTCGATCGACATGCTGCCGCCGTTCTGGCGCGCGGTGAGCCTGTTCAATCCGGTCGTCTATCTGGTGAGCGGGTTCCGCTGGAGCTTTTACGGCAGCGGCGACGTGAGCGTCGTCGGCAGCCTCGCCTTCACGGCTCTCTTCATCGCGGCGTGCCTGGCGATCCTGTGGCGAATTTTCCACACCGGCTACCGGCTCAAGCCCTGAGCCGGCGGCGGGTGAACCTGGCGAGTCGAGCCGGAGGAGGCCCATGCGATGACCGCGACGACCACGACGCCATCCTGGCGGCCGCTCGGCGGCGTCGACGCGGCTGAGCTCGGCGAAGCCCGGCTTCAGGCCCACTACGCCGTGCAATGGCTGGCGAGGCTCGCCCGCGCCGCCGTGCCGGCGCAGCCCGACGACAGCCACACCAGTCTCAGGTGGGACAATCAACTCGATGGCTTCGTCACGCATCCGCTTGCCGACGGCGCCCGGCTCGGACTGCGGCTCGGCGATCTCACGCTGACGGCGACGGGCGGCGAGGCGGGGCGGGTGGCGCGCATGTTCACCCTCATCGGCCACAGCGACGCCGAGGCGCGCGAATGGATGGGCTCGGCGTTCGCCGCCGACGGGCTGGACGCCCAGGCGCTCGACGCGCCGGCGCCCTACGCGATGCCGTCCCACGCGATCGCGCAAGGGGGAAACTACAGCGGCGCCGAGCTAAGCGCGGCGCTGGACGAACTCGCAGCCTGGTTCGCCAACGGTCGAACCGCGGTCGAGACCGTGCGCGGCGCGATGATCGGCCACGGCTGCGAGGCGCCGGCGCCGCGCTGCTGGCCGCACCATTTCGACTTGGCGATCCTGACGTCGTTTCCCCTGCCTCGCCGCGCGACGACCGCCCACGTCGGCGCCGGCCTGTCGCCGGGCGATCGCTTCTATGGCGAGCCCTATTTCTACCTCTCGGTCTATCCCGCGCCCGATCCCTCGGCGCTGCCGCCGCTGCCGCCGCTCGGCCATTGGCATGTCGAAGACTTCACCGGAGCGGTCGCGACGGCCTCGTCCATCCGCGCGGCGGCGTGGCCGGAAGCGGAGACCAACGCGTTCCTCGCCGCCGCTCTCGAAGCGGCGCTCGCGCTGTGCCGGTGAGCGCCGCGGGCGCATACGATTTGGCGTGCTGCGCGCAAACCCATTTTCCCGCTCGCGGCGAAAGGGGCTCGCAAGAGCCGGATGAGGGGACAGCGCGCCTAGCAATGGGCCATGACGGACAGAAAGGGCAGGACAAACGTAGCGCATCAGTTCCCGCCTGCTTCACCCCTTCCTTCCCCACCCTCCGCCGGTCGGCGTGACGATCTCCACTGCTTCGCCCGCCTCCAGCGCGGTCTGCGCGCAGCCGGCCAGCTCCTCGCGCCGCCCGTCGTTGCGCCACACGACATTTCGCCCCAGCTCGCCGGGCCCGCCGCCTTCCATGCCGAAGCTCTTCACCTGTCGCCGTCCTGACAGCAGCGCGAGCTCCATCGGCTGGCGGAAACGGATGCGGCGCAGCGTGCCGTCGCCGGCGTTCCAGCGGCCCTTGCCGCCGGAGCCGCGACGGATGTGGAAGTCTTCGAGCACCACCGGGAAGCGGCTCTCCAGCACTTCTGGGTCGGTCAGGCGCGAGTTGGTCATGTGGGTGTGGACCGCGCTCGCGCCGTCGAAGCCGGGCCCGGCCGGCGCGCCGGAGCAGATCGTCTCGTAATATTGATAACGCGCGTCGCCGAAGGTGAGGTTGTTCATCGTCCCCTGCGCCGAGCCCAGCGCGCCGAGCGCGCCGAACAGCGCGTCGACCACCGCCTGGCTCGTCTCGACGTTGCCGGCGACGACCGCCGCAGGGAAGCGGGGCGACAGCATCGAGCCTTCGGGTATGACGATGCGGATCGGCCTGAGGCAGCCGGCGTTCATCGGGATCTCGTCGTCGACCATGACGCGGAAGACGTAGAGCACGGCCGCGCGCGCGACCGGCTCGGGCGCATTGAAGTTGTTCGGCTGCTGCGGCGAGGTCCCGGTGAAATCGACCGTCGCCTCGCGGGCGGCGCGATCGACCGCGATCTTCACTTTGACGACAGCGCCCTGGTCGGTCTCGACCGCGAATTCGCTGTCCTTCAGCCGGTCGATGACGCGCCGCACGCTCTCGGCCGCGTTGTCCTGCACGTGGCCCATATAGGCGACGACGGCGCCAAGCGAGAACATTTCGACCATGCGGCGCAATTCACGCGCGCCTTTCTCGTTGGCGGCGATCTGCGCTTTGAGGTCGTTGACGTTCTGGACGGGATTGCGCGCCGGGTAGGGGCCGCTGGTCAGCAGCTCGTTGAGCGCCTTCTCGCGGAAGCGGCCGCGTTCGACGAGGCGGAAGTTGTCGATATAGACGCCTTCCTCCTCGATGCAGGTTGCGCGCGGGCTCATCGAGCCGGGCGCGATTCCGCCGATGTCGGCGTGGTGGCCGCGCGAGGCGACCCAGAACAGGATCGTCTTGCCCGCGGCGTCGAAGACCGGCGTGCAGACGGTGATGTCGGGCAGGTGCGTGCCGCCGTTGTAGGGCGCGTTGAGCGCAAACACGTCGCCGGCGCGGATTCGGCCGGTATTGAGGCGGAGGATCGTCTCGACCGAGCGGTCCATCGAGCCGAGATGGACCGGCATGTGCGGCGCGTTGGCGACGAGGCGCCCGTCGGCGTCGAACAAAGCGCAGGAGAAGTCGAGCCGCTCCTTGATGTTGACCGAATAGGCGGTGTTCTGCAGCGTCACGCCCATCTGCTCGGCGATCGACATGAAGAGGTTGTTGAAGATCTCGAGCATGACCGGATCGACATGGGCGCCGATCGCCTCGCGCCTCGCCGCCGGCCGGATGCGCCGCAGCACGACATGGTTCTTGGCGGTGATCTCGGCGCCCCAGCCGTTCTCGACGACGATCGTCTGGTGCGGCTCGACGATCAGCGCCGGGCCGGCGACGCGCGCGCCGAGCGCGAGATGTTCGCGACGGAAGACGCCGGCGTCGCGCCACGCTCCATGCGAGAAGAAGCGGCCGCGCGCCGCGGCGGCGGGCGGCGGCGCGTCGAGGTCGATCGCGCCGGCGCGCTCGGCGAAGCGCGCCGCGCCGCCGATCGCCTCGACCGCGACCGCCTCGATCGTCAGCGGCTTGACGCGGTCGACGAAGCCGAAGCGCGATCGATGCGCCTTCTCGAAGGCGCGGCGCATCGCGGCGGCGCCGGCGAGGGCGATTTCGAGCGCCGTATCGGAACCGGCGTAGCGCACATGCGCCGCCGCGCGCCGCTTGATCGAAGCGGCTTCGACCCCCTGGCTCTCGACCTCGTGCGCCGCCTCGTCGCCGAGCCGCGCGACCAGCGGCGTGAGCCGCGCGAGCGCGTCGTCGCTCAGCGGCTCCTCGACCCCCTGGCTGCGATGGGCGCTGATGTCGGCGAGCCCCATGCCGTAGGCCGACAGCAGCGACGACAGCGGATGGATCAGCACCGTCTCGATCGCCAGCGCGTCGGCGACGTCGCAGGCGTGCTGGCCGCCGGCGCCGCCGAAGCAGTTCAGCGCATAGCGGGTGACGTCGTAGCCGCGGGCGACCGAAATGCGCTTGATCGCCTCCGCCATCTTGGCTGCCGCGATGGCGATGAAACCGTCGGCGACTTCTGCTGCGCTGCGGCCGTCGCCGATCGCTTGCGCCAGCGCCGCGAAGCCGAAGCCGACCGCGTCGGCGTCGAGCGGTTGGTTCTGGTCGGGACCGAAGATCCTGGGAAAGAAGTCAGGCGACAGCTTGCCGACCATCAAATTGGCGTCGGTGATCGCGAGCGGGCCGCCGCGGCGGTAGCACTTCGGCCCAGGATCGGCGCCGGCCGAATCCGGGCCGACGCGGAAGCGCGCGCCGTCGAAATGCAGGACCGAGCCGCCGCCGGCGGCGACGGTGTGGATCTTCATCATCGGCGCGCGCATGCGCACGCCGGCGACTTCGGTCTCGAACGCGCGCTCGTGGGCGCCGTCGAAATGGGCGACGTCGGTCGAGGTGCCGCCCATGTCGAAGCCGATCGTCTTGGCGAAGCCGGCGCTCGTCGCCGTCCGCGCCATCGCGACGACGCCGCCGGCCGGGCCCGAGAGGATCGCGTCCTTGCCGGCGAACAGATTGGCGGCGGTGAGGCCGCCCGACGACATCATGAACATCATCCGCGCGCCGGTTCGCTCGGCGTCGAGCGCCGTCGCCACGCGCCGCACGTAGCGCGCGAGGATCGGCGACAGATAGGCGTCGACGACGGTCGTGTCGCCGCGTCCGACCAACTTGATCAGCGGCGAACACTTGTGGCTGACGGAGATTTGGGCGAAGCCCAGCGCGCGCGCGATCCTGGCGACCTCGCGCTCGTGCTCGGGATAGCGATAGCCGTGCATGAAGACGATGGCGATCGCGGCGAACCCCTCGGCCCTGGCTTGGGCGAGCCGCGTGCGCGCCTCATCGAGATCGGGCGCGGCCTCGACCGTTCCGTCGGCGAGCACGCGTTCGTCGATCTCGACGACGCCCGCGTAGAGCTGCTCCGGCTTGACGATATTGCGCGCGAAGATGTTCGGCCGCGCCTGGTAGCCGATCTCCAGCGCGTCGCGGAAGCCCTTGGTCGTCACCAGCAGCGTGCGTTCGCCGCGCCGTTCGAGCAACGCGTTGGTCGCGACGGTCGTGCCCATTTTCACTGCGCCGATCGTTCCGGCCGGAATCGGGGCGTCGGGCGAGAGGCCGAGCAGGTCGCGGATCGCCTGCACGGACGCGTCGTCGTAGGCGGGGCTCTCGGACAACAGCTTGCGCACGCGGAGACGGCCGCGCGGGTCGCGGCCGATCACATCGGTGAAGGTGCCGCCGCGGTCGATCCAGAAGTCCCAGCGCCGCCGCTTGCGCGCGCCGCCTCCGCGGTTTGTCGTCACGCTCGCCTCTCTCCAGCGGCGCTTTTGTGGCATGGCGCGGCGGCGGGGTCTATAAAGACGCGGACGGGCGCAGGGAGAGCGCGACGATGGAAACGGCGCGGTTCGGCAAGACGGGCATGAAGGTGTCGCGGCTGTGTCTCGGCTGCATGACCTACGGCTCGACCAAATGGCGTGACTGGGTGCTCGAGGAAGAGGCGTCGCGGCCGTTCATCCGCGAGGCGCTGGAGCGCGGCATCAATTTCTTCGACACTGCCGACATGTATTCGAACGGCGCGAGCGAGGAGATCGTCGGCCGCGCGCTGAAGGAATACGCCAAGCGCGACGAGGTCGTCGTCGCCACCAAGGTCTTCAATCCGATGGGGCCGGGGGCGAACGCGCGCGGCCTGTCGCGCAAGCACGTGATGGAGGCGATCGACGCCTCGCTGATCCGGCTCGGCATGGATTACGTCGACCTCTACCAGATTCACCGTTTCGATTACGAGACGCCGATCGAGGAGACGGTCGAAGCGCTCGACGACGTCGTGCGCGCCGGCAAGGCGCTCTATGTCGGCGCGTCGTCGATGTGGACGTGGCAGTTCGCGCGGATGATCTCGGTCGCGCGCGAGCGCGGCCTCGCCGAATTCGTCTCGATGCAGAACTTCTACAATCTCGTCTACCGCGAGGAGGAGCGCGAGATGATGAAGTTCTGCGCCGATCAGGGAATCGCGGTCATTCCGTGGTCGCCGCTGGCGCGCGGCTACCTCGCGCGCGAGGGCGCGGCGCCGCTGGGGGAGGGCGCGTCGACGGTGCGCGGGCGCACCGACGCTTACCCGCGCGCCCTCCAGCTCGGCTCGCGTCAGGACGAGGCGATCCGCCGCCGCGTCGGCGAAGCGGCGGACAAGTACGGGGTCAAGCCGGCGGTGGTCGCGTTGGCCTGGGTGCTGTCGAAACCCTATGTCACGGCGCCGATCGTCGGCGCCTCGAAGCC
>Ga0326728_10014895_pt1 | contig 16345 bp, 11 predicted proteins | sample MB3enrmetagenome_FD_207602 | JGI IMG/M metagenome (GOLD analysis project Ga0326728, IMG submission 207602) | Lab enriched peat soil microbial communities from McLean, Ithaca, NY, United States - MB31MN | ecosystem: Environmental > Terrestrial > Soil > Wetlands > Peat | place: USA: New York...
GACGCTCGCATCCTTGTCAACCAATGGCATAAGAATCCAACTGGAACGACTCTTCAGCTGAAATCTAAAACGGATGGAAAAGTGATCGATATCCCTCTCAGCGACATCGAGGCGCCTGTGGGTCCTGACGACCCGACTTTTGGCAAGGAAACAGCGGACGAATCGATATTTGGTGAAATGTATTCTAATCCTGCCATTGGCGCGTCCGCCACCATCCCGATCAGCGTCATCATCCGCCGCCCGGGGCGGACCCTCGAAGGACAGGAAGCCGATTTGGAGACAGCCTACGATTTCATGGGTATTTACGAAGGGAACGTCCGTCTGACGGGGGCCCCGCCTTCTCTCATGACAGTCGGTGTGATATCGGTTTCCCTGCCTCCTGCGACCCAACCGCCTCAGCATGCGATGCTCGGTCCTCTTGAAAAACAAATAAAAGCCATCGAAGCCCAAATAGCCGGCTTTGACGCTATTGACGAGGAAGTCGCTGCTTTCCAAAAGGATCATTCTGAGTTTGGGCAAGAACCGATCATGTTGACTCAGTTCGAAATTACTCGGGGTGAATTGCAGAGCAAACTTGACGGCTTGCGCCGCGAGCGAGATGAAATTTTGGCGGCCGGTGTTCATGGGTCTCGGAATAACATTCAACCTCGAGATGCGTTCCGTCACGAACATTACCCCCTCGTGAACCCGGTCCCGACAGCATCGCTCGATGAAGGCTTCGTGGAGTGGGGGGAGCCAGTCCTTACTCAAATATCCTTCTACGCAAACCCCGAGGATCTACCAGGGAATAACCGGATCAAAGTCCGCATCCCAGGCAACGACCAGTTCGTCGAATTCAAAGCCCATGGAGGAATCTGGAGCCAGGACCGGACGAGAGGCCTTAAACGATACCGCGCGGAGGCGGAACTCCCTCTCGCTCTAGCCAGGCAATTTTTTCCGCCTCATCAGCCCTTCACGACCTCCTGGGCGGAGGTCGAATTGAACCACACCCGTTCCATTCTCGAAACCATAAGAGACTGGTGGAAAGGCGTGCCTTCTGCTACTGCAGTCGCCACCCCAGCCCGGGTCGGGCCATCACGCTTAAAAGGCAGCGAACTCTTGAGCGCTTTAGGCTGGGTGGCCGCCGTCGCTTTTGCGGTTTTTGTGTTCGGAATCGATTCTCACTATCTGTTGGCTCCGATAGGAGGTTATGCGTTTGCGGTTTTGTTCCACGAATTTGCCGGCCACGGTCTTTCGGCGCTGATCCATGTGAAACGGCCCACGAGATTACGCCCGGTCGCCGGGAACCTGGAATGGCAAGTCCAGAACGCGGATGGCTCCTGGGAAACCCTATTGAATCGGAAGGTTCAAAAAGCGGGTCGCGTGGCCAGCTGGTTTGTCATCTGGCTCGGCCCTGCATTATTGTTCACCCAAGTCCTCTTCGGCTTCCACGTTGTGGCTCCCATGCTGGTGATTTACGCCGTCTTGGCGAGCTTTGTTTTTCGAAATGCCGATCAGAACATTACCGCTTCAAACGAAGACGCCGCCGACCTGGCCGACCTGGACATAGCAAAACCCTTGCCCAGGGTTACGAGCCGTTCGATCAATGTACCGGTGGTTTCGATGTCGAGAGAAAGACTCAGCAAGTTAAGGGATTCTCTGCGGGATACCGTTTTAGAAAATGAGCGTTACTGGTATAAGGGTCAGGAGAAAACGTATCTCACGTTATGGCAAAAGATTTGGGACGTCGGAATTCTCCGCAAAAAGCGAGTGAAGCTGACGCTCGGCAAGGTTTTATACCGGCGTTTTGCCCGTGACAACGTGAGCTCCAGACAAGCCTCGCTCCTTGCCAACTATTGGGATTTAATCGCCAAGGAAGGGATTGCGGGCGCTAAAACAAGGACATTCCTGTGGGTGATCTTGAGCCTGATCGTCTCCGGGATCTATCTTTTCTGGTCAGGGCCTGACGCGATCAGGGATTTTATCCTAATTTTTAAGGCTAATCCCATGTTCCTTATCGCTTTCGACGCTCGCAACGTGCCGGGTACCATCTTCGTGATCATTTTGGGACTTTGGATTACCCTTGCAGCTCTGGAATCGCTCGGCAAGTTATTCGCCACGAGCAAGTGGAATTTTGAATATATGAAACAAAAGTTTTTCCATCGATTGCTTATTTCACCGGAACAGCGATTCCATGAAAAGACGGGCTATGAGGCTCGGACAGTACTCGACGAGATGGACAAACTCCGAATTCTGATGGCGCCTGATCCGGGAACCGGCCGATTAAGACGCGGGAATAACGAGTACGATGAATTTCTGGACGATCTTCAGGATTTCGCCCGCCTGGCGACCTCCCGAGCTTTACTTGTCCTAGATAGGGACCCTCCTGAACAACCATCCGAAGAATCATTGGCCTTTGAAAGCGCTTTCAGAATTCAGGTCACAAGAAGCCGATCGAGCGCTTCGCCGATCTACCGTGGACCTCCGGTGGCCCTGGCCAGCGAGGCGACTCTGAAGGCGCAAGTGAAGCGCGAGCATTCTGATTTTGACACGCTTGATGAGGAAGAACAATATCGCCTTTTAAACAACGAGCGTGTGATTGAGGCAAAGCAGCTGGCCAGACTATATCCGATGCATGCGTTGATCGCTCTGTTGCGCTCCGGCAACACGGATTTGCTGACCGATCTGGACTCGATAGACGGGGGCGGATTGGTCCTTCAAATCCTTGAGCAGCTGAAGGAACGTCTTAATACGCTGGATGCGGATGCCTACGATGACCTCAGGGCCCAGGAACGTTTTCATGATTTCTTCGACACCCTGCATTATGTGTACGCGGGATTGTGCCGGCCCATCACGACGACCGCCGAGCGAGAGCGTCGGGATAGCCTTCTGGAGTTCCTCCATGGCGCTGTTACCCCTATGGAGGAGGAATCGTGGAAAACCTTGATCTTGAAGCTGAAGAGCACCATTCCGGACAGCCTGAATCCAGGCGAACCTATTCCGGACAACTTTACGCTCAGCCTTGAGGAACGCGACTCCAATCTTGCCAATCTCGTTCGAGGCATCAGCTATGTTCTCACTGCCCGGCTCCTAAAAGAAGATGAAGCGGCCGCCCTGCGGCAGCTTCAGGATCTGAGGGACCAGATTCCGCATACGCGGCGCGACGTGAGTCAGGACCGATACTTGCGGGACAACTCCGGCCACGGCACGACCAGCGTCGTCCAACTGAAGATGGCCTATCAGAAATATTTTGATCTGCTGAGTGAGTTCAGCACGCGCTTTCAGGGGATCCGGATCATGGGCAAAGAAAATATTTATGTCACCCTTGAAAACACTGTAAATTTTCGTCAGACCCTGCGTGAAATAGCGCTGCTCCTGCAAATGACCGATGGAACCATTTATCTGATCAATGCCGCTGAGACTCAAAACCATTATGCCGACCGGCTGGAACACGCCATTGCGGAACGTTTCTCCTGGAAAGAAAGAGGCCGGATTCAGGTCCGTTCTATTGCTGTTTGGAACATATGGAGTGACAAAAAGCTGTTTTTCGGCTGGAAGAGATTACCAAAACCAGGGGCATTTCTACGAATGTTGCGTGGGGAACTTTTCACCAAACATATGCAAAATGACAAGAACGGCATTATTCTTTCCTCCGCAACCCCTCTAGAATGGCGAAACGCGCGACAGAACCTCGGTGCAAAAGTCCAAGGAACGAGTCCGCTGTTGAAACTCGGCCTGTTTGCGGGTCTGATCCCCAAACTCAATCCGAAAGATTTCGCGCTCGTTTGTCAAGAAGCTCGTCACTATATTGCAGTTAAATACCGGAACCTTCGCATCCGCAAAGAAACATTGACAAAATTGACCGAGCGGTCCAAAGATCTGCAGGAGATTGCGTTATCCGTGACCGAGTCCAGAAAAATAGAACATTTGTCGACATGGGCCTGGCTGCATCAGTTGGGACAAAAGGCGCCCCTTCCGGGTCAGGCGGTCAGCCTTTCCTCCGCAAGGCGTGAGTTGAGCGAAGTGGAGACTGAAATTACCTCCTTAATGGGCGAGTTGGATGATCTGACTTATTTAGAGTATGAAATCCGTAACGTCAGGAATTTCCTACCGCTTATCAAACTCGGGCTGATCGAGCTTGACAACAATGAGCCCCCTCCAACGGATAAGGGCCAGCCTATTTTTGTTCCGGATGACCCTAATAATCCCACCTATGTCCTGAAATGGCAGGTTTACGTCGGCCCCAACGAATACAACCCGAACCAAGGCAACGGCAAGCACCCATTGCCTCGGGCCATGCGGACCGGCGCATGAACAGGCTCTCTTCTCCAATGTTCATCGACGATTCTCTGGTCTTGGAAAAAGCGAATAGGCTACCGCTTGATTTCATTCCTTATATTGAAAAAGTCGAATGGGGGTTCGAAACTGGTGTCCGGTATCTGATTCTAAATCGAGAGCCTATGCTGAATTCGATTCTTCCTCTTGCCGTCTTTCATCTCTTAAGAAGGAATAAACAACTCATCGGGACGGTCATGTCATTGCAAAAGAAAATATCTCTGGGGAACGGCGACAGGGTCGAGGCGAATTACATCTCGCTCTTATCCGTCCTTCCTGCCGAGCAAGGCCATGGTCATGCCAAGGCCTTGGTCCAGGCCGCCGACTCTGAAGGCAAAGAACGAAAGCTCAACTATGCGTATATTGAAGATAAAAATATTCCCTCTGCCGCCGTCTTTAAGGCGCTCGGGTACGAGCGGGTCGGTCAATTTCTTGCGACGACGTTTAATCGTTTCGTCCCAAAGCGATCTCGCGACGTAGCGCGTCTTCAACCCGAAAATACAGAATTCATAAAACGGCAGTTGTCGGAGCTCTATAGCAACCATGCGTTTTTAGACCTTGACGCTTCATTTCATGGCGACCCCTATTGGGTACGTATGGAAAATGGAAAAATTATCGCGGGAGCCCAAGTGGAAGAGGAATTTTGGTCCATCACGTCCATGCCCGGCCCGGATGGCTGGTTTGCCTTGAAGGTACTTCCCTATTTTCCTCTCCTCAATAAGATTCTGAACCCTAAACGGCTCCCGATCATTAAAATTGCAAATCTTTATGTGGCGGAGGGTCGCGAGAAGGAGTTTATGGAGCTTATTTCTCATTTGACGTGCCAGTATCACAAGAAGCTGGCTTTAGCCTATCTTGATCCGCGAAGTCTCATATACCGGCGGCTCCGAAAGACCCAATGGTTTGGACTTTTTAATTCATTCTTTGAAACGCCCGTTAATATTTGGGCACGGTTTCAGGGATTTAACAAAGCAGAACTTGCTGCACTCAAAGACCGACCTTTCGTTATCTCTCCGCTGGATATTTCTTAATTTCCGAGAGTTATCTACAAATCGCGTTTTCACCTAGAAGTCATACAGATTTAACTTTCCCGCTACGGATTTCTTCTGCGAAACCTGATACGCTTGTCGCAAGATGGAGCCAATCTTCAAGTCGCCGATTTATGACCGGGTTTCCCAGTACCACCAGGCGGATGACCTGCGCGCGAGCGGCCTCTATCTCTATATGAGGAAGCTGGAATCGTCCTCCGAAAACCGCGTGATCGTGAACGGGGTGGAGCTCTTCATGTTCGCTTCGAACAACTATCTAGGTCTGACGACTCATCCCAAAGTCAAAGCGGCGGCCCTCAAGGCCACGGAAAAGTTCGGCGTTGGCGCGGGTTCGGTGCGGCTTTTGGGCGGGACGTTTGGATTGCATGAAGAGCTGGAGCAACGCATCGCCCAATTCAAAGGAACCGAGGCGGCGATTGCCTACAGTTCCGGGTACGTTTCCAATTTGGCCACAATTTCGACTCTTTTGTCCAAACAAACGGACATTGCCGTGATCGACGCTCGGATCCATGCGAGTCTTCTGGACGGCCTGCGGTTCGCGCAGATTCCTTTTCGCGTGTTCGATCACAACGATATGAGCGATCTGGAGCAAAAGTTGATCGCGTCCAAGGATCGCGGTAACCTCATCATTATCGTGGACGGCGTCTACAGCATGGATGGGGACGTGTCCAACCTAACAATCATTCACCGGTTGGCCAGGCAATATGGGGCGTTGGTGATGGTCGATGATGCCCATGGCACCGGCGTTATGGGCGTTCATGGACGCGGCACACCGGAACATTTCGGCCTGCACGGCAAAATAGATATCGTCATGGGGACCTTAAGCAAGGGCCTTGGCGGAATCGGCGGGTTCGCCGCGGGGCCGCGTGAACTGATCGATTTTCTCAAGCACACGGCGCGGGGCTTTGTTTTCAGCGCAGCCCTTCCGCCTTCCACTTGCGCCGCGCTTCTGGCTGCCTTTCAGGTGATTGAAGAAGAACCCTACTGGCTGGTCCGCCTGCATGAAAACGCCAACCTTATGCGTAAGGGCCTTGCCCAGATGGGATACAACACGGGGAACAGTGTTTCGGCGGTGATCCCGGTCATCGTCGGCGAAGATCTGACGGCCTACCAGCTGGCGCGGGCGCTCCATGCCCAGGGAATTTACGTGAGTCCCGTGACTTACCCGGCCGTCAAGAAGGGAACGGCCCGCGTTCGAGTGAGCGTCATGGCCACCCACACGACGGATGATATTCTTAAAGCGCTGAAAGCTTTCGAGAACGCCAAGACGATGGTCCCCATGCTCTCCGAAATCACGTCTCCGCAAAAGCTCGAAGAAGCTCTTCCTCTCCATACCTCCGTCGCCGCCTAATCCCTGAGGCGGGGCTCCTGATAGACTTGCACGGGGCCGTCGACCCGTTCTCCCTGGTGGTCAAGCTCGCCGGCTGAAGAGTAGGGAACCACCACTTTGATCTGCGGCTCTAAGAAATAACGGACACGATGTTCGTCCTGGACGCCGCCGTCCGGTACGGTCAACCACTCTTCCACGCAGCTGCGGGGAAGCCCTTTTTTCAAGGTTTCGGCCATGTCGCGCACTTCCTTCATCCGGGTTTTCATGTTTCCTTTGCGCCAATTGACGGGCAGGGTCCATTCGACCGTCACGTCGTTCGATGTCGCGCCGCCCATCCGCAGAACCATATGATGCTTGCCCAGAGGGATTGGCGACGCATAATCCTCCACCGGCACGCACGCTTCCCACCGCCCCATCGCGGGCAGGCCCGGAGGCGCCTCAAACGGCAGTTCCTTTCTGGGTGAGGCTTTACTATCGATGAGGAGTTCGGACGAAGTCATCCGGTCGACGAGGTTGAGCGGGATATAGGACACATTCTTCACAGCGACTCGCATTAAAGGAGGGAAAGACGACGCGTGTTCCGTCTGAATAAATTCCAGGGTCACCTCCGGCTCCTGGACGCCCCAGCCGCTTCGACAAAAAATCAGCATCCATCCAAGCAGGACGGCCCTCCGGAAGGGCAGGAGCCTTCCGCGCGCAAACGTCCCGCTTCCTGGAGTCGCCTCGGCTGGCCGCCACCCCCCATCCCCCACTGGCGTGGGGGTATGCTGCGTCCAGCAGTCGGCGACTCGGCGAAGCTCATGCCCGCTCCAGACCCCAACCCTTCCGGAGGTCCCCTTCTGGCCTCCGATGGGTGGTGCGCCGGAGCCGCGATGACGGGGTTCAGGAAGCCGGCGAAGAAAGGGAAGGACCCCCGCGTACGCGGGGGATGGGGGGCTGGCCCCGTTCGAGCCGGCATGGAGAACCCCGTACGCGGCGAAGGCGTGCCACCTGTCGGAGGCCGCTGTGGCATGCAACCTCGGAGACAGCAAATGGACCAATTTCATGTCTGTTATCTCCTGAGGTCGACGGCGCGCCAGACGCGCCAATCGAAGGGCTCTTCCGCGGAACGCGACCAGGCGGTGCCGAGGAGCCGTTCAGGGTTGCCGAGCGCCGCGAGCGGAAGCCGCAAAAGCAGGATCCGGCCATCGCGCTCCATGGTGACGCCGGAATCTTTGACCGGAATGCCCTGATCATAGACCCGCAGCCGATGACCGCGAATCGAGAGCTGCAACTTCGGCATCTCGGCAAACGGCCGGTCATGCCGGTATCCAAAAACATAGGCACTGACCGGATGATCAAAATACGAGTGTGTTGAAAATTCCATCCGAAAAACAAGATCGTTCTTTTCCAGGTAAAGATAGCGCCAGCTCAGTTCTGCAATCGTTCCGCTCGAGACTTCGAGGCTCGCCGGATGAACAGACGTTTCCTTTAGCGTCGCGGGCGCAGGCTCTTCCGGCGAACCCGGCATGATCGATGGAATGAGGCCGAAGAGCTCGTTCGAGGCAATGAAAGATTCAAGATAGGCATGGTCCTTGGCCATCTGCGTGCGATGCAGGGCGATCGCCTGGTTTTTCACAGCAATCTGAATTTCCGTAAGTTTCTGTTCAACCCAGGGCAGATTTTCGAACTCGACGGGAGGCTGGAGAACGCGATCGGGCCGGTAACCTCGAGGCCGAGGCCAATGCGGATAGTGGGTCAGAAACGGATAGACTTCCGGCGGCCGCGGGTCGGCGAGGTCCCAGAGAGCCACCTGAGCAAATAAATAAAAGGTGCGATGATCCCGATGGGCATCGCCCGGGTGCGACACGAATATCTTCGTGGGGCGGAATTCTCTTAAAACCCGCTCGAGATCGGCCAGCACCGACTCTCCTTTATACGGCGCGCCGGGGCTGAGCGCCTCTTTATACGGAACCGCCGTCACCTCAGTCAGCATCGAACGAAACGCCGGCCGATGGGGACCCCAGTGTTCCATAAAGATGTGCTCTGTCCCCCAATCCGGATAGCCCAGGAACGTGAGCTGATCCGCATGGACCCCTAGAAGCGCCTCCGCTTTTGTGGCTTCCTGGCGCCGGATTTCACCCATCGCCCGCATCTCGGCCGGCCGGAGGATGGGCCGCTTTTCATAAAGCATGAAGGCCCATTCATAATTGTCTCCGTTCGTGAGATACACCACACGCACCGGCAGTTTCCTCTGCACGGCGGTTTGGATCACGCCCGCGCAACCCAAGATGTCGTCATCCGGGTGCGGTGACAGGACCAAAATCCGGTCCTGCGACAAAAGCGTCACAGGCCGGATCGTATCAGCCCGGACTTGGCTGCATCCCCACAAGAGGAAGAGACCCGCCAAGGCCTGCGGTAAGAGGCGCGACATCATAACGATGAATTATACCGATGTTATGGCAGATCCCACCGCCGCGGTAGCCTTTTTGTCATCCCTTTGTCATATAGCTTTTACCCTGCCGCTATGGGTTCCTCCATCCATCGCGCCTACAATAAGCCCAATAAAAAGGAAAAACGAACCCGCCACACGACTGGCGGGATGGAGGTCACAGATGGGAACGAAGGTAAAGTTGGAATACGTGGCGGCGGGACTCCGGCAGCAAATTGAGTCCTTATCGCACGTGGTACAGGACATGGAACGGGAAACCCTTGGAGAGGAAGCGATCGGCTGGCGGCTGAAGGCCGTTGAGCTCGGACTTCGGAGGTTAAGGGAGGCTGCCTAGCAGCCTCTTACGTTTTTATGGCGCACGAAAAGGGGAATGCAATTCTTAGCCAACGATTCAACGGGCGGCACCCTTTTCCCCTTTTCGCGGGTGCCGCCCGTTTCATTTTGAGACCTACGGACAAAAAGGGAGAGGGGGGCTCAGCATTTCATTGTCCATTTGTTGAGTCAACGCACTCCATATATAACCTAAAAGGAGAAAGAGCATGTTCATGAAAAGAAAGGTACGAGAAGCGTTCAGCAAAGCGGCCTGTTCGCTGCTGGCGCTCGCGATGGTCGCGGGCCCGAGCTTTGCGGATGAAACCGCCACATTGAGTATTAAAAGCATTCCTAATGTCAATGTCAGGATGTATGGGTTTGTGGAAAATGACTTAATCAATGATTCCACGCAGGGCCTGGCAGAAGAAACGGACAACCCGGCGATTAAACAGGCCAACACCTATGCCGGCCAGCACCACCAAACCATCATGAGCGTTCGAAACAGCCGGTTGGGTTTCGATGTGACGATGCCGAAGACTGAGAATGGGCTGGAAACGGAAGGCATTTTCGAGTTCGACATGCTGGGCAACCAGCCGATCACTGAAACCGGCGGCACTTCGCCGACCCCCTCGCGGGACTTTTACAACAACCCCGCTGTGCGCATTCGGCATGCCTACGTGAACATAACAGATGGGCAGTGGAACGCCAAGATCGGACAGACCTGGTCGCTCTTAGGATGGCAGCCTTACTACTTCCCGAGCGAAGCGGACGTTCAACCCAACGTTGGACAGCTCTACCGCCGGTTCTCGCAGATCCGCGGGATGAACACGCAGCAGCTCATGAACGGCGACTGGACGCTGGAAACAGCGATTGACGCCGCCAGACCCGCAGAAATCCAGTCAGGCTTAACGATAGAACAGGCCGGTATCCGGTTGGCTTCTACGAAATATAAAGCCCCGTCTGGTCTTGGTTCCTCCACTCCGATGGTCGGAGCGTCTTTGGGCCTTTCCGGAGAGATCATTCCGATAAGGACAGCAGCCAATGGAACAGCCAACGGCACTGTCGGTGCTGTGGACTTGCTCGTTCCCATCATACCGTCCTCCGACGGGAAGAGTGCCTCCAATACGTTAGGGCTTACTGCTGAATACAGTAACGGGCGGGGATATGGTGGTCTTGAATTGGCAGGCGCCACTGCCGGTCTTGCGTCCGCCAGCGCCGTGAGCGCTGATGGCACGAATAACCTTGACAGCGGGATTGCTGGACTTGATCACGGCAACCTGGACCTTATCCACTACCAGACCTATAGGGGCAACCTGACCTATATGTGGCCGGGATCCCATTGGGCCAACAGCATTGGCTACGCCGCGACGGAAACGCTCAATCTGGTAGACTTCAATAACACCACGACGGGCGGAATCCTGAAGTACCAGTACTATTACGGCAACGTGATGTACCTGCCGCTGACGTGGCTGCGCTTCGCACTGGAATGGGCTCAGTACAAGGATACGTATAACGATCCAGTTAACCGCTATGCGTATGACAACCGCATCCAGTTCACAACGTACATAACGTTCTAACAACGCCTCGACCCCTGCAGGTTCGCTTGAAGCGAACCTGCAGGGGCTTCGTTCTTGTCACACGCTTGTCATGTATTTGTCATAGATTTACTAAACACCGAAGGTAAAATTACAACAGGAGGAGTTATGAAAAAGTTACTGGCAGCACTCATGTCAGCCGGCTTGCTGGGGACAGGATCTCTGGCCTGGGCTGATGCGCTTTTGATTAACGGCGCGGGGGCTACGTTTCCATACCCCATTTATTCGAAGTGGTTTGATGAATATCATAAAAATCACTCCGATATACAATTCAATTATCAATCCATCGGCTCGGGCGGCGGCATTCGACAGATCACGGCCAAAACAGTCGACTTTGGAGCCACGGACGGTCCGATGACCGACGCGCAGCTGGCGACGGCTGAAGGATGGACCATCTTGCATTTTCCAACAGTGCTGGGCGGCGTGGTGCCGATCTATAACATCGAAGGCGTGAGCGGAAAACTGAACTTCACCCAGCGAGCCATCTCCGACATCTTCCTGGGAAAGATCACCAAATGGAATGATCCGGAGATTCAGGGCAGCAATCCGGACGTCAAACTCCCGGACACGGCGATCGTCGTGGTGCATCGGTCGGACGGCTCCGGAACGTCCTATTGCTGGACGGATTTTCTTTCGAAAATCAGCAAGGATTGGGCAAGCAAGGTGGGCAAAGGGACCGCGGTCAACTGGCCGGTGGGTCTGGGCGGAAAAGGGAATGAAGGAGTGTCCGGACTGGTCAAGCAAACACCGAACTCCATTGGCTATGTCGAGTTGATCTACGCCTCGCACAACAATATCGACTATGGTCGTCTGCAAAACAAGGCTGGCAAGTTCGTGAACTGCACGCTCGCTTCCGTGACGGAAGCGGCCGCGTCGGTCGCGGACAAGATGCCCGCCGATTTCCGGGTTTCGATCACAAACCCCCCGGGAGCGGATGCTTATCCGGCCGCCACCTTTACCTGGCTTCTGATCTACAAGGTCCAGGTCAACAAAGACAAGGGCCAGGCGCTGGTAGATTTCCTGAAATGGATGCTGGTGGAAGGTCAAAAGTATACCCAGGACCTCGGCTATGCTCCTCTTCCGCCTCAGGTCATCGAAATGGAAAAGAACGCGATAGAGCAAATAAAGATCTAAAACCCGCCCTGGCCTCCTTCTCCCGACCTTTTGTCGGGAGAAGGCAGGGATGAGGGCACAAGAGATATGCCTCTCACAACCGCATCGGTTCCTTTGCCCTCACCGCCACCCTCTCCCACCTTGCCGCGGGAGAGGACAAAATACAGCTCCGGAGGATGGGGTGACACTCTCTTTAAAAACCTCACCCTCATTTTTGCCCTGAGTATCCTGGGGATTGCTCTGGCTATCGCCTGGGAACTCTACAAGAACTCTGCCCTGCCGCGACACGCCTTCGGGTGGTCCTTCCTGACCAGGCAGATCTGGGACCCGGTGGCGGAAGACTTCGGGGCACTACCCTTCATTTTCGGGACCCTGGTCTCTTCGGCGCTGGCGCTACTCATGGCGATTCCCCTGGGGGTGGGTGTGGCCATTTTCCTGGCGGAACTGGCGCCCCGGAAAGTCTCGAGCGCGTGCGCATTCTTAATTGAACTCTTGGCGGCCATCCCCAGCGTGGTCTACGGGCTCATCGGCATTTTTGTGCTGGTCCCTTTCATGCGCGTCTATGTCCAGCCCTTTCTGATGAAAACCCTTGGGTTTCTCCCGCTTTTTCACGGTCCCGCCTATGGCGTGGGGATGCTGACGGCGGCGGTGATTCTGGCCATTATGATCGTGCCCTTCATCACGACCATTTCTCGCGAGATTTTTCTTTCCGTGCCGATCGCGTTAAAGGAAGCCGCGATGGCGCTGGGGGCTACCCACTGGGAAGTGGTCCGCCTCGCCGTCCTTCCTTACTCTCGGTCAGGAATCGCTGGATCCGTTTTTCTGGCGCTGGGTCGGGCGCTGGGAGAAACCATGGCCGTCACCATGGTCATCGGCAATCGACCGGAGATTATGGCTTCGCTTTTGGCGCCGGGATACACCATGGCGGCGGTGCTGGCCAATGAATTCACGGAAGCCACCTCCGATCTGTATGTTCAGACGTTGATTGAAATCGGACTGGTCCTTTTTGTCATCACCATCGCGGTGAACGCGATCGGCCGGCTGATTTTATACAAAATGAATCCTCACGCGGAGTCTCATTGATGCAGACGACATACCGGCGGCGCCAGTGGATGAACAATACCGCCTTTGCCTTGACTGGGCTGTGCGCCTTGATCACCCTGGGGATCCTTTTTTTCGTCCTGGGTTACGTGACCTATCATGGATTCAGCTCGTTGAGCTGGGATTTTTTCACCAAGCTTCCGAAACCGGTGGGTGAAACAGGCGGCGGGATGGCGAACGCCATTGTCGGCACCTTCAAGCTGATCGGACTGGCTTCACTGGTCGGCCTGCCGCTCGGCGTCCTGGGCGGCATTTATCTGGCCGAATACGGGAAGGGCAACACCGCCGGGTTCCTTGTTCGTTATTCGGCGGACGTTATTAACGGCGTTCCTTCCATCGTGATGGGCATCTTTGCTTACACAGTGGTCGTCCTGCCGATGAAGCATTTTTCCGCTTTGGCCGGCGGTGTGGCCCTTGGAATCATGCTGATCCCGATTGCCGTTCGGAGCACGGAGGAATTCCTGAAGCTGGTTCCTATGGCCATCCGCGAAGCGGCCTTGGCACTCGGCCTTCCTCAGTGGAAGGTGATCGTCCGCGTTGTGATTCCGACCTCCATGAAAGGCCTCCTAACGGGAGTCCTTCTGGACCTCTCGCGCGTTTCAGGCGAAACGGCTCCGCTCCTCTTCACCGCTTTCGGCAACCGCTACTGGAGTGCGGGCTGGATGAATCCCATCTCATCACTGCCCGTTATGATTTTTACCTATGCGGTGTCGCCCTATGAGGACTGGCACCGCCAAGCCTGGGCGGCGGCGCTCGTCCTTTTGATGATCGTCCTGGCGACCAATGTCGGGGCCCGAGTTTTGATGCGCAACCAGGTCAAGGTCGTGGCTTAATGGAGGATTTAGGATGGAAACCATGTTAGAATCGCAGCCGGAAACACCCATGACGCCGGAATCTACCCCGCCGCCCACGCCAGCCGCCGTGGAAACTTCTCACGGGATCGAAGCCATCAAGATCAATACATGGTTTGGTACAAACCACGTCCTCAAAGACATCAGCATGAAGATCAAACCGCGTCAGGTAACCGCCATCATCGGCCCCTCCGGCTGCGGCAAGTCGACTTTCATCCGGTGCCTCAACCGCATGCATGAAGTCGTTCCCGGAGCCCGCATGACAGGCGAAATCCTTTTGGACGGCGCGAACATCTTCGAGTTGGATCCTGTTTTGCTTCGCCGGCGTGTGGGCATGGTGTTTCAAAAAGCCCAACCGTTTCCCACCATGAGCATTTTCGATAATGTGGCGGCGGGACTACGCCTGAACGGGATGACAAACCACGGCCAGCTTGCGGCCATTGTTGAGAAGAGCTTGAAACGCGCGGCTTTGTGGGAGGAAGTCAAAGACAGCCTCGACAAACCGGGGACAGGTCTTTCTGGCGGCCAGCAGCAACGGCTCTGCATCGCCCGAGCCCTGGCGGTCAGTCCGGCTATCCTCCTGATGGATGAACCCTGCTCGGCCCTGGACCCTATTGCCACGGCCAAGATCGAGGAACTGATCCTGGATCTCAAAAAGAATTACACAATCGTCACTGTAACGCATAATATGCAGCAGGCGGCGCGCGTGTCAGATGAAACCGCTTTCTTCCTCCTGGGTGATTTAATTGAATTCGGCAATACCAAGCAGATTTTCACTAACCCCCGGGACAAACGCACGGAAGATTACATCACCGGGAGGTTCGGATAATGGAACGCCATTTCGATCAAGATTTACAGCAATTAAAAGAGCGCATCCTTTACATGGGAAGCCTGGCGGAGACGATGATCCACATCGCCATTAAAGCCCTGGTGGATCGGAGAAAGGATCTGATGAAGGACGTCTACCGGCAGGAAGAAGAAGTCAACAAGCTCCAGATCGAGGTGGATGAGAGGAGCCTCCAGATGATCGCGCTTCATCAGCCCGCCGCCTCCGATCTGCGCTTCATCACGGGCGCCATGAAGATCAATGCGGACCTGGAGCGCATCGCCGACCAGGCCGTCAATATCTGCGAGACAACGGAGTATCTCCTTCAGGAGCCCCCCCTGAAACCCCTGATCGACGTTCCGCGCATGGCCCAGATCGCGAGCAAGATGCTCAAAGACGCCCTCGACTCCTTTGTGAACAAGGATGAAAATATGGCGCGCTCGGTGCTCGTGCGCGACGACCAGGTCGATGAGCTGAAAGACCAGGTGTTCCGCGAGCTTCTGACCTACATGATTTCAGACCCCGCGACAATTAAACGGGCCATTGATCTCATTCTGATCGCGCGCAACTTGGAAAGAATAGCGGATCATGCCACCAACATCGCCGAAGACGTCGTGTTTGTCGTGGCTGGAAAAGATATTCGTCACCATATCGAAGCAGCAGAAACCACTACCTGAGCGGTTTACCGGGGTCCCGCCAGACAACATAGGGAGAGTATCATGAAAAGCGCCTTCACTCGCGCTGCCGCCATGGCATGCGCAGCTCTTGTGTCCGTGGCCTTTGCGCAAGGTCCGATCGTTGTTTCAGACGGTCCAGAAACAACGGGCCAAGCGAATTCGAAAAATCCAAACATCATCACGACCGACGGGCCTTCCAAACTCGCGTACAGCTATCCCCCTCCGATTATCACAAGTGACGGCCCTTCCGAACTGCCGTATCAGACCCTCTCCGGCATTGTCACGTCAGATGGCCCCGGCGCTCATCCGCTGGCCGTCAAACCGGCGGAGACTAAAGAGCTTCCGAATCCGGAGGCTTCTACTTTAGCGCCCGCCGTCCCTGTTGGGCAATCAGTAACAACATTGCCTGAACCAACCGTCGAAAAACAGGTTGTGCTAGGCGGCTGGACCCCCGTTCACGACAATGACTTCTTTTATGTTTATTCGGATAAACGTAAATCAGGCAACCATTTCATCCCGAGCGGCTGGATGGGAGATTACAGCGACATTCATTTCAACGACGCCAGTACCGAGAATCCTCACTCCGGTGACACCTGCATCAAAATCACATATTCGCCCCGATCTCCTCAAGGGAGCGGCTGGGTGGGCATGTATTGGCAGACACCGGCTAATAATTGGGGCGATAGGCCAGGCGGTTTCGATTTGACCGGTAAAAGGCGCCTCACTTTTTGGGCCAGGGGCGCCAA
>Ga0326728_10014896_pt1 | contig 16342 bp, 14 predicted proteins | sample MB3enrmetagenome_FD_207602 | JGI IMG/M metagenome (GOLD analysis project Ga0326728, IMG submission 207602) | Lab enriched peat soil microbial communities from McLean, Ithaca, NY, United States - MB31MN | ecosystem: Environmental > Terrestrial > Soil > Wetlands > Peat | place: USA: New York...
GGTGGGGAAATCGGGCCCTGGCACGTGCTGCATCAAGGCATCGACGTCGAGGTCGGGATTCTCGATCAGCGCCACCAGGGCGTCGACCACCTCGCAGAGGTTGTGCGGCGGGATGTTGGTGGCCATGCCGACGGCGATGCCGGCGGAGCCGTTGATGAGCAGGTTGGGGATGCGCGCCGGCAGCGGCAGCGGCTCGCGTAACGTGTCGTCGTAGTTGGGCAGGAAATCGACGGTCTCCTTGTCGATGTCGGCGAGCAGCTCGCCGGCGATGCGCGCCATGCGGATCTCGGTGTAACGCATAGCCGCGGGCGGATCGCCGTCGACGGAGCCGAAGTTGCCTTGCCCATCCACCAGCGGGTAGCGCATGGAGAAGTCCTGCGCCATGCGCACGATGGTGTCGTACACGGCGACGTCACCGTGGGGATGGTACTTACCGATGACGTCGCCGACGACGCGCGCCGATTTCTTGTACGGCCGGTTCCAGTCATTACCGAGATCGTGCATGGCGTAGAGCGCGCGCCGGTGCACCGGCTTGAGCCCGTCGCGCGCGTCGGGCAAGGCGCGACCTATGATGACGGACATGGCGTAGTCCATGTAGGACTGCCGCACCTCATCTTCGATGTTGACCGGAACTCTGTTGGCTTTCAGGCTCGCATCCATGTTCGGGGCAGGGCAAAGGTAAAAGTTGAAAGGGCAAAGCCGGAACGCTGGCCGTCTCTGGCTTTTCTCTTTGCCCTTTTCACTTTGCGCTCTCTAATTCAGATATCCAGGTTCTTTACGTTGAGCGCGTTCTCTTCGATGAATTTCCGCCGCGGCTCCACCTCATCTCCCATCAACGTCGAGAAGATATCATCAGCTTCGTAAGCGTCCTCGATCTTCACCTGCAGCAGCGTGCGCGTGTCGGGATTCATGGTCGTCTCCCACAGCTGCTCAGGGTTCATCTCTCCGAGTCCTTTATAGCGCTGAATGTCGAGGCCCTTACGCGCCTGCGTAATAACGTGCTCGACTGCTGCACGCAGCGTGCTGGTTTCGACCTGCTTGTCGCCGTCGGCAACCACGAACGGCGCCGGGCCAGCGGCCCGTAGATCTTTCGCGAGGCGCCGCAACTCCTCGAACTCCGGCGTCAGGCAGAACTTCATGTCGACCGCGGTTTGTTGGCTGCTGCCGTTGAGCCGCGTGCGCGCCACGATGGTGTGACAGGCGTGCTCCGGATCATCGCTCAACTCCAGCGTCAACGGCTCCAGCTCGGGCGCAGTCGCCTTCAGTCGCGCGGTGACGTCGGCGAGGAGTTGGATCAACGTGGGCGTGTCCGAGAGTACCGCTGCCCTCATGCGCTCGTCTGCTGCCAGCGCGGCCACCACGTGCCGGTTCTTCTGGTGCCGCTCGACGACATCAAGGATGCGCTCGAAGCGTAGCATCTTCTTCACCACGTTCTTCAGCGGGATGCCGGTAAGCGAGATCTGCCCATCCTGCCCCCTCAGCGTGATGTCCTCGGTGCCCAGCTCGATGAGGTAGTCTTCGAGCGCCGGTTCGTCCTTGAGGTAGCGCTCCGTCTTGCCCTTCTTGACCTTGTAGAGCGGCGGCTGCGCGATGAACACGTGTCCCTGCTCGATCAGCTCCTGAAACTGCCGGTAAAACAGGGTCAGTAGCAGCGTGCGGATGTGCGAGCCGTCGACGTCGGCGTCCGTCATGATGATGATGGTGTGGTAGCGCAGCTTCGAGAGGTCGCGGTCTTCCTTGCCGATGCCGGTGCCGAGGGCCGTGACGAGCAGGCGGATCTCTTGTGACGAGATCATCCGATCGAAGCGCGCCTTCTCGACGTTCAAGATCTTGCCGCGCAGCGGCAGGATCGCCTGGTTCTTACGATCCCGCCCTTGCTTGGCGGAGCCGCCGGCGGAATCGCCCTCGACGAGGAACAACTCCGAGAGCGCCGGATCCCGCTCCTGGCAGTCGGCCAGTTTGCCCGGCAGCGAGCCGGAGTCGAGCGCGCCTTTACGCCGCGCCAGCTCTTTTGCCTTGCGTGTCGCCTCGCGCACGCGGGCGGCGTCGAGCCCTTTGAGCGTAATCTTCTTGGCGTCGGTGGGATGCTCCTCCAGGTACTCGCCGAGCTTCTCGTTTACCAGCGCCTCGACGAAGCCCTTCACCTCGCTGTTACCGAGCTTGGTTTTGGTCTGGCCTTCGAACTGCGGTTCCTGCACCTTGACGCTCACCACCGCGGTGAGGCCCTCGCGGACATCCTCACCCTGCAGCGCTTCCGAGTCCTTCTTCACGAGGCCGTTAGCGGCCGCGTATTGGTTGATGGTGCGCGTCAACGCGGCCTTGAACCCAATGAGGTGCGTGCCACCTTCGATAGTGTTGATGTTGTTGGCGAAGGAGTAGACGTTTTCTGCGTAGCCTTCGTTCCACTGCAGGGCGACTTCGACCTCGAAGTTCTCCTTCTCTCCCTTGAGATAGACCACCTTGGGATGGATCGGGGTCTTGGCGCGGCTCAGGTGCTCGACAAACTCCGCGATACCGCCGCGGTAGCGGAAGGTATGTTGTTTCTGCGTGCGCTGGTCGTCGATGCTGATACACACGCCGCGGTTGAGGAACGCCAGTTCGCGCAGCCGTTGCGACAGGATATCGAAGCTGAAGTCGAGTTGCTCGAAGATGAGCGGATCGGGCTTGAAGGTCACCTTCGTGCCGCGTTGCCGTGTGGTGCCGATTTCTATCAACGGGCTTTCCGGCTTGCCACGGTGATAGCGCTGCATGTAGACCTTGCCGTCGCGCTTGATCTCGACCTCAAGCGATTCGGACAATGCGTTCACGACGGATACGCCAACACCATGCAAGCCGCCCGACACCTTGTACGCACGGCGGTCGAATTTCCCACCGGCGTGGAGCTTGGTCATCACAACTTCCGTTGCCGACACGCCTTCACCAACGTGGATGTCGACGGGGATGCCGCGACCATTGTCCTCCACTGTGACCGAGCCATCGATGTGGATGGTAACGCTGATCTCGTCGCAGCATCCGACTAACGCCTCGTCGATAGAATTGTCGACCACCTCGAAGACGAGGTGGTGCAAGCCACGCTCGGCGGTATCGCCGATGTACATGCCCGGACGCTTCCGAACCGCGTCCAGGCCTTCTAAAACCTTGATTTGATCTGCGCCGTAGTCGATGCTTTCCAACACGTTACCCCACCCCAGACTCAGCCCGACGTACGGGCAAACGAGTCAGCTGATTTGGCTACGGAATAATAGCAGATCGTGGGGCTTCCGTAAAGCGACCATGTTCATTAATTAATAATATATTTCAACTACTTACATGCTATAATCAGCCCCGGTGCGGTAGGCGTCGTGGTTGGCCCAGGCGACACCGGCCAGAGCGGTGCGCTCCGACCGCATTAACACGGTTTCATTTCGGCGTCACAGCCGCATGGGCATGACGATGTAAAGGTAGTCAGGGTCGGCTTCGCAGCGCAACACGCCTGGACTCACCTCGTCATTGAACCCCACCTCTACCTGCGCCGAGTCGGGTAGCACCGCGAGCAGGTCCATGAGGTACCTGGCATTGAACCCGATGCTCAATGGACCACCGTCGTACTCCACGGACAGCTCTTCCGTTGCCTCTCCCACGTCGGGGTTCATCGACGAAATATCCAGCCGCGCGCCATCCAGTTGCAGCTTCACGCCGCGTGTGCGCTCGCTCGACACCACTGACACGCGGCGCAGCGCCGACAGCAACGGTTCCACCCCCACAAGCATGCGGCGCTCGGACTTCTGCGGGACTACCTGTTTGTAGTCCGGAAACTCACCCTCGACCAAGCGCATTGAAAGCTCAACCCGGCCGTAGCTCGCATGCGCAACCCCACCCTGCAGTGCGATCGTCACCGCCTCCTCGCCAGCCTCGATCACCTTTGAGACCTCAACCACACCCTTGCGCGGAACGATGACGCCCGCTGTCGTCACCCCCTCCGCTGCCACACGTGTGACCATGCTCAAGCGGTGACCGTCAGTGGCTACAATTCGCAGCTTCCCCTTTTCCGGCGCTTCGAGGAGAACACCACTCAGGTTCAACCGTGTCTCATCGGTGGAGACCGCAAACAGCGTACGGGCAATCATCTCCCGCAACACCTCCGATCGCACGGTAATTGTCTGTGGCTCGCGATCCTGCGTGGGACTTGGCATCGCTGGGAATTCCTTCGGGTCTAAGCCCACGATACGGAACCGGGATTTTCCGGACGAGATTTCAATCCAGTTGTTGTCGAGCGTACGGATGACAATGTCACCCTCAGGGCACTCGCGCACGATCTCGTAGAGTTTGCGCGCGCCGGTTGTCAACGAGCCTTTCTTCTTCACCTTCGCCTCGCAACGGCGGCGGACGCCAATCTCCTGATCCGTCGCGGCAACCGCGACGCCATCTTCGACTGAGTCTATGAGCACGTTGGCTAAGATGGGAATTGTCGTACGGCGTTCCACGATTCCTTGGGTGAGATACAACCCTTGCAACAGCTCGTCACGCGCGATTGTGAATTCCATTCCTCTCCTCACCTCGCCCTTATTCTTCTGTATATCTTCTTAGAACTTAGTAGTAGCAGTAGGGGTTGTGGAAATGTGGAAACGTGGCCCGTGGGCACGTGGGACGCGCCGCGGCCGGTGGACCAGCGGGCTCGGTCGGACGTGGAATGCGTCGTCATCCGCAGCAGCACCATGGCTATCCGCACACAGCCCACAGTTTATCCCCTGCATTCCAACATGCGCTCGAGGCGCTCAATTGTGGCGCGCAAGGTAGGATCCTGTTTCGCCCGTTGGTCGACGACCTGTGTAGCATGGATGACGGTGGAATGATCGCGGCCTCCAAATCGATCACCGATCACCGGGAAGGATGCCTGCGTATAGCGCCGGCAGAGATACATTGCCACTTGCCGCGGCACTGCGATGCTTCGGCTGCGTTTTTTCGAGCGTAGATCAGCAGGGCGGATATGGAAGAACTCGCAAACCACCTTCTGGATCGATTCGATGGTGATTGTGGCGTCCTTCTCACGCAAGATGTTCTGCAGTACTTGGCGCGCAAAATTGACGGTGATTTCGCACTTGTTGAGCGAGGCGAAGGCACCGAGCCGGGTGAGAGAGCCTTCGAGTTCGCGCACGTTGGAGTCGATGTTGGCAGCGAGAAATAGCGCGACATCGTGTGGTAGCTCGATACGTTCCACCTCAGCCTTCTTTTGCAGGATGGCGACACGGGTCTCCATGTCCGGCGGCTGAATATCGGCGATCAAACCCCACTCGAAGCGATTGCGCAAGCGTTCCTCAAGGTCGGGAATCTCCTTCGGAAACTTATCCGACGTCAGCACGATCTGGCGATGGCCTTCGTACAGCGAGTTGAAGGTGTGGAAGAACTCTTCCTGTGTGCGCTCGCGCCCGGCTAGGAACTGAACGTCGTCCAAGATGAGGACGTCGATGCGGCGGAACCGGTTCTTGAACTCATCCATGCGGTCACGGCGCAAGGCGTTGATCAACTCGTTCATGAACGATTCCGATGACAAATACAGAACGCGACGTTCCAGGTACTTGTCCAGGATCTGATGGCCGATCGCATTCACCAAGTGGGTCTTGCCGAGGCCCACACCACCGTAGATGAATAGTGGGTTGTAGTGGTCACCGGGTTGGTTGGCTACGGCCTTGGAAGCGGCATGGGCAAACTGGTTGCTCGCCCCGACCACGAAGTTGGCGAAGGTGTACTTGGGGATGAGGCTGGACGGCCGCTTTCGGCTCAGGTCGGCGGGCGGCCTGACGGGCACAGAGAGCGGGAAGAGTTCTTGCTGTACTGCCCCAGGCGGCTGCAGAAGGACGCGTACGGGCCAGCCGACGGTTTGCGACAGCACCTCCTCGATCAAGTTGAGGTACCGCTGCGTGATCAAGTCGATCGCCAGCCGATTTGGAGCCTCGATGAGCAGGTTGCGGTCGCGCGCCGCTACCGGGTGCAGGCAGCTGATGAAGTTCTCGTAATCCTGCGCTTCGATGCGGTCCCGCAGGATCTCTAGCGAACGTTTCCAGGCCTGCTGCATGGAAGCTCTTCCACAAAGTTATAGACAGGGCAGAATATCAGTAATTTGCTCGCAGCATCAGCGGCTTAGGCAAGACGGAACAGCGACATCCACAGGTTTTCCACTCCCCGGTGCCAATACGAGGGTGACGACTCACGAAGCGCCGTTGGTTCATCATCTGCGAGCCAAAGGTGCACCCCCAAACGGGTATGTCGGGCTGGAGGTCATTTACCTGGTTTCGCGCCCGCCTGCAAGGAGAACAGGCCCGTGGCCGTTGCTGTACAGTCGGCAGCTAGTGTCCTACCGGCAGCTTGACTGACCCAGGCACAGAGTGGTACCCAGGGTCTCCGCTCTCGCCCGGTCCCCATGCCTCCCTCCAACCTTTCCACTTGCTTGTTTGAGCGCGCGAGTCAGCTGATCCCTGGCGGCGTGAACAGCCCGGTCCGGGCCTGGCGTGCCGTGGGCGGTAATCCTGTGTTTATCCAACGCGCGCGAGGGTGCAACGTCTGGGATGTCGACGGGCGCATGTATGTCGACTACGTGGGTTCCTGGGGTCCGATGATCTTGGGCCACGCGCATCCCAAGGTGCTCACGGCCCTGCGCAACACGATGCACGATGGCACCAGCTTCGGCGCGCCGACGGCGCGCGAGGTCGAGCTGGCACAAGTGCTTACGACAGCGCTCCCCTCGATGGAGATGGTCCGGCTGGTGAGCTCGGGGACCGAGGCGGCGATGAGCGCGATTCGCTTGGCACGCGCGTGTACCGGGCGCACCAAGATCATCAAATTTGCAGGCTGCTATCACGGGCATGCAGATGCCCTGCTCGTGCGGGCTGGCTCCGGTGCTGCCACGTTCGGCGTGCCCGACAGCGCCGGCGTCCCGGAGGGGGTTGCCAGCCACACGCTGGTCGCGGAGTTGAACGATCCGGCGACGGTGGAAGCTTGTTTCGCTGCCGAGGGGCAGAGCATTGCTGCCGTGATCATCGAGCCCGTGGTGGGGAACATGGGCGTGATCCCGCCGGAAAGCGGCTTCCTCGAAGCGCTGCGCCGCCTGACGCGCGAGAACGGGTCGCTGTTGATCCTGGACGAGGTCATTACCGGTTTCCGCTTGGGCTACGGCGGAGCGCGGAAGCAGTTCGGGATCGAGCCGGACCTCACGTGTCTGGGCAAGATCATTGGGGGCGGCCTGCCACTAGCGGCGTTCGGCGGCCGGCGCGCGGTGATGGAACAGCTTGCGCCCCTCGGCCCCGTGTATCAGGCAGGGACGCTCTCGGGAAACCCCTTGGCTGTTGCGGCAGGCCTGGAGACGCTGGACCTGCTATCGAAGCCGGGCGTGTACGAGCGGCTGGAGGAGCTCGGGGCGCGGCTGGAGTCGGGGTTGCGTCGGGCGCTGGCGGCGGCACGGCTGCCAGCGTGCCTCAACCGCGTTGGCTCGATGTGGACGCTATTCTTCGGCGTTACCGCCGTGCGTGATGCGCGTAGCGCCCGGAGCGCGGACACCGACATGTTCGCGCGTTGGTTCCGCGGCATGCTTGAGCAAGGGGTGTACTTGCCACCATCCCAGTTCGAAGCCGCGTTCATCTCCCTCGCACATACCGAGGCGGACATTGACGAAACCGTGCGCGCGGCCGGGAAAGTGCTCTCGGGTTTGGCGTGAGCGGCGGAGCGACGGTCACGGAGCAGAGACAGCGTGAGAATGCGTTGGTTCGAGCGGGACGGTTCACCGCCCTCGGTTTCGAGTTCGCCGGCATTGTGGTTGCCGGCGTGGTTTCCGGATACTACCTCGATGGCTGGCTCCACACGGCGCCGCTGTTCACCTTGTTGCTCACTCTGGCAGGCATGGGAGGCGCGCTGTACCGCTTGCTTTGGATGCTGAAGCGGTTTAGTTCGCAGTCGAGCAATGGCGGTTGACCTCACACGCATCACCAAGCTGCACGTGGGCCTCCTAGGAGCCACGGGCGGCCTATCGTACGCAACCCACATCGGCGAGCCAGGCAGCCTTTTGCTCGGCGGCGCGGTCATGGGCGCGAACTTCTATCTGTTGCGGGTGATCAGCAACCTGCTGTTGTCGAGGGCGATGGACCCGAGGCGGCGGGGCCGCAAAGTGATCGCGGTAGCTGCCATGCTGCTGAAGTTCACCCTGTTCCTGGGTCTGCTGGGGCTGTTATTCTGGCGCGTCCCCATCGCGGGAATGAGTTTCGCCGTTGGGGTCACGCTGCTGTTGGTCGCCTGCGTGCTCGAAGTGCTGCGCGATGAGTGGCGGAGGAGAGGAGTGCGTTGAAGTGGAACACGGGTTTTACTGGGTAACCATCATCCCTGGGCTCGACCAGTTGCCGGCGCACACGGCAACGGCGGTGCTAGTGATTCTCGGGTTACTGGTGTGGGCTTTGGTTGGGCTTCGTCAGCTCCGGGCCGCGGCGGATCCGGTGGTGCCGGACGGCACGCTGACGGCGCGCAACACGCTAGAGATCTTCGTCGAGTGGTTCATCACCTTCATCGAGGGCATCCTCGGCCACAAGGGGCGGCCCTATGTCCACGTCTACGCCACGTTCTTCCTGTTCATTCTGGCTGCCAATCTGACCGGACTGCTGCCAGGCTTTGCGCCGCCGACCAGCAACTTCAACGTGACCTTCGCGCTCGGGGTGACGTCGTTTGTGCTGTACAACTACTACGGCCTGCGGGAGAAGGGCGTCGCCTATCTCAAGCACTTCCTCGGCCCGATTTGGTGGCTGGCGTTCCTGATGCTGCCGCTCGAGCTGATCGACAACTTCGTGCGGCCGGTCTCGTTGGCCCTCCGTCTGTTCGGCAACATGACCGGCGACCACATGGTGCTGGAGATCTTCACGGATCTGACGAAGCTGGTCGTCCCCGTTGTGTTCTATGCGCTTGGGGCCTTTGTGTCGTTGATTCAGGCCTTCGTCTTCACCATCCTGAGCATCGCCTACCTGGCGCTGGCCCTGGAAGAGCACGAGGAGCACGGTTCGCAGGAAGTGGTTGCATAGACAAAGCGTTGCGTTCGCTGAGAGAACACGCGGCCGAGGAGTGGCGAGGATGAGGAGAAGGCGTGGCGCAGCGGTCTCTCAAATCTCACGAAAGGAGGGCCAGAATATGCGCAATCGATGGATCATGGCGGGCTTCGCGTTTGTTGCCATGCTGTTGGCATACAGTCCGGCGTTCGCTCAGGCTGCCGGCGGCGGTGGTGATATCAACCGCGGCCTGGTGGCGCTTGCTGCCGGCATAGCGATCGGCGTCGCGGCGATCGGTCCCGGCTTGGGCCAAGGCCGCGCCGTCGCGTCCGCCATGGAAGCGATCGGCCGCAATCCGAACGCCGCCGACCGCATCCAGACCCCGATGATCATCGGCATCGCGTTCATGGAAGCGTTAGTGATTTACGCGCTGGTGATCGCGTTCTTCCTGCAAGGGAAGATCTGAAGCTGTGACTGTTCGTTGAAACCACGAAGCACAGGGGCGGGAGGCAGCTCCCGCCCCTTCTAGCAGTGCCTCGGCGTGGCGAGGGCAAAGACCCTGCGGCAAACACACCGAGGCGGTAGGGGGCCCGCTCCAGTGCTAGCGAGACACGCCGCGAGGGCTCGAGGGCATTGCTGTAGTTCACTCCGGAAGTGCACGTTGTGCACGCCGGCTGTGCTTGACGGCCGATCTGTCCGCTTCTAGCATCCGCTCCTCATGCGCGCCCTCATCCTCTTCCTCGCCTCCGCCGGTTACGTCGGCTACATTCCGATCGCCTCCGGCACCTTCGGCTCACTGGTGGCGGTCCCGATGTTCTTGGGTTTCGATACGCTACGCGCCGCATCGGTTCCCCTGTATCTCCTCACCTACCTCGGAGCCATCGCTGCGGCGTGCTGGATCGCCGGACAGGCGGAGCTGTACCTGCAAGAACACGACAGCCACAAGATCGTGATCGACGAGGTGGTGGGGTATCTGGCCGCTACGATGTTCTTGCAACCGACCTTCGTGCATGCCGCAGTCGCTTTCCTCATCTTCCGCGCGCTCGATGTCATTAAGCCCTATCCGGCCGGGTACATCGACAAGCATTTCTCCGGTGGGTACGGTGTGGTGTTGGATGACGTGGTGTCGGGCTTCTACAGCAACCTCCTGGTTCAACTCCTGATTCTCGTACGGCTGATGGCATGATTCAGAAGGCCGCCATTCTCAGCACCGGCGATGAGATCACCACCGGCCGAACCGTCGACACCAACGCCAATTTCATTGCCGATCAGCTCGTCGCGGCTGGGCTCGACGTGGTCGCCATCTTGGTCGTGGGTGATTATTCCGATCGCCTCGCCTGGGCCTGGCGCGAGGCCATGCGGCTGGCCGACGTCGTCATCTCTTCGGGTGGCCTCGGGCCCACAGCCGACGACCTGACCACCGAGACCGTGGCGCAGGTGACCGGGCGGCGGCTCTGCCTCGATCGGGCGGTGGCCGACCGCATCCGCCGCATGTTCGAGGCCATGGGCCGCGTGATGCCGGAGAACAACCTCAAGCAGGCGCAGTTCCCCGAGGGAGCGGTGATCATCCCGAACGCGCTCGGCACGGCGCCGGGATTTCGTCTCGATCTGGCCGGCGCGTACGGGCTGCGCCATCTGATCGTGCTGCCGGGTGTGCCGCGGGAAATGAAGCTGATGATCGAGGAGCAGGTGCTTCCCTGGCTACAAGAGGCGCGTGGGGGTAACGAGATCTACCTCAGCCAAGTGTTCCAAACCTTCGGTCTTAGCGAGTCGGGGCTGGACGAGCAGGTCGCCGGCTGCGTTGCGCCGGAGGAGGGCCGCATCGCCTTTCGTGCCGCCTTTCCGCAGATTTCCGTAAGGCTGACCGTGCATGGCCCGCCGGCGGTGGCGCCGCAGCGTCTCAAAGAGCTGAGCGCACGACTACGCGAGCGCATCAGCGGCTGCACCTACGGCGAGGGCGACACCTCCATGGAAGCGGTGGTGGGCAGTATGCTGAAGGAGCGTGGAATGACCGTCGCACTGGCTGAGTCGTGCACCGGCGGGCTCGTCGGCCACCGCATCACCAACATCCCGGGGAGTTCGAGCTACCTCAAAGGCGGCATCGTCGCCTATTCAAACGAGGTCAAGCAACAGAGCCTTGGGGTGCGCGCCGAGACGCTGGCGCAGCACGGGGCGGTGAGCGAAGAGACGGCCGCAGAGATGGCCACGGGGGTGCGGCGGGCGCTCGCCGCCGACCTCGGCCTGGCCATCACCGGCATCGCAGGCCCCGATGGCGGCACGCCGGACAAGCCCGTCGGGACGGTCTGCTTCGCACTGGCAACCCCGGCGACGGTGTATCGCCGTCGCTATCAACTCTGGGGTACTCGCGACTGGGTGAAACTGCTCTCATCGCAGATCGCTGTCGACTGGGTGCGCCGCTTCCTGTTGGGCATGGACCCGAGCGAGTCGGGCCTCTTGCGACGATAGCCCCCGCCTCGGCGCCCTTCCGGAGAAGGAGGAGGGAAACTGGCGGTCGAGCGGTGGATTCCTGCTGCCAGCCGTACTAGCTTACAGCCGCGCAGATGCCTGTAGCCGAAGACGGAAAGATCCGTAGCTTCATCGCCGTCGATCTGAGCGCGCCGGTGCGCGCGGCGCTGCAACGACTGCGCGATCAGTTTGCCCAGCTCAAGTGTGAAGTCCGCTGGGTGCGAGTGGAGGGCGTGCACGTGACGCTGAAGTTCCTGGGCTTGGTCGAGCCGGCCCGTTTGGAGCAGATCCATACGACACTCGCCACCGGCATCACCGGCCAGCCTGCGCTCCGGGTGCGGGCGCGAGGGCTCGGCGCGTTCCCCAACTTGCGCCGCCCGCGGGTGCTCTGGGTCGGCCTCGAAGGTGAGGGCCTCGCCGAGCTGGCTGCGCGCGTGGAAGAGGCCATGCGTCGGCTGGACTTCGAGCCGGAGAAGCGTGGCTTCTCACCCCACATCACCCTCGGCCGGGTGAACGGGATGCGGGGCTGGTCACGGGTGGAGGAGTTGTTCAAGGCGCAGCTGTCGGATGATTTTGGAGAGTGCATCGTCGACGCAGTGACAATCTACCGCAGCACGCTGCGCCCCGACGGCGCGGTGTATACGCCGCTCTGGACAATTCCGCTCAGCCGGAATAAAGGGGGGAGGCAATGACGACAATGGATCCCAACCGTGCCCGGGCACTCGACCTGGCCGTCAGCCAGATCGAGAAGCAGTTCGGCAAGGGCGCCATCATGAAACTCGGCGAGCAGGCGCACGTGCGCGACATCGCCGTGGTCTCCACCGGATCGCTCGGCCTCGACCTGGCTTTGGGCGTAGGCGGACTTCCGCGCGGGCGCGTGGTCGAGATCTACGGTCCCGAGTCGTCGGGCAAGACGACGCTGGCACTGCAGGTGGTCGCGCAGGCACAAAAGGCCGGTGGCATCGGCGCCTTCATCGATGCCGAGCACGCCCTCGATGTCAGCTACGCCAGCCACCTCGGCGTCAAGACCGAAGAGCTGCTCATCTCCCAGCCGGACAACGGCGAGCAAGCCCTGGAAATCGCCGAGACCCTGGTGCGCAGTGGTGCCGTCGATGTCCTGGTCATCGACTCGGTTGCGGCCCTGGTGCCGCGAGCGGAGCTCGAAGGTGAGATGGGCGAGCCGCAGATGGGATTGCAGGCGCGCCTGATGTCGCAGGCGCTGCGGAAGCTCACCGCCACCATTTCGCGCTCGCACACCATCCTGGTCTTCATCAACCAGATCCGCATGAAGATCGGGGTCATGTTCGGCAACCCCGAGACCACGACGGGCGGCAACGCGCTGAAGTTTTACTCGTCCGTCCGCCTCGACATCCGCCGGGTTGGTGCCATCAAGCAGGGCGATAACGTGATCGGCAACCGCACCAAAGTCCGGGTGGTGAAGAACAAGGTCGCCCCGCCGTTCAAAGACACAGAGTTCGACATTCTCTACGGCTCGGGTATTTCACACGACGGGGAGTTAGTCGACCTCGGAGCGGAATGCGGCATCCTCGAAAAGAGCGGCGCCTGGTACGCCTTCGACAACGAGCGCATCGGCCAGGGGCGCGAGAACACGAAAGAGTTCCTGCGAGAGCACCCCGAAATCGCGCAGGCCATCGAGCGCAAGATCCGCGCTCGCTTCGGCATCCCCGGCGCCGACGGGGCCGCGGGCGCCAAGCCGGAAGCCCAAGCCGGCCGCGCGGAAGCGCCGAAGACGGAGGCGAAGAAGGCGCCCAAGGCGACTTAGCGAGGCAGGGCTCGCCCCGGCTACTGCGCCAGAGACCGCTCCCGTTTGTCGCTGAAGGCACGTCGTGAACGCCGCTCTCGACAAAAAATGTGAGTCGTGGGGCCCAGACCGGGGCCGAGTTTGTCGTGCCGTTCCTTTGTCGATTGAGCGCGCAAGCGCTGGCACGAATCGCGCTTCGCGCCGGTGAGGCGGTAATCCGAGACGATGAAACTCCAGGATATTCTGCGCACGGCCGTTCAGATCGGTGCCTCAGACGTTTTGCTCAAGATCGCTGCACCCCCAGGGGTGCGGATCCATGGTGACCTGGTGCCGTTGCCCGACGCCGCTCCAATGGACCACGACCGCCTGGAGCGCGCGGTCGACGACCTGCTCGACGACTTTCATCGCAAACGGCTCGCCATCGATCTGCAAGCCGACTTCGCCTACGAGACCTCGGATCTCGGGCGCTTCCGCGTCAACATCTTTCGCCAACGCGGAGAGCTGAGCGCGGTCATCCGTGTCATCCCGTCCTACATTCGCTCCGTGAGCGAGCTCAACCTGCCAACGGTGGTGGAACGCATCGCTGGCGAGCGCCGCGGCCTTGTCCTGGTCACCGGCACGACCGGCAGCGGCAAGAGCACCACGCTGGCGGCGATGATCGATTGCATCAACCAGACCCGCCGCGGCCACATCATCACCATCGAGGACCCGATCGAGTACGTGCACACCGATCGCCTGAGCTTCGTGAATCAGCGTGAGGTCGGTTACGATGCCGTCAGCTTCGCCGGCGCGCTCCGGGCCGCCATGCGGCAAAACCCGGACGTGATCTTGGTCGGCGAGATGCGCGATCTCGAGACCATCGAGACGGCCATCATGGCGGCCGAGACGGGGCATCTGGTGATGAGCACGCTGCACACCCTGGATGCGCCGGAGACCATCACCCGCGCCATCAGTGTGTTTCCCGAGCATCAACGCGATCAGGTGCGCCTGATCCTCGCCAGCGTGGTGCGCGGCATCATCAGCCAGCGCCTCCTCCCGCACGCCGACGGTGCCAGCATGGTGCCCGCCGTCGAGGTGCTGGTGTCGAGTGCGCGCGTGCGGGAGTATATCGCCGACAAGGAGAAGCTACGCGACCTGCGCGAGGTGATCGCCCAAGGACATACGACCTACGGCATGCAGACGTTCGATCAGTCCCTGATGGGGCTGCTCAACGATGGCTTGATCACGCGCACGGAGGCGCTGGCGAACGCCAGCAACCCCGCCGATTTCGAGCTGAAGCTGCGTGGGATCGCTTCCACCAGCGACAGCCGCTGGGACGATTTCGAACGCCGTGACTCGGTCGCAGACTCGAAAGTCAAGGTCGAGATCGACCGTTTCTGACGCGGCCGGCCGCGCCTGGGATCGCGCCATCCGGCTGCTGGCCGCGCGCGACCGCAGCGAGCAGGAAATCCGCAGTCGGCTCGTTGCCAGCGGTGAGTCGGCCCCCACCATCGCGGCCACGGTGCGCCGCTTGCGCCAGTACCGCTACCTCGACGACCAGCGTTTCGCGCTGAATCTCGCGGCACAGGCAGTGCGCCGCGGCTACGGCAGCGCGTACGTGCGGGCGCAGTTGGAGCACAAAGGGGTCGCCGACCAAGTGATCGGGCCGGCGCTCCATGCTAGCTTTGACGACGAGGTTGAGTTGGCCAGGCGAGCGCTGACGCGACAGTTTCCGGAGCAGCCGCGACAGCCGGCGGAACGCGCCAAAGCCGCGCGCTTCCTGCTGCGCCGGGGTTTTCCCGAGGCCGTCGTGTTCGCCATTCTGAACGAGGCCTGCTAAAGGATCTGAGCATGATGACTGGTGCGGAAATCCGTTCCGCTTTTATCGCATTCTTCCGCCAGCGGGGCCATGAGGTGGTGCCGAGCGCCTCCTTGCTGCCGGAGAAGGACCCCACCTTGCTCTTCACCAACGCCGGGATGGTGCAGTTCAAGAACGTCTTTCTCGGCGCCGAAAAACGCGCCAGCCGCCGCGCGGTGAATTCGCAGAAGTGCCTGCGCCTGAGTGGGAAACACAACGACCTTGAGGAGGTCGGGCGCGACACCTACCACCACACGTTCTTCGAGATGCTCGGCAACTGGTCGTTCGGCGACTACTACAAGCGCGAGGCGATCGGCTGGGCCTGGGAGCTGTTCACCAAGGAATGGAAGCTGCCCAAAGACCAGCTGTACGCTACCGTCTTTGAGACCGACGACGAGGCCGAGGAATGCTGGCGCTCACAGACCGACATCGACCGCGGCCACATCCTGCGCTTCGGCGAGAAGGACAACTTCTGGGAGATGGGCGAGGTCGGCCCGTGCGGGCCGTGCTCGGAGATCCACATCGACCGCGGCCCGGAGGCCTGCGACATGCGGCAGGTGCCGGGACACGTCTGTGCGGTCAACGCCGGTTGCGCGCGCTTCATCGAGCTGTGGAACCTGGTCTTCATCCAATACAACCGCACGCCCGGCGGCACGCTGGAGCCGCTCGCCGAGCGCCACGTGGATACGGGCGCCGGTCTCGAGCGGTTGGCGGCCGTGCTCCAGGGCGTGAAGTCGAACTACGACACCGATCTGCTGCGTGACCTCATCCGTTTCACCGAGGGGCACGCCGGCAAGCGCTATGGTGCCGACGACAAAGATGACCTTTCCTTTCGCGTGATCGCCGATCACGCCCGCGCGCTCGCCTTTATGATCGCCGACGGCGCTCTGCCGAGCAACGAGGGTCGCGGCTACGTGCTGCGCCGGGTGTTGCGCCGGGCCGCCCGGCACGCGAAGGAGCTTGGGTTCGACGAGCCGTTTCTGTGGCGCGTGACCGGCGCCGTGGTCGCAACTATGGGAGCGGCATATCCTGAGATCGTCGAGCGCCAAGCGCACATCGAACAGGTGATCCGCAGTGAAGAAGAGCGTTTTGCCGAGACCCTTGATAAGGGGCTCACGCTGCTCGAGGAGGAAAAGGTGGCGTTGCGCGCCCGCGGCGCCACGGTGTTGTCCGGAGCGGCGGCGTTCCACTTGTACGACACTTACGGTTTCCCGCTCGACATGACCCAGGACATCCTGCGCGCCGATAACATCGGCGTCGACGTGGCGGGTTTCGACGCCT
>Ga0326728_10014897_pt1 | contig 16342 bp, 12 predicted proteins | sample MB3enrmetagenome_FD_207602 | JGI IMG/M metagenome (GOLD analysis project Ga0326728, IMG submission 207602) | Lab enriched peat soil microbial communities from McLean, Ithaca, NY, United States - MB31MN | ecosystem: Environmental > Terrestrial > Soil > Wetlands > Peat | place: USA: New York...
AACCGGCGAAAAAAAAGATATGGCGGAAACAATCACCCAAACTGTGAACCTCACCATCGACGGCCGATCCGTCACCGTCCCGCTCGGGACGTTGCTGATCGAGGCCGCCAAGGGCGTAGGGATCGAGATCCCGTCCTACTGTTACTATCCGACCCTCTCGCTGCAGGGGGCGTGCCGGATGTGTCTGGTTACGATCGAAAACATGCCGAAATTGCAGACCGCCTGTACGACCCTGGTCACAAACGGCATGGTGGTCCATACCAACACGCCGGAAGTCTTGAATGCCCGCAAGGCGATGCTCGAGTTCGAGCTGACGAACCACCCCCTCGATTGCCCAGTCTGCGACAAGGGCGGCGAGTGCGAGTTGCAGGACGCCACGATGCGCTACGGCGCCGCGGAAAATCGCTTCCGCGAGGAGAAGGTTCATCACGACGAGCGGAAGTTTTCGAGCCTCATTTACTACGACTGGCCGCGCTGCATCCTTTGTTACCGCTGCATCCGGGTCTGCGACGAGGGGATGGACGTCAACGCCTACGGCATCGCCAATCGCGGCGTGCTTTCCGAAATCATACCCAACCACGAAGTGAAGCTGGAGTGCGAAGAGTGCGGCATGTGCGTTGACATTTGCCCCGTCGGCGCCCTCACCAGCGGCACCTACCGCTACAAAACCCGGCCGTGGGAACTCAGCTATACCGGCACCATCTGCAACCACTGCGGCGACGGTTGCAAGACCACGCTCTCCATCCGCAACAACCAGATCATCCGCGCCAACAACCGCGACCATACGGGAACCAACGGCGAGTTTCTCTGTGTCAAAGGCCGCTTCGGTTGGGACTTTGTGAACAGCGAGCGACGCCTCGCCGCCCCGCTGATCCGCGGCAATGGGAAGCAGAAGCTGACGACGTGGGAAGAGGCGCTCAGTGTGACGGTGGAGCGACTGAAGGGAATTCTAGGCCAACACGGCCCGGACTCCGTTGCGGTGATCGGCTCCAACCGCACCACCAACGAAGAGAATTATCTGCTGAATCGCTTCACGCGGACTGTCCTCGGCACCAACAATCTTGATCACCACCGCACGGCGGACTACTCGTCGTTGGTGCGCGCCCTGACGGAAGCTCACGCCACGGACCGCTACGCGTCGGTTGGCGACCTGTTCCAAGCGTCGAGCATTTTGCTCATCGGCAACGACCCCACCCACCAGCACCCGCTGGTGGCTTTCCAGATCCGCCAGGCGGTCCGCCAGCACCATGCGCGGCTTTATGTGGTCGCGAGTTCGGACATCAAGTTGGCTCTCCGCCAAGCCTCGCTTTTTGTGAAGGTCAGCCCCGGCGGCGAACCGGACGCGGTACGAGCACTCGCGGCTGCCGACGGCCAGAACCGAGACATCGACGCTCTGCGCGAGAAGCTGCAAAAGGAGTCTGACACCGTTATTCTCTTTGGCGACGAGATTAAAGGCGAAGCCATTGGCCGGCTCGTCCGGTGGGGCTTGACTCTCCCGGGCCGGACACGCTTCGTGGCGCTCGGCGACTATGCCAACTCCCGCGGCGCGGCCGATATGGGACTGTTGCCGCACACTCTGCCCGGTTATGCAGCGCTCTCCGACGCCGCGGCGCGCGAGCGCTACGAGTCAATGTGGGCGGCGAGAATCAATCCGAGCCCGGGACGCGACATCAAAGCGATCTTCAGCGGCATCGAGTCGGGCAAGATCAAGGCCCTCCTCATCTTTGGGTCAAATCCGGTGAAGACTTTCCGGCTTGAGAAGAGCCTGCTGGGGAGACTCAGTCTTCTGATGGTCGCGGAACTGTTCCCCACCGCGACGGCCGAACTGGCAGACGTGGTGCTGCCCGCCACGAGCTTTGCAGAGAAATCCGGCACAGTGACCAATACGTTCGGCGAGGTGCAGGCCATGAAGAGGACCATGCGTCGGGCCGGCACGCGCAGCGATCTCGAGATCGTGCTCTCGCTGGCGCGGCAGCTCGGCCACCATTGGCCTTATCATTCAGCCGACGACGTTCTTCGCGAGATCATCGCCACGGTGCCGGGTTACGCCATCGCGCTGCCAAACCTCCTGGTGGGGCGGGCGGTTCCGACCAGACCGGAAGGAACACCGCCGGCCCTCGAATCTCCGGACGTGGTGTTCTCTTCGCGCGATTCGCTGTTTACCTCGGGCTCGGTCAGCCAGTATAGCTGGGCGCTGAACTCGGTGGAGGAATCTGAAAAACCGGTGGGAACCATTTTTTGAGGTAGGGGTACGGCTTGCCGTACCCTCTCGGTTCGGTGGTGCGCGATGCAAAAAAAGGGTACGGCTTGCCGTACCCTCTCGGTTCGGTGGTGCGCGATCCAAGAAAAGGGTATACAAGCCGTACCCCTACTTTCGTCGCTACGTAAGCAGGAGGCGGAATGAACACCATTTCTAAGAGGTTGCTGTTTTGGACGCCGCGCGCCATCTGCATTGCCTTTGCCATTTTTCTGAGTTTGTTCGCGCTCGACGTTTTGAGTGAGGGTTATGGCTTTTGGAAAACCCTATTGGCGCTTTTGATTCATCTTGTTCCCGTTTACATCGTCCTGGCAGTCTTGGCGGTTGCCTGGCGATGGGAATGGATCGGCGCGGTGGGCTTCGCCGGGCTGGCGATGTATTACGCGAAGGGCAATTGGCGGCATCATCCCGATTGGGTTGTGGTCATCGCCGGGCCGCTAGTAGTGCTCGCCGCACTCTTTCTGGCGAATTGGTTAAAACACGACCAGCTTCGCGCCAGGTCATAGCGCCGTCCCCAGCCAGCCAAAGCAAGTCCGTCAGTTTCCTGAGGAAGGGGTTTTCTTGGTGCCTTGGTGTTTTGGTGGCAAAAGGAAAGGTGGACCACCAAGACACCAAGAGGGCTTTGAGCCTACGCCGCGCGTAGCCGGAATCCGGATGCGGTATAATTTTGGATTGAGGTCCTCTTCTGATTTCTGGTTTCTGATTTCTAATTTGACATGGACACATCCGCCAGCGTCGGATTCTTCGTGCTCATGACCATCGTCAAGGTGGTTTTGGTCATTCTCATTCTGCTGACGACGATTGCCTACCTCACCTGGCTTGAGCGCAAGCTGGTAGCGCGCATCCAGTCGCGCTGGGGACCTTATCTCGTCGGCCCGCACGGCCTTCTGCAGCCGGTAGCTGACGGACTGAAGTTCCTGTTCAAGGAAGACATCGTTCCCCTGGAAGTGGACCGGGTGGTGTACTGGCTGGCCCCTTTTATGGCCTTCACGCTCGCCTTTCTCTCCATCGCCGTCATTCCTTTCGGAGCTTCGTACAAGTTTCACGGCTACGAAGTATTCCAGCTCACCGACCTCAACGTGGGCTTGCTGTTTGTGTTTGCGGTGACGTCGCTGGGCGTCTACGGCATCGCGCTCGCCGGTTGGTCCTCGAACAGCAAATACCCGCTTTTCGGTGGCCTGCGCTCCTCCGCGCAGATGATCAGCTACGAGGTCTCGCTCAGCCTCGCGGTGATTGGCGTCCTGATGCTTTCCGGCACTTTCAGCCTGCGTGGGATCGTTGACCAGCAGGCAGCGATGTGGCAGTCGGGCGGCGTCCTGCGTTTCCTGCCGCATTGGAACTTGTTCCTGCAGCCGCTTGGCTTCATTTGTTACTTCATGGCGGCGATCGCCGAGACAAACCGAGTACCGTTCGATTTGCCGGAGGGTGAAACGGAGCTGGTGGGCGGTTTTCACACCGAATATAGCTCCTTCAAATTCGCTTTATTCTTCATGTCCGAGTACGCGAACATGGTCACCGTGTCGTGCCTCGCCACGCTGCTGTTTTTCGGCGGCTGGCTTGGCCCGGCGTTCGGACCGGGATGGTTTCGCCTCATTCTTCCGGTCTTTTGGTTCTGCCTTAAGGTTTTCTGTTTTCTGTTCTTCTACATCTGGGTGCGCGGCACGCTCCCGCGGTTCCGTTATGACCAACTGATGGCATTCGGTTGGAAGTTCCTGCTGCCGCTGGCGCTGCTCAATGTTCTGGTGACCGGGTTGATTATTGGGTGGGTAGGTTGAATAAGCGGGAGTCGGGAGTAGGGAGTCGGGAGTCGGAAAACAGCAGGGAACAGCGAGTCTTTGACCGGGGCACTTTTTCCCCGACTCCCGTGAAACAATGGCGATCCTATTCTACATTGCAGCGGCGCTGGCCATCATTGCCGGACTCAGTGTGATCCTGCAGCGCACCCCGGTCTATAGCGCGCTCTCGCTCATCGTGGTCCTGTGCGCGCTGGCCGTGATGTACCTGCTGCTAGGCGCCCCGTTCATCGCCGTGATTCAGGTGATCGTTTATGCCGGCGCCATCATGGTGCTGTTCGTGATGGTCATCATGCTTCTCAACGCGCGGCGCGAAAGCGCCACCGACCGCAGTCGCCTGGCACATTTCTTGGGCGTGCCGCTGTTGATCGCGCTTCTGGTGGAGCTCCTCTTCGTGGTGTGGCGGCAGTTTCCCGTGGCCTCCACGCATCCGGCAGCGATTCTGGAAGGCGATCCGGTGTCAATCGGACGCCTGCTCTTCCAAACTTACGTGTTGCCCTTCGAGGTGACCTCGATTCTGATTCTGGTAGCGATGCTGGGAGCAGTGGTTCTGGCAAAAGAAAGGGTGAAGGGTAAAGGGTAAAGGGTAAAAGCACCGCGCCCGAGTCGGTCTTCTTTTACCCTTTAACCTTTACCCTTTACCCTTACGACCTATTAGTACGGACGACCAAAATATGATACCTCTCGCTCACATTCTGGCGGTCAGCGCGATCCTCTTCGTCCTGGGGGCCGCGGGGTTCATCATTCGCCGGAACATCATCACCATCTTCATGTGTATTGAGCTGATGCTCAACGCCGTCAACCTTGCCTTTGTCGCCTTTGCGCGGCACTTGGGCAATCTCGACGGCCAGATTTTCGTCTTCTTTGTGATCGTCGTGGCCGCCGCCGAAGCGACCGTAGGGCTGGCAATTATTGTCGCCCTTTACCGAAACCGCGAGACGCTGGCCATCGACGAGGTCGATTCGATGAAAGACTAAGTGGCTAGTGGTTAGTGGCTAGTGGCTAGCAAGAAGAGCCAGAGACTAGAGAATATGAAATCACAGAGGGTAGACCGTCTTCGTTCTGATTTCTACTTTCTAGCTTCCGCTTTCTCTCTAGCCACTCGCCACTAGCCACTAGCAACTGCTCTGACAATGGAAACGTTGCTCCTACTCATTCTGTTGCCGCCGCTGGCAGGAGCGGTGCTGAACGGCATCTTCGGCCGCCGGTTCTCGAACCGACTGGTCTCGTGGATCGCCTGCGGTGCTTCCGCCCTGTCGCTGGTCTTCGCGCTGCTGGCGGCGTGGACTTACACGCACCTGGCGACCAATCCTGCTCCGTTTACCCACCTCTACTTCACCTGGATTCAGTCCGGCAACTTCACGGCGGACTTCGCCCTCTACTACGACCGCCTGACGCTGGTGATGACGGTGACCGTCACCGTGGTCTCCTTTCTGATCCACCTTTATTCGCGCGGCTACATGGAGCATGAGGGCGGTTATTACCGCTTCTTCGCGGAGATCAACCTCTTCCTCTTCATGATGCTCCTCCTGGTAACGGCGGCGAACTATCCCCTGATGTTCGTGGGCTGGGAGGGCGTGGGGCTCTGCTCCTACCTCTTGATTGGTTTCTACTTCCCCAAGAAGAGCGCTTCCGACGCTGGCAAGAAAGCCTTCATCGTAACGCGCATCGGCGACGCGGGCTTCACGGTGGGCGTGGCGCTCCTTTTCTGGACCCTTGGCACGCTGGGTTTCGAAAACGTGTTCGGGAAGATCGCCCGAATGCCGCCGGGTGAGCTGCACGGTGTGCTCACGGCCATTGCGATCCTCTTCTTCGTAGGTGCGGTGGGCAAATCCGCGCAGATTCCGCTCTACGTCTGGTTGCCGGACGCGATGGAAGGTCCGACACCCGTCAGCGCACTGATCCACGCTGCCACCATGGTGACGGCAGGCGTCTATCTGGTGGCGCGCTCGAACATTCTCTTCGCGCACGCCCCCCTGGCGCTGGAGATCGTCGCCGTCATCGGCGTTGTCACCGCGTTCTATGCCGCCACTATCGCGGTATGCCAGAACGATCTGAAGCGGATGCTGGCTTACTCAACCGTCAGTCAGCTTGGCTACATGTTTCTTGGCTGCGGCGCCGCCGTGTTTGCGAGCGGCATCTTCCACCTGATGACGCACGCTTTTTTCAAGTCCCTTCTCTTCCTCGCCGCCGGCAGCGTGATGCACGCCATGAGCGGCGAACTCGACATGAGAAAGATGGGCGGCCTGTGGCATAAAATGAGGACCACAGCCATCACTTTCCTGATCGCGACACTCGCCATCAGCGGCGTCCCGGGGTTCGCCGGCTTCTTCAGCAAGGACGAGATCTTGGCGGGGGCTTACGAGGGCCCGCTCGGCAGGGAATGGCTCTACTGGCTTGGCACGATTACTGCCGGCCTCACCGCCTTCTACATGTTCCGCGCCGTGTTCATGACTTTTTTCGGCGAGTCGCGCGTGCCGGAAGATCTCGAGCATCATGTCCACGAGAGCGGCAGCAAGATGACGGTGCCGCTCATCATCCTGGCTTTCTTCTCGATTGTCGCCGGTTATTTGAGCTGGCCGAAAGCGCTTGGCGGCACCGAGGGTTTTGATCGGTATCTGGAGCCTGTCTTCGCTGACTCCGGAGCGCTGTTGCGCTCGACGGCGGCGCATGTCGAAACCGGCGGCCTGAGCGGCGGCGCCTTGATGGGATTTTCTTTGCTGGCGGCAGTGGTCGGCATCGCTCTGGCTTATTGGCTCTACCTCGCCTCTCCCGGGCTGCCGGACCGCATCGCCGAGCGGTTTCGTGGCCTCTACCAGACCCTGGTTCACAAGTATTACGTGGACGAGTTTTACGACTGGCTGGTGGTGACGCCGCTCCGGGTCGGGTCGGAAAAGGTGCTCTGGCACGAGATCGACGAAGCCGTGATCGACGGCGGGATGGTGGAGGGTACGGCGGAGCGCACCGGGCGCGTCGGCAATTTCTTGCGGCGCATGCAGTCGGGCTACGTGCGGAATTACGCCGCTTGGGTGGTGTTGGGCGCCGCTGTGTGGCTGGGGTATGTTCTGTTCCACGGATAGGCGTGCCTTGCACGCCAAGACAGTTTGCTATGGGTTGGTTAGGTGAACATTCTCTGACGGTGCTGACGTTCCTGCCGCTGGCGGGCGCGCTGATCATCGCCTTCCTGTCGCCGGACTCGGCCAAGCGCATCCGCTGGATCGCCCTCGTCGTCTCGCTGATCGAGTTTCTGCTGGCGATCATGATCTTCTCCGGATTTAGCCTGCATGAGCCCGGGATGCAGTTCGTCGAAGACTACCCCTGGATCACGTCGCCCCCGATCGGCTATCACATGGGCGTGGACGGCTTGAGCGTTTTGCTCGTCCTGCTGACAGGTTTCCTCACTCCGCTTTCCATTTTGGCGTCGTGGTCCGGCATTACCAAGCGCGTCAAGGAATTTCACCTGTTCGTTCTGGCCCTGGAAACCGGGATGATTGGGGTCTTTGTTTCCCTCGACCTGTTCCTCTTCTTCCTCTTCTGGGAAGCGATGCTGATCCCCATGTACTTTCTCATCGGCGTGTGGGGCCACGAGCGACGACTCCACGCGGCGGTCAAGTTCATTCTGTACACCATGGCTGGCTCAGCCTTGATGCTGGTGGCAATCCTTTACCTCTATAACGCCACCGGCACGTTCAACCTCCAGGCCATCCTGGAGCAACTCTCTTCGGGCCAGCTCGCGCTCGCGCCGAAAGTGGAGAACTGGCTCTTCTGGGCCTTCTTCGTTGCCTTCGCGATCAAGGTCCCGCTCTTCCCGCTCCACACGTGGCTGCCAGATGCCCACACCGAGGCGCCCACCGCCGGCTCGGTGATCCTGGCCGGCGTGCTCCTCAAGATGGGCACCTACGGCATGCTCCGCTTCTGCCTGCCCCTCTTCCCCCACGCCTCCGTGACCTACGGCCCGATCGTCAGCGTGCTCGCGATCATCGGCATCCTGTACGGCGCGCTGGTGGCCATGGTGCAGCCGGATCTGAAACGTCTGGTGGCGTACTCTTCCGTCGCCCACCTCGGCTTCGTGGTGCTGGGGATCTTCGCCCTCAACGTCAACGGAGTCGAGGGTGCCATCTACCAGATGTGCAATCACGGCGTCTCAACGGGAGCGCTGTTTATTCTGGTCGGCATGCTCTACGACCGCCGGCACACACGTTTGATCAAGGACTTCGGAGGGCTCAGCACGACGGTTCCTGTCCTGGGTACGTTCTTCATGATCGTCACGCTGTCTTCTCTTGGCCTTCCCATGATGAATGGGTTTGTCGGCGAGTTCCTGATCATACTCGGCGCGTTCCGCAGCCATGCCGCGTACGGCGCTCTCGCCGCTGTGGGCGTGATCTTCGCCGCCGTCTACCTGCTCTGGATGTATCAGCGCGTGTTTCTGGGCGAAGTCACGGACGACAAGAATCGTGCCATCCCCGACTGCAACTGGCGTGAGAAGGCAATGATGATCGCGGTGGTTCTGGTGATCCTTTGGATGGGTATCTACCCGCAACCGTTTCTGCGGCGCATGGACCAGACTGTGAATCAGATGGTGGAGCACATCGCACTCGCAACGACATCGGCAACTCCAGCGGCGACTCAACAGGCAGCGCGCCACGCAACGTTGAAAGCGCCGGCCGAAACCTCGGAGGCACGCCGATGATGACCGTGAAGGCCGCCGACATTTTTCGTCTTTTGCCGGAGATCATCCTTAGCGCATTCGCCGTCCTGGTGATGGTTCTCGATCCCTTCGTGAAGACTCGCAAGAGCGGCCTCGGGTGGCTCGCGCTGGCGGGCGTGATCGCGACGGGCGTCGGGACGTTCTGGACATCCCAGGCGCCAGGAGAATCCTTCCGGCGCAGCTTGGCGGCGGATCCCTTCAGCCTTTACTTCATTCTCATCTTCCTGCTTGTCGCCGCGTTGACCATTCTCGGCTCGGTGCGCTACCTCGAGCGAGACAACATCAACCACGGTGAGTTCTATGCGCTGGTCCTTATGGCCACCGTCGGCGCGTGCTTCATGGCCGCGTCGATGGATCTCATCCTGCTCTTCATCGGCCTCGAGATCTCGTCGATCTCGACTTACATCCTCGCCGGCTTTAAGCGCACGGACGCGCTATCGAACGAAGCCTCACTCAAGTACTTCCTTCTGGGCTCCTTCGCCACCGCCTTCTTCCTTTACGGAATCGCCTTTGTCTACGGCCTGACCGGCACCACCAACCTGCTGACGATTAACGAACGCCTCGGTCGTGGCGATCCCGCAGCCGCATCACACTTCTTGTGGGTCGCGGCGATCCTGCTGTTTGTGGGCATCGCCTTCAAGGCTTCGACGGCGCCCTTCCAGATCTGGACCCCTGATGTGTATCAGGGCGCACCGGCGCCCGTCAGCGCTCTGCTTTCCGTGGGGCCGAAAGCGGCGGCCTTTGCGATTCTCCTGCGCGTCTTCCTGGGCGGCCTGGCGACTACGAGTGCCGTCACTTTCTGGGTGCTCTGGCTCTCCGCCATCCTCACCATGTGTCTGGGCAACCTCGGCGCGCTTTTCCAGCCCAACGTGAAGAGGTTGCTCGGCTATTCCTCCATCGCCCATGCCGGGTACGTTCTGGTGGGAATCGCCGCAGCCCTCAGGACGGGCGGAGCCGAAGGCAGCGCTTCGGTCCTGTTCTATCTGATAGCCTACGCACTGATGAACGTGGGAGCTTTCGTGCTGGTGGCGCATCTGGCGGGAACGGGAGAGCGGGCCACCTCGATTGACGACTACACGGGCCTCGGTTACCTGCGGCCGGGAACTGCGGCGGTCTTATCGGTTCTGCTGCTATCACTTGCCGGGTTGCCCACCACCGCTGGTTTCTTTGCCAAGTTCTATGTGTTCCGCGCCGCCGTTCACGCGCACCTGATCGGACTGACGATCGTTGCCGTCCTCAACAGCGTCGTCTCGTGGTATTACTACCTGCGGATCGTGGTCGCGATGTATATGCGCGAGGGCAAGACCGAAGCATCAACGTATGCAGTTCCCTGGCCGCTGGGCACGGCGCTCTTCGTGAGTGTGGTGGGAATCCTCTTTCTGGGACTCTACCCAAATCTGTTCCTCAAGCTTGCCAGCCTGGCCGCGCGGCCTCTGCCGTGAGCTGTAGCGCCGGGCTTCAGCCCGGCATTGTCGCGTGGCATTTCAGCCAAGCGCCTGCCGGCCTGAAGGCCGGCGCTACATCACAAACACGCCGCGTTCTGTGATTCTGGCGGGGGGCGGCATACGGACGGAGCGCCCGACCTGACAATCGGCTGCTTGCCGTATGCCGTCCCCCGCTTCATCGAACAGGCGCAGGGCTATCCCACTTTGGCAAAGATGATGGCAAACGTGTAGAGCGCCATCGATTCGATCAGCACCAGGGCCAGGATCAGCGCGAACTGAATCGCCGCGCGTGCCCCCGGATTGCGTCCCAGACCCTCGCAGGCGGCCGCTGTCGCCTTCGACTGCGCGTACCCGCATCCCGCTGAGGCGATCGCCATGGAAAAGCCGGAGGTGATCCAGATCCACTTATGATCTGCTCCCGCCGCGCTTTCCGGCGTCTGGGCGAAGGCCGGGGCCGCGACGAGCAACCCGGTGAGAATCGTCAAGAACATCCACCAATATCTCTTCATTCTTATCTCCCTTGGCCGTGCACAGCCTCGATCCAATCATCCAAGCCCGAGGCCGCGAAGCCGCTTAGTAAATTTCCGCCAGGAGGTGGTTGCCCGACACCGCATCGTTCAGACGGGCCTCACACTGGCGGATGATGCCGCAATAAAGTTTGCAGTTCTCAGTTTTCAGTTCTAGTAGCTATCGGCTTTCAGCGATTAGCTATCAGCCAGAAGGAGTCAGGAGACAGGAGTCAGAATGAAGAGATGAAAGTGCAGCTCAAATTGTGAACGTCTTCATTCTGTCTCCTGACTCCTGTCTCCTGACTCCTTCTTCTTTTAGTGCTCCTCGCCCACCGCGAGGCCGAGGTAAACGGCCGGCAGCAGCATAAAGATGTAGGCCTGCAGGAGCGATACAAAGACGTGCAAAGCCATGAAAATGACGGGCACCAGCACCGGCATCAACCCCCCGAATACTTTCTCCAGGAGACCGCCGACCAGCATATTGGCGTAGAGACGGACGCTGAGAGAGAGCATTCGCCCGGCGTTCGAGATAATTTCAATCGGAAACATAATAATCGCCATGGCCAGGATCGGACCGCAAAAATGCTTCAAGTACCCCAGGATGCCGTGCTGGCGGAACCCCTGGTAATTGTAGTAGAGAAACACCGCCACGGCGCAGCCCAAGGTCGCCTGCTTATATCCCGTCGGGCTCACTTCAATGCCATAGGCCGGGACCGGCACTCCCTGCCCCGGCAAAAGGCTCAGCAGATTGCACGCCAGGACGAAGATAAAAAGCGTCCCCAGCATCGGAACGTAGCGGTCGGCGCCATGACCGATCACCTCTTCCGCCGTGCTCCGCACGAACTCCACCAGCACTTCCATCACGTGCTGCAGCTTGCCGGGATTCTCCATGGAGAGCCGCGACCTGACCACGAGGGCCAAGACGATAAGCACTAATGCGACCAGGACCTCCATCGCCAGGTAATTGTGAATCGGGTGCGCGGGATCAGTGGGCCGGACCCATTCCAGGCGGTGGAGAGTTGCGATCCTGGCGAGCAGCGCGCTCACGGCGCCGCCGAAAATCTTATTGAGAATTGCCGTAAACCAAATCTCGTGTTCCATAGATCAGTAGTCAGTCTTCAGTTATCAGTTCTCAGCAGATTTCGCCGTCGCCTGATGGGGTGCGGACGGGGCGCTCGGTGCGAGGCCGCGCCCAACCTGTAGTACCGCCTCCAGCAGCACTCCGGCAACCGGCACGAACATGCCGGCCAGAATCTCCGCAAACGGCAACCACCCCGTCTTATAAAAGAGGTAGATGCCCAAGAACGCCAGCGGGTAGCGAAGTGCGAACTTCACCACCACGCGCTTCGGCACGCGCACCGTCCCCGCGTCGAAAAGCCCCGTGATCCCGTCATGGAGCCAATAGTAGTTGAGGATGCCGAGCGCCGCGCCCAAGCTGAAACCCAACGCCCAACGCAGGTGTCCCGCGGCAAGAATTGCCATCGTGGCCACGAGCGCCCCGGCGATCATCCAACGCGGCAGGCGCGCCTCAGCCCGGACGAGGTCCGGTTGTTCCCCCTGAGTCATCTCGATCAGCACTCTTTTCAGCTCGCTTTAGGATTACCAGGACTTCGATGAACCCACCCGCCGCGCCGAGGAAAGTCATGATGATGGCGAAAACCGGTGCGGTGCGCAGCCAGCGATCCACCAACCAGCCCAGCGCATACCCCACAGCTACGCTAGCGGGCAGGATCAAACCCAGACTTGTATAATACGCGACCTGCGCCCAAATGTCAGACGATTTCTCACCGCGTGGGGGCACAACACACCTTCCATGCGTCGAATTGCCGATTTACGATTGCCGATTGCGTGTGCTTCGAAACTCGAAACTGGAAATTCGAAGCTCGTGAAGACCGACCCTGAAACCCGAGAGACGAATTTCCAACTTCGACTTTCGAGTTTGGGCTCTTCCAATCGGCACTCGACAATCGGCAATAAGACCCTCCCTTGGCCGCGGCCCTCGCCGCGCTATGAGAAGAATGGCTGGATCGCCATCTTCGCCCAGCCAATGAAAGGATCAGGATAGATGCCGATGATCAGCGTCAGGGCCAGCGTTACCGCCAAGGCCACGCGCAGCGCGGCGCTGGAAGCCAACGGCACCGTCTCCGGCGCTCGCTTCATGAACATCGCCACGACGATTCGGAAATAATAGTACAGCGCCACAACCGAGTAGGCTACACCGAGGACCGCCAGGTAGTAGTGCCCCGTCTCAACCAGGGAGAGGAAAATGTAGTACTTGCCGATGAAGCCGGCCGTGGGCGGAATCCCGGCGAGCGAGAGAAGAAAGATCAGCATGAAGATGGCGGCGACGGGCGCTCGCGACATCAAGCCGGAGAGATCGTCAATCTCGTCGCCGACGATCTCCTTGCGGCGCATCAGGATGATGACGGCAAAGGCTCCCAGGTTCATGAAAGCATAAACGAGCAGGTAGATGACCACGGCGGTGAGGCCGTCGGCGTTGCCGTCCGCCGCCGCGACCACGCCGAGCAGTAAGTAGCCTACATGAGAGATCGTCGAGTATCCAAAGAACCTCTTGATGTTGGTCTGGGTGATGGCCGCGAGGTTGCCGAGGGTCATGGTGGCAATGGCGACGCCAATCGTCAGCCCCTGCCACTGGGCGTGCATGGCCGGCAAGCCGGCAAACAGGATGCGCAGCAAAAGGGCGAAGGACGCCACCTTGGGCGCCACGGAGATAAAGGCGGTGATGGATGTGGGCGCGCCCTCGTAAGCATCGGGCGTCCACTGATGGAACGGGACGGCAGCGATCTTGAAGAAGAGCCCCGCCAGCAGGGTGATCATCGCCATCCAGGAGAGAGGGTCGTGGGACGGGCGCTCTGCCAGCCGCTGCGCAATGATGCCCAGCTTGGTGGAGCCGGCGATGCCGTAGAGCAACGACATCCCATAGAGCAGGAGGCCGGAGGAGAACGCTCCCAGAAGGAAGAACTTCACCGCCGCTTCATTCGACCTCCGCTTGCTGCGCAGGAACCCCGTCAGCACATACTCGCACAGCGCCATCAGCTCCAGGGCAAGGAACAGGACAATGAGGTCCGTGCCCGACGCCATGAACATCATGCCGACGGCCGAGAAAAGCAGCAGAGCGTAGTATTCGCCGTAGTGTGCGTTCTCGATCTCCAGGTACTTGACGGAGATCAGGACCACCAGCGCGGTCGCCACTACAATGACGAGGTTGAGGAACACGGAGAAGGTGTCCAGCGCAAAGCTGTCGGAAAAACCCTGGTAAGCACCGACCACGCCAATGTCCCGCCAGAACAACACCAGCTTCACACCGGCAAAAGTGAGGCCGATCAGGGCGGTGACGGCATTCCAATACTTTTCATGCTTGTCGAGGAGAAAGTCGAGTCCTAGAATCGCCAAGCCGAAAATCGTCAGGAGGATTTCCGGCTTGATCGCCTGGAAGTCGAGGGGCTGAAAAAAGGCGTTCCACATCAGCGTGCCCCTCCCTCATTGACGATTGACGATTGACGATTGCCGCTCGAAACTGGAAATTCGAAATTAGAAACTGGAAATTGGAAACTCGAAATTGGAAACTCGAAATTCGAAATTCGGTCAGCGCGCATGTCATTCTGAGCGCAGCGAAGAATCCCTCTTCGTTCTTGCCGCTCGAAACTCGAAACTGGAAATTCGAAATTCGAAACTCGCCTCTTCAGCTTCGGGGTCGGGTCTTCACGAGTCTCCATGGGCAACGCCATAAATGGATGCCGGAGGGAAGGACAAAACCGGGGATCGGGGAATAGCCCCGGCGGCGTTTTCTTCCCTGTTCCCTGTTCCCTATTCCCTGTTCCCTCTTGGAGGTCTTTCGGCATCCATTCCACGCTGGTGGGCTGTAACCGCGACCCTGGAGCGACCGCCGCACTGGGGTTGATGAAGCCGGGGTTCACGCGGGTCACGATAGCTGTTACCGGCTTGTCGAGCACATCGAAGAAAGGTTTCGGATAAAGCCCGATCCAGAACGCCCAGAGGATGAGCGGCACGAGGGTCATGACCTCGCGAAGGTTCAGGTCCTTAAGGACCTGGTTCTTGGGATTGTCGCAGGTTCCGAACATGGTGCGCTGGTAGAGCCACAACATGTACGCCGCGCCCAGAACAATGCCCACCACGGCCCACGCCGCCCAGTGCCAGTTCACTTCAAAGGCGCCTTGCAGTATGGTGAACTCGCCGATGAAGCCGTTGAGCAAAGGCAGCCCGATCGAGGACAGCATGACAATCATGAACAGCGTGGCATAAATCGGCATGACGTTGGAAAGCCCGCCCAGTTCCTTGATCTCGCGCGTGTGACGCCGCTCGTAAATCAGGCCCACGATCAAGAACAGCGCGCCGGTGGAGATGCCGTGATTGATCTGCTGAATGATGCTGCCCTTGAGGCCGAGAGAAGTCAGGGCGAAAATCCCTAGCGTGCAAAAGCCCAGGTGGCTGACAGAAGAATAAGCAATCAGCTTCTTCATGTCGCGCTGCATCAAGGAAACAAGCGCCCCGTAGATAATGGCGATGATTGAGAGCGCGATCATCACCTTCACAATCCTTGGGTTCGAGCTGGCCTGGGGCAGCAATGGCAGCGAAAAGCGGACAAAACCGTAGGTCCCCATTTTCAGCAGGACGCCGGCCAGGATCACCGAGCCCGCCGTGGGCGCCTCCACGTGCGCGTCCGGCAGCCAGGTGTGGAACGGGAACATCGGCACCTTGATCGCGAACCCGATCATGAACGCCCAGAAAACCCAGTACTGGATGTTGAGCGGCCACGAATACTTCATCAACTCCAGCACGTCGAACGTGTAGATTCCGGTGGCCGTGTGGTAGTGGAAGTAGAGCGTCAGGATGCCCAGCAACATCAGCACGGAACCGGCCAGCGTGAAGAGGAAGAACTTGATGGCGGCGTATAGCTTTCGCGGGCCGCCCCACACTCCGATGATGAAATACATCGGCACCAGCATCACTTCCCAGAAAACATAGAAGAGAAAGAAATCGAGCGACATGAAGACGCCCAGCATGCCCAACTGGAGCAGCAGGAACATGGCGTAGTACTCTTTCGCCCGCTCCTGGATGGCCGACCAGGACGAGAGGACAGAGAGAAAACCAAGGACCGTGGTCAGCATGATCAGCAGGAAGCTGATGCCATCGATGCCGAGGTGATACTGCGCGCCAATGGACGCGATCCAGTCGTGCTGCTCGATGAACTTGAATTGCTGGTCCGGAGCCTCCTTGGCAAACCAAAAGACCAGCGGCAGCGAGACGAGGAACCCCACAAACATGGCGACGTTGCCCCACACCCGGATCGCCTGCTTGTTCTCGCCGGGGATGAATAGCAGCAGGATCAGCCCCGCCAGCGGTGTGAAAAGGATGATGCTCAGAATGTGGCTGTGAACGTATCCCATAGTTTCTCTCTACGTCCTCGAAAACAGGAGTCAGCAGGGTGTGAAGAAATCCCGGCAGCGAGCACCGTCATTCTGACCGCAGCGAAGAGCACTGTCATTCTGAGCGCAGCGAAGAATCCCTCTTGCTTTCTTGCCTGAAATGCAAGAGGAAGAGGGATTCTTCGCTGCGCTCAGAATGACAGGGCTCGCCCCTAGGATTTG
>Ga0326728_10014898_pt1 | contig 16341 bp, 16 predicted proteins | sample MB3enrmetagenome_FD_207602 | JGI IMG/M metagenome (GOLD analysis project Ga0326728, IMG submission 207602) | Lab enriched peat soil microbial communities from McLean, Ithaca, NY, United States - MB31MN | ecosystem: Environmental > Terrestrial > Soil > Wetlands > Peat | place: USA: New York...
AATTGAGCGATATCCTGAACGACCCTATCGCAGCAAACGATTCTTGGTTGAGGATTCGCTGCCTGGCGACTCAAGGCGACATTTTACGAGACGATCATCCCGATGCAGCGGCCCAAGCCTGGCAGGAAGCTCTCACTCTGGCACAAGGATTGGGTGACAAGCCATGGCAGGCGAGAGCGCAAACGGAACTGGCGATCATAGACTTCATCAGGGGTGGCAATGACCAGAAAGCAAGAGAACTGCTAACTTCCGCGTTCACTTCAGCTACCGCAAGAGGTGATCTACCGACATTAGTGCTCTACGGATCAGCGGTTGGCAATGGGTTTGCCGAAATGGGCCGCGCCGGTGAAGCACTGGAATATTGCAACGCGGCTCTACACATTGCGGGAGTGGTCAAGGACATTGGGTTCCCCTTCCTTGCGTATGGCTGCAAGGGGCGGGCGCTTGCACTCCTGGGCAGGGTAGAAGACGCGCGTGCGGTTCTGGCGCAAACATTGGACAAAACCCGTCAGTTAAACATGCCGCTAGAGCAGTCCCAAGTCTTGGTCGCACTGGGGAAGGTAGAGGCAGCAGCAGGCCATCCGCACATTGCGACGGAGTATTTTGATGAGGCGGGCAGGCAGAGTCGGGCCATGGATTCATGCACTCAATTGCTTGGAGCATGGCGGTGCGCGAGGCGCTTGCCAACGCCATTATCCACGGCAACGAGTCCAACCCAGAGAAAACGCTAGAGATCTCCGTGGGCGTGAACCAGAACCATGATCTACTTATTATCTTTAGGGATTCGGGCCCAGGATTCGACTCAAGCGGGATTGCGAACCCCACCGCCGAAGAGAATTTGTTGGCCATCCATGGCAGGGGGATATTCCTCATTCAGCAGTGCATGGACCAAGTTGACTTCAAGTTCGACCACGGGACACAGGTTTTCATGCGCCGGAGGCGCAAGTGGCTCCTGTAGCGAACCAAGAAGCGCACGGTTCGGATTAGGAGGTGGCTGAAGTTTCGCAGATCCTGACCAAAGGCTGTCTCTTCCGGGCGTGCGGCCAGGCGCGCGGCAAAATCCCAAAGGCTGCCCGGGGGCCCGTCACGACAACCTCCACGGCTGCAGCGACACCGGGCAGCAGCAACGCGATGCCCGCGACGCTAGGAATTATCCCCAGTGACGAATTTTGGGCTGCTGCCCGGGGTCGCCGCATACGCGGAAATGGCGCGGAACGCGTTGAAGCGTGCTAGCGGTGCTGCAGGCATTCCGCTCGACGACGTAGGCCCTGATCTCCGCTAGTGTTTCCGTACGCAGGTTCTGCCAACTCTGCTGATCACCTACGATCCGTTGGGCGCGCCTTTTTTTCTGCAGTCCGGACAGAGCGAGTCGGTTTGACCTGGGAAACCAAGCCCCGACCCGCTTTGTCCCTACACTTAGCGTCTGGCGCCTGAAGCTGTCCAGGATCAGTACGAGACCGTAAGAAGGTCCTTGACCTCACTGACCCCGGGCGCGGCCCAGGCTGCGTCCTCAGCCTCGTCTAACTCAGCCCAGGACCTCACACTGCCGGTCAGCGTGACTTTGCCCCCTTCAGCCTGCACCTTGATCCGCTGCGCATCCAGCATAGCGTTACGCCTAAGGGCGGCCTCGATTTTTTCCTTGACGTCGGTCGGCGCCACTTTCGGTTTGATGGTGATGCGGTTCCATACTCCCTTTACTCCTGTCAGATGCTGTACCGCCTGCTCGGCGGCCGACTTTTGGAACTGCCAATCAATCTCCCCTTCCAGTGTCAGGAAGCCCTTTTCCACCGTCACCTTAATTCGGTCACTGGGCACGGAAATGTCCCAGTCCAAAGCAGTCTCTGCGGCCCGGGCGATATCCGCGTCAGTCCGCTCACTGGAGCCGGGCAAATTGACTTCCATCTCGACGGCAAGTCCTTTAACGCTCGGCACTCTTTTCGCGGCCTTTTCGGCGGCCCACTTTTCAGGGAAGCTATCCACCGTACCTTCAAGGGTCACAACGCCATTCTTCACCGCGACCCCGATGTCTGTGGCGTTGACGCTCGGCTCCCACCGGAGTGCATCAAGAACATCCAACTGAATTTCCCTGTCAGTCTTCATGGCTCTTCTCCTTTTTGTTTGGTATGCTCTTTCATAGTACTTTTGACAGAACCGTTTGGCAGATATAGCATTTGCATTACCCATGAGGCTGGCGCGGATTTTGTGCGGTTTCTGTGGACTTTTATTGTGGTGGTCCCACACAGATCTGCGCCAGCCTCCCCGACGCATCGGGCGACGCGGGACATCTCGTGAGGCATCCTTTCTAGCCGTCCGCAAAATCAGAAAGATTGCCGCTACGCGTTAGGCAGCCTTTTCTGTGATCTGGACCTTCTCCGCTTGGGCCGCCTTCGGCATCGAAAGCTCAAGCACTCCATTCTTCAGTGTGGCCGTGACCTTCGACGTGTCAACCTCTGCCGGCAAGTCGATCGCCCGATAGATTTGGTTCGAGCATTGTTCTTTGTAGATCGTCTTCTTGCCTGTACGGTTCTGGCGGCGAAGCCGCGTCACACACTGTCTCCCTCCTCTCACGAAACTCGCGAATGCCCGTTACATGGCGGCCTTAGGAGCCAACTTTCTCTCGAATTCCTGGCGCGTCAACAGCGAGGCCAATTCGCACGACGCCCTCTTGCGTAGTGCGGAGGGCTTTGGGGGAATCCTGGTGGCCAATGCTTTCGAGGGATTTTGGCCCGATGTCAAAACTCGCCTCTTCCACAAGCGTGATTGAAATCCGTCTGGCGGAAGCTTGTGGGGGCCGTCGGCGGCTATCTCTACCGGGGCTGCGGGCTGGCGTTTGTTTTCACAGACATTCCGGGTTTGTTCCGACTATTCTTGGCTCAGCGGTGTGCAGGGCGGGTATTTTACAGTACTTGACACTGTCATATTCTTGTGATGCCTTCATGACAAGGGTGACTTGAATCAGCACTTGACACTGTAATTTTACAGCGATACTCTCCCACCCTGGGCGGTATCATGGACCGCTCCACGTACTACCGAGGAGGACTTAGCGGATGGCCGACGATGGTCGCACCGAACGGGACACGTTGACATTGGTCGAATTGGCCGAGGTGTCAGGTGTGCCGGCTCGCACTGTTCGTTTCTACATCGCACGGGGGTTGTTGCCGCCTCCGCTGGTTGGGGGGCGGGCAGCCTGCTATGGCGAGGAGCACCTGAAAGAACTGGACAGAATAAAGACGCTCCAGGGGCAGGGGCAGACCTTGGCGCAGATCGCCTGGCAACTCGGCGAGGGTCAGAAGGATGTACGCCCGCCCGAACCGAGCGCCTGGTGGAATTACCCGGTCAGCAAGGACGTGGTGGTCGAGGTGCGCTGCGACTCGAGCCCCTGGCGCCTGAAGCAGGTGCGCTCGCTCATCGCCCAGATGATCCGGCAACTGAACGAAAACGAAGAGAAGGACCACGCCCGTTGACAACGGGAACCGCGGGTGCCGCACTGTCTCCTCCCGACCGCGACAGTTCACTTCGACAAAGCCCGGCAAATGGCGTAAGATCAATTTGATTGTGAGGAATGAGGGATATTATTCATGACGGTTATTGAGCTTCCAGACGAACAGGCGGCGGTGCTGAAGGCGAAGGCCGCGGCGGAGGGTCTCTCTCTCGAGGCGTGGCTCCAGAAGCTTGCTCAAGAAGAGCGCCCGGCCGGCCCTCCCCACCGGCACATTGCTGACGTAATTCTCGAAAACATGCGGGATGTTCCGCTGGAAGTTATGACCCGCATGCCCGAGGACGGCGCCAGCCAGCACGACCACTACATTTACGGTTGGCCGAAGAAGCAGGAATGAACCCCCTCTTCGCTGACACCTTCTATTGGATCGCCCTGGTAGATCTTACCGACAGTTCCCACCCGCGTGCCGTGGCTCTTAGCGCGGAGCGCAGCGGCTCCCTGATCGTTACCACCGATGAGGTCCTGGCGGAGTACCTCACTTTCTTTGCCACGGCGCCCGAGCCGATGCGCCGCAAAGCCGTCATCAATGCCCAGCGTATTCTCGAAGCTCCCGGTGTCGAGGTCATCCCGCAGAGCCGGAACTCCTTCCTCTCCGGTCTGGCTCTCTACGCTGCGCGCCCGGATAAGGGCTACAGTCTGACGGATTGCATTTCCATGGCTACGATGCGGAAGAAAGGATTGACCGAGGTCCTTACCAACCACCGGCACTTTGAGCAGGAGGGATTTCGCGCCCTGTTTCGGGATTAGTGAAGGATCAAATTCAATAGGGGAGAAAGGGTACCTGAACCCTTCTGTCTCCAAGTACGCGTGCCTCGACTGCATTGAGCAATCGCGCCTTCCAGCGACTTTGTGTCTGCTTTTCTTCACTGTAATACTCACTGTAATAACATTGACACGCCATGATCGCACGACTATGCTTTGCACAACGTACGGTCTCTCCACTGGAGAGTTGGGAGGTTCCATTGTCGGCTGACCAGGCAGGCAAGTCTGCGGTCGAACTCGCCGCGGGACCTTCAGTCAAGCAGGACACGACAGCGATCCGACTGTGGCACGAGACAAATTCCCAGCTCGAAAAAGCCCTCGAATACTACGATAAGCTAGATTCGGATTCGTTGCCAGATAAGGCCTGGCTTCGTGCATCAAGGGCGAGCTACCAGGAGCAAATTGATCAGATATTGGACGCAGTGATCCGGGTGCTTGAAATATCCGGCGCAGCGGACTGCCGGAAGGTGATTAGGACACTGCACCAGGCCGTAAGAGAATCTCATCAGCGGATCGCTGATTACCGCGAACAACGGCTCTCCGCTCTACCGGAAGGGTCGCTTTCCAAGCTCGACAGAATATGGAAACCAAGCCGTGAGAGTTTGGGAAAGTCGATTGTTGACGAGGAGCGCAAGATCGCTGAAATACGCCGCCAGATCGACCAACTGAAGGAGCGATTTCGCATCGAGCTACAGCACATCGGCGTTGAAGTCTTCGATGACGATATTGAATTTTTGCTGATGCCGGTGACTCAAGACGATTTCGTTTCGATGGCAGCAGTCATCAGCAATATCGCAAGCCTGACGAACCAGTTGGAGCGGCTGACGGAGGAAAGCAAGGAGCTTCCCGCCCAGACACGAAGATACTATGGCATGTATCTTTTGCTGGTCTACGCCATCGACCGCATCCAAGCGCGATTCATCCAGGAAGTTGATCACGTGAAGCTACCGAAGCTGCACGCGTTTGAAGAAGAAGCCCGCCAGAATATCACCGAAGCGAAGAACCAAATCGCCGGCGGCGGTCCCAAGGAACAGTTGCGCGCGGACGTTGATGCCTCAAACACCACCATTGAAGCTTGCCATTGCCTGGCCGGCGCGTTGCGCGACCAGAAGAACGCGATCGCTCGTGAGAACGAGCAGACCAGACGGATGCTGGCCGCCGCCATTATCACGTACAAAACGGTTCGCCTCAGCCTGAACGTCGCCGAACTGATGAGTGATTGTGAGAAGGCATTCCACGCGCTGCGGCAACTGCGCTTGCCCCGGCTACGGACATTCCAAAACCTTCAACTCAAGACCGAGATTCAGCGGTTGACAGAGCGGATGCTTGATCGGGAGGCATAAATGGGCTGGTTCTTTAGGAAGTCATTTCGCCTTCTGCCGGGGGTCAGAATCAATCTCTCGAAGAGCGGACCTCGCTTGAGCGTCGGCGTTCCCGGCGCTCGGGCCAGCATCGACATGGAAGGCAAGACAAGGCTCTACGGAGGCATGGGTCCAGTCCGCTACCAGAAGACTGTAACTCTTGGCGCGAGCGACAAACCTAGTGCAAAAGACGGCGGCTTGCTGGGGTTTATTAAAGGGATGTTTGGGGGCTGAGGGTGCCTTCGGAGGTGCGCCGTGTTCGGATTCGTTTTGCCGTGTCCCGATTGTGCTTCGGCTCGCCAGCACCGCGCCCTGAAACCGGCTGTCGATTCAGTGGCGAGCTTACCTCACGACAAAACCCGTCGTGACGTATGCGCCAACCGTGGCGAAGGGCTGAGTTTCATGGTGTTCCTATGAATTGTGCTAATTGTGGCCGTGAGAATGCCAGACACGAGTACGCCGGAGCTCTTGTCGAGCGGTATGTCGTCCTGAAGAGCTCGATGAATCGCTTCAAGTATCAACTGGACTATTACGTGCGGGGTGAAGCTAAGGGAGGTCCGGTCTTTATTCGCCGAAAAGGCAAGAGGGTCAAATTGCTTATGCCGGACTTTGTCCATTTCTATGAGGATGCCCATGCATACTGGGTTTCAGATACCGCGGTCCGTCGTAGCATCTTTCTTTGTTCGCGGCAATGCGCTATCAACTTTGCGGCTACCAATAACATGCTCCTTATGCGAAAAAAGGACGGAGTACAGATTACACCGCATCAAGCGGTATTCGACGAATATGCCCGCACTCATAATTTGGCTCACTGGCTGGCCTTGATGCACGATGATGAATGGACCACGCCGGAAGCAGAACTGAAAGGACTAATGCAGACGAGGCTGCAGAGTCCGAAGAGGTTGATCGCGCTTGCATGTGCGGTAATCGACGAAGGAAAAACGAAACTGGCCGAGCAAGCGGTAAATAAAGTCATCGCGGAATACGACATCACGGAGTCGGCTCAACTGTGCCCGCTGGTATTGTCTCGGCTTGGCCGTTACCAGCAAATCGACTTGCTCTACGAGCAACTTGCGGACTCCCTTGGTGGCAGGAACAAGCTCCCGGCGCAGGTCCTTACGAGTTGGGCATTCGCAATTTCATTTTACGACCTGGGAAAGGCATTGAAGTTGTCTGAACAAGCATTGCACAGTGCGCCGACACTGGCGCCCGTTGTGGAGAATCATCTCGCACTGCTTAGTGTTAGCGAACCGAGTAAAGGCGTTGATTTCTTCCGCGATAACTCAAGTCTAATAACTGGCGATATTGGATTTTATGCTGCTGGACAGGCGTTTCTTAGAATGGGATTTCTGACGGAGGCGGAGGAAAATCTCCGGTTGTCAGATTCGCTGCAACCCGACCCGATGACCAAGGTATACCTCGCAGAGGTGCTCTACCGTTTGGGTCGTTACGCCGAGGCGCAGAAACTTTGTTGTGAGGGAAAAATCTTGATTGATAGCTTCACAATCAGGGCGGCGGATGACTTTGACGGCGAGATAAGAAATCCGTCCCATTACCCATATACGCAGAAAAAGGGCCTTGTCAAAGCGTTTCTGACTGTCGAGGGTAAATGTCTGGTAGCACTAGGGGAGTCTGAAAGTGGGCGGCAACGGATTCAAGACGCTGTCGACCTGAATTTGGGGTTTGAGAGCAAGGATGTTATTTACGATCAAATCTGGTCCCTGGTTGGCGATTACCCCACCAAACGAGAGCTTGAACAGAACCTTGCGGTGCAGCAGAGGCAGATTGCTGAAATCATAATGAAGAAGCGGAAATCGGACACTGTCGCTCAACGTCTCGGAGACATCATTTCCGAACTGGCATCGACGCAAAAGGAGTGGCATGACTCACTTTGCGAGCTTAAAGATGCGGCCTGCGCCGACCTCCTGTCGGAACACTTTTTGAGCAAAATCCACACGTATTGCGTCCAGCTCAGGAATCAACATATCCATGAGTATCGGTTGATGAAGGAGCAATTGAGGTTGCAATATGCGGCGCTACCCGAACGCGTGATCGAACAGCTCGCAAACGCAGAATATCTTCTGAAAACTCATGATGAGAATTCGCCTCCGATTTTCTCCGGAGCAATGATCGAGTACTGCAAAGCAATCGAAACAGCTGTGAACGAAGTCGTCGTTCAGCCCTTTCTAAAGACATGGCTGCTTGCTTGTTCCCGGGCTGATATCGAGATCACGACACCAAACGCTAGGCCCCGCATCATTGAGGTGGGTTTTCACGGTAAACCGAGGTCCCTGATGCTCGGTGAATTGATCTTGCTCCTGAAATACGGCCCGACAGAATGGAGCAACTACTGTGGCCTACATTTTGGCCGACATGCCGAATGGGTGAGGAACGATCTGGCACAAATCATCAGAACCGTGAAGGACGAATACCGAAATGGGGCTGCTCATTACACCTCTGTGAGTCGCAGCAAGGTGCTTGCGTTGAAGCAATACCTTTCCAACTCGAATGTATTTGCGTTATTGAACGGCGGGTCGGCATTGAAAGGCCCTGCTCCGGACCCGTAGTCGCCGTACATCGCGCTCCAAGTTCCGAGCCAGATAAACAGCCGCGCTCCGCTGCGCCGACGGATGCCAGCGATGGAGCAACCTTCCAATCCGATGAACAGCAGAACCGCCACTAATGGGGGGTAAGGTTGACAGGTAGCCTTTCTTCCGTTTCCGGTTGCCTCACAGGGAATGGGCGACGTGAGAATGGCAGGTACCGTTTCTTCCTGAGTACTAATCGTGGTGGGAAGCTTCGAAAGAAGCGGGTACGATGAACAGACGTGCCGTACATGAAGCCGGTCATGGCTTGGCTGCCATCGCGCTACCAGCGGTCAGCCTTCTTGGCCTGTCATTAAAGAGGAGCATTTCTTCGAGGGGGCATCCTTTAAGCTCACACTGCGATGTGGACTTCCAAAGGCGCACGGGCGAATGCCTCCCGAGCACATGCAAGCGCCGCATGACTCTTGGATACGCCGGCTCTGCTGTGGAAGCTCTCTTTTTTCACGAGGACCCCTGTGAAGTTCTTGCCCGCCGGCAAGACGACCGCCACGTCATCCTAAATTGTGTGCACATTTTGAGAAGCGAAGACGTGAGCGAGTCTGTCGTTTGCAGTTGCCGAAAGCAGGCTTGGGAGGAGGCCCAAAGGATGGCGAGGACGAACAAGGCTGCGGTCTGCACCGTCGCGCAGGTTTTGACCCTTCGGCGAGTGCTCTCCGGTCCCGAGGTCGAAGCAGTTGTCCAGCGTCTTGTAAGATACGTATATCGGCCGTGGCGCTGACACCCCCTTCGGATTTTAGTGGGGGCGTTGAACCACTGGTGGAGGGGGAAAGTGGAGGGGGAAAGGTGTCGGGAGGAAGCGGCGTCAGGCGCCATTTCCGTTGCCCCTCGCTTTCGACTGCCTCACAGGGATTGGTGAAGCCTTTCGAGGATCCATTCGCGGACCATGGCAGTTTCGTTCACGCCTTTGGATTTCGCGAGGCGTCTCACGCGCTGAAGCTCTTGTGGGGGCAAATCGACACTCAGGGGTGCGTGTTTGGAGCGGGCAAACACGGGTTCGCCGACCTCCTCCAGAGCTTGTGCAAAGTCCGTGAGATCGTGCGTATCCCAGAACTTCGCTAGCTCCTGAAGGGAGTCAGTGTTCGGCAGTTTTTTCGCTCTCATACTTTTTTCCATCGCTGGTAACGCCTCTTCTCTTTCCCGGTCATCGGCCTGGCCGTGACCGGAAAGCCTTTGCCGCCGGGAAATCTGATGATAACGCAGAATAGGTGTCGTCCGGATAGAGTTTCTCCGAGAACGTAAAACACTGGGCTTTTGCCACCAGACTTGGCGCGCTGCACGAGTGGTCGGCCAAAGCAAACCTCCTCCACCTCTTCCGGCTCAATTCCGTGACGAGAAATGTGGTCCACGCGGTCGGCCGGCCAAATCAGCGCATCAATCAGCACGCTATCATTTTACCATTTGGGAGCGGCTAGTGCAGCGGCAGACGCTTGGCTTCCTCTGCGGCTCTTCTAAATCCGTGGGGGAAAAGGGTCAGGTACCGTTTTAATGTCAGGTACCGTTTTAATGCGGCGTGGCTAACTTGCGGATTAGCGAGAACCGTGCTGGAAGTGGAGAATTTCCACGAAGTTTGGAGATCGGTTCACGCGGTAATAGATCATAATCGGCGTATGCACCAACTGGCGTACACCCGGGCGTCCCTTAACCCTGCTACCGATATAAGGGAAGCTTCTGAGAAGCTCAATGTGGTTCAAGATAGCGTTGCCGAAGCGCTCGGCGGTGGCGGGAAAATTAGCCCAAGAGTAAGCGATGATTCCCTCAAAGTCGGCTAACGCGGCTTCTGTGATTCGAATTTGGAAATCCACTGGGGAACGAGTTTCCGAGCTTTCTCAAGAGATACCATCCGGCCCGCATCTGCGTCCGCAGCGCCCCGGTCGATGGCAGCTAGTGTCTTAGCGTCAACTTCAACTTCCTCGGTTGCTGGTACTTGGAGCTTTAGATCTTCCATAGCGCTACAGTAGCCCAAATGGGTCTGAAATGCAACTCGTACTCCCGCGGGCTGCCGCGAACCCCGCAGACCTCAAAAGGCGGAGGTCTGCGCCAGCCGGCGGTCGGGTGGCAACTTAGAGGGCTTGATTGGGAACGCGCACGATTTCTACCGAGCATTGGGCGTGGCGCGCCACGCTTTCCGCCACGCTGCCAAGCAAGAAACGCTGCACGCCCTTTCGCCCGTGGGAACCGAGAACGATGAGATCTGCACCCAACTCCGCGGCGGCATCGAGGATCTTCCCTCGGATGTCGCCGGTTTCGACTTCACCGCGCGCCTTGAAACCCGCAGCGCGAAGCTTCTGAACCTCTCGCTCTACGAGTTCTTGACCTTCCTTTACCCGTGTCTCAAGCTCAGGGGCATAGCTCGACGACATCTGCGGGGGGGAGGAGAGCGTGATCGGCTCTACAACGTGCAACACCAGCACTTCCGTGCCCTGCGGGGATATCTGTGCAATCACCGCTTCAAGAGCTGCGTCGGAAAAGTTCGAATCGTCAACCGCCAGCAAGATCTTCATGACTGCCTCCAACAGAGGATGAGAACACTCCCCTATTCTAACCTTTCCTCCAAAGGCACGTTTGGCCAGTCGTAGGTCTCAGAACGAAGAGCCTTGTTGTGATCGTTCTTTATTTGTCGACCGGATACTGCGGATGCAATACCGATTCTTTCTCGGCAACGCTCTGGTCGCGTCCGGTATACAGACACGGGAACATTGGAACGCTGTTTAGGAGTTCCACGATCTTCTTCTTTAATCCAAAAAGCATCAGCGGACTGATCTTCGGAAGGTCGGCCTTGGTGAATTCTCCCTTCACTCCCGCGAACCGCTTCATATGGCCGACCGCGGCCCGGATATCGAATCGGGAAGGATACACTTCGGGCACGTCCCGGTCGAGCTTGGTGAGCGCATAAACCGCCTCCATGGCCGTACGCACGGAAGTCTCGACGGTGAACACCGCGTCGTCCTCGACCTCTACATACTGGCCGATGAACCCAAGATTCGTACACCCTTCCGGCACCCCGCGCGGGCGATCCGTGACCTTGCGCGGCATAAACTGGCTGTTGATGTACGGCATCATGCAGGTGGAAATGGAGGTATGCGCAAGAAGCTCATTCTTCATATCCAGCAGGCCGAGATGATAGAGCACTTCGGTCATGATCTCTTCGCCCGTGCACTCGTGCATCGGCTTTTTGATGTAATCGCCCACGCGCTCACCGAACAGCCCATTGCCCCAAAATACGTCTTCATCCTCTGCCTGATCGGGAAAGAACGGCTTGTGGTGCAGGATGAGCCCGATCTCCCACGCCGAGTCCTTGATCGAAATCGCGCCGCCTGTCCCCGCCTTGCTTCCTGTCAATTCCTCCAGTCTCTTGACGAACTGGGGATATCCCTTGATCGTCGGGAAGAAGGACATCCACTTCGTCCTTTCGATGTCACTGATGAACTTCTCCGGATGGCCAAATTTCTCGTGCTTTTTAGCTAACCTCTCCCACAGCGTGAACAGGCCGCGGTCCTCGAGGGATCGATCGATCGGCGCAACAGTAGTATTGTCGCCGAACGTGCAGTTCTGCGTCATGGATCCGTTGGTCACGAACACAAGGTCCGTCTCGGCCACGGGAATAGTAGTTTCGACACCCGCTTGTCTCATGCGAATGCTTTGCACCGTGTTGCAGGCCGCATCAAGGTCAAGATCAGTGACCGAACAACCGCCCATGAGCTTTACGCCCCTGTCGGCAAGCCACTTCTCGATAGGCCTCACCATCGCGTCGTACTCGTTGTATTGGGTATGGACAATGCCTTCGAGATATTCCGTGCGGTAATCGTTCGGAGCAAAACGGTTCATATAGCGGCGGAGTTCCATGACGCTGTGCCATGGCTTGAATGCCAGCATTGTATGGAAACAAAGCCAGAAACTTCCCTTGAAGAGGGCTGAACCCTCCCCGAAATAGTCTTCGATGGTCAGGTCCTCGAATTCCTCTTCCGGCGACGTTAAAAGTCTGAGAATCTTTTCACTCACGTCATTTGGCAATTTGAAGTCATGGATATTGCCGACGATATGACCCTGCTTTACCAGCGCCCGGCACTCGGAGTGGATCGGCTCGTCTTTATTGAAGTCCACCACGTCATCCAACACGGTGTGCCCAGAGCGTTCCGGGGACGGAATTTTGCTACACAGATACCAAAGGCATTCCATGTATGGCTCAAGTTCGCGTTCGCCCCGATTCTGATACCCTTTTGGGGTCTTTATTCCATCCATGCAGCCGCCGAAAACAGGCAACTTCTCCAGGATAGTGATATTCTCCCCCGGCATGCCCGCATCGTCCGCAAGGAACACTGCCGCCGCAAGCCCCGCGATGCCGCCACCTACAATATGCGCTTTGCGCTTTTCGATGCCCTGGGGCTTCGACGCGCGATACAGGGTTTTATAAATATTCATGGTTGGCCTCGTTTTACTCCTCGGGGTAGAAACTGCCGTGGCGAACTCTTCATCTCGTTGCTATTCGCTCTCCCCTTCTGTATGAGGTCTTCATTCAAACTGCCGATCAACTTTGGCATTATTGGATCCGGTGGGTTTACGCTCTCGGGTGTGTACCACCAGGACCGGGCATGGGCCTAACTGAACCACCCGGTAGGTCGTCGAACCAAACACGGCGACATCCAAGGCGTTCCTCCCGCGCACACCCATGACGATCAAGTCGGGTTGAGACTCCAAGGCAAGCTCGAGGATTTGCTGATATGGGCTTCCGATACGCACCAGGGTCTTCGTCTTGCAGTTCTTGTCGGTTTCCAGCGAGAGGCTCTTCTCCAGGCTCGCCTTCGCTTTTCCGATTTCGTCTTCGATGTCGGCCGACTCTGCCACGCCCTCCAACACATGGAGGAGAGTCAATTCGCCTCCATACTCTGTTGCGAGGGAAACGGCATACTCGAGGGCCTGCTCGGACTGATCAGAAAAATCCGTGCAGCAGAGTATCCGTTGTAGCCTGATAATATCCGGGACTCCCGCCTGGGTGACGAGATCGTGGACCGGCTTGCGCACGGCCAGCACCGGACAAGGGGCTTTTCGCAGTACCTTATCTGTAACTGATCCTAGCACCATACGCTCAAGCCCTCGCAAACCATGGGTTCCCATGACAATGAGGCTCACGGCCTGCGCTTCGGCCAGGTCGAGAATTACATTTGCCACGGCGCCGTCGTGCACGCTGTATTCGGGTTGTAGCCCGTGCCGCGCGTGCGTCTTCGCAAACTCCTGGAGCTGCTGCTCGGCATGGGTGCGAAGTTCCTGGCTGATCTCGACGTAGGCATTTGGAAATGCATAGTACGGGTACATGGGCGTCAGCGTCTCCGTTACGTGCTCCAACAATAGGGACGCCCTGTAATGCCAAGCAAGCGACTGCGCATAGTCATAAGCCAGCACGGAAAATTCCGAGAAGTCAATTGGGCAGAGAATGCGATTGATTTTCAGCATAGCTTTTCAACTCCTTTTTTAGATCAGTCAGCTCAAATCCGTCCCGGCAAATGCACACTGCCGGTCCGCTTTCTCCTTACAGCCTCCTCAGCGCGCTCGTTGCATCCTTCAGCGATTGGCGGCTGCGAAAGAAGTCTTCCCACGGGTCCGGACCTTGGAGGCTTTGCTGAAAGTTACCCATATTGAAGTCGGAAGGCACGAGTGCCGGTTTGACTTTCGACCATTCCAAGGGAGTCGAAATGGGTGCTTTTGCGCGCCTTCTGACGGAATAGGGCGCCACCGCAGTTTGTCCGAAGCCGTTCCGAAATGGATCCAGGTACACACGATCACCCCGCGCGGCAATCGAGTGCTCGACCGTCAACCCATCCGGGTGCGCAGCCGCAACGCGCGCCACAAATGACTCGGCGAAGGCGAGAACCTCATCCGCGTCTGGTCCCGTGCGAATTGGCACTAGAACATGCAGGCCCCGGCTGCCCGAAGTCTTGGCAAAGGACACCAGCTTCAAGACGTCGAAGGCAGCTTTGACGTGCAACCCCGCGCGCGCGGCATCGGCGAACTTCCCGGACTGGGGATCAAGATCGATACATACCCAATCCGGCTGCCGTGGTGAACTCGCGCGGCTCGCCATGACGTGCACGGCGATGCAACCCAGGTTGGCCAGTGCGAGCTGGGTGATTAAGGAGCCCCCGACCACATAGTCAGTAAACCCACCTGCCTTATCTTCATGCGCGATGCGTTTGGTAGGGGTTCCAGGAGGCATGCCCTTGGGCATCTGTTTTTGAAAGAAGCACTCACCTTGCATTCCGTCGGGGCAACGCTCGAGAGTAAGAATGCGATCCTGAACGTAGGGGGCAAGCTTGGGAAAGATCACGTCGTAATACTCAATCAGGTCCAGCTTCGTATAGCCTTCATCCGGCCAGAATACCTTGGCTGGATGCGACACCGCGATGGGCAACTTTCCCGAGACCGCATGATTACGTCTCCGGCTGGTCATACCGTTTCTCCCGGAAGAAAACATTCGTCTGGGCTCTTATCGTCGCGCAGCCCCAAAAACACCGGCTGACGTAACTTCTGATAAGCCGTCAACTCCTCATAAGCGATCTGGGCCACGAGCTTGGGGGCCAGATAGGTCACTCCCCGCTCCGGGGGAGGATCAACGAACGAGGGCTGCTTTCGCACCAAGGGCTGGAATTTCTGAAATAGCGAGGCGAGCAGCGCTTGTGTAAACCCCGTGCCCACCTTGCCCACATAGCGCAACTGTCCTCGGTGATACGCACCAAGCAAAAGTGCGCCGAAATGCATACGAGACCCCGCCGGGCAGGTATAGCCCGCGATGACGAATTCATCCTCCTGATGGACCTTGCACTTTAGCCATTTCGTGGATCGCCCTTGGATGTATGGCGATGCGAGGTCCTTGGCGACCATTCCCTCGTAACCCTTTACTTTGGCCATTTGGAAGGCGGCCAGGCCGTTTGGGTCGAGCCGGTGAGACGGGAAGAGGAGACACTCGCTTCCCTGAATCGCCTCCACCATGACGCTGCGTCGTCCGGAGAGTGGCTCGGGGCGCAGGTCACGCCCGTTTTGATAAAGGCAATCGAACACAGCGTAACGCGGTGGAACTTTACCTTCCTGCAGGAGCTGAAACCGGGAGACTTGGCGTTTATCGAACGCCACCACCTCGCCATCCAATAGCAGCGTGCGATCAGCAAGCTTCGCGACAGCGGCCGCGATGTTTGCATACGTTTGGGTGCGGTCTTTGCCGTTTCTGGAGAGGAGGCATACCTTGGTCCTTTCCTTATAAGCAAGGATCCGAAAGCCGTCATATTTTTCCTCGTAGACCCAACCTGCCTTGTGGAAGGGCCGCTGGATGAGCGTTGCCAGCATGGGCTGAACACGAAATGGAATACTGTCCGTCATCACGGCTTCCGTCTTCGCGCGATGCGTCCTGACGCTGACTGTGCTGTGGCTGTACGTCGCGCCTTAGGGCTTGGATCCCCCGCCGAAGCTCTTTCGATGTCGCCGCCTTCATCCCGTGCGATCTCTGCCAGGAGGCGCTGGCTCGCCACGGAGCGTGGCTCTTCCTGCGTTACATCCTTGGTGGTGGCGTAACGATCGCGATGCTTGATGAGCAGCCAGGTAGACCGAGCGGGATTGCTCCCAAAGCCCCGGGTGCGAACCAGGACCCACGAGCCTTGAAGTTTTTTCCCATACAGGCTGAACTTGATCTCTCCCTTTTGCATTGAAGCGTCCACGTCAGAGTTTTCCGGTTGCCAGGTTCCTCGATCCCACAACATTACCGTTCCTGCACCATATTGGCCCGCAGGAATCACCCCCTCGAAGTCGACATACTCGAACGGGTGGTCTTCCGTCTGCATGGCAAGGCGCTTTACTGCCGGATCGAGGGAAGGCCCTTTGGGCACGGCCCAGGAGAGGAGTACCGCCCGCCATTCCAGACGAAAGTCATAGTGCAGATGCGAAGACATGTGCTTCTGCACAACGTAAACGAGCATTCCGCCCGCCTTTCGTGCCTCGGCTGAGGAGCCACGCGGTTCCGGCGTCAAATCGAACTGACGTTTCTTCCTATACTCCTTAAGATTCATGTCAGCGCGCCTTTGCCTTTGGACTTCAAAGACATAATCACGCAGGAGGACCAGCGTGTTTGTGG
>Ga0326728_10014900_pt1 | contig 16340 bp, 14 predicted proteins | sample MB3enrmetagenome_FD_207602 | JGI IMG/M metagenome (GOLD analysis project Ga0326728, IMG submission 207602) | Lab enriched peat soil microbial communities from McLean, Ithaca, NY, United States - MB31MN | ecosystem: Environmental > Terrestrial > Soil > Wetlands > Peat | place: USA: New York...
TCGTCCTCGCCGCCTTCTTCTTCGCCCAAAAGGACTGGACCCCCTACGAGCCCCTCCTCAAGGTCCTCCCCTTCTTTTCGGGTTTCGGGACCTGGAGCCGCATCCTCTTTTTGGTGCCCCTGGCGGTTTCGGCGCTCGCCGCCGAAGGCTGGGACGCTTTGCGTTCCCCCAGCGACACCCTCCTCGCCTTGAAAGGGGCCTTCGCCTTCTGCTGCCTCGCCGCCGCCCTCGCCCTGGGCGTGCTTCGGGGAGGCGCTCCTGCGGCCTCGGGATCGGCCGCCCAAACCTTGGCCTACCTGCTGGCTCTGCCGCCCCTGCTGGTGATCGCCGCACGCTGGAAGCCCGCTCTCGGGGCCCTGGCCCTGCTCTTGGCTTTCCAAGCCGCGGATCTGGCCCGCGTCCTGCCGGAATACCTTTTCTTTGTGCCGCCCTCGGCCGCCGCCCACTCCTGTCCGGCGCTTCCCCCTCCGCCAGGACCCGCCGAGGAACCCTGGAGAATTTACGATTCCGATCAATTCGACCCGAATAAATGGATGGTCCCCGGACAGGCCAACGCCGCCGGGGGCGAATCGATGCACCTTTTGGCGTACGACAAAATCACCGAGGCGATGCCCGATGCCCGCCGGCGCCTATGGGCGGATTTCTTCGGCGTGCGCTATATCATTACCTCCGAAAACGGACGGCCACGGGTTTTCCGCAGTCCCAACGCCTTCCCCCGGATCTGGGCGGTGGAATCGGCCCGGGTCGTCCCTTCGGACGACCAAGCCTACGTCGACATGGCGAATCCGGCATTCGATCCCCGCCGCAGGGTCGACCTGTCCGCGCCTGCGGGAATCCTCCCTGCCGACGGCGCCCCGGAGCTCCACATCCGTTGGTTGGGACGCACGCCGTTGACTTCGACCCTATGGGCCGAATCCGATCGCGACGCCGTGCTGGTGCGGGCTGAATCCTGGTATCCCTCTTGGCGCGCCGAAATCGACGGCAAACCCGTCCCCCTGCTCAAAGCGGACGGGATTTTCCAAGCCATCCCCTTCCCCAAAGGGACGCACCGCGTGGTTTTCCGCTTCGACACCGGACTTTTCGACGCCGCCTTGGCCGCCTGCGCCCTGGGCCTGCTCGCCCTCGTCGGACTGTGGATTTGCGATCACCGTTGAAGCGCCCCATTCGGCGCCAGGGACTTGGGCCCCGAGCAAAGAAAAAGGCCGCCTTGAAGGCGGCCTTTTTCTTTGCTCGGATTTTATCCGGAAACTAGGCGTCCGCGGAGCGCCCCGCCTTGGCGATTTCCCTGAGCTTTCTGGAAACGGCCGGATGGACGAATTGGTCCACCTGCCCGCCCAGCCGGGCGACTTCGCGCACCAGCGAACTGGAAATATAGCTGTAGCGCTCGTCCGGCATGAGATAGACCACCTCAAAAGCGGGATCCAGCTTCCGGTTCATCAACGCCATCTGGAATTCGTACTCGAAATCCGACACCACCCGCAATCCGCGCAGGACCACGGGATTGCCCATCTTGCGGACGTTTTCCACCAGCAGGCCGTCGAAGGCGGCCACTTTCACGCCCTTGAGATCCTTGGTCATGGCCTTGAGCATGGCCACGCGGTCTTCGACGCTGAACAGGGGGGACTTTTTCCCGTTGGCGAGCACGCCCACCGTCAACTTCGGGAAAAGGGCGTGGCCCCTCCGGATCAAATCCCAATGCCCAAGGGTGGGCGGGTCAAAAGAACCGGGATAAAGCATGTGCTTTTGCATGGTGACCTTTCCAAGCGGTCCGTGCCTTCGTTCTTTTCAGGCTTCCGCGGCGAAGGCTTCGGGACGTTCCCTTAACCAGGCTTCATACGCCGAAAGGATGGCTTCGATCTGCCCCCAATCCAGCGTGGCGTTCAGCTCCCGACGACGTTCCGCGGCCATCGGCAGGCCCTTCAAATACCACATCGCGTGCTTGCGCATCTCCGCCAGGGCCGTCCTGCCCCTGCGCGCATGCGCCATGGCCGTGTGCCGCTTAAGGACGGCAACCCGCTCCTGCGGGGAAGGCGCTCCCGGGTCGGGAAGCCCCTTCAGCACCGCCAAGGTGCGCCCGAAAATCCAGGGATTGCCCATCGCCCCGCGTCCGAACATCACCCCGTCCACGCCGCTTTCCGCCATGCGGCGTTCCACGTCCTGGGGCGTGAACAGGTCCCCGTTGCCGATCACCGGAATGGCCACCGAGCGCTTCACCTCGGCGATGCGCCCCCAATCCGCGGCGCCCCCGTAGGCCTGGGCGCGGGTCCTGCCGTGGACCACCAGGGCCGCCGCCCCGGCCTGTTCGACCCTGCGGGCGATCTCGATCGCGTTGACGGATTCGGAATCCCACCCCAGGCGGATTTTGGGGACGACCGGCAGTGCGGTCGCCTTCACCACCGCGGCGGTGACCTCCTCGACGAGGGCGGGTTCCTTGAGCAGCGCCGAGCCGCCGTTATGCTTCACGACCTTGGGCACCGGACAGCCGAAATTCAGGCTGAGCAGATCCGCTCCCGCCGCTTCCACGATCCGCGCGCTTTCCGCCATCTCGGAGAGGTCGCTGCCGAAGAGCTGGACCCCCACTGGGCGTTCCGCCTCGTCCAGGGCCATGATCTCCCGGGTGCGGCGGTTGGAGGCGCCGCCCCGCGTCAGGGCCGCGCAGCTCACCATCTGGGTATGCACCAGCCCGGCCCCCTGTTGCTTGACCAGGGATCGGAAAGGGATGTCCGTGACGCCGCACAAAGGCGCCATCCAAAGATTGTTGGGCGTCGTGATCCGCCCGACCCGGATTTCGCGGAGCATCAGGCTTCGGTCTCCCCGAGATTGGGCGCGACGCCCAAGTCCCAGGGCGAGCGTCCTCCCGCGAGCAGGCGCAAACCGCCCGCGTAGGCGATCATGGCGCCGTTGTCCGCGCACAAGGCGGGGCTGCACAACACCGCTTCGAGCCCTTCGGCGGCGCAGGCTTCGGCCAGCGACTCGCGCAAAAGCCGATTGCAGGCGACCCCGCCGCCGACCACGACTTTGTGGCGGCCCAGCCGTTTGGCTTCCGCCACCGCCTTGCGCACCAGCGGATCGACGGCGGCCTTGCGGAACCCTGCCGCGATCGCGGCCTTGTCGACTTCGGTCCCTTCCCGGCGCGCCTTTTCCAAATGCACCCGCACCGCCGTCTTCAGGCCCGAGTAGCTGAACCCGGCACCGCCGTCTTTGGGTCGGGCCCGGGGAAAATCGACGTTCCCTCCGTCCCCATGCCCCTGGGCGAGGACGTCAAGGGCCGGCCCTCCGGGGAACCCGAGCTCCAGGAGCTTTGCGACCTTGTCAAAGGCCTCCCCGGCGGCGTCGTCCAAGGTCCCTTCCAGACGCACGCGTTCAAAGGGGCCCCTCACGTCCAACAGGCTGGTGTGCCCGCCCGAAACGATCAGGCCCAGGTAGGGGAACTCCAGATCGGGCCGTTCCAGAAAGGCGGCCAGGAGATGGCCCTCCAGGTGGTTGACTCCGATCCAGGGCTTCCCCGTGGCCAAGGCCAGTCCCTTGGCCGCCGACAGGCCTAAATGAAGGCAGCCCGCCAGACCCGGCCCGCGCGTCACCGCGATACCGTCCACCGCCTCCAGCCCGATCCCTGCGCGCTGAAGCGCCTCCCGGACCACGGGCTCCAGGTTCCGAAGGTGCTCCCTCGAGGCGAGTTCCGGAACCACGCCTCCGTAAACGGCGTGCGTGGCGTGCTGGCTGGCGATGACGTTGGACAGCATCCGTCCTTGGGGAAACTCGACCAAGCCTGCGCCGGTCTCGTCGCAGCTGCTTTCCAGGCCCAAGACGATCATGCGGGGCGGGTCCTCACGGGTGCGTCAACTCCGACACCTTGACCAGGACCACCCCTTTGGCGGCCAATGCGGGCGCCAAACGCCGCAACACGTCCAGGGTGGTCTTGTGGGGATGCCCGATGGCGATGCACTGGCCGTCCTTGAGGGCCACCCGGACCGCGTCGTCCAGCTGTCGTTCGATGGCTGCGGGCGCCTCCGAATTGTCCAGAAACACCCGACGCCGCGCCCAAGGTATTCCCGCGGCTTTCGCCGCCGCGGGGATGGCGCTGTGGGCCGTGGTGACGCTGTCGAGAAAGAAACAGCCCCGTTCCTTGAGGAAAGCGGCGGCCACGTCCATCAGCTTCCGATCCGCGCTGGCCTTGGAGCCCTCGTGGTTGTTCATGCCGTCGGCGAAAGGCACCGAGGCCCAATCCGTCTCCAGGGCGGCCCGCGCCTGCGCCGCGTCCATCGTCACCAGCAGGGTGTTGCGTTCCCTGCCCACCGGCTTCACCGATTGCATCGGGCAGTGCAGGATCACTTCGTCGCCCGCAGCGTGCCCCGCTTCGGCCGCGGCCTTGCTGAACGGGAGGTTCGGCAGGACCGAGACGGTCATGGTGAAGCCCAGGCTGGGAATCCTGTCCACCGGGACCTTTTGGTACCCCCAATCGTCGATGACGAGGGCCAAGCGGGCCTTGGGGACCTCGGTCGCTTGGGCGGTCGGCACCGGTGTCGAAGGAGTTGGCGCGGGCGTGGCGGCCGGCGAAGCCGGTTTGGCCGGAGCCGGCGGGGCTGGGCGCAAGGCGAACCACGCCAGCCCCCCCAGCAGCAGCAGGGCCACCCAAATCAACGGATCGGAGCCTTGCCCGCGCCTGGCCATCAGTTCTTCTTCGCCGCGTAGATCTGCGACACTTTGAGGATGCCCAAGGCCGCCTTGATCTGCGGATCGTGCGAAAGGACCGCCGCGCGGACCGCGTCTTCGCCCCCGGCCTTGCGGGTGAATTCCTCATCCAGCAGGCTCACCAGATGGGTCCGTTCGCGGGCGAAGTCGTCCAGGCTCAGGCGCTTTCCTTTTTTGTCCAGGTACTCCTGGAAATCCTTGAGGACGCGGTCCTCCTTGGTCTCCGGCTTGAGCGCCTGCCAGCTGCTCTCGGAGACTTTGACCGCGGTCTTCGGCGCGTCGTCCTTGAGCGTGAAGCCGGGATGCTCGACGAGATAATCCTTGGCGAAGGACTCGAACACCCCCGCGTCGACCAGATCCGCGACCTGCTTGCCCAGGGGTTCCTCTTCGCTCACCACGTCGGGATCGACACCCTGGCCGTGCAGCGAGCGGCCCTTGGGGGTGAGGTACTTGGCGGTGGTCAAGCGCAAGGAGCCGCCGTTGGACAGCTTCAGGATCGTCTGCACCGAGCCCTTGCCGAAACTCTTGGTCCCCACCACCACGGCCAGACCGTAGTCCTGCAGGGCGCCCGCCAGGATTTCTGAGGCCGAAGCCGAGCCGCCGTTGATGAGGATGACCGTCGCCTTGGACCAGCGGTCGCCCCCCTCGCTGGTGAAGCTCATGTCCTTGTCCTTGTAGCGGCCCGCCGTCGAGACGATCACCTTGCCTTTGGGGACGAAATGCCCGGCGATTTCCGCGGCGGAGTTCAATTTGCCGCCGGGATTGTTGCGGACGTCGATGATCAGGCTTTCGGCGCCCTTGGCCTTGACCGCGTCGAGGGCCTCGGCGAACTCGTCGGAGCAGTTGCCCATGAAGGAGCTGATGCGGATATACCCGACCTTGTCGTCGAGCATGTTCCATTTGACGTTCTGGATCTTGATCACGGCGCGGACAATCGTGATGTCCTTAGGCGCCTCAAAGCCGTCCCGCCACAGGGTGATGGTCACCTTGGTTCCGGGTTCGCCCCGCATCTTATGCACGGCGTCCATCAGGTCCATGCCTTCGGTGGAGGTCCCGTTGATTTTGAGGATGCTGTCCCCGGATTTCACCCCCGCCTTGTCCGCCGGCGTCCCTTCGATCGGGCTGATGACCGTCAAGATCTTGGCCTTCTGGCTGATCTCGATGCCCAGGCCGCCGAAGCTGCCGCCGGTTTCCTCATCCATGTCCTTGGTGTCGGCGGGATCCATGTATTGGCTGAAGGGATCCAGCTGGCCCATCATCCCCTTGATGGCGCCTTCGACCAAATCCTTGGACTTTACCTTGTCCTCGTCGACGTAATTGCCCTGGATGATCGCCATGCTTTCCATCAACGGCTTCAGCTGGCGGTACAGTTCGTCATCGGCGTGCAGGCGGCATTCGCCCGCGGCGAACACCGCGAGAGCCAGGCCCAGGAGCGCGCCGGCGCCGAACAAATTGCGTTTTTTCTTGTCCATCAGGTGTCTCCTTGGCTTCTCGGGGACCGCGTCCGGGGATTCCGGATCAGCGGCCGCCCCGCGAAAGGTACTTCAGGGGATCCTGGGCGCGGACCCCCTGTCTGATCTCGAAATACAGCGAAGGCTGGCCCGAAGTGCCGACCTCCCCCACCTCGGCCAAGGCCTCCCCCCGGGACACCGTTTGTCCCTTATGGACGAGCACTTGGCTGTTGTAGCCGTACACGCTGAGCATGCCTTTGCCGTGGTCCAGGACCACCAATTGCCCGAAGCCCTCCATGGGGCCGGCGAAATCGACCACCCCCGCCTCCACCGCCTTCACCGAGGCCCCGTAGGGCGCCGCGATCTCCACCCCCCGGTTGAAAACCGGCGTCCGGAAAATCGGGTGCATCTGCTTGCCGAAGCGGGATATCAGGCGTCCCTGGACCGGCCAGGGCAGGCGGCCCTTCAAACCCGAACCCTCCGAGGCGGCCGCGGCGTCCTCGACCCACCGCCGGGCCAGTTCCTCCCGCCGCCGGTCGTCGGCCCGGTCGGAGGCGCGGCGATCCTCGGCCCGCTGTTCCTGCTCCCGCCGTTCCCTTTCAAGCAACTCGGCGCGCTCCGCGGCCTTGCGTTCGGCCTCGCGGCGGATCTGCTCCTGGATGAGTCCGTCCAGCATGCCTTGAAGCCGATCGGCGGACTGTTTCAACTCGCGCACCGCCTCCGCGGCCCGGGCTTTGCGCCCACGCACTTCCCGCAGCTGGGCCTGCTTCGACCTGCGCTCGTTCTCCACGCGCCGCCGATCCTCGTCGACCTCGCGGACATGGCGCTCCAGTTCGCTTTCCCGCCCCTGGTACTCCCGATGGTACGAATCCAACTGGCCCAAGTCCGAGCCCAGAGCGTCCACCCGCACGCGGGTCGCCTGGGCCAAAGCGGAGAAATAGCGCGCCCGCGCCGCCAACGCGCCGGGGGTACGCGCCGAAAAAAGCAACAGCGCCCCCCCGCTGAGGCGCTCCCGGTAAAGGGCCCGAAGCCCCGCCGCCAGCGCCTGGCGCTCCTCGGCGGCTTCCCCGCTGAGGCGGTCGGATTCCGATTGCACCCGAGCCAGCCGGTCCCGGACAAGCTCCAGGTTGCGTTGATGGACCGAAGCGTCCCGCCGGGCGGCCTCCAACTCCCGGTTGAGCGCCTCCAGGCGCGCCACCTCGGAACGTTCCCGGACTTCGGAGGACTGGACCGCCTTCTGGTTCTCCCGGATTTCTTTGCGGATCTTCTCGAGATCCTTTTTGGCCGAATGGATATCCGACGGCGGCACGGCTGCGGCGTCGGGATACCCCGGCGTCGAAAGGACGAGCAGCGCCAGCGCCGCCAGGGCGCTTCTCACCGTGCGGCCTCGTCTTCAAAGGCCACCGGCAGGGTGGCCAGCGCCAGGGCCACCCCCAAAAGGCCCAACAGGCCGGCGGCCGCGGTGAGCATCAGGGCCAGACCCAAATCCATGCCTTCCGGCAGGAAAGCCCGCAAATCAACCCCAAGCTCCGCCTGGAAAGTGCTCAATAAAAATGCCTGGAGGCCCATCAGCGCGACGGAGGCCGCCGCCCCCCCCAACAGGCCCTGGAAAAGCCCCTCGATCAAAAACGGAGCCCGAATGAAACCGTGGCCGGCGCCCACCAGGCGCATGATCGAAATCTCTTCGCGCCGGGTCCAGGCCGCGAGCCGGAGAACCGCCGCCACGATCAGGAGCGCGGCCGCGGAAAAAGCCGCCGCCGCCGCCAGCAGGACCGTCTTGAGGGCTTCGGCCGTTTTCAGCAGCCCCTCCACGGCCCCGGCCGTTGCGTCCACCGAATCCACGCCGTCGAGCGCCTTCAGGCGCGTTTCCACATCGGCCGCCTGCTGCTGCGTCTCCGCGGACAAGCGGACCTTGAGCGCCGCGGGCAGGGGGTTGTCCGGCAGCAGGCTCAGCGCCGTCTTGATTTCCGGATCCCGGGACATTTCCATCGCCGCCTGCTGGGGCGTCACCAATTCCGCGGAAGCCACCCCGCTCAGCGATAGGGCCGCCGTCGCCGCCGCCTGCTGGGCCTCGGGGGCGAGCCCTGGCTTCAGAAAAACCGCGATTTGGGCGGAGAAAGCCAAATCCCTCGTCCAAGCCTGCTGGTTCCTCCACAGCAGGGCCCAAGCCCCTCCGGACAAGGCGGCCAAGGCCAGCGCCGAGGCGGCCACCAAGGTGAGCATGCGCTGGCGCCAGGCCTGGTGCAAAGCCTCCCGGATGAAATACGAAAACGAATCGTTCACGGTTGCTCCTCCGCCCCGGAACCCGCCGGCGGCGCGTCCTCGAACAGGGCCGCTAAGCCGTCCTGAAGCGCCGCCTCCGCTTGGGGTGCCGGAGCCTCGTCGAAAATGCTCGCTAAGTCGGAAGCGATGATGCCGCCGGAGCCCGCCTCCACCGTCGGCGCCGATCCGCTCTCGACCCGGCCTCCGCGCGCGGCCACACCCGCCACCGCCGGGGGAGGAAGTTCCTCGTCCAAGCCGCCGTCTTCGGGCACGGAATCCGATTCCAGGCGCCCGCCGCGCAGGACGATCCGGCGCTTGGCCAGGGCTCCCAGCACGCCCTGGTTATGGGTCGCCACCAACACGGTCGCCCCCCGCTCATGGGCGTCCAAGAGGAGCCGGAACACGCTCCAGGCGCTGTCGGCGTCCAGGTTTCCGGTGGGTTCGTCCGCCAGGATGATCCCCGGGTCGTGGACGATGGCCCGGGCGACGGCGACCCGCTGCTGTTCGCCTCCGGACAACTTGCGGGGGTTGAGCCCGGCCTTTTCTTTGAGGTCGCAGCGTTCGAGCGCGGCCAGGGTCTCGGTCCTGATTTCCCGTTCCGGCAGTCCCATGACCCTGAGGGCGAAGGCGACATTTTCGAAGACGGTCCGATCGTAGAGCAGCCGGAAACCCTGGAAAACCACCCCCACGCGGCGCCGCAATTCGGGGACGCGCGCGGACGAAATGCGGCCCAGATCGACGCCGTCGACCACGACCCTGCCGCAGCTAGGGCGGGACTGGAGCGTCAGCATGCTGAGAAGGGTGCTCTTGCCCGCCCCCGAAGGCCCGGTGAGGAACACGAATTCCCCGCGGTCGACCTTGAAGCTGACGTCCCGAAGGGCCCAAATGTCCCCGGGCCAGCACTTACCGACTGCGTCCAGCTCGATCACGCCCGCTCCGCCGTTGAGGGCCCCGGGGTACCTTTTTCCGGAGCGCCGCGATGTCGATGTCCGCCGTGAAAGCCGCCCCGTCGCCGAATCGGGCCAGGGGCGCACGGCCCTCGTCCGGCCCCTGGGCGAGTTCCGCCTCGGACCGTTCATCCACTTCGAATCCCAATTCGTCCCGGAGCGCCGCCAAATCCCGCCGGGCGGTCTCGCTCGCCTCCTGACCGGGGCGCGTATACAGCTTCAGCACGGGCCGTCCCGCCGCTCGGGGCTTCAAGGGCTTGCGCTTGGCGAAGCGCCGCGTGAGCAGGCTCGCCGCCGCGTACGCCAACACCAGCCCGGCGGCGGCCCTTCCGATCCCGGCGAGGGAATCCTCGCGTCCGGCCCGGGCCACCAGGACGTAGATGACCGTCCACGGGAGCATACCCAGCGCCGAACCCAGCACCGTGGTGCCCAGCCCCACGCCCGCGGTCGAGAGCACCATGGGCGCCGCGACGAAGGGCGCCGGCAGGTACCGGGCGACGAAAGTCCATTTCAGCGGGGATTGGCGGGCCTCGACGGCCGCGGCCCCGAGCCAGCCGCCTTTGCGGGCCAGCCACCGCTCCACCCGCTCCCCGAACACCGTGCGCGCCAGGGTCCAGGCGAGCGCCGTGTTGAGGCTGACCCCGGCTAAGATAACCGCCGCCGCGGGGACGGGTGGAAGGCTCGCCGCGACCGCCAGGCACACCAGGCTCATGGGCAGGACCAGCGTGAACGGCAAAAGCGTCACCAACAGCGCCGCCAAGGCCAGCGATCCGGGGCCGGGGGACTTGGCCGCCTCTCTCAGGATCTCCTGGAAACGGTGCAACCCGTCGCCGGCGACTCCGCCGACCGCCGGCGCTTCGGCGTGGGCCGCCCGGGCGAACCCAAGGCCCCAAAGAATCGCGTCGTGCAAGATCAAGGAATCGCCCCCTTTTCGGATTCCGTTCCTCTCCGGAAGCGCCGGAGCTCAGACAAACAAGGCCCCCAATATTTTCAGGCCGGCATGGTCAAAGGCCCGGGGCAGCCAGTGCATGAACCAAAAGCCGAGAAAGCCCATCGCGGCGCCGCCACAGGTGTTGGCGAAATTCACCGCCTCATTGCTGAGGCGCCCGCGCCGCTGGAGCGTCGCGCCCAGCCAAGAGTCCAAAAGGTTCCCGGAAAGCCCCGCCAACAGGATCGGCAGGGTGGCCCGCACGGGCGTCAGCCCCAAAAAACGGCTCAACAACGAGAGCAGGGCCGAGCCCAAAACTCCCATGAGCGTCCCGGCCAGGGTGATCCCCCCGTCGGTGCCCACGGGAACCACCTCGCCCGTCGTGATCAGCCGCGGGGGTCTGCCCGCGAGCTGCCCGTATTCGGAGGAAAGGGTGTCGGCGAGCGCCGACGCGAAACAGCCGACGTAGGCCCAAGTCCAGGCGTCATGGTGCAGCGGATCGCCTTTGAGCCCGAAACGCAGGGCGAAAAGGGCGCAGAGGACTCCGGCCCCGGCGTTGGCCCAGGCGTGCCGCCAGCGTCTCCGGCCTCCTTCGGCCTGGGCGACCCCCAACCTGGTCTTGGCCTCGAACTGGAACTTGGTGGCCGCGGTCCCGCCGAGGAAAAACGTCAGCAACACCGCCCAGCCGCCCCAACCCAAGGACCCCTGCACCGCCGTTCCGATCAGGAAAGCGGCCGCGCAACCGGAAAACGTCAGGAGCCGGAACGCCATGCAGGCCCCGGCCAGCGCCAAGTTCACCCCGGCGGCCAGGGCCCATAACTGCGGATTCATTCGATGCGGCCCCGATCATCCATGTACAGTTCGCCGCGGTCGCACAGCACGGTGACGACGTTACGGCCCGTCTTTTCGGCGGCCGCGACCTGCGCCGCCGCGAAGACGTTCGCCCCGGAAGATACGCCGCAGAGCAGACCTTCCCGCAGCGCCAATGCGCGCGTGGTGGCGACGGCATCGGCGTCGGCGACGGTAATCACCCGGTCGAGCAGTTCCCGATCCAGCACGGGAGGGATGAAGCCCGCGCCTATGCCCAAAATGCGATGCGGACCCGGCTGACCGCCGGAAAGGACGGCGGAGGACTCGGGTTCGACGGCGATGATCTTCACCGATTTCAGGCGCCGCTTCAGGAAATCGCCGGTGCCCGTCAGGGTTCCGCCGGTCCCGACACCGGCCACGAAGGCGTGCACCTGCCCATCGAGCGCCTTGAAAATTTCAGGACCCGTCGTCTTGCGGTGGGTCGCCGGGTTGTCCCGGTTGCTGAACTGCATGGGCATGATCCAGCCCGGATTTTCCTTGAGCAGGTTTTCGGCCTTTTCGATGGCGCCCGTCATCCCTTGCTCCGCCGGGGTCAAAATCAGCTCCGCCCCGTACGCTTTCAGGAACGCTATCCGGCGTTCCGGCAAGCCCTCTGGAGCGACCAACACGCAACGCCAGCCCTTGACGGCGCAGACCATCGCCAAGCCGACCCCGGTATTGCCCGAGGTGGGTTCGACCACGGTCCCCGCGCCGGGCTTGAGTCGCCCTTTGCGTTCGGCTTCACGGAGCATCCCCAGGGCGATCCGGTCCTTGACCGAACCGCCCGGATTGCCCATCTCGACCTTGGCCCAGATTCGGGCGCCGCCCGGGCGTTCAAAGCTCTTCAGCCGGACCAAGGGGGTCTGGCCGATGAGGTCGAGCACCGATTCCGCGCGTTTACGTGACATTATTCCCTTTCCGTATCCCCGCCCGGGGCCGCGCCCCGGGCCTTCAGGGACGGTCCCAAAGTCCGAGGAACTCCTCCGCCGGACAGGCGGTCAGGCGTTCCTTCCTGAACAGGATCTTCACGACCGGATCCGGGATGCGGCTGATTTCGCCGGTCGCCGGAATATAGGTCAGCGTGCGCAGCACACGATCGGCTTCGTCGGCCTCGGCGTAGGTCCACGCCTCGCCTTTGCCTGGAACGAACATCGACGACTTGAAACAGGGCATGCTTTCCTCCGGGTTCAGGCGAGACGGCGCCGGACTTCCGGCTCCAAATCCGCCAGCGGGACCTTGACCTGCTCGCCGGAGCGCATGTCCTTGACGGTGGCCACGCCTTGGGCGACCTCGTCCGAGCCGAGGATCACCGCCACCCGGCACCCTTCGGCGTCGGCTTGCTTGAACTGGTTCTTGAGGGAACGCGCCTCCGATGCGTCGAACCAGGTCCGCACACCGGCTTCCCGCAGACGTTGGGCCGCGGCGAGCCCCGCCGCGAAGCCTTCGGGCCCGAGGCAGCACACCGCCGCTTCGGCCCCGACTTCGCCAGGGCACAAGTTCCTCTGCTCCAGCAACCAAGTCAGGCGGTCCAGGCCGATGGCCCAGCCGACGGCCGGCCGGGCCTGGCTCTGGAACTCCCCCACGAGCCCGTCGTAGCGCCCTCCCCCGGCCACGGCGCTCTGGGCGCCCAAGTCGGCGGAAAGGACCTCGAACACCGTATCGGTGTAGTAATCCAGCCCCCGCACCAGCGTCTTGTTGATCCGGTGGGGCACGCCCAAGGCTTCAAGCCGGCGAAGCACCGCCTCGAAATGTTCCCGGCTGCGCTCGCTTAGATGGTCCGTGACCTTGGGCGCCGCGGCGACCAGTTCGCGGTCGTCGGGATCTTTGCTGTCGAGGATGCGTAAGGGGTTCGTGCGGCAGCGCTCCCGGCTTTCGGCCGAAATCGTCCCTTTCCATCCCTCGACGAACGCGACCAACTGGGCCCGGAAAGCGGCGCGGGTGTCGGCATCGCCCACGCTGTTGACGTCCACGCAAAGATCCTTCAGGCCCAGGGATCGGAGGGCCGTCACCAGCATGGCCACGCTTTCGGCGTCGGCGGCCGCGCCGGAATAGCCGATCGCTTCGGCGCCCGCCTGCCAAAACTGCCGGTAGCGTCCGGCCTGGGGGCGCTCGTAGCGGAACATCGGCCCCAGATAAAACAGCTTGGCCTCTCCGCGTTCCCCCTGGCCCAGGGCGTGCTGGACGTAGGAACGCACCACCCCCGCCGTCCCTTCCGGCCTCAAGGTCAGCGAGCGCCCCTTGCGGTCGGGGAAGGTGTACATCTCCTTGCCGACGATGTCGGTGGCCTCGCCGATGCCGCGCACGAAAAGTTCGGTGTGCTCGAACAAGGGAGTGCGCAACTCGCGATAACCGTATCGCGTGAACACGGACCGCAGCGTGGCCTCCACGGCGGCCCACCGGGAGGTCTCCGCCGGAAGCAGGTCGCGGGTGCCCCGGGGGGCTTGCATGGCTTCGCTCACGTTAAGGCTCCTTCACCGGGACGAGGGCTCCGTCCTTCACTTGGACCAATGTCGGGCGCTTCTGGGCGTCCTGCTTGCCCTTGAAAGCGATCCGCCCGGAAGCGCCGGCGAAGCCGTCGACCTTCGACAGGGCCTCCCGCAGGCCGGTCCGATCCACGGCCCCGCCCAGGACCGCGCCGGCCATGAGCGCGGCCGCGTCGTAGGCCTGCGCGGCCAAGGCGCCCGGCCGGGCAGCGTAGGCTTTGCGGTACGCGGTCTCGAAGGACTGGACCGCCGGCTCCGGATCGTCCCCCCAGTAGCCCGTACCGAACACCGCCCCTTGAAGATCGGCCAGATGATCCTGAAGGGCCGGGCCGGCCCACTGGTCCGAACCCAGCATCGGCAGTTTCAGGTCGAAAAAGCCGAGACCCGCGGCCACCAGCGCCGCGTCCTCCGCCGGGGCGGGCAGGAACAGGGCCTGGTATCCGGCGCTGTTTGCCTCCGGAGCCTCGTACTTCGTCCACGTGAAGGACTTTTGGATCTGCACGGTCGCGGCCTGGACGTCCACGACTTGGACGGTCAGGCTAAAACGGCGGACATGGGGCTTGGACGGATCCTTTGCCCCTTCGGCGGTCCCACCGACGACGACAAAATCAGCCCCGGCGGCCCGACCCGCCTTCGCCAAATCCGGCAGGGTGAGCCCCGCCGCTGTCGGAGCCGCCGTCTTCCAATACTTTTCGGCGGCCTGGGGGGCGACAAAGTCGATCTGGTCGATCTGCGATAGCGTATGGTGGAAGCGTTCGGCGAAGGCCCGTCCGGCGTTGAGCTGGGCGCAGGCCGTGTCCTCGGCGAAATCGACCACCAAAACCTTGAGTCGGGCCGCGGGGCTCACGCCGGAAGCCTCGTCCGGATCGGGAGCTTTTTTGAGCAGGAAACGCCCCAGCCCGTTGCAGACTTCCTCGACCTTGCGCTGTTGATCCCGTTTTTCTTCGGCGTCGGCGTTTTTCCCCTCGCCGGGGTCCACGCCGCCCAGGGCGAGCATGGCTTCATGGAAATCACGGGTGCCCGGGGCGTAGGTGAGCGATAGGGCGACCTCCCCGCCGAGCTCTTTCATCCGCCGGGCGAAAGCCCGGACCGAGGCGTTTCCGTAGGCGGTGTCCGGCGCCAGGCAGGCGACCCGCGTCAGCTTGCGCGCGGAACTGGCGTAATCCGCCATGCCTTCGGCGATGCGTTCGGGGGAAAGGGTGTCCCGGAAAAACCAGGGGCTGGCTTCCTCCAAATCCGGGCGCACGGCGGAGGAATTCAACAGGGGGGTCCGGCGCGCGGCCAGCAGGGGCAGGAGGGCCGCCGCGTCCTCGGAAGTGAGGGGGCCGAGCAAGCCGATCACATGCTGGGTTTCGATCAGGCCGCGCGCGGCCGCCACGGCGTTCCCGGTGCCGCCCGCTTCGTCGGCGACCGCCAAACGCAGGCGATCTTCGGGCGGACGGTTGGCGTTGGCCGCATCGAGGGCGAGCTGGACCCCGCGCGAAATCTGGGCTCCGAAGTCCGCCAGGGGGCCGCTCTGGGGGATGATGAGCCCGATCGCCCGTTTATCCACGGGCACATCGGATTCCAGCTTGCGGGAAATCGCTTCCACGCGGGCCAGACCCTGGCCCTGCGGAAACGCCGAAAGGTAGTCGTCCACGCCTTTGCGCGCTTCTTCGATCCGACCCGCGGAATACGCCGTTTCGATGAGTCGGACGGTGACGGCGTCCTTGATCGCCGGCTCCAAGTCCGCGGGCAGGCGCTTGAGTTGGTCCTCGGACATGCCGGCGGCCAAGCGCAGGCAGGCGGCCAGAGCCTGCTCGGGGAGGTCGGCGACGGGCGTCCCCTTGAGTTCGGTACGGTACCAAAGGATGGCGGTCAGCGGGTCGCCCCCGCCCTCCGCGGTCTGCGCCAACTTGAAGGCGGCGAGGCGGTCCCAGCCGGTGCCGGGATGGGCTTCGACGACGCGTCGCCAATCGGCGATGGCTCCCTTGAGGTCGCCCGCCGCGCCCGCGTCCAGGCCCAGATAATAGAGGGCTTCTCCGCCCAAGGCGCCCGGGGCGCCGGCGGACTTGCCGTAAAAGTCGCGTTCATCCCGTTCCAGGGCGCGCTCCTTAAGGGGCGCCTGCGCGGGGGTAGGGCGCACCTTGGGGATGCTTGCGCACGATGCGAGCAAAAACGCCGCCGCCGCGCCGCCCAGAAACGCTTTGATGCTCAAGCCGTGGATGGCCATGGTTCCTTGCGTTGCCGCCCAAAGGCGGCGCCGGCCCCCGTGTTCCAGGGGCCGGCGTCGTCAAAGCGGGGCGGGAAATCCGGCCCTATTTCGCCGGGAAGAACTTGGCGTTCGCCTTGTCTTGGAGGTCCTTCAGGAGCGCGTCCGGATCCCCGGTGTAGCCCTGGATCCACATCGGATCGGTCATCGGGCGCCACATGGTGTCCACGAACTCAACCCAGGGCTTCCAGGCCGGGCTCGCTTGGGCGTGTTCCGCGCAGTACAGGAGCATCTTCTTGTTCTGGGGATCCTGACCGTCCAGGAACACCGGGCTGTTGGCCAGGGCTTTGAGCGCCGGCTGGGCCAGACCCGTGCTGGCGATGCGCTTCTGCCCGTCGGGGCCGGCCATAAACTTGATGAGCTTCCAGCAAAGTTCCGGATTGGCCGCGTCGGCCTTCATGGTGTAGCCGGAGCCGCCCGCCCAGTACATCGGATCGGTCCCCTTCTTGCGCGGGAAAGGCGCGACGTCCCACTTGA
>Ga0326728_10014901_pt1 | contig 16339 bp, 14 predicted proteins | sample MB3enrmetagenome_FD_207602 | JGI IMG/M metagenome (GOLD analysis project Ga0326728, IMG submission 207602) | Lab enriched peat soil microbial communities from McLean, Ithaca, NY, United States - MB31MN | ecosystem: Environmental > Terrestrial > Soil > Wetlands > Peat | place: USA: New York...
CTATAATGGCGCCCGACACGGAATTCGCGGACATGCTGCTCGTGGAAGGCACCAGAGGCTGCCCTTCCGCGTGCGCCTTCTGCCTCGCCGGCAACATCTACCCGTTCATCTCTGACAGACTCGATCACATAAGCGGCGACGTGAGAGAAGTGGGCATCATCGGCGGGGGTGTCTCTTTTCACCCGCGCCTTCCCGAGATCATAAGGAGGTTCGACGAGATGGGCGCCCACGTCCACCTCCCCTCGCTCCGGCTCGACGAGGTACCCCTCGAAGTGATCGACATGATCAAGACCACGATCAAAACGCTCACTTTCGGCATTGAAGCGGGGACTGAACGCCAACGGAGGCGTATCGGCAAGCCCGTGTCCGACAGGGATATTGCTGACCGGGTCGAGGCGATAGCCGAAATGGCGTCCTTCCACTTTAAGTTCTACTTTATGGTCGGTCTGCCGGATGAGCGCCGGGAGGACGTGGATGCCATAGTAGACCTCGTGAAACACATCCTCCACCTCCTCGTCAAAAAAGGCAGGAAAAAAGGCAGGATCGGCACGGTCACGGTCCATGCGAGCCCCTTTGTGCCCAAGGCCGCCACCCCTTTTCAGTGGCTTGCCATGGATGAGATGAAAGGGCTGAAGGAAAAGATGGCCATCCTCAAGAGGGGACTCGGAAAAGTTCCGAACACGCATTTCACCCACGAATCGATTAAGTACAGCTTTCTCCAGGCGGTATTTGCAAGGGGGGATAGGAGGCTTAAGGATGCGATCGTGCGGTTTGCGCAAGGGGAGACCCTTGCAAGGGTGATGAGAGAAAGTCCTCTCAATCTTGATTTTTACGCAACAAGAGAGAGGCGGAAGGATGAACTGTTCCCCTGGGACTTCATCGGCGGGAGGATGGAAAAAGAGGACCTCCACCGCCGCCTCCGCTCTTGCCTCTCCGGCATCGGACCGGAGTTGTCCCTATGATCTCGTCATGCCGCGTCCTTTCTCCCGCCCTTCTTGCGTTGTGCCTGGTTTCCGGCGCTGTGTGCGCCTTCGAACAGGCCGACTTCAACAGGGTCAAGGCTATATACCGGTGTCCCGGCTGCGACCTGAGCGACGCGAGCCTGACCGGCATAAACCTCGCCTATGCCGACCTGAGTAAGGCGAACCTCTCACGGGCAAATCTGGCAGGGGTGCAGCTTGGCCAGGCAAACCTCACCGGGGCAAACCTCACGGGCGCCGATCTCACCGGGGCGAAACTCTATATGACGAACCTCACCGGGGCAAACCTCACGGGCGCCCGGCTGCGCGATGCCAAACTCTACAAGACGCTCCTGGATGGGGCCGACCTGTCAGATGTTTTATGGGTGGATGGGAAAAACTGCGAACCCGGTTCTGTGGGGAAGTGCGTCACCCGGGCAGAGCAAAAAGAGGACGGCGTTGCGCCATCCCCACCACAATCTCATTGAATAGGGTTACGCGTTAAGACTCGGCGAGGGCCCTATGGGCCTTTTTGGCCAGTCTGGAAATCCTTCGCGCAGCCTGGTTCCGGTGGATCACGCCTTTGGATGACGCCTTATCGAGGTAGGCGATGGCGGTCCTGGTTGCAGCTTCAACGTTGGTATTATCCTTCTCGTTCATGGCAGACAACGCCTTCTTTATATGCGTCTTCATAGTCGATTTCACGTGAGAATTCCGTAGACGCCTCTTTTCCGCCTGCGCCGTCCTCTTTATTGCGGATTTGTTTTTCCTCAACCTGCCCTCCCGTAATGGTGTTGGATCACTATAACACGGGTATGCGTCCGCCGTCAATGATTAGCTATCCCCGGCCGGGCTATTTTCGCGCATAGCTTTGTCATCTTCGTGGCCGCGCGATCCTCACGTACGGAAAAGTACGCTCCGGTCGGCAGCCCCTTGATTTCGCGCTCTGCATCAAAAATCGCCGCGGCCGGAAAAGATACTGCCTCTTCTCACGAAGCCTCTTTCTTCCGGTTCTTCATCGCCTCATCTATCCTTTTTTCCAGGCTGGCCGCGTCCGAGTAACCCAGTTGCAGCGTACCGTCGGGAAAGATCAAGGCGGGCGCCGCATCGATGCCGTGCTCTTCCGCAAATTTCATGTTGTCATCTATCTCTTTCGACGCGCAGTCCTGTTCCGGCACCTGTTTTCCTGCAAATGCGTCTTCGAGCATGGCGAGGGACTTATTGCAGACGATGCTCTTCGCCACCTTCGGGTCGCGGCTCACCATGGCGAACACTTTCAGATAAAAGGCGATATCGGGCCGTTTTGCGGCAACGATCTTCATCTCTCCATGGAGCTTCGCGCAGTACGAGCAGGCGGGGTCGCTAAAGACGACAACCCTTGCCGGGGCATCCGCCTTCCCTATTATCAGTGCATCCTGAAGGGAGAGCCCCTGCACGCTGACCGTCCTGCCCTTGTTGAGCGCCTCAGCCTTCTCCCTCGTAATGTCTTTTCTGGCGGTGTAATCGATAAGGGGTCCGGGGGTAACGAATTTCTTGGCGAAATCCACATAGACGACGAAACGGCGGCCCTTGTTTTCGATATCTACCTCCCACAACCCTTTTATGGGACTCATCTCGATACTCAGTACCTTGCCGGCGGGCATGTTGATCTTCTCCAAAATACCCGTCATCTCCTTTTCCGAGAGAGTGTGGCATTTGACGCAGCTTTGACTGTCCTCTTTAAATGCATGGCCCGGGACGGCAAAGGCGAGCACTATCGCAAGGACGACAAATCCTCCTCTCACGATGTTCACAAGAACCTCCTTTTTATAAAATGGTATAACGCGTCACGGAGCCGCGATCAGGTCGCTGTCTATGACCATTTTCGCATAGAAATTGATGCCTTCGAGGAGGATCATGGCCCTTTCTTCTCCTTCGAGCTCTCTTTCGAAGATCCCGCCGAGTCCCTTAAAAGGCCCGTCCTTGATAAAGACCTTCTCCCCTTTCTGGAACCTCTTCTTGTCGATATGCGCCACGCCGTTCACGAGCTTGCCCCTGATGAAGTCGATGAACTCCTCCTGAAGGGGGATCATTCTTCCGCCGAAAGTGATGATCCTGTTCACGCCCCTCGCGTACTTCACCATGTGATAGTCGTCTACGGCGTGGAATTTCGTGAATATATAGTTCGGGAACATTGCCTCCACGATCTCCACGAAGTGGCCGTCCCGATATTTCCTCACCTTGAGCTTCGGATTGAGCACTTCGTAACCGGCATTGGAAAGGTTGTGGGATGCGCGATTCTCGTTCTTCGGCTTCGTGTTCACCACAAACCATTGTCCCATGCACTAACCTTTTCGTGAATCTATGTACTAGAGAGAAGCCGCCGGTTTCCGCTGCTCATGAACGTTTACACCCTCTATCGACAGGAGTTTCACCTTCATGCCAAGCCCCATGCCGAAGCCGCCGAGCGAACCGTCGCCCCTGATGATGCGATGGCAGGGAATGACAACCGGGATCGGGTTCCTCGCAAGCGCCTGGCCCACCGCCCTTGCGCCATTCGGGCAGCCCACACGCCGGGCGATCGTTCCGTATGACGCGAGCCCGCCGTAGGGGATATGCCTGATTTCCGTCAGCACCCGGCTTGTGAATGGCTTCAACCCGAAGAGATCGACGGGGATATCGAGCTCCACGTGCTCGCCGCTGAGATAGCGGCGCAGGAGCCGAATAGCAGCCTCGAAAAGAGCGGGTTGCTCCACCGCGTCCGGAAATTCGGCGCTCACCCGTTTCCGGGCGTCGGCCGCACCCGACGCAACGAGGTCGAGCCGCCATAGACGGTCTTCCCGGGCAAGAAGCGAAAACGCGCCGATATCAGTTTCGAGCACGCCAAATTTCATTGTTCGACACCCAAATTTGACTTACGCGGTCAGAGACATTGCTAAATATAGCATAAATGGCGCCGGGATGGAAGGCAGGAGGCCCGGCCGGCAAAGATGGTCTTCCTTCGCCCTGGTTGTCTGTCAGTCTGAATCTTTTGCAAGGGGAAGCAGAATGCGGAATGTGCTGCCCCGGCCTTCGATGCTCTCCAGCTCAATCCTGCCCTTGTTCGCTTCCACCAGTTTCTTTGTAAGGGAAAGCCCGAGACCTGTTCCGGCCCCCCTTTCTTTCGTGCTGAAGAAAGGATCGAAAATCTTCTCGAGGTTTCCGGGCTCTATGCCCGTGCCTTTATCCGTCACAGAGAGCCAGACATAATCGGGCGCCCTTACCCCGGTGCGTATGATGAGCGGTCCTCCCTCCGGCATGGCCTGGGCCGCATTCATCATAATGTTAAGCAAAGCCTGCTGCATGTGGATCCTGTCCGCATAGACCCGCGGCAAGTTTTCCTCTTTTTCCACGGTAAGGTCGATATGCTTGAACTGGGTCAAATGGTGCTCGGTGAAGAGAATCGTATCGTCCACGATGCCGTTCAGATCGAGGTGCTCCTTTTCCGGCTCCGACATATGGGAAAAATCAAGCAGCCGTGCCAAAACGGCCGACAGCCTCTGCGACTCCTTTTCGATGAAGCCCGCATACTCCCGTATCTTCTCCGGATTGGAGGAGCCCTCGATCCGCTTCGCAAAGCCCTGGATGGAAATAAGGGGGTTCTTTATTTCGTGCGCGATAGAGGCCGCAAGCTCACCGAGGGCGGAGAGCCGGTTGGCGTGGGTCAGCACCTCGTCGAGGCTTCTGATCCGCGCATCCCTTTCCTCTATCTCCCGCATCTTTTCCCTCAAGGTGCCGTAAACCTCGTTCAGCTCCTTGACGTTCGCGAGGAGGAGTTTTTCCCTGGTGGATGCCAGGCCCTTCGCATCCTCGAGCTGAACCTCGCACTCACCGAGCTTCTTATCTAAGGTTTTGCCTTTTTTCATTGTCCCGGCACCAACCCCTCCTGGAGGACCCGCACCATATCCTTATGGATCAGGCCGTTGGACGCAACTACTTGCCCGGCGTATATGTCGAACGGTCTTCCTGCAAAGTCGGTGACCGTGCCGCCCGCCTCGATCAGTATGAGCATGCCTGCCGCCGTATCCCAGGGGCCGAGCTTCAGCTCCCAGAACCCGTCGAACCGGCCGGCGGCCACATAGGAAAGGTTGAGCGCCGCAGACCCATCCCGTCTCACCGCCTGTGCCCGGTAGAGAAAAGAGACAAAATGGTCGATGTTGTTCGTGCTGCTCGTATTCAGGTCGTAAGGAAAGCCCGTGACTACCAGGGACTGCTTTAGCTCGCCGACCCCCGACACCCTCAGCCTTTGGCCGTTCAAATAAGACCCCTCCCCGGTTCTTGCAAAGAACAGCTCGTCAAATATGGGGTTGTAGACAACCCCGCAGACTACCCGCCCTTCCACCTCATAGGCTACCGACGTGCAAAAGAAGGGGTAACCGTGAGCGTAGTTCGTGGTCCCGTCGATGGGATCGATAATCCACCTGTTTGCGCGCCCCTCGAACACATTGTCCTTCTCCTCGCTGATAATATGGTCATCGGGAAAGCGCGCGGCAATGAGGCTGATGATCCGTTCCTGGCATTCCAGGTCCACCTCGGTCACGATGTTAATCTCACCCTTGTAGAAGATCGAGTGTCTCTTCTGATAATGTTTTTTCTGTATTCTGCCGGATTCAAAGGCCAGCTCTACGGCAAATTCGAGTAGCTGATTCATGGTGAATATATGATAGGGGTATATCACCAGTTTTGCAAGCGGCCGTGTGTGAAAGCGGCCGGGATCTTTTCGCGCCTAACTTTGTCGCCGGGGCGTGTCCGGGTCCTCACATACACACACAGTATGCTCCGGCCCGGACGCCACCCCGGCTTCGCGTTATCCATCAAAAATCCCTCCGGCCGCAAAAGCGACTTTATTCAGCGCACCTGCCCCGCGTTGAAGCCCAGCGGGTGCGTTCAATATTGCCGCTTCAAAGAGTGACCATGTCCGGTGCCAGTGGCCCCTGATCCGATTGATCATTTCTTCTTTGTTGTACAACAAAAGTGTTTTATTTATTTGACAAACGAGAATTAATAGTTATAATACATCCATGTTGTACAACATCTATGTTTTATAAAAAGGAGAAGCTATGGCCGAGTTCATTGTCGGGGGTCTCACGAGGGGAGGAGATTTCTGGTTCAGGAAGGAATTCCTGGCAAATCTATGGGCGTCGGTCAGAAAGCATAATGTTCTTCTCATTGCGCCCCGAAGAATAGGAAAGACGAGCATTATGTATCGCATGCTCGACCACCCCAGAAAGGGCTGGCTGGTTATACACCTTAACGTGGAGCACCTTCGAACGCCTGAAGACTTCTTCATCACTCTGGTGGATGCCATTCGAGAGCATCAGCCGGATTACCTTTGGGACAACCTGGCGAGGGGCTGGGACTTCCTGAAGAAAGTGTTCAGCCGTGTCGACAACGTAGAAGCCTATGAATTCAAGGTTGCCCTCCGCAAGGCTGAAAACCTTCAAGAGAACTGGACGGATCGGGCCACCGAGCTGATCGACCGGGTCATCAGTTCCGAAGAAAAGGTGCTCTTCATCATAGACGAGCTTCCCGACTTGCTTAACGCGATGGTTGCACATTGCCCTGAAGAATGGGAAAACTTCCTCCACTGGTTCAGAAAGACGAGGGAAAGATCTCTCCGGTCAAATGTGCGCTGGTTGGTCGGCGGTTCCGTCAATCTCACCAGTTCTCTTGCCCGGCGGGGAAAGGTGAGCCTGATCAATGATCTCAAGCCCGAGACGCTCGATCCCTTCACTGCCGAGGAAGTGAAGGAGTTTGCGGCGGCAATGTTCAGAAACAACAGAGTCCCCTTCGACACTACCGTAGTTTCCCGCATGCTCGACCTCCTTGGCGCGCCCATCCCCTATTTCCTCCAGATGCTGACGCAGGAGCTGTGCCGCAAATGGAAACGAACCCACTCCGGAGCCATGACCGCAGATACGGTGAACGAGGTGTTTACGAAGGTTCTTCTAGGCGAGATGGCCCGCGACAAGCTCCAGCATTACCGGGTTCGCATCGACACCCATTATCCTGTGGAGGAGCGCGAGGCGGCTTGCCGCCTGCTGGATCAACTGTCCCTCACGCACGACGGCATTGGTAGGAATATCCTCTTCCAGCTCTATAGGCGGGTGGAGGACGGGAAGACCCTAGGCAGAAACGGCTACGCCCTCGAAGAGGCGTTCCAGCATCTTCTCCTCTACCTCCAAAGCGATTTCTACATCGAGGAGGTGAGAGAGGGATACTACGATTTCTCCAGCCGGTTGCTGAAGACATGGTGGAAGAAGTACTACGGCTACGAATGCGGAGGCAATTGATATGGACGCCCCTATAGGACTATTCAGGGCACACATTACACCTCTCGACAGGCTCGTCAAGACCACCGTGGGTCGCCAGGACATGCTGGAGGATCTGCTCGGAAAGCTCGCCCGTCAGGCGGGGAAGAAGGGGAGCCAGAGCTACCTATTCATCGGGCGGAGGGGTATAGGAAAGACGCATTTCCTCACGCTCATCGAGCACGCGGTGAAGACGAAAAAGAACCTTCAGAAAACGTACACCGTGCTCCGTTTCCCCGAAGAGAACAACCGCATTCTCTCATTCGCCGATCTGGTCCTCGGCATGGCCGAACTCCTTGCCGAGGGACTCGACGACAAAGAATGGTGCGAGCTCCACTTGTCGACTGTCGGGTTGGAAAAAGACGAGGAGATCATCGATACCGTAGTGCCAAAGCTCCGGCACTATCAGAAGCAGACGGGCAAGATGCTCCTTGTGCTCGTCGAAAACCTGGACATCCTCCTCACGGAACAGATCAAACGGGAGCAAGATATCCATCACCTGAGGACCTTCCTTATGGATTCGCCGTGCGCTGTCCTTATCGGAACCTCTCCCGTCTATTTTCCGGGCCTGCACGATAACAAGAAACCTTTGTACGATTTTTTCGACATCCAGGTACTGGAGGACCTCACGGAAGAAGAGACCCTGGAAGTGATACGGAAAAACTTGGAATGGGAAAAACGCGAGGATGTGCTGAAAGGGTTCGGTGCCCTGACGCCCAAGATCCGAGCCCTCCATATGATGACCGGCGGAAATCCACGGTTGATCATGATGCTCTACGAGCTGGTGGTTTACGATAACCTTATCGACGTGAAAATGCAGCTTCAGAAGCTTCTCGATCAGATCTCGCCTTTTTACCAGGACCGGCTGAAGGACCTCGCCCCGCAAGAAAGGGCACTCCTGGAGACCCTCGCGCTCATGCGCTCGGCCCCCCGCACCCCCGCGAACATAGCGCGGCAACTCAGAAAGACACCCCAGCAAATATCGTCGCTGCTCAAGAGGATGGCCGGGGCGGGCTACCTGACCGCGTCCGATAATCCCCTTGATAGGCGGTCCCGGATCTACCGCATCAAGGAGGGCTTCTTCGATCTCTGGCTAGCCATGAGCGAGTCACGGGCATACCGACGGAAATTGGGGTTTCTCGTTGAGTTCTTTGAGGTCTATTACCGTGATGCCGAGGAACGGGAGAGGAAACGCGCCGAGTTGTGGCACGGGATCGAAACGTTCGGCGCGGAAAAGGCGAAGCAGGAGAACCTTTACGAGGTCCTCGATTATCTCTCGGACGTGGGCGACGCGGGAGAGCGCTGCCAGACGAAGCTGGAGCTTGCCATCCATAAGATCAAAGAGGGCGACCCCGGGGAGGTAGACCGGCTTCTAGGAGAGATAAAGGAGATTGCGCCGGGGACCCCGGCATTCCAGTGGATGGCGGAGCAGACAGGCCGATGGGCAAAGGGAGACCTCGATATCAATGTGCGCAAATGGCTCGACGAGTTGATCGAATACTGGCGCACTCAGAGGTCGGGGAACCTGGAGGCGGCGGTGGAGATCGCCGACAGGCTCGGAAGAGACATGTCCGGAAGGGGTCTCCACAAGGTGAGGATAGAGCTGCTCGCCGATGCCCTCAAGGGGGTGCCGGAGGAGGGCAGGAAGGTCAAGCTGCTCTCCGATATCGCGCAAAGCCAGAAGATGGACGGCCAGCTCGAAGGGGCACTTACTTCGCTTGAAGGAGCCCTAAGTATCGTACGCCGGACCGGCGACCTGGCAGGTGAAGGCGCCGTCCTCAACAACATCAGCCAGATCTACCGTGTCCGGGGGGACTACGCCACGGCCCTCGACTACCTCCGGAAGAGCCTGGAGATCACGCGTGAGATCGGCGACCGGGCAGGCGAAGGTGCCACCCTCAACAACATAGGCCAGATCAATCATGCTCGGGGGGACTACGCCACCGCCCTTGACTACCTGCAGAAGAGCCTGGAGATCAGACGCCAGATTGGTGACCAGGCGGGCTTAGGCGCCACCCTCAACAACATCAGCGGGATTTACCATGACCGGGGGGACTACGCCACGGCCCTCGACTACCTGCAGAAGAGCCTGGAGATCATGCGCGAGATTGGCGATCGGGCGGGCGAAGGCGCCACCCTCAACAATATTAGCCAGATCTACCGTGTCCAGGGGGACTACGCCACCGCCCTTGACTACCTGCAGAAGAGCCTGGAGATCATGCGCGAGATTGGCGATCGGGCGGGCGAAGGCGCCACCCTCAACAATATTAGCCAGATCTACCGTGTCCGGGGGGACTACGCCACGGCCCTCGACTACCTGCAGAAGAGCCTGGAGATCGCGCGTAAGATAGGCGATAAGGCGGGCATGATCCCGGCCTTGCATAATATGGCCCACATATACTTGCAGACCGAGCATCTCAATGAAGCCCTCGATACGTTTACCGAGGCTCTCCAATTGGCAAGGGAGACGGGCAACGCGGAGGGGATCTTAAACGTGAGCCGTGACCTCGGCGTATTGCTTTGCCGAGCCGGTCAAAAGGAGGCCGGCATTCTGCTTCTGAGACAGGCGGTGGAAGTCGGAAAGGCCATGGGGGATCCTGGTAGCGCCGAAGTGGAGAAAATGATCAAGGAATACGAGTAAGGGAGGGAAGAAAGCTGGGGCATAGTTCCGCTAATTCCGTTATTCGCCGCCATGCCGTCCATCCAGTCATTGCATCCGTGCACTCATCACATTTCAGCATTTCAAGTCCCCATCGCCCATCCAAAAAGTCAGAGGCTATGGTTCCGAGAGTCTCGGCGAATAATCGAGTTCGGGTATCTGACAGCGTTGGATTAAACTTGGGTCAAAAACGGGAGATGCCCCAGACCAGGCGTCACGAAGGGTGATTGACTTGAGATCGGGAGCTCCGTAAACATATCTCTCATCATAGCGGGTGTAGATTGTCTTGAAAAAATTGTCTATGTTTAATGGACTGTCTGCCGGTGGAAAGCTTTCAAGAAGTCTGCCTAAAGTATCCTGCCGTGGGTCCACAAGCCCGAGCGCGATGGTTTCATATCTGCTCACATCATTTCTTATGCCCCGACGACCGGTAAGTTCGCGAAGAGCGGAGTGAAAACGGAAAATCATTTCTGCCGGCCTCTCTATACCACGCTCTTCGATCACCGCCACGTCGGCAGAGCTGATTTCGATAGCCGGGCTTTCTGGGTGAATCGTTTTTTCTTCGAGTTTGGTTAATACTTTCCGATTGGCGCGTAGCACTATCAAAAACCCGTAGACAAGTGCGGGGTATGTTATATGCAGATTAGTGCAGTCGCCAACCGCCTCTTCCATCCGATTTGTAAGATTCCTGAAGGCTCCCAGTGCCCCCTTTAGGGACACCGCAATAACCGGACCAATACCGTTTTTTGTCACCACAACATCGACACTTTTTGTCTTGAGCCCTCCCAGGACCGTGCGTTCTCCACCTTTAGCACTCGAAGGGTCATAAATAAGTATCTTTTGCTTCCCTTTTGTTTTAACCACAAAGGGTGGACGGGGAGTTATGTCGTCCAGACAAAATCCGCCTTCAATGACCAGGCGACACGAGACGTACCAGTGAAGCGGCTTTATATGTTCCCCGCTTTCTGTCCCGCCTTCGGTTGATACGAATTTCGATAGAGCGCTAGAAAAGCTCTCCCACTGGCAGACTTGTTTTCTCACAGTGCCTCCAGGAGCGCATTGTTGCAACTGCTTTCTTTAACGTTTCGGTCTCCTCGCTGCTCAAAGGGGCATAACCGTCCACGATAACGCGTGCCGCCTCACGAGGTTCCAGTTTCAACATACCTCCTCCCAGAGGATGTCCTTCCAGTTCGCAGCTCAGTTCTACCATAGGTAATTCCCATCTATGAATTACTTGCCGCCCGCTCGATTTATCTTTCAGACGCACGGCAAGCAAGGAGTTGGTGCATGAGCATCCCGCATCGTTTATTGCGAGAGTCGGTTTGCCGCTCGACATATATGTTAAGAAACAATCAGGCAATACGACGTCGGGGACCGCATACCAAGGCTCCCGAGTGCGGCACTTATAGGCTTCGCGTGCTTTCCGGCCGTCGCCGCTTTCAAGATATCTCCACACAGAGACCGGCAAATTGTCTGACTGTGATAGCTTCAGCAGTAACATGGGCATATCGGCTTCATACCATTGCTTTACAGTCTCGTGAGTCACACGACTGCCCTTAAGCATCCGACCGCTTCTCACAGAGGCGAGAAGCAGATCGGCCGGTATTTTGAGATCAGCCGCAAGTGAGGGCCTGAGATGAAAAAAGTCGTTGGCGCCCGTAACATACCCAATTCCCACCCACGCAAGGTCTCCTAGCCTTCTTATACCGCGAGCGTTGGCTCTTGCCGTATATAATTGGCGAGCATTTTCCTGCATAAGGTAGGACCGTAGTTTTTGGCGCCAGAGTTCCCGCCATTCCTGTACACGTACCGTTACTCCGTGGCGGGGAGGAGTGGGCATAAAACGAAAGGAATCGGTGACGGAAAGCAGAATCTCTTCTGTCGAGCTTCCGTAGCCTGAAGCATAGAGCAACCAGCAGTCCTCTGACAATTCAGGGAAAAGCTTCTCTTTTATTGCAATGAGTTGTACATGTGAGAAATTCGCTACAAGGTACTCCAAAAGGGGCGCGGAGTAAGGTGCATGGCCAATCTCTGCCGGCACCACAAAAGCCATACGGCCTGACGGTTTCAGCAGCGTTGCTACGGCGACCAAGAAGGGAGCCCAAGAGGATGTTAATGCCGAGAATCTGGCCCCGTGCTCAGAGCATAGGGACAGAGCTTGGTCCCGAACGCTGCCATTAAACTGTTGGTATCTGATAAAGGGCGGATTTCCTGCTGCACAGTCAAAACGCTCTGTTGTGTTCGCCGCCCAGGTAAAAAAGTCCCCTTCATGCACGAGGGCCCATGGGGCTCGTGCCATAGCCTCCCTGCTTGCCGCAATATCCTGTTCGATACCCACAGTATTACGATGAGCTGATATGAAGCGACCATCGCCACACGAGGGGTCAAGAAGACGATCCGATGTTTTCCTGATCACCCATTTGACTAAGGCTTCTACCACGGGCTCTGGAGTATAATAACCCCCACGCATCTTTGTGGTATTGGCACTCGGCTCGGAAATCAGTCGGCTATCGCTCGACTCATTCACTATGTAATCCCTTTGGAAATATGTTACTCAAAAAGAAGCAGATAATCCAGAAATTCTTAGTCGTGTGTATAGGGGTAGGCAACGTCGGGGACGATGTCCCCGACCTCACCCCTCGTTTTTTTGTCAACTACGTCCCAACCTTACCCTTCGTTCTTTGTCGGGCGGGTAGAGCAGGAGCGACGAATGCGGTTGTCTATGCCAGCGATAGGATTGTACTGATAGATCATTTTGGCCTGCCATCCGCAATCGGGCTGTCTGGATTCCCGCTCCAGACGTAGAAACTGCCGTCGTAGTTTCTCACTTTCTGAAATCCCATCAGATAGGCTTGGAAAAAACCGATGGTCGAGCGCCAGCCGGTTCCGCAATAGAAAACAGGTTCCCTATCAGGCGTGACCCCAATATTTTGCCACATCTGTAGCACTTCGGGGTAGCTCCGGAAGGTATCATCCTTGGTATTCACCAAGGTGTCCCAGTCACCTTGCGACACTGCACCCGGTATACGGCCTTTCTTGCTAAAGAAAGGATATGGGTTGGTTTTTCCCTCAAATTCCTCAACCTTGCGCACGTCAACAAGCATCGCGGCTCTATTCTGACCGTCCGAAATCGAACGTGCATAGTCGGATGTTGCATAAAACTCCGGATGGAGCGGGGCTTGTGCACCGAAACTTTTTGCCGGCGCCGGAGCAGCAGGGGCCGTGGCAACGGGGTAGCCCGCCGCCGCCCATGCAGTAAAACCGCCATTTAGAACCCTGACATCCTCAACACCTGCGTACAATAATGCCCAAGCTACGCGCGTGGCTATCATTGGCACGATTTTGCCATTTCCGTACACGACAACCGTGGTGTCTTTCGTGATCCCGAGGTTCGCTAACGCGTCCTGAAGCCGGTCGGCTGCGAGCAATTTTGCGTCGTTGGGGCCGGTATATGCTGGGTAATACTTCGACGTATCGGTCCCGTGCTCCACATAACTTGGGTGGATCGATATTGCCCCGGGGATGTAACCGTTCTCTTTTCCTGTAATGGCTTGGGAGATGGAAAAACCGGTGTATCGAACCTCAAGAATTACATATTTCTTACCTGCATACGTAGGAGGATTCTTGCTATCGATCAAATCCTTTACCCACGCAGGATATACAAGTTTTTCGTATCTGGTGAGCTTCTCCATAGGGAGTGATGCTTCCTGAGACCACTCACGTATGGAGCCGTCATAGTTCGAGCAATATTGGTATCCCATCAGTCTCAGAACAAAATAGACGTTGCCGCTGCGAACCCCGTCGACACAATAGGCTGCGACTTCTTTGTCGGGCGTTATGCCGTGTGACTCAAGAAGACTTCTTATGTCTTTATATCCCAGGACGGTTCCGTCGCGGTTGTAAAAGGACAGATAATTGATATTAACGGCCGCCGGGATATGACCACCACGGGGCTCACCATAAAGCTGCCAACCATTGAACTCTTCGGGAGTTCGTGCATCAATGATGGTAAAGTCCCTGTCTCTCGATTTGGCTGCGATATGCGGGGCTTGAGCGGCGATCTGCCCATTCAAGACTGCTACAAATCTCCCCGTCTGCGGCCTACCAACTATTTCCGTTTGTCTTGGCCCGCCGTCAGCAAGCCATTTGGGCCAACCTCCGTCCAGCACATGCACATCGGTACAGCCGAGATGCTCTAACAGCCAGAAAAACCACCCTGCAGTCCCGAAGGACTGGGACGGATCGTCGTAGATTACGAATTTCATGTCCCTCCGCAACCCGACCGAGGTAAACAGATCCTCCAGCTCCTTCACATTCCGTATCTTGCTTCCTTCCTTGAACCGATCCCGTACGAGATTCACCGCGCCCGGGATATGAGAAGCTTCGTAGCCACTCGTCCGTGTATCAATAATAACGATCTCTTTCGATCCAAGATTTTGGTGAAGCCACTGGGTTGAAACGAGCAGGCCCCCGTTAGGGTAGCCATTGGCGGCAGGAGAAGAAGTCACTCGGTTGCCGGTATCTGTCATAGCGCAACCGCCTATTGAGAAAACAATTATTAACGCCACTGCCATCATAAGACTGATGCCACGCTTCGCTATCATCGCTAACCTCCTGATAAAATCATTCTTCACATCTCTCTCATATCCCTGGTCACCCTCTAAAAGTTCTGTTCATTCGTGGGCTACTAGAAGTCCGGAACCGCCGCGTCAATTTTGCATGAAGACCTCCCAAAACAAAAAATCCGGCGCAGAATTCTGCGCCGGACTCCTAGGAGGCAAGTCGAGGATTAAGGCGGAGAAACTGCGAACACGGTCACAACGGGAAGCCACCCGGGCTCCCGATATGTTCCTCAGCCTGATGGAAGAAAAATATTTGCTATTCTACACATATTCTCGCTGACCTTTTTTACGACAAAACATTTTTAACAGAATCGGTTCCACAATGTCAAGCGCTTGTTACGTCAAGCACATGTGTGACAATACCCCCTACAGAGGGGAAGGGGAATCTTTAGGGCCTGTTGCCCAAAGCCACCCTACGTCATGAAAAGAATTTCTCGTATTCATCGTGCCCGCCAATCCAGAATCAGGTTACTATGTCATCGTCAAGAATGCCGAGGGCTCGATACCCAGGGGTTATCCTGACGGACCAGATGTTCTCTGTTGTATTGATGCATTTGAAATGGAGAGACGGATGAAAGGGGTTCTGCTCTCAAAGCCGATAGGATTTGCGAGCGCCTTTTTTGATGCTTTCAGAGAGAGGTTTGTATGCAGTCCAGAATGAAGGTACCATCGCCGACTTCACAAGTCTCTATGGTCTAAGGGTTTTGCACCGCCGTCGCCAATTTCTCTCTTCGCACGACGAGCCGCGGCTATGAGCTGCGGCTGGGTCTTCTTGAACGAATGGGCCCACTTTGAATCGTCCCTCATCTCTTCCAGATAATCACGCAGATGCTCTACCACTTGATCTTGAGCGTCTTCCGGCAAAGACTCAATCATCTTTATTACAGTAGCAATCGCAGTAGATGCCATGCTCTATTCTCCTTTAGAGGCCGTGCATACGTGCAATTATTTTATCATGCTTTGCCGAGTGTTTCCATTTCTGCTTTCCGGATAGGCCGAACATCTTTTTTTGGGTAGGATAGGGGGACATAGTTCCGTTTATTCCGTTCACGGGGTCGATGGGGCCATTTACATTTTTACTTTCTCCGCTATCGTATAGAATGGAGGCCTGTCGAGACCGCAGAGGAAGGCAAGAAGGTGAAGGCCAGGATGGCTGAACAAGTGGCATAACCATCATGCCCTTTGAGAGGGGCTAACTGTCCGGCGAGAGGTTGACTTTTACAAAAAAAGTTCGTTTTATGCGTTTTGTCACCCCTGGTTGTCGCCTCTCCTTGTCACTCCCGGTTGTCATGCCTCCTTGTCACTTTGACAGGAGAGTGAAAAACAAGAGAGAATCTTATAGAGACCGGGCAGTCACTTTGAGAGGCTCTAAAGAGATGACATCGCCCGGCCCGTTTCAGCCGGTTTCGGAAGGTCCCGTAAACCGGCGTCCGCTCTTTGACAATTGAGCCCCGACCCGCGCCCAACGGGTGCGGGTGCCCCTCCTATAAGCGGGGGCCGGAGAGATTTTCGATGGATGGGGCGCAAGCCGGGGAAGGCGGGACCCGGAGCATACATGGGCCGGGTACCCAGCCTCCATATTGCCTTGGCTGGGTGGCAAGTGAGGAGTCACGCCGAGTCGGCGACCGCGCCAGGCGCGAAAAGATCCCACTGACCCCTGATGTCAATAGTGGACACGAAATATCCTTCATGCCGCTGCCAGCCTGGCGTAGAACTGCTTTCCATATGCCACAGGGGATAGACGGCCAAGCCGTTTCTGGCGCCGCTGCC
>Ga0326728_10014902_pt1 | contig 16338 bp, 15 predicted proteins | sample MB3enrmetagenome_FD_207602 | JGI IMG/M metagenome (GOLD analysis project Ga0326728, IMG submission 207602) | Lab enriched peat soil microbial communities from McLean, Ithaca, NY, United States - MB31MN | ecosystem: Environmental > Terrestrial > Soil > Wetlands > Peat | place: USA: New York...
ATCGAGCTGGCAGAACGCAGGCGCCTCAAGATAATGGTTGATCACACGTTTCTTTTTACCGGCGCAGTCCGGAAAATCAAGCAGTTGGTCGACCGCGGCGAAATGGGCAGGCTATATTATTATGATTCCACCAGGGTCAACCTGGGCCTTTTTCAACACGATGTCAACGTCATCTGGGACCTTGCCCCCCACGATATTTCCATAATGGATTATGTGATCGCGCAAAAACCCGAGGCGGTTGTGGCCACCGGCGCAAACCACTTCAGCGAGCACGAATATGTGGCCTACGTCACGGTCTACTATGCGGACCATGTGATCGCTCACCTCAATGTTAACTGGCTCTCTCCGGTGAAGGTCAGGACTACGCTGCTGGGCGGCGAGAAGAAGATGCTTGTCTGGAACGATCTGGACGTCGATGAGAAGATCAAAATCTATGACAAGGGCGTGAATATCCAGAATCGACAGGGCGTATATGACCTGCTCGTAAGCTATCGCTCCGGCGACATGTGGTCGCCCAAGGTGGAGCAAACCGAGGCCCTCAAACTCGAAACGGAGCATTTTATAGATTGCATCGTAAACGATCGGAAGCCGCTTAGCGACGGTCACTCAGGTTATCGGGTGGTAAAGATGCTGGAGGCCGCCGAGAGGTCGCTGAGAAAAAAGGGAGAGCTGGTTTGCATGGCGTGAACTATTTATGTGTTGCCGACGATGTAAAGCTTGGAGAAAACGTTAGGCTTGCAAAGTTTATAAATCTCTATGGCTGCCAGATCGGGGACAATACCAAAATAGGGACTTTTGTTGAAATCCAGAAGAACGCAAGAATAGGTAAGAACTGCAAGATCTCCAGTCACACTTTCATCTGTGAAGGTGTGACCATAGAGGATAATGTCTTTGTCGGCCATGGAGTGGTGTTCATAAACGATACTTTTCCACGGGCGACCAATCCTGACGGAGCACTCCAGACCGAAGCCGACTGGAAAGTCGAGCCGACCCTTGTGAGAAAAGGCGCCTCGGTCGGGTCCGGAGCGACAATTCTGTCCAACGTTACGATTGGCGAGAATGCAATTGTGGGCGCAGGCGCCGTAGTTACCGAGGATGTTCCTCCCAATGCCGTAGTAGCGGGAAACCCTGCCAGAGTCCTTAGATTTCTCAGTCTCTAAATCCGGATCGGTCATGTTAATTCATTTAGTATGTGGGGCGAGGCCCAACTTTATGAAAATCGCCCCTCTGTATCATGCTTTGAAAAGAGAAAGCTGGGCACGTCCCATCATAGTCCACACCGGGCAGCACTACGATTTGAAGATGTCCGATGCTTTCTTCAGCGACCTCAACTTGCCGGCCCCGCACATCTATCTTGGCGTCGGGAGCGGGACTCATGCGGAGCAGACCGGAAAAGTAATGATGTCCTATGAAAAAGTGCTCGTTGAAGAGAAGCCCGACCTGGTTGTGGTTGTGGGAGATGTCAATTCCACAATGGCTGCTGCAATCGCGGCGTCCAAACTGTGTATTAAGGTCGCTCATCTGGAAGCTGGATTGAGGTCCTTGGACAGAACGATGCCCGAAGAGATCAACCGCATAGTTACGGACGTCGTTGCAGATTTGCTTTGGGTGCCTTCCGAAGATGCCGTCGAAAACCTTATCAGGGAAGGGATAGCCCGAGACAAGATTCAGTTGGTCGGAAACATAATGATAGATTCCCTGGAAATGGTAAGGGAGAGAATCGGGAGCCAAAATAGCCATCTCGATTTTGGTCTTGAGGAAGGAAACTATGGGGTTGTCACCTTGCATCGGCCTTCGAACGTGGACGATCCGTCCGTTCTAAAAACAATCTGCGAGATTTTGGAGCGAATTGCACAGCGCGTGCCCCTCATCTTTCCAATCCACCCCAGGACCCGCCGAAACATGGACCTCTCACTGCCGGCCAGACCGGAACATGCCGGGAGGCTGCTTCTGCCTGAACCTCTCAATTACATCCGGTTCATGAGCCTGGTCTCCAATTGTCGATTCGTCATCACCGATTCGGGCGGCATCCAGGAGGAGACTACTTACCTCGGTATACCGTGCCTGACTTTAAGGGAAAATACCGAAAGGCCGATAACGATTACTCACGGCACCAATCAACTGTGCGAAATCAGCCAGTTGGAGCAAAAAGTTGCGGAGATTTGCGTCATGAAGGAGCGCAAGCCGGTGAGAATCGAGCTTTGGGACGGAAATACCGCCGAGAGGATCACGGCAATACTAAGAGATCTCGATCAGGGTCAAAAGTTGAGGTCCACAAATGAACGATGTTACTGATACACAAATAGCCTTTCTCGATTTGGTAACCCCCCATTTGGAACTCGAAGAAGAGCTGGTGGCGGTTTTTCGATCTTCCCTGAAAACGGGCGGCTTCGTCGGCGGCCCCATGGTAGCTGGGTTCGAAAATGACTTTGCGCAATTCTGCGGGACAAAATATTGCGTGGGTGTCGGGAGCGGTACGGATGCCCTTCGTTTCGCGCTGATCGCCGCCGGAATCAAACCGGGAGACATTGTCCTTACGGTCCCGAACACTTTCATCGCCACGACCGAGGCCATCTCTCAAGTCGGGGCAACTGCGGATTTTGTGGATGTGCTCGAATCGACCTGTAACATGGACCCGGAAAGACTTCGCGAGTACTTGGAAAACCGGTGTGTCGCCGACGATCGCGGCGTGTTGATACATCGAGAAAAGAGGCGGCCGGTGACCGCAGTTGTCCCGGTGCATCTTTACGGTCAGCCCGCCGATATGGACCCGATTTTGGAATTGGCCGACAAAAGCCGTCTGTTGGTCATCGAAGACGCCTGCCAGGCCCACGGCGCCGAGTATTATTCCCGCCGTGAAGGAAAGTGGAAGAAAGCCGGCTCGATGGGCATTGCAGCTGCTTTCAGCTTTTATCCGGGGAAAAATCTCGGGGCCTGTGGAGAAGCAGGAGCGGTTACTACCAACGATGCGGGCATAGCGGCTGCGATTGGGAGAATCCGCGACCACGGCCAAGCCAGAAAATACTATCATGACATGGAAGGCTACAACGGGCGGCTCGATGCTATTCAGGCAGGCATTCTGAGTGTAAAGCTGAGGCGCCTGCCCGGTTGGAATGAAAGACGCCGCGAATGTGCCGCCCGCTACGGCGAGTTGCTCGGGAAGGCGCCGGGTGTTGCCGTTCCTGTTGAAGCCGCCTCTACGAGATCGGTCTATCATCTCTATGTGATCCGAACCGATAAGAGGGACGCTCTCCAGAAATATCTTGCAGACCACGGAGTAGCCACCGGCTTGCATTATCCGGTGCCGCTGCATTTGCAAAAGAGCTACAGGGGAATGAATTTCGCCGTTGGTGCTTTCCCGGTGACCGAAGTGGCTGCTTCGCGCTCACTTTCCCTCCCAATCGGCCCGACGCTCAGTAAATCTCAAATTGAGAGAGTGTCGGACCTCATCTGCCGTTTTATGGCTGAAATCTGAGCCTGTTCTCTTTGCGGCTCTTAGCGGCCTTCGCGGTGACATGAATACTTTCGAAGTTATCGACCCGACGATGTACGCCGGCTGGAACGAACTGATCACCTCCAGTCCGGAGCACACGTTTTTTCATTCTTCAAACTGGGCTGAGGCTCTCAGGGATTCCTATTCTTATGCGCCCCTCTATTTTACGAGCCGGCAAGGCACGAAAATATCGGCCTTGTTCCCCGTAATGGAGGTAAAAAGCCCCTTAACGGGCAAAAGAGGAGTCTCGATACCTTTTACTGACCATTGCGAGCCGATCTGTATGGATGGGGAGTGTTTTTACTCTCTTTTCGATGAAATATTGCGTTACGGGAGAAAAGCGGGATGGAAATATCTGGAACTCCGGGGCGGAGCAAGCCGGCTAAACGATGCGCCGCCTTATCAAAGCTATATGAGGCATGTTCTTAGCATTCAAGGAGGGGAGGAAAAGCTTTTCAGAGGATTGAAGAAGGGAACAAAAAGCAATGTCCGGAAAGCCATGCATGAAGGAGTCCTGACCAGTGTCTCCGACTCGGAGCGGGACCTGCGCGAATACTACCGGCTCCACTGTATGACCAGGAAACGCCATGGCGTGCCCCCGCAGCCGCTCAGTTTTTTCAAAGCCGTTCACAGGAACGTAATCTCCAAGGGCAATGGATTCATAGTTCTAGCCGAAATCCACGGCCGCCCGATTTCCGGGGCGGTCTATTTTCATTCAGGCAAGAAGGCAATTTACAAGTACGGAGCTACGGATCTGGATTATCAACACCTTCGTGCCGGCAACCTGGTGATGTGGGAAGCCATCAGGTGGTTTTCCAACAAAGGGTTCGATGAGCTCTGCCTGGGGCGGTCTGAAATGGATAATGCCGGATTAATCCATTTCAAAGACGGCTGGGGCGCCCGGCAAGAACCACTCCACTATTTTCGGTATGACCTGAGAAGATCTGCTTTCGTGAAAGGAAAGCCGGCATCAAACGGCCTTGCCGAGCGCTTTTTCCGGCGTTTGCCACTCCCCTTTCTTCGCATTGCCGGTGAGGTGCTCTACAGGCATATGGGATGAATCAGACGGGGGAACCCGCGAGAGAAAGTGCGTAGATGCTGAGTTATTCAATTCGAGCCTATCAAATAGCCAAGAGGTTTATACCACGGCGAACGCAACTTGCTATAAGGACTAAGTTCGCAATTCGCAAGCTGAAAAGCTGTGGGCATGTCTGGCCGATTTACGAGCCGGCCAAAACGGCGCCGAACGGCTGGAACGGCTGGCCTGGAGGTAAAGAATTCGCCCTTGTGCTTACCCATGACGTCGATACGCGAGCAGGGCATGACAGGGCCCTGGAACTCGCCGACCTTGATGAATCTGCCGGCTTCAGGTCTTCTTTCAATTTTGTAGCAGGTGATTACATCGTATCATCCCGCGTCCGTGACGAGCTTACAGCGAGAGGTTTCGAAGTCGGAGTGCACGGTCTGCATCACGACAGCAGCCTGTACCACTCAAGGGCGGCATTCCTTAAGCAGGCGCCTTTTATCAATCAGACCCTGAAAGAATGGAATGCGGTTGGATTCCGTTCGCCGTGCATGTACCACAACCTTGAATGGATGAGTGACCTCGACGTTGAATATGATTCCTCCACCTTTGACACCGATCCTTTCGAGCCGCAACCCGACGGTGTCCACACCATCTTTCCGTTCTTTGTCCCAGGTGACGGGGACCGGTCGAATCGGCGAGCGAGGAGGGTGCAGGTCGGCTATGTAGAGCTGCCATACACATTGCCCCAGGACTTCACGCTTTTTATTCTCTTGCGCCGGCAGACCATTGATATCTGGAAAAAGAAGCTGGACTGGATCGCCTTCAACGGCGGTATGGCTCTTCTCAACACTCATCCCGACTACATGGCGTTCGGCAACCGGGAATGTTCTTACTCGGAGTATAAAGCCGATCTCTACCGTGAATTCCTGGAGCACATCAGGTCGGTTTACCAGGACCTTTTCTGGAATCCACTGCCCAAGGAGATCGCGCGTTTTTGGGTCGGGAAGTCTATTGAGAATATATCGAGGACACATTGATGGAAGAAGCTAAAAAGATTTGGATCGATTTGGACAATTCACCTCATGTGCCGTTCTTTAAGCCCATTATAGGCGAGTTGGCAAAAAGGGGCTATTCGATTTTTCTGACTGTAAGGGACTGCTTTCAGGTGGGAGATCTCGCGGATATGTTCCACATGAAATTTAAAAAAATCGGTCGCCATTACGGGAAGAACGTGTATGCGAAAGCCTTTGGCATGGTCGCAAGGAGTGTGCAGCTGCTGCCGGCCACATTGATTGAAAAGCCGGATCTGGCCGTCTCGCATGGCTCGCGCTCTCAGCTCCTGCTGGCCGATCTGCTTGGGATACCTACTATCGAGTTAACCGACTACGAACATACCAAAACCTTTACCAAGACTACATGGGCGATTATACCGGAAGTCATCCCGGAGTCGTCTATGCCTCCAGTAAAGAGAAAGATCCTGAAATACCCGGGGATAAAGGAAGACGTCTACATCCCTGATTTTGTTCCGGACCCGGCCATAAGGGAAGAACTCGGCCTGTTGAGAGATGAAATAGCCGTTACGATCCGTCCGCCTGCCACCGAAGCTCACTATCACAATCCTGAAAGTGAGGCTTTTCTCGATGCGATCATCGAGCGTATCAGCAATATGGAAAAAACCCGCATGATCATCCTCCCGCGTAACAAGGGACAGGAACTCGAAATTCGGAATGCATGGCCTCACCTGTTTGAGGCGGGAAAGATCGTCATTCCGGCAAGGGTGGTCGACGGGCTCAACCTCATCTGGCACTCCGACCTGGTGATAAGCGGCGGCGGTACAATGAACAGAGAAGCGGCTGCTTTGGGCGTTCCGGTCTACAGTATCTTTCGAGGTAAGATCGGTGCCGTGGACAGGTACCTTGAAAGGACCGGCAGGCTCGTGCTGCTGGACAGAATCGATCATCTTTATGATACGCTTAGAATAGAAAAGAGGGACATCCCGGATCGTAACCCCGGTACGACCAGCCTGGCGCTTGCGGCAATAGTGGACGGCATAGTGCAGGCCCTTGAGAACGGTAACGGTTCACAGCAGAAATGAATTGTACGTCGAACTTTCTTAATCGGCAGATCCTGTTCTCATCTCTTGAGGTTTCGCGCCTTCGAGCTGAATATTTCGACGAAATCGCCGGAGTCGCAAGGCTGTTGATGAATTTATGCAAAAAGGAGAACTGGGCGGGATACGACCCATACGATGCGCTGAACAGCCGTCTCTTCGCGCTTATCCCCTTTGCTCAAAACAGGTTGTGCCGGATAGCTTTTACCCAGATCATAAAACGGCTCCCGGTCAATATTCGTCCGTACCTGTCGGTTAGAAAGGAAAAGAACCCGAAAGCTCTAGCGCTTTTCCTGTCAGCCTCCATCAAGATGGCCAAAGCCGGCCTGCAGGAAGGCGGGGATGCAATGGCCGGCCTGGCTAAGCAAATCGAAGACCTCCGGTCACCCGGCAACCCGTACTGGTGCTGGGGGTACTGCTTCCCGTGGCAAACACGGACGGTGCTGGTCCCCCGGTGGGAAGCGAATCTTGTCTCTACGACCTTTGTCGCGAATGCACTGCTGGATGCATACGAGCATATCGGCGAGGTTCGGTATCTGGAAATGGCGACCAGTTCAGCTCTATACATTCTAAACGAACTGTTCTGGAAAGAGGGCGATTCGGTTGCCGGCTTCAGCTACCCGTTGCCGTCATTGCGCGCCCGCGTTCATAACGCCAACTTTCTTGGCGCAGCCCTGCTGGCGAGGGTTTACAAATACACAGCCGACGGGCGCTTCCTTGACCCGGCCCTGAAGGCGGCGCGATACTCAGCGGGAATGCAACACGCGGATGGTTCCTGGAATTACGGGGAGCGGTCCACCCAGCGATGGGTGGACAATTTTCATACCGGGTATAATCTTTGCGCTTTACGCCGGGTCTGTGACAATTTCGGGACCGACGAGTTCGAGCCGCATATTATTCGCGGTTTTGAATTCTATCGAAGATTGTTCTTCAGAGAGGACGGCGCGCCAAAGTATTTTCACGACAGAACATATCCTATCGACATTCACAGCGTCGCGCAGAGCATCATTACGCTGATCACGCTGAAAGATTTGCACGAGGAAGGCGCAGGGCTTGCTCTGTCCGTGTATGAGTGGGCGATGCGGCATATGCGCTCCGAACAAGGCTGGTTCTATTATCAGGTACTGCCCCATTATACCAACCGGCTTTCTTTCATGAGATGGTCGCAGGCCTGGATGCTTCTTGCTCTTTCATTTCTGCTGGAAGAATGCGGGCATAATGGACCATATTAGCGTTTGCATATGCACCTATAAAAGGCCCGAACGGCTTGGAGAACTGCTCGCGATGCTGAATCGCCAGGAGACGGGGGGACTTTTCTCCTACTCGGTCGTCATTGCCGATAATGACAGTTCTGAGTCAGCCCGGCACACAGTCGAATCCTTCGCTCTAAATTCCAAAATTTCCGTCAGATACTGCGTAGAGCCGTTACAAAACATTGCCAGTGCCAGGAACAAGGTTATTGAAAATGCTGAGGGTGATTTCCTCGCCTTCATCGATGATGATGAATTGCCCCCTGTTAACTGGCTCTCTACCCACTATAGGGCTTTAAACCACTATAAGTCGGATGGCGTTTTGGGTCCGGTTTTGCCATTCTTTGAAGTCAAGCCTCCGGACTGGGCGCTGGACGGAGGGTTTTTCGACAGGCCGGTTCATCCTACAGGATTTACCCTGGGCTGGACGAACACACGAAGCGGAAATGCCCTTTTGAGAAAGAGAGTATTTGAGGGTGGGGGCATGTGGTTCGATCCCGCCTATGGCAGCGGAGGCGAAGATCGTGATTTTTTCAGAAGAAAGATCGAAGAGGGTTATGTCTTCGTCTGGTGTAATGAGGCCCCCGTCTTTGAAGTTGTGCCCCCCCACCGCTGGGATTGGAAAATTTTGCTTAAAAGGGCATTGCTAAGAGGGAAAATAGCATTCAATGTGACAGGTTCAGGGCCGCTCAGCGTTCTCAAGTCCGCCGCTGCTATTCCAATCTATCTCGCTTGCCTGCCCCTGTTCTTCGTGCTTAGCCGTTTTGTTTTCATGCAGTACCTGATAAAGATCTGTGACCACCTTGGAAAAGTCTCCGCATCTCTTGGCATCAACTGGGTCAGGGAAGTGTATGTGGGAGTTTAGTCCGTGACACTCGCCTGTATATTCACGATAGATTACGAGATTTACGGAAATGGAGAAGGCTCGTTGTATGAGCTGGTCTACGAACCTGCTGAGAGGCTCAAGGCTATCTTTCAAAAGTTTAACACTCGTTTTGTAGCCTTCGTTGAGGCTGCTGAGCTTGAGATAATAGAATCGGAAGGTACCGATGAATCAATCCATAACGTAATAAGTCAAATACGGGAGCTCCATACTCTGGGTTTTGAGATAGGCCTGCATTTACATCCCCAGTGGTACAACGGACGGCGCGAAAATGGAAAATGGGTGCTTGATTACAGCGAATATAACCTGTGTACGCTTCCACTCTCCAGAATAACTCACATCGTAGATCGCTCAATTCGTTATCTTCGGAAGGTTTTGAACCTGAATGACTTTACGCCTTTGGCTTTCAGGGCTGGAAACTGGCTGTTCCAGCCCACTTGCGACGCTGCAAATGCCTTGGTGCAGTGCGGTATCAGGATCGATTCCTCGGTGTTTAAGGGCGGCCTTCAGCATGAGCACAAGCTCGATTACCGCCGCGCCCTTCGAAACGGATACTACTGGAGGTTTCTGGAAGACGTCGTAGTTCCGTGCAATGAAGGACATTTGCTTGAATTGCCTATATACACCAGAGCCGTTCCATTTTGGAAAATGCTCACCTTCAAGCGCCTCTCCATCAATAGGCGAGGTCAAGCGTCGGTTCACGCATGCGATAAAAAGCTGGAAGGGGCTTCGAATTATCTGCGTTTTCGGTACCCTCTGAAGTTTGACTTTTGTCGCATGACCCTGCGCGAGTTAACCAGCCTCATCGAAGAGGTACTTGAAGATGAACAGGAAAATCCGACTCCATTCAGGCCCATTGTTGCCATAGGCCATACGAAGGACCTGCTCGACTTTGAAACTGTTGAGGCTTTTCTGTGCTACCTGGCAGGCAAATGCATCCCGATATCCACGTTCGAACAGGTCTTCCCGAAGTGCAGTCACCCAGGACCGTTAGGATGTTCCAGTCTTTGATATGGTCCCAGAAAGAACAAAACAAAAACTTGTAAAATGTCTGCAAGGGCTGTTTTGGATCTACATATCGCGCATATTCGTCATAAATACCATGGACGATTTTCAAGCGATCGATTCAGACGTCGAATGTGAACTTGTACCCATCACCGCATCAAACTACTATCGTGTGGAAGACTTCAGGGGAAAATATCGAATTCAAGAATACAAACGAAAGATCATGAATGATGAGATTGGTTTTTTTGCTGAACACCACTCACAAATGTTGGGCAGTATCTGGAGCACTATGAACACTACAAGCGCGCCACACGTGGTAAGGGGATTTATCAGGCTTTTACCAGGCGAAGCGCTAATTCATGACATTGTAACAGGTGACAAATACCGGGGGATGGGGATCGGGCCATTTATGGTATCTAGGCTCTTACCAATACTTCTAGAATCAAATGTGGTAAAACGTGTGATAATCGATGTGAATGTTAAGAATAATTCATCTTTACATATGATGAATAAAATTGGACTAAAAGTAGTCAATACTACATTATCTATATCAGCATTTGGCGACTTGGTGTTTCATCGAGTTATACGATCAGGCAGATAGACTAAATCAAGTTAAATGAATAATATCAATAAGACAATTCTGTTGCTGAATCGCAGAGAAATTCCTCATTATAGGATAGCAGTCTATAATTATTTGAGTGAATATTTACGAAATCGATGTATGTGCTTAACGGTTTTATCTAATGGCATACAGAACATGGATTGTAGTGCTATTAATTTCAAACATATGTCGATTAAATGGAATATCACGAACATCAAGCGTTTACTCATAAAAGTAAGACCAGATGCCATTATTTTTTGGACAGATCCCAAGATAATCATGCTACCTATTTATATGTTTGCGAAACTCTTTAGAATAAAGATGATTCACTGGGGACATCGTAGACCGATTGCTCCTATTGCCTTTATTAGGAAGGTCATCTACAATTGCGAACATTGGATGGATGACGCTATCATTTTGTATTCTGAACATTTGAGAGAACACGTATGGAGATGTTTCCGAGAGAAAACATTCGTGGCCAACAACACTCTGAATCTCACTGGATATGAACCGTCCAACTGCATAACGAGTGAAGTGAAAAAGAAATATGGAATAACCACTAGTAAGAATATTATTTTTATGGGAAGAATCCAACCGAGGAAGCGTATTGATGATTTAACCAATGCTTTTCAAATGCTTAATTTGCAGGATACCGGACTTATCATAGCTGGGCCTGACCCTGAAGGAATTTTGCAAAAGACTAATGGAAGGAACATTTATAAAGTCGGCGCACTTTACGGCAAAGAGAGTCTCGATCTATTGACGGCAGCAGATGTGTACTGCATACCTGGCGCAATCGGACTTAGCATTGTAGACGCCTTTTACTGTGGAGTGCCGGTCGTTACGGAAGACGTGATCCACGGTCCTGAAATTATGTATCTTATCGATGGCGTGAACGGGTTTATGGTTCCGGAAGGGAATGTCGAATTATTGGCGTCAAGGCTAAATCAAATTTTAACGGATGATGTTCTTAGAGTGAAATTTTCTCAAGCGGCACGGAATGAAATTATGACTCGTGGCCATATCGATAGAATGTGCGAAGGGTTCGTAAACGCTCTTCATTACGCACTCGGACAGAGGTAAATGTGGCAAGAATATAATGAAGAGAGAAGGTCATGTCCATCTGCGGGAGGTAGACTTTCGATGCTAGCCGTGCATGTGGGCGATCTCATAGAGGCGATTCGTGTACCCATTGATTGGCATCCCGGCCTCTCGATATATGCTTCCGAACCATTCCTGAGATCAGTAGGTGATGAGTACGGGTGGATAGGGGGTGTGGACAGCTCGCAAAAGCTACGGTGTATACTACCTTATACGATTATCAAGAAAGCATTCTTTCGTATGGCTCGTTTCCGGGTCGAGACCATTCTGCTCGATGATGGGCTGGACGTTGAAATGGAAAAATCCTTTCTAAACTCTGCTATCGATTGTCTGCGGTCGCTTGGTGCGGATATGATCATCCCGGCCAGCAACAATACAATCTTTCGTACTTATCCCGATGGAGCGGTCGCAGCGCCTTACGGGAGCTTTGTTGTAGACCTGAGACCTGATGAAGAGGTTTTGTGGAGAAATGTTCATCCAAAGCACCGGAATAAAATCCGTATTGCTTCAAAAGCGTGTGTGGAAGTCAAAACCGGTCTGGATTATCTCGAGAGATCATACGAACTGTTGAAGGAGACATTGGAGAGATCGTCGTTAGGCTTCTTGAGGTATGCATCCTTTAAACGCCTGGTGCTCGGGCTCAGCGACAATGTGGAACTGTTTGTCGCCAAGCACGACGGGGTCGTGCAAGGTTGTGCGGTCGTTTTTTTCAGCGACCACGCCGCCTACTACGTATACGGAGGAAGTATTGCAAAGCCGCAGACGGGTGCTATGAATCTGCTTCATTGGGAGATCATGCTGCATTTCAGAAAGGCCGGAGTGCGGTATTATGATTTTGTTGGAGTTCGGGTCGATCCGGAAGAGGAATCCAAGCAGCATGGACTAATGATGTTCAAGCAGCGATTCGGGGGCCGCTTGGTGAAGGGATATATGTGGAAATATTGTTTCAATCGATTCAAGTTTGAATTCTATTGCCACGCCGTGAGGTTACTCAGAGGCGGCGATATTGTGGATTTGGAGCACCATAAGCTACGCGATATGAATTGGGGAGTTACTCAATAAGAGGTCTTACAGGTGCTTTTTGTAAGGCCCGGACTGTCCGGACTATTTGGATTCTGTGGGCTGTCGCGCCAAAAGTGTGAAAAGCTATGGCCCCGCCTAGTGTTGACCATACAAGGAAAAGTATGTTGGAGTTCGATGACTTTGGCCTGTCGCCGAGTGTGATAGGAAATGACTCAGTAATCAAAGAAGATGATATTTTACTTGTGACCGGCGCTAACGGTTTCGTTGGCTCAAGGGTGGTTGCAACACTTCTGGCTTGCGGCTTCAAGCGCATACGGTGCTTGGTCAGGCCGACCGGCAAATCGGGATTTCTTGAATCAATTGTCGACAAGTCCAAGCGTTCGGCCCTCGAGATGGTCAATGGCAACCTGCTTTCGCGTGAAAACTGTTCGATTGCCGCACGGGGAGTCTCCGTTGTTTACCATTTGGCCGCCGGGACCGACAAGACCTTTGCGGGCTGTTTCATGAATTCTGCAGTTACAACCAGAAATCTCCTGGATGCGGTTACAGGGGAATCGTCGCTGAGACGTTTTGTGAACATCAGCTCAATCGCCGTCTACTCGAATGAGAAGATGCGACGCGGTGATTTGCTCGATGAAACATGTGAAGTAGAGACCGATCTGGTTGAGCGATACGATCCCTACGTATACGGAAAGTCGAAACAGGACGGCTTGGTGTTGGAATATGCCCGTACAAAAGGCTTGCCTTATGTGATCATGCGTCCGGGGGTCGTATTCGGCCCCGGCAAAGCTCAATTAACCGGCCGTGTCGGGGTAAATACATTTGGTGTCTTTCTTCATATCGGGTTTGATAACGCTATACCTCTCACCTACGTTGACAACTGCGCCGAGGCGATAGTTCTGGCGGGCTTGCGCAAAGGGATCGAAGGAGAAGTCATAAACATCGTCGATGACGATCTGCCAAAAAGCCGTGAGTTGCTCAGCCTCTATCGAAAAGAGGTCCGCAATTTCCCTGTGCTCCCGGCGCCCTATCCAGTGTTTTACCTGCTTTGCATGCTTTGGGAGAAGTATTCAAAATGGTCGGAAGAGCAGTTGCCGCCGGTGTTCAATAGGAAATATTGCGAGGCATACTGGAAAGGAAACACCTATTCCAATGCAAAAGCGAAAAAGTTGCTGGGCTGGCGCCCGAGAATCCCTATGGATGTGGGTATGGATCGATATTTCGCTTATATAAGGAAAGCCGGGTCCCTATGAAGATCAGAGTCGGCATTTTAGGTTGCGGCAAAGTGGCCGATCAGCACGCGACACAGATCAGGAAGATTACAGGCGCCGAAATAGCGGCTGTGTGTGACTCCGAACCTTTAATGGCCCTTCAGCTCCAGGAGCGGTTCAATGCTTCAAGGCACTTCACCAGCGCCTCAGAAATGCTTGCGGCCGGCAAGCTCGATGTGGTGCATATAACCACTCCACCACAGAACCATTTTGAATCGGGAAAGATGTGCCTGGAAGCAGGGTGTAACGTATATATCGAAAAGCCCTTCACCATGAATGCCGGCGAAGCCGAGGAGTTGATAGATCTCGCGCAGCGCAGGGGACTGAAATTGACGGCTGGCCATAACGCGCAGTTTACTCCTGCCATGATTCGGATGCGGGAACTTGTCGGGAAAGGCTACCTTGGCGGGGCGCCCGTCCATCTGGAAAGCATCTACTGCTACAACCTGGGCGATGAGAGCTACGCGAAGGCCCTTCTGGGAGATAAGGAACACTGGGTGAGAAAACTTCCGGGTTCTCTTCTCCAAAACATTATCAGCCACGGTATAACCAAAATAGTGGAGTTCCTGAAGGGCGACAATCCCCGAGTCGTCGCGAGCGGATTTACCAGTCCATTTTTGAAAAGGATAGGACAGGACGACATTATCGATGAGGTCAGGGTAATAATCGAAGACGATAACCTGATGACGGCTTATTTTACGTTTTCGTCTCAGATCAGCCCGACTGTCCATCAATTTCGATTGTTTGGTCCGAGGAATTCCCTGCTTGTGGACGACGATCACCAAGTCCTTATCAAATCCGAAAATAGAGAATACAAAAGTTATTTGAGATATTTCGTTCCGCCATTTCTATTTGCATGGCAGTACATGGAGAATTTCAACACAAACCTGCGAAAGTTCATCAAAAAGGATTTCCATCTTCCATTCGACGCAGGGATGAAAACTCTTATTGAATCTTTTTACGCTTCTATCAACGGTAATGCGCCGTTGCCGCTCCCATACAAGGAAATTATTCTAACAGCCAGGATAATGGACCAGATATTCGATCAAATTTCGCACAAACAGCGGAAGACGACAGGCAAGAAAAGGCCGATAAAACAGGCTTCCGCCCGTTCTCGACTAGGCACTGCGCGCTGAAATATTGCAGGGACAGGAACAGAAACAGGAACATGCCTCCATTTTTAATGCTTTTCCTTTGCACGGTTTTTGTCATTGTGCTCCTTCGCATCGAGCGAAAACAAAGTCCCGCGGTCTCCTCCGCTCTCTGGCTTCCGACGGTCTGGATTCTACTGGCCGCAAGCAGACCCTTGAGCTCCTGGTTTGGAGTTTACGGCGCCGACATCGAGTCCGGGAGCCCGTTGGACCGGATTGTCCTGCTGGCATTCTTTTTGGCGGCCGTGGTTATCCTTGCCGGGAGAGAGTTCGACTGGGTTCGCGCTTTTCGAGAAAATTCGTGGGTGATACTGCTGATATTCTACGAGCTTGTCAGCATCTGCTGGTCTGAAATTCCATATGTCTCCCTGAAACGCTGGACGAGGGAGATCATAGTCATCCCCATGGCCTTCGTCGTTCTGTCCGAAGTATGGCCGCGCCAAGCGTTGCAATGCATTTTCAGAAGAACGATCTATATCCTTATCCCCTTTTCCGTAGTCCTGGTTAAATATTTCCCGGCGTATGGCGTTGAATACAGTTGGTCGGGGGGCAGGGCATGGACGGGGGTTGCGCTTTCAAAGAACGGTTTCGGACGGCTGTGTCTTATCGCTTCTTTTTTTCTTATCTGGACTCTCATCAGGAGATGGAAGAAGCGAGATATCCCCGTTGTCAAATATCAGACCAGCATCGAGGTATTCCTCCTGCTGATAACTCTGTGGCTAATGAAAGGCCCGCCGGGCGCATACTCCGCAACAGCAATGGGAGCCATGGTATTCGGGTTGGCCGTAATGTTCGGTCTCTTTTGGCTGAGGCGACGAAACCGGTATTTGAGCCCGGCAATAACGGCAACAGTCATCATCGTTGTGATCACCGTGGGTACGTTGACGCCTTTCTTCCAAGGATCAACATTGAGCTCCCTGACCTCTATTATGGGCCGCAATGAGACGTTTACGGGCCGCACGGACATTTGGGAAGTACTTGTACCTGCTGCGATGAAATACCCTATATGGGGCTATGGCGTCGGTGGATTCTGGACTACACAGGCAGTTGCCGAGGCCTTTAAGATAAACGAGGCCCATAATGGATACCTTGATGTCATCTTACACTATGGATTTGTGGGTCTGCTGCTCACCTCGATGCTGATGCTTTCGATTTGTCGCAAGGCCCACAGGGATTTGACCTTTGATTACGATTGGGGGGCACTGTCGATCTGTTTTCTTCTAATGTTGGTACTGAGTAACATTACGGAGTCCTCAATCCATGTCTTATCTAATTATTTTACGGCCGTCCTGATTTTCCTCTCAATCTGTTCGCGGCATGTCGTCTTGTATCCTGCATGGGGTCGCCCCTTTCTTAAGGCTGGCCGTATAGAGGGCGAGGCGTAGAGGTCATCAGTGAAAAATCGTTGGATTCAGTTATGCGC
>Ga0326728_10014904_pt1 | contig 16337 bp, 14 predicted proteins | sample MB3enrmetagenome_FD_207602 | JGI IMG/M metagenome (GOLD analysis project Ga0326728, IMG submission 207602) | Lab enriched peat soil microbial communities from McLean, Ithaca, NY, United States - MB31MN | ecosystem: Environmental > Terrestrial > Soil > Wetlands > Peat | place: USA: New York...
GCTGTCCTTAGTACGAGAGGACCGGGATGGACGAACCTCTTGTGTTCCAGTTGTCCTGCCAAGGGCACGGCTGGGTAGCGAAGTTCGGTTGTGATAACCGCTGAATGCATATAAGCGGGAAGCACGCTCCAAGATGAGATCTCCCTGAAGGGCCCAGAAAGACCATCTGGTTGATAGGCTGGGTGTGAAAGCGCAGTAATGCGTGAAGCTTACCAGTACTAATCGCCCGTTCGGCTTGTCCATAGAATTAACTCCGCGCAGTAAAAGCGGGCGTTCTTCTTACAAGCCTTGTAAGACCAATCAATTTCGTTGCATAGAATCTGTATCAGCAAATTTTGGCGCCAGATTGCATTTCGCGTTCCTACTCGGCCTGGGAGAAACCATCCAGGACAAACTAGACGTCGCGAATAGGCTGCGGGCAACCACCCGCCAAGCGCCATCAAGTTTGCCGGTGACCATACTGCGAGGGATCACCCGTTCCCATCCCGAACACGGAAGTTAAGCCTCGCTGGGCCGATGGTACTGCACGGGTGACTGTGTGGGAGATTAGGTGATCGCCGGCAATTATCTCAAGCAAAAAAGCCATGCCAATGCGGCATGGCTTTTTTGCGTCTATGAGCTTCTGTCGCTATACGCAGGCATATGGCTCCTATGCTGTCTCGCCCCCGCGTCTTTCACGCCAAATGCATTTGTTTAGCTGAAACTCGGCGATGAGTGCGAGGTCAGCCGCTATTCTGAACAAGACTCCATGCCCGCAGCCTTGCGCCAATTCGATGTGATTGTTTTGGGAGCGGGGGCGGCTGGGCTTATGTGCGCGGCGACAGCCGGCCAGCGTGGGCGGCGGGTTGCGCTGCTGGAACACAACGGGCAGCCGGGACGGAAGATTCTCGTTTCTGGCGGCGGGCGGTGCAATTTTACGAATCTGCACTGCGGGCCGGACAATTTCCTCTCTGAAAATCCACATTTTGCAAAGTCGGCGCTGGCGCTTTATGAGCCATGGCATTTTCTCGAACTGGTGGAACGGTACGGAATCGCCTGGCATGAGAAGACGCTGGGACAACTGTTCTGCGACGGGTCGGCGCGAGCAATTCTCGACATGCTGCTGGCGGAGTGCGAGCGGGGCGGCGTGGAGGTTCTCTTGAATGTGGGCGGGCTTGCCGTTGAGCGCGCCACCGCCGGCGGTTTTACCGTTGCTTCATCGCAGGGAAGGTTTTGGGCGGAGTCGCTGGTGGTGGCGACCGGCGGGCTGTCGATTCCCAAGCTGGGGGCAACGGGGCTGGGGTACGGACTGGCTCAGCAGTTTGGACTGGGGGTGGTTGAGCCCAGACCTGCGCTGGTTCCTCTGGTTCTGGGCCGCACGGAGACAGGCTGGACGGAGTTGGCCGGAGTGGCAGCGGAGGTGGTTGCCTGGGCAGGCAAGGCAAATGGCAAGTCTTTGAGCGGGGCTCGGTTCAGGGAAAAGATGCTGGTGACGCATCGAGGGCTGAGCGGGCCGGCTGTCTTGCAGGCGTCATCGTACTGGCGGTCGGGCGAAAAACTTCTTGTGGATTTTGGGCCGGATCTGCGCGGCGGGCTTGACGCCCAGACGGAGCTTCTGGGAGCGTTGCGGCATCCAGCGGCGCGGCGGGATTTGGCGGCGCTCCGGCAGGCATTGCGCGAGGTGCTGCCGCAGCGGCTGGCGAACTATCTGGCCGAGATTGGAGGGCCGCATGGCTGGTCGAACGCGGCATTGGAGGCCTGCGAGCGGGGACTGCACCGGTGGGAGTTTCACCCGGTTGGGACCGAGGGGTTTGAAAAGGCCGAGGTGACGGCTGGGGGGGTGGACACCTGCGGCTTGCAGGCGCGGACCATGGAGGCGCGGACTGTGCCTGGGCTCTACTTTATTGGCGAAGTGGTAGACGTGACCGGACAACTAGGAGGGTTCAACTTCCAGTGGGCGTGGTCTTCGGGAGTGGCGGCGGGCCGGGCGGTGTGAGAGAAGCAGCGAGTCAGCAAGGCAGAGAGTCAGCGCGGAGCAAGGAGTTTTGAGGTCTCCCACCCTTGGCACGATGAAGCTGTGTCAAGGATGGGTCACCCGGCATAGTGTGGCACGCTCCACTGTCTCAGTTTTTGGGTCCCCCCCAAAAAACGGTTTGCGGAGGTGCGACGTACAAATCCCCGGTCCCCAAAAGCGAGGGACCGGTGGCATCCTCGGCGTGGTGTAGAAAAATCATCGAGATCGGGGCCACCCGTCCCCCTGTTCCCTCCAGTGTTTTCAGGAGGGCGGGATGCGAAGAGGAAGTTCTTTTGTCCCCCAGCACCCACCTTGGCTTAGAGGTGACGAATTGAGGTTCGTGGTTTCCTAAATCTGGCGCTACAATGCTGCGCCAGATTTGGGGCACCCAGCGGGTCGGCTGCGTGAAAGAGTGTGTTAGACGAAAAAAGCGCCTGTTGTTTGTCGGGGATGAGTTATGGAGGCGGAGATCGAATCTTACTGGGCCGGTGGAGCGCCGGGCTTGGCGGGCGGGGTGAGGACGAAACCTTTGCGAACCATGGCGAAGCCTTGCTGGGGAAGTTCTGCCTGGAGGAGCTGGTTTTCCGGGCCGGAAAAGAGGTCCGTGACGGCTCCGGCGATGGTAGCGACAAGATGGTGGACGACGAGGGGCTTGCCGTCCAGGGCGCCTTGCTCGTCGGCATAGGTAGCTAACTGAATCGACTCGATTGTGCCAGCCTTTTTGGGGATAATGGCCCACAGGTCGCGATTGTTGCGGGCGACGGCGAGTGCCAGGAGGGTTTCAAGGGCGCCTGGATCGAAGTCGGGGAGGAAGACGGCGGCGGGATGCGGGGCCAGGCGGGTGGTGGAGGCGCGTCCGTTGGCCGAGATGTTGAGGAGAATCTGGGCCGAGTCGGGAGCCGCAGTGACGCTGACGGCGGAGTTGTTGACGGTGGCGCTCAACTGCACGTGGCGCAGGTGGTTGGCTTGGGAGAGGCGCTCAGTTTTAGAGAGGGCGTAGTCGAGGCCCTGCATGGCGATGCGAACCAGCGCGGTGGAGTCGTAACCGTTGGGGGTGGCGGTGAATTTGAAGCTGGCCGTGCCGACGGGCTTGCCGTGCTGGGAGATGATGAAGCTGCCAGACTGAGCGAAGGCGGCCGGAACGGGGGCGAGAAGCGCCGCGATGGCGAAAAGGGCGAAATTGCGGACATGTCTCAGCATCTTCCTGAGGCTTAGACACGGGAAGGGGAAGAATGTTGCGGGTGGAGATCCGTTGTTGTATGTTCAATTCCGATTGTGGGCCAACGGAGGGGTAATTCTCTGCAAACTCCAGCGGTGGGGCGATTAGCGAGACGGCGGGGTTGGCTTGGCGGGTTCGGCGGGCGGGGACGGTCGGCGGGATTGGCGGGCTGGGATTTAGAGTTGTTGTGAAACCATGAGCGATTTCAAGCTGAAGGCTACACACGCGCCGGTCAAGACCTACAAAGAGACGCTGGCGAAGTGCGCCCGCCCCTTCGGTTGGATGGTCGTGGCCGAATACCAGCCTCCCTGCACGGGCAAGAACCCGCTGCGCGTGGACGCGGCGCTGCCGGACGCCTTCAACCTGCCGCGCGGTTACTGGGAAGCCAAGGACGAAAAGACGACCTGAAAGTGGAGATGCACAAGAAGTTCGCCCTCGGCTATGTGAATGGGAGAAGCGCTCTTGGCGCGCCCGGTTCCAATATGTTCATTAAAATGCAAAATCCATATCGAGGCCCAATGGCAGCAGAAGACAGAGAACCGGATAACAACGAGACCGAACAGCTTCACCTGAGCGGCAGGTTTACGAGCGCAATCGACTATGCGCGTATCCTCCATATCGAGCGGCGCAAGGGAACCGCCATTCCGTACATGGCGCACCTCCTGGGGGTTGCAGCGCTGGTTATGGGAGAGGCTGGCCACGCCGGATTTCCGGTCACGGAAGAGATGGTGATCGCCGCCCTTCTTCATGACGCTGCCGAGGATCACGGGGGAGTGGCGCGGCTCAAGGACATCGAGCACAACTTCGGCCCGAATGTGGCGCGCATGGTCGAGGGGCTCTCCGACAGTCTTGCGGAGGACCCCAACGGCAAGCAATCCTGGCTGGAGCGCAAACAGGCTTATATCCAGCGGCTTCGTGGAGAAGCGGCTGACGTCCAGCTCATCTCGGCGGCCGACAAGCTCCACAACGCAAGAGCTATCCTCGAAGACTACCGCGTGATCGGGCCAGGAATTTGGGAGCGATTCAAACGCGGCCGGCGGGAACAGATCTGGTACTTCGATGAACTGCTGACAGTGTTCAAATCGGCTGGTACAAATCGGATCGTTGAAGAATTCGAGCGTGCTGTCAACGAACTCAAGATGGTTTCAGCGGAAGAGACGCTCTAACCGCCTGCTCTCCATCTCTAACTGCGAGACGAGGAGTTTCCGGCCAGCCATGACCGGAGCGCCTCATCTGCGCGGCTCTGCCATCCGGTCCCGGTGGCGCGCAGACCCTCGGCCACGTCGGGAGAGAGCCGGATCGAGATGGGAACCTTCATCGGAGCCTTCTGCGGCCCGCGCCTGCGGAGCTTCAGGAGCATCTTCCGCTCCGTTTCCGGCAGCGCGGAAAAAGGCTTGAAGAGGGCAACGTCTTCGGCTGTGATCTCTCGAATCTCGCCGTCCTCATCAATCAATGGTTTGCGGTTTGCCATATTCTCATAGTTTTATTGTATATACCATTTGGATGGAGCCAAACGGAAAAGGGCGGGAGATCGAGTATAGGTTGGGAGAATCCGGGAGATGGCTCGGTGGAAGATTACTCTGGACAATATTATACCTATATGGGAATAATTGAAGAGTGAAGCTCGCGTTCAGGCTGCGCGTTGGATCGGTTCGGCGAAGAAGGACCTGCTGGCCATGCCGGACGATGTGCAGCAAGCCTTCGGATCTGCCTAGTACCACGCGCAGATCGGACTGCTTCACCCCGATGCCAAGCCGCTCAAGGGATTCGGCTCGGCGGGGATTGTGGATATCGTCGAGGATTGGCACGGCGATACTTACCGAGCCGTGTATACCGTGCGATTCGCAAACGCAGTCTACGTGCTGCATTGCTTCCAGAAGAAGTCGAAGCATGGGGTTGAGAGGCCCAAGCCGGAGATGGATTTGATTCGTGTGCGCCTGAAAGAAGCTGAGGCGCTGGCAAACGGAGAACGCCGATGAGCAAGGTTGAAGCAGGGATGAATGTTTACACGGAACTTGGCTTCAAGGACGCCGATCAGATGCTGGTGAAGGCCCAGTTGGTGGTGAAGATTGCCCAGATTCTGCGCGAACGGGGATGGAGCCAGCAGCAGGCGGCCAAGGTGATCGGTGTGACCCAACCCAAGCTCTCCAGGATGCTGCGCGGGCAGTTTCGTGGCATCAGCGAGATGAAGATAATGAATTGCCTGGTGCGGCTGGGACGCACCGTCAAGATTGTTGTCGGACCCGAGGGTGAGCCTGCCGACGACCGCGTAGAAGTGGTGGCGGCGTAGGGGGCGCTTCAACGGGTGTCCCATGTCTCAGAGAGATCTGAAACCACGAACCCTCGCCCTACCCCCGCCGTCGCAGCTCCAGCTCCACCACCCGCAGCATCTCCGCCTCCGGAGCCGGCTTTCCGGTCCAGATCTCGAACTGGCGCGCGCCCTGCTGTACAAACATCTCCAGTCCCGTCACCACCGGAATGCCCCGCTCTTTGGCCAGCTTGAGCAGCGGCGTTTCCAGCGGGTTATAGACCATATCGAAGACCAGCCCTGCGTTCAGTTCGTTCTCTTCGATGGGGAGCGCTTGCTTGCTGCCCGCCATGCCGCAGGGCGTTGAGTTGATCAGCACGTCGAACCGGCTCTTTGCCAACTGCTCGTGCTTGAGCGCCTGGGCCTTGGACTCCTTGGCGAGTTTCACGGCGTTCTCGTGGGTGCGATTGACGACAAAGACCTCCGCGCCCTGGTCCACGAGGCCGAAGACGGCGGCCCGCGCCGCGCCTCCCGCGCCCAGCACCGCAATGCGCGCGCCCTTCAGCCTGAGCCGCTTTTCCAGCGGGCGAACCACCCCCGCCACGTCGGTATTGAAGCCGTAGAGCTTGCCGTCCGCGCCGGTGCGCAGCGTGTTGCAGGCGCCGATGCGGGCGGTGAGCGCGTCCATGTTCGCCAGGTGGGGCAGAACCTCCTGTTTCAGCGGCATGGTCACGGCCACCCCGGCCAGAGGCAATCCGCGCGCCAGCGTCAGCAGGTCGGCCAGCGCGCCGGTCTTGAGCGGCAGCAGCACGGCATTCACGCTTTCGCGGCGGAAGGCGGTATTCTGCATCAGCGGCGAAAGCGAGTGGGCAATGGGATTGCCGGCCACGCCGAAGATGCGCGTCGCGAAGTCAAGGTGCTCGACGCGGTAGAGATCGCGCAGCATCCGCAGGGTCACCTGGCCTGGGGCCGTCGCCAGTTTGGAGTCTGCTTCCAGGCCGTCGGAGAACGAGGCGAAGGTGAACGCCGCTCCGGCGCGCGGCCCCAGCACGCGGCTCACCAGCCCCTCCTCGCCCATGGCGATGCCCACCACCTGCGCTGAAAGCGACCGCTCCTCAATCAGCTTCAGGACGGCCAGGTTGTCGGCCAGCGACTGTGCCGTCGAAACCACCTTGACGAACTCCGGCCGGAAGGCTTCGATGCGCTGCGCCGCCTGTTCCAGGTTCCCGGTCCGCGAAAAGTCGTGAAAGCTCACCAGTAGCGCCGTGCCCGCGGCGCGCAATCCGGCCCGCAACTGCTCCCATTGCTTCGGCGAGGCCTCCTCTGCCGACTCAACCTCGAGATCGACGATCTGGCAGCCCGCCTCGGAGGCCTTCAAAAGCACCTCCAACTCCGCTGTCAACGATCCCTCGAAGTGCCCGCCAAACTGCTTGCGCCGGCAGGTGGCAATGACCGTCGCCTCGCGATGGCCGGCAAGAAACTCCTTCACTCTGGGCAGCGCCAAGACCGGCTTGGGGCACGAGTCGAGCCTGAGCTCCATAAACTTCGAGCTGGCCAGCGCCGCCTCCGCGCGCTCCATCAACTCAGCCGGCGAACCGGCCTGAATGGCCACGCACAGCTTGCCCACGCGCAGCCGCGGAATGATCGGTGCGGGCGCGGATAGAGGCGAACTTGAGCTGGAACGGAACATGGGTATCAATTGACGCATCTTATAGCTGTTCCGGCCAGGATGCAACAGCTTTGTCGCCGCGCGCCAATAGCGCACTCAAACCTGGCCCGCGCCGGTGCGGCAAGGAACGGCAATGCCGGAAACTGAGCCGGATATGAAAAAATCATCGAGTGGTGGAAGAACGCGGATGCGGATCTTCCCATTCTGAAGCAGGCGTAGGCAGATGTACTCCGCCTGTCCTGAAGGAGATCGCTTTGTATCTGGCAAATAAACGGCGTTACGACGCCATGCAATACCGCCGCGTGGGCAAAAGCGGCGTGCGCCTGCCCGCCATTTCCCTGGGCCTGTGGCACAACTTTGGCGGCGTCGACGCCTTTGAGAATGGCCGCGCCCTGCTGCGCCGCGCTTTCGATCTCGGCATCACCCACTTTGACCTGGCCAACAACTACGGTCCGCCTCCGGGCAGCGCGGAGAGCCGCTTCGGCGAAATCCTGCGCCTGGACTTCGCGGCCCATCGCGACGAACTGATCGTCAGCACCAAGGCCGGCCATGCCATGGGTCCCGGGCCCTACGGCAACTGGGGTTCGCGCAAGAGCCTGCTCGCCAGCCTTGACCAGAGCCTCAAGCGCATGCGTCTGGAGTACGTCGATATCTTCTACTCCCATCGCCCCGATCCGGAGACGCCCGTCGAGGAGACCATGGGCGCGCTCGATCAGGCCGTACGCTCCGGCAAGGCCCTTTACGCCGGCATCTCCCGGTATGACCCGGCGCAGACCGCCGCGGCCGTCAGGATTTTGCGCGAACTCGGCACGCCCTGCCTCATCCATCAGCCCCGCTTCTCGATCTTCGACCGCACAGTTGAAAAGGGTCTTCTGGATGTGCTGGGCCACGAAGGCGTCGGGGCCATCGCCTACTGTCCGCTGGCGCAGGGCCTTCTGACAGACCGCTATCTGCAAGGCATCCCGGAGGGTTCGCGCGCATCCAAGGGAGGGTTTCTGAAGAAGAGCGACATCGACGAGCATCACCTGGTGCAGATTCGCGCACTCAACCAGTTGGCCGCCCAGCGCGGCCAGTCGCTGGCGCAGATGGCTCTGGCCTGGGTGTTGCGCGACGGCCGCATGACTTCCGCGCTGATCGGAGCCAGCCGCGTCGACCAGATCGAGCAGAACGTGGCCGCCCTCGCCAATCTCAGCTTCACCTTGGAGGAACTTGCCCACATCGACGCAATACTTGGCCAGCCTGCCTGATTCTTGCGCGGCTGGATGACCTGTCCCGCTTCGCACTGGCCAATCCCCGTCTCTAGGGCATTTTCCGTTCAAGTGTTAACAAGACTTTGGGGGCCCCATCCTTGAATCGCTTTTTGATTCAAGGGTGGGAGACAACAAAGGCCCATATCGACCGTAAAAAACAAGACCGACGACGCTCTAATTCCTGTCCCCTGCCTTTTCAAGCCTTTCTCCCCAGATCGTTTCTCCACGCGTGTCCCTCGCGCGCAATCAAATGGTCGGCGCACTCCGGTCCCCAACTCCCCGCTGCGTAGTTCGGAAACTTCTCCGGATTTTTCGCCGCCCACGCCTCCAGAATCGGCGTATACAGCGCCCATGTGGTCTCCACGCCATCGCGGTGCGAGAATAGCGTCTGGTCGCCCAGCATGGCGTCGATCAGCAGACGCTCGTACCCGTTGGCGCTGGATTTGCCGAAGGCCTCCGCGTAGTCGAAGTCCATATTCACCGGGCAGACTGCCATCTCCGGCGTCGTCGGTACCTTGGCCCCAAAGCGCAGCGCAATCCCCTCGTCGGGCTGAATGCGAATCGTCAGCAGGTTCGGCTTGATCACCTGGCAAGCCGCGCTCTGCGCCAGCCTGTCGAAGATCAGCAGCGGCGGCTGCTTGAACTGGATGCTGATCTCCGTGGCCCGCTTCTTCAGCCGCTTGCCCGCGCGCAGATAGAATGGAACTCCCGCCCACCGCCAGTTTTCTACCTCCAGCTTCACCGCCGCATAAGTCTCCGTGCCCGACTCGGGATTGACGCGCTCCTCGTCGCGATAGGCCGCCACTTCTTCGCCATCCACCAGTCCAGTCCCGTACTGGCCGCGCACCACGTTCAGAATGGGAATCGAAGGAATCGCCCGCCACACCTTCAGCTTCTCGCGCCGCACGCTCTCGGCCTCAAAACTCGACGGCGGCTCCAGCGCCACAAGACTGAGTAACTCCATCACGTGATTCTGCACCACGTCACGCAGCGCGCCCGCCTTCTCGTAGAATGGCCCACGCCCCTCCACGCCCAGCGTCTCGGCAACCGTGATCTGCACGTGATCGATGTAATTGCGATTCCAGATCGGCTCGAAGATTCCGTTCGCAAACCGGAACACCAGAATATTCTGCACCGTCTCCTTGCCCAGGTAGTGGTCGATGCGGAAAACCTGGTCCTCGTGGAAGACGGCGTTCACATGCTGATTCAGCGCGCGCGCTGAATCCAGGTCGTGCCCGAAGGGCTTCTCGATCACCACCGCCGCATTGCCACGCTCCGGCTGCGCCATTCCCTGCGCGCCCAGATTCTCGACGATTCCAGCAAAAAACTCCGGCGCCGTCGCCAGATAGAACAGCCGCCTGCCCCCAATGCCGTTTTCTTGCGCAATGCGCTCCAACTCCGCCTTTAGCCCTGCATAATCCGCAGGCTCGTCGAACTTCAGAGGAAAGTAATGGATCTTGCTGATAAAGTTATTCAGTTTGGCATCGCCTGCTTCAGCGTCGCCGAACTCGAGAATGCCCGCGCGCATATCCACGGCAAACTCATCGCCCAGCGGCCGCCGCGCCACGCCCACAATGGCGAACTTCTCCGGCAGCAGTCCCGCTTTCTCCAGGTGAAAGAGCGCCGGAAGCAGTTTGCGCTTGGTCAGATCGCCCGAAGCGCCAAAGATCACCATGATCCCCGCCTCGGGAATCCGCTCGTTGCCATGCGGAACCTGGGAAAGATCCTCCGGCCGCACACTCATCTCGATCGTTGTCATGCCCGGCTCGCCTCCCGCGCTTTCAGGCGCCCCGCTGACTGCTCAATGCCGGCAGCGCACATCGTTCATATTGTAGTTGGATTGCGCCTCGCCGCGCCCGGATGCAAACCCCTCGGCCGTTCCGCCGCTTTCCCAGGGTCCGGCCACTGGAATAGAATCGACAGGAATCCGCTGTTTGCAGAGCACTCGCCAGCGAGAAATCGGAGCTTTTATGCCAGAACCATCGTGCGATATCGGCCTCATCGGCCTCGCTGTCATGGGACAGAACCTCGTCCTGAACATGAACGACCACGGTTTCAAGGTTGCCGTTTTCAATCGCACCGTCTCCAAGGTGGACGACTTCCTGGCCAACGAAGCAAAGGGAACCACGGTCGCCGGCGCGCACTCCATCGAGGAGTTCACCGCTCTCCTCAAGCGGCCCCGCCGCGTCATGCTGATGGTCAAGGCGGGCGATTCCGTCGACCAGACCATCGAGCATGTGTTGCCTTACCTTGAAGCGGGTGACATCATCATCGATGGCGGCAATTCGCTGTTTACCGACTCCAACCGCCGCACGCGCGATCTGGCAGCTAAAGGCATTCTGTTCATCGGCACCGGCGTCTCGGGCGGTGAGGAGGGCGCGCGCCGCGGCCCTTCAATCATGCCCGGAGGCAATCCGGCCGCGTGGCCGCACGTAAAAGATATCTTCCAGGCCATCGCCGCCAAAGTGGAGGACGGAACCCCTTGCTGCGATTGGGTCGGCGAAGACGGCGCGGGCCACTTCGTCAAGATGGTGCACAATGGCATCGAGTATGGCGACATGCAGTTGATCTGCGAGGCTTACGATCTGCTGCAGCGCGGACTGGGCCTCACAGCCGATGAGTTACATGAGGTCTTTACCGAGTGGAACAAGGGCGAGTTGGATAGTTACCTTATCGAAATATCCAGCCACATCTTCGCCCACAAGGATGAGGACGGCCAGCCGCTCGTCGACAAGATTCTCGACACCGCAGGCCAGAAGGGCACGGGCAAATGGACAGTGATCAGCGCACTCGATAACGGCCAGCCGGTAACTTTGATAGGCGAGTCGGTCTTCGCGCGCTGCCTGTCGGCGCTCAAGGAAGAGCGCGTGGCCGCGTCGAAAATCCTGGAAGGACCAGCGTTGAAGGCCGCCCCCGGCGACCGCGCCGCATTCATTGAGGATGTGCGCCGCGCTCTCTACTGCTCCAAGATAATCTCCTACGCCCAGGGTTACATGCTGCTCCGGACAGCCGCCAAAGAGAACGGATGGAATCTGAACATGGGCGGCATCGCGCTGATGTGGCGCGGCGGATGCATCATCCGCAGCCGCTTCCTCGGCAAAATCAAAGAGGCCTTCGACAAGAATCCGGCGATCGAGAATCTGCTCCTCGACAGCTTCTTCTCCTCGGCGCTCAATAGCTATCAGGCATCGTGGCGCAAGGCGCAGGTGCATGCCATCGAACTGGGTGTGCCCACGCCGGCCTTTTCCACAGCGCTCGCCTTCTTCGACGGCTACCGCGCGGCCCGGCTGCCCGCAAATCTGCTCCAGGCGCAGCGCGATTACTTCGGCGCGCATACCTATGAGCGCACCGACCAGCCGCGCGGCAAGTTTGTCCACACCAACTGGACCGGAACCGGAGGCCGCACTTCATCATCCACCTATAACGCTTGATGAATCTTGTAGTCGGTCGATGTTCTGAAGGGTGCGGGCTCTAGAAAACTCCCAAACTCACCAGCTCGCGCCGCAGCGCCTCTGTGCCCTGAAACCGGATAGCCTTCATTTCAGCGTCCACCGCCCCGGCAACATTCTCCGCCCGGTCGTCGATAAACAATACCCGCTCCGCCGGCCGCCCCAAAATATCCAGCGCCCGCCGGTAGATCGCCGGCTCCGGCTTGCGCAGCCCAAGGTAACAGGAACTTAGCGCCACCTTGAAAACTTCGCGCAGCCCGAAGCGCTGGAAGCGATATTCGTTGCTCTCCCGCGCCTCGTTGTTCAGCGCGCCCAGCAGGCACTTATTGGAGGCCGCAAGCTCCTTCAGAATTCCCAGGGCTCCATCCGGCAGCGGTTTGGATTGGGCGCAGATGGCTGCAAAAAACTCATCCGGAGAAAAGCTGCGCGGTTCATAGAAAACAGCCGCATCCAGATAGGCTCGAACAGTAATCGCGCCTATCTCCCAGGCGCGATAAGGCTCAAGATGACGGGCCTCGAACTCCGCGCAGTCCAGATGAAACCGCTCCAGCACCCGCGCGCGCTCGTTGTGGTCCCAGCCGTTGGTCAGCAGAACCCCGCCCACATCGAAGAGAATCACGTCAAAGGGAAACATCGGGTCTCTCAGAGCCCGTCCTCGCGCTGGTACTTCGCCTCAATGGCCAGCACCTTCTTGTACCGCCGCACAAACCGCTCTTCCGTCGCGCTGAACTTCGCCGCGACAAACCGGTCCACAATCTCGAAGGCCAGCGAAGTGCCGATGATGCGCGCCCCCAGCACGCAGATGTTCATGTCGTCGTGCTCCACGCCCTGGTGCGCCGAGTACGTGTCGTGGCAAATCCCCGCGCGAATCCCCGGAATCTTGTTGGCCGCCACGCACACCCCAACCCCCGAACCGCAGATGAGAATCCCGCGCGCAGCCTCGCCCCGCTTCAGCGCCAGACCCGCCTTCTCGGCATAGTCGGGATAGTCCGACGGCTCCGTGTTATAGGCTCCCAGGTCCACCACCTCATGACCGGCCTTGGCAAGATAGGCGCGAATCTCCTCCTTCAGAGGAAATCCCGCATGATCGGAAGCGATGACGAGTTTCACAATGCAATCCTTTCAAAAATGCAAGTCGGCGGATCAGCAAGTCAGGACCGAGAAGCTCTACTTTCTACACCCTGCAATTCATCGTCAGCTCAACCCCGCTGACTTGCTGACTCGCTGGCTCGCTGACTTGCTACTTCACCAGCTTTTTCGCCCGCGCCGCCACATTCTCCGCGCTGAAGCCCAGTTCCGCCATCACCTTCGGTCCCGGCGCCGATGCGCCAAAGCGGTCCAGCCCGATAACATCGCCATCCAGCCCCGTATACTTCCACCAGCCCGCGGTCGCTCCCGCTTCGACCGCCAGCTTCGGCACACCGGCCGGCAGCACGCTGGCTTTGTACTCCGCCGATTGCTCCTCGAAGATCTTCCAGCTCGGAAAGCTCACCACCCGCGCGGCGATTCCCTCGGCGGCCAGCAACTTCGCAGCCTCCAGGCAGGGCCAAACCTCGGAACCCGTGCCAATCAGCACCACCTGAGGCTTGGCAACATCTTCCAGCACATAAGCGCCCTTGCTAACTCCGGCGTACACGTCGTGCGCTGCTGGATCGATCACCGGCAGATTCTGCCGGCTGAGCGCAAAGAAGCTCGGCCCGCTGCGTTCCAGCGCCAGCCTCCAGGCCGCGGCTGTCTCGTTGGCGTCCGCCGGGCGGAAGTCCGTCATTCCCGGAATCGCGCGCAGTCCCAGGAGTTGCTCGATCGGCTCGTGGGTCGGCCCGTCCTCGCCCACGGCAATCGAATCGTGCGTGTAGACGAACAGCGAGTGGATCTGCATCAGCGCCGCCAGCCGCATCGCCGGCTTGGCATAATCGGAAAAGACAAAGAAGGTGGACCCAAAGGGAATCAGCCCGCCATGCGCCGCGATTCCGTTCACCGCCGCGCTCATCGCAAACTCGCGCACGCCGAAAAAGACATTGCGCCCTGCCGGATCCTCGTGGAAGTTGGCCCCTGGCTTGAAAATCGTCTTGGTCGAAGAAGTCAGGTCTGCTGCCCCGCCAAACAGCTCCGGAACGGCCTCGGCAATCGCGTTCATCACCGCTCCGCCGGCCGAGCGCGTGGCCTGCGCCTTGCCCGGCGCAAAGCTCGGAAGCGCACCCTCCCAGCCTGCTTTCAACGCGCCCTTCTGGGTGCGCTCAAACTCCGCCGCCAGCTCCGGAAACGCCGTCGCGTAGCCGTCAAACCGCTTCTTCCACTCCGCCTCCGCCGCGGCTCCGCGCTCAACCGGCTTCCGCCAGTTTGCCAGCGCCTTCGCGGGAACTTGAAAGCTCTGGTCCTCCGGGAAGCCGAAAAACTTCTTCGTCGCGGCCACGCCTTCCGCGCCCAACGGCTCGCCGTGCGACTTGTTGCTCCCAGCCTTCGGACTGCCGTAGCCGATCACCGTTCGCACCGCGATAATCGACGGCCGGCCCGTCTCGGCCTTGGCCGCTTCAATCGCCGCCTCCAGAGCCGCCAGGTCGTTCCCGTCCGCCACATGCTGCACATGCCAGTGGTAGGCCTTGAAGCGCTCCAGCGCATCCTCTGTGTAGCTCAGGCTCGTCGGCCCGTCCAGCGAGATCTGGTTGTCGTCGTAAAGAAAAATCAGCTTGCCCAGTCCCAGCGTTCCCGCCAGCGAGGCCGCCTCGTGTGAAACGCCTTCCATCAGGTCGCCGTCGCCCAGCATGGCATAGGTGTGGTGGTCCACCACACCTATGCCCGGCCGGTTGTACACCGCGGCCAAATGCTTTTCCGCAATGGCCATGCCCACAGCCATCGCGATGCCCTGACCCAGAGGCCCGGTCGTCACCTCCACGCCGTCCGTGTGCCCGCGCTCCGGGTGCCCCGGCGTCCGCGAGTCCCACTGCCTGAAGCTCTTCAGGTCGTCCAGCGTCACGCCGTAGCCGGCCAGAAACAGCGTCCCGTAAAGCAGCGCAGAGGCGTGCCCGTTCGACAGCACAAACCGGTCACGGTCCGCCCACCCGGCGTGCGCCGGATTGTGCTTCATCAGCTTGTGAAACAGCAAATAAGCCATGGGCGCGCAGCCCAGTGGAGCGCCAGGATGGCCGCTATTGGCCTTTTGCACGGTATCCACGGCCAGAAGCCGCAGTGTGTCGATGGACAATTGGTCCAGCGATGTATCAGTAAGACTGGAAGTCATGAATTCATACCCTTTTAGAATTCTACCTGTTTCATCCTGCTCGAATGGGGTTGGCCAACTTTCCCGCACCCTCCCCCTGGTTTCCCGCATCCATTCAAACAGAGGGTCATGACCGCAGACAGCAGGATTGAGTTTCATCCTGCCACTGCCAGCAAGTCAGCCCTTTCGAGTTCAACGCACTACGCTGCCCAACGCGATCAACCGAAGAACGAGGAGATTTCCCTTATGGCATACGAACTTGCACCGCTTCCCTACGACTACGCCGCCTTGGAGCCCTACATCGACAGCCTCACGATGAAGATCCACCACGACAAGCACCACCAGGCCTACGTCAACAATCTGAATGCCGCCCTCGCCAACCACCCCGATCTGGCCGCCAAGCCCGTTGACGACCTGCTGCGGGACTTGGCCCAGGTCCCTGAGGAGATCCGCACCGCGGTCCGCAACAATGGCGGCGGCCACGCCAACCACTCCGCCTTCTGGCGCCTCATGGGGCCCATCGGCTCCGATGGCATCGGCGGCGCTCCCATCGGCCCCATCGCCGCCCAGATTGCCGCCGACTTCGGCGACTTCGAGACCTTCAAGAAGACCTTCAACGAGACCACCGCCAAGCAGTTCGGCTCCGGCTGGGGATGGCTGGTCTTCCAGGCTGGTAAGCTCAAGGTCATCTCCACGCCCAACCAGGAATCGCCCCTATCCCAGGGCCTCTATCCCATCCTCCTCAACGACGTCTGGGAGCATGCCTACTACCTCCGCTACCAGAACCGCCGTCCCGACTACCTGGCCGCATGGTGGAACGTCGTCAACTGGCACGAAGTCAATCGCCGCTTCGCCCTCGCCAAGGCCTGAAGCGCAGAGGACAGGAGCCTCTTATCTTCGAGTGGTCATCTTGAGCGGGCACAGCGAGTCGAGGGCTCGCTTTTCGGAAAGAGCCCGTCCCCATCAATGAATCTGGGTTCTGGGTGCCCCATCCACACTACATGAATTTTAACCTCATGTTGTGTGGGTTGGCACCCAGACTACAGAATCCATTGATCGCGCTTCGATCAGGTCAGCTTCACTAATTCGGTCCCATCTACCGGGATTCCTGAATGAGCTTTTCAGGTTTCCCGCACCGATGGGAGACCGACAATGCCTCACAAATTCACCTTCAAAGAATGGGTCCAGGCGTTCGGAATCAACGCCACGGCAACGCTTTGCAGCGTTTCTGAACGGACGGTATACAACTGGTTAACAGGGCACACCCGGCCCTCTCACGCCAACTGCCTCGT
>Ga0326728_10014905_pt1 | contig 16337 bp, 12 predicted proteins | sample MB3enrmetagenome_FD_207602 | JGI IMG/M metagenome (GOLD analysis project Ga0326728, IMG submission 207602) | Lab enriched peat soil microbial communities from McLean, Ithaca, NY, United States - MB31MN | ecosystem: Environmental > Terrestrial > Soil > Wetlands > Peat | place: USA: New York...
GAAACCTTGCGTAAGTCGTTGATTTGGAAGGATGGAGCGGGTGAAGGGAATCGAACGCGGAATGCTATCGGGCGGCCACGCCGGGAAAACCGTTTCAAATCGCCATCTCCCGGGATGCGCGGTGTTACCACAACCAGACGGTCCGGCCGCTGGCCGATCTGCGTTGGGAACTTCTCACCCTGGAATGTCAGGCCCCGATGGCGTGCACCCTGGAAAGGCCGGATTCAACTCCCATGGAGTTGCGCCAGTCTGCTGCGCTTTCTCCCAGGGTTGCTCGTTCCTCGCAACGCTGGGCTGGAGGACGCAGCCCCGTTGGGGCTGGCGGCGGGCGAACCCCTGGCGATGGGTGCCGAGGGTCAGGCATTGGTTCAACCGCAACGCGGTTGTGGAACGAAGCCCAGGGTTGGCGCGGAGCGCCTACCCTGGGTAAACCGATCCGCGGGGAGGGCAACCGCAACGCGGTTGCGGCTCAGACGGGCGGGCCGCCGGCCGCGCAGGGCCGAAACCCCGTTGGGGTTTTGGCTGGTTTTCGGGCGCTTGATACCCAGGGTAGGCGCTGTGCGCCAACCCTGGGCTGGACGATACAATCCCTTCGGGATTGAAAAAAGGGCCAGAGCCGGAAGCGCAATCCCGCGCCCCGCGCGGCGAATTCCCGAAAGGCGTTCGTTTTGGGCTCTTTACCCAGGGCGGCGCTCCGCTTGCCCTCGGCTATTATCGTGCCGTCCCTACGGGACTCGGCTTTGGCTCGCTCCGCTCGCACAGGAGCCACGGCACCGAAGTGACTGTTCAAGTAGGGCAGCCTTCCAGGCTGCCGGTTAGCGGGGCTTCCCAGCCCCGCGGCGCAGGCGCTCGACGACCGGGCGGCTGGAAGCCGCCTTCACGGGCAGGCTGGGAAGCCTGCCCTACATGGACTACCTGAACAGTTACCCGCCGCCTACACCCACTCCCAGTTGCGCAACCAATGGTAATGCGGCGGCAAATTCGCCCACATATCCCGCACCGCCGCATCGAAATGCTCGGCCTCGCGGAGGCCGAGCTGCCGGCGCTCGCGGACGGCAGCCGCCGCGTTCTTGACCTGGTCAATCGTAATCAAACCTGGAATGGCGCAGCTCAGCGCGTCACAGCACAGGACGTAGCGCAGCGCCAGGCGCGCCCGCTCGTCATCTTCCTGCTTGGTCTGGGAATCGGGTTTGCCGCCGGACTTGAAGATGGAACCACTGGCAAAGGGCTTAATGCCGATCAGGCCGACATCGTATTTCCGCAAGGCGTCAAACATGCTGCCCGCCGGTTTCTCCTTGCTGCCGGCGCTATAGGGTGTGACCACGACTTCAAGCGGCGGGTATTTCGCGACGGCCTCCGCAATCCAGGGGCGATGGTGGGTCGAGACGCCGGTAAAGCGGGCCTTGCCCGCCTGCTTGGCCCACGCCAGCGCCGCCATGACCGTCTCGATCTCTCTCTCGCTGTTGAGCGTGGTCTGCTCGCGCATCGTCACCCGCCAAAGATCCACGTACTCGAGCTTGGCCTCGCGCAGTCCCGTGTCCAGTTGTTCCTTCATTTTGGCCAACGAGCCGGCGATCCCCGGGTCGCGCCCGCCCCACCAATCGAATCCGAAATAAATCTTCTCGCGGTTCTTCCCCAGGGCTTCGGCGTACACCAGCACCTCGCCGGCGGAGCAAGCATCGGCGTAGTTGATGCCATGATCGATGCAGGCCGCCATCACCTCCCGGCGATTCTGCTTAAAGTCCGCGCTGCCGTCTGCGAAAGGCATCTGCTTCCAGTGGCCGCCTATGCTCACGGCCGAGACCATCAAGCCGGTCCGGCCCAGCCGCCGGTACTCCATGTTCTCGTTGTGGCTGCGGGTCTTGGTCGGATCGGGGGACTCGGCAACGCCGCCGATGGCGTCACTGAGCGCGCCCGCCCCTACCGCCGCGCCCGCCGCTGCCACCGCGGTGGTTTGTACGAATTGCCGTCGGTTAATGCCCTGCGGTTTCATAAACACGATTTCAACTCTTCAATTGGTTTGCGTTCGGAGTCACCTGGGCGAGGTTCGGCTCGGCCTTGGCCGGGACATTGCCCAGCGCCCAAGCGATGCCACCCAGCGTGATGGCCTGAAAGAACGGGTTCGTCCATATATCCTCGCGATGTCCAAGTGCCGTATAAAAAACCCGGCCGTTCCCGTGCCGGCGGGCCCAAGTGTTTGGATAATCCGGGCGCCGGTAACAGTCGCCTTTCATCAGCTTCGTCTCCTGCACCAGGATCACGTGGAGGTCTTTGGCGAAATTCTTCTGGGCATACCATTCTTCCATGAAGGCGATCCCCTCGGCGCACCCGATCCGGTCCACGCCCGGAAAGCGCGAAGCGATAATCAGCGAGGCCTCCTGCTGCGGGCCGTGGATGACAAATTCGCCCCCCAACATGGCAATGTAAGGATCCACCTCGGTCTGGACCTGGTCCATGGGGCCCTTCGAGTGGAACGAATCGGTGGAGGAATGGAATGCCACGAAACCCTTGCCGCCAGCCACTGCCGCCAGCAACCGCTCCTTGCCGGCGGGCGTCATCGGCGTCCCGTTGCCCTGGGGGGCGATCAGGTTTCCGCTCGTGAAGAAGGCAATCGTGTCATACCGGTCAAGGTCCCGGTCGAAGATCGTCCCGTCCTGGGTACACTCGACGTCGAAGCCGGCCCATTCGCCCATTTCCGTGAGGGCCCGTTCCGCATGGCTCAGTCCGCCGCCAGTGCGGTGAACGACGGAGTGTTCGTATCCGCCGCTGAGGGTAAAAAAGAGCACCTTCTTCCTTCTTGGCTGCGCGCCGGCCGTCCAGCCGAACGGGAGGGCAGTCAGCCCCAGCAGGGCTGCCGAGGCGGCCTTGATCATTTCACGGCGTTTCATGACGAGAGGAGATCAGTTTCTTGCTGATGGGCTTTCGGGTTTTCGAACGCTCGCCCGGTGGCTCTTCGCCCGGATATTTCACACGCTGTCCGTAGCGCAGACTTCCAAGTCTGCTGTATCGCGGGTTTCCAAACCCGCCGGACCTCCGAGCCACCCGGCAGGCCGCCGACTTGGAAGTCGGCGACACAGCAGGCTTGGAAGCCTGCGCTACCGGCCCGCGCTCCATCGGGGGCCCGTAACTCATGGAATATCCGGGTTAGGGCTCCGCCGGCAGACGAGGAGTTGGTGGTTGACGCAATGATATTCACGCATGTCTCACCGCTCCTGGCATTTTCATCAACTGGCGGGCCGAAGGTCAACCTTAAAATCGACCATACCATTGGCAAGTCCAGGACTTTGCCCGTCCTCCCAGGGCCAGTGACAAAGTCGTAGCGCAGATTTCCAAATCTGTTGTGTCGCAGGTTTCCAAACCTGCGGGGCGCCAGCAACTTCGGGCCGCCCGCCGATTTGGAAATCGGCGATACAGCAGGCTTGGAAGCCTGCGCTACGCTCCGCTGATTCGCAACGAGTTACAGCGACTTTGTCACTGGCCCTGCCCGTCCTCCAAAGCCCTCGGATCAACCCCAGGCAGCAAGGCATCGTCAGCCTGCGGCCCGTCCAGACCAGCCCCGCTACTCCCCAGCCTTACGGCAGGCTGAGCCGGTAAAAGCGTTGTGAATAATTCGTCCACCAGGGATCATTGAAATAGGACGAACCCCCGGTGAGGATGTTGGTGCCCAAACGGGACCACGCGGGATTCGCAAGGTTGGTATTGGCCTCCACCACCACCACGGCATTGGACGTCCCAGTGATGTTAAACCCGAATTGATTCGTTCGCACCGCGGGCCCGGCAACGCCAACTTGCGTCAAGGGGCACTCACTGCTCAAGTTATTCAATCCCTCGTGATCCAGGGTGAACGCGATTGACGCTTGACCCCCGCCGCGAGTGATCCTGAGCACGAAAATGGAGTCGTAATCATTGTCCGCCCAAGCGGGAACCTGAGTCGCATCTCCGCGGTACGCACTGACCAGGTCTTGCACAAACAGGACGAGAGCAAGATGCTCCCAAGCAAGGTAAACCGTCGCGTTTTGGTAAACTGGTTTTTGAAGCTCCACCTCAAGATTCGTGATGTCTCCAAAGCCAAATTGCGTGTTCACCGGCAAGCCGCAATATATGGCCGTCGGCTCGATGGTCGCCAGCGGACGAACATAAGCGTAGTCTCCTCCACCCTCGCTAATCGTTTGCGCGGGATTTGGCGCGAACACGAATTGCGGCGCCGCGTACTTCGCCAACAGCACGCTGGGCAGCGCCAGGGCCCGATTTAAACCCTGACAGGTCAATTGCCCAAGCCCGCCAGGCGGCTTTTCCCCATGCCGAATGCAAACCAGCGTTTCCACGGTCGCCCCTTGGGTGGGCGGGTTCGTTTGTGCACCCACGCTCGCGCCCGCCGCCACGAGGTTACAAAGTATGATCAGCAGCCTTTTCATTCATCACCCCGCTTCCCTCTCCACAATCCGACCGCTCGAAACCAGCGAATCCCGCCCCGAAATCCGTTTTGAGGCGAGAATCCACGCCTTGCAAAAGGCAACCCCAGCCGAGGCCTTCCTATCATCGCCGCACCAGCGCCGTCTCAAGCCGGTTCGACCAAGTGAATCCACCTCAGCCTGTCGTATCCGGTAGTCGCTGGTCCTGTACTCTACTCCAGTTCGCTTGCCCGACGCCAGCTTTTTCCCAACCGCCCTGGCAGTTTCACTCCTAGGGGCAGGCCATCCGGCCATGGGCCAACCAGGCCGGGCAACGGATGCCGACGGCGACGGCGTATTCGAACCCTCGCCCTGCTACGCGTGGAACAACACGCTCAATGGGGCGAAGCTCAACCTGGTGCTGCGCCCTTGGGCAGATCCGGAAAAGGCAGAGCTTCAGGCAGCACACGTCAAGGAAGGGCGGGATTTCTTCAACGAGGCGCCCAGGCCCGAGTACTACAATCGGTCACGCCCGAATCCCCTTCCACCTGGCAGCCGATTGGCTATCGTGGCCCGGTGAAAGAAAACCAGCTTCCTCTGACCTCGATCCCCGAGCATTCTTCGGAATTCGGACCCGGGACCTCGAACTTGCTTCGCTCCTTGACCGCACTGCTGGCGGCGCTGGTGCTGCCGTCGCCAGGCGGTTTGGGCCGGGCGTGGGCCGCTGCGGGTTGGGAGCCCGAAGGTTTGTCGGGTGGCGGCGGGATGTTTGCGCCGGCCATCTCCCCGGCGGACCCGGACTTGATGATGATCAATTGCGACATGAGCGGGGCCTACCTCTCCCAGGACGGCGGCCACAACTGGCGCATGATCAACCAGGCCCAGCTTCGCAGCGATACCCAGTGCCGGCCTGCCTTTCATCCGACCAATCCTGACATCGTGTACGCCTCCTCCGAAGGCCAACTCCGCGTCAGCCGCGACCGTGGGCGGACCTTTTCCCGCATCGGCGACCTCCAGGAAGGCCTCGAGGGGGAAATCGCCATCAACCCCGCCGAGCCCCGGTTGATGCTCGCCGGCACGCGCGACGGCCGATGCCGACTCTCGCGCGACGCCGGCCAGACCTGGTCGCCCTGCGAGGGGCCGGCCGGCCGCCTGCTCGGCTTTCACTGCGATCGCACTCGCCCGGGCCGGGTCATTTTCGCCGCCACCCAAGAGGGCGTATGGCGTTCGGATGACGGGGGCCGCAACTGGGCGGACAAGACGCGGGGCCTTCCCTGGAAGGACCTCCAGGGCTTCGCCGGCGGTTCCGAGGCCTCCGGCCAACTGGTCATGCTCTACTGCTCGGTGCGCAGCCGCATCCAGGACGGCGCGTTCCGCGGCGGCCTTTATCGCTCGCGCGACCGCGGGGAAACCTGGGAATCGGCGATGGGCCGCGGCCTCAACACCGAAACCCAACCGGCCGACCAATGGGCTTACGGCCCGAGCTCCCAGTACGAACAACTCCTGGCGACCGACGCTAAGCCCCTCACCGTGTACGCCTTCAACACCAGCACCGGCTTTCATCCGCCCCACAGCGATACCGTCTATCGCAGCGAGGACGGGGGAGAGACCTGGCGCGCCACCTATTTCATGGACCCGCGCTTCGAGCGCTACAACGTGGCCCCGGATTATGTCACCGCATCGACCGGCCAGTCGTTCAAAGGCGGCGAGGCGCCGTTTGGCGTCGCGGGGTGCAATACCGACCCCGAGCGCGTGCTCCTCGTACGCAACGAGTGTCACGTCACCCACGACGGTGGCCGGGCCTGGTTCGCCGGCCACACCCGCCCGGCGCCCGGCCAGAAACCGGGGCCCGGCTCCGCCTGGACGTGCAATGGGCTGGTCGTTACCACCACCTGGCATTACTACATTGACCCGTTCGAGCCCCGGCGCCGCTACATCGCTTATACCGACCTCGGTCTGGCCCGCTCCCTGGACGGCGGCCAAAGCTGGATTTGGTGGGACAGCAAGTCCTGGACGCCCTGGCGAAACACCTGTTACGAAATGGCCTTCGACCCGGAAATCCCCGGCAAAATCTGGGGCGCTTTCTCGGACGTGCACGACATCCCCAATGACAATATCATCTCCGAGCGCCACGGCCACGATCGCCCGGGCGGGGTCTGCCTTTCGCTGAACTTCGCCGCCTCCTGGCGGCCCCAGGGCCGCGGCCTGCCCCTCAAGCCCGTGACCTCCATCGTGCTCGATCCCGCCAGCCCGCGCGATTCCCGCACCCTCTACGCCGGCGTTTTCTCCCAAGGGGTCTTCAAGTCCACCGACGACGGCCAGACCTGGACCCCCAAAAACGACGGGCTCGGGCACCCGGACAACATGCGGGTCGGTCGCGTGTTCCTGCACCAGGACGGCACGCTCTTGGCCATGATTTGCGCCCGGCGGCCAGGCCCGCGCCGGCCCTTGGCCCCGGAAGGCGTCGGGCTCTACCGCTCCCGCGACCGCGGCGGCCACTGGGAATGCCTCAACCCGCCCCGCCCCTGGCTCTATCCCAAAGACTTCTCGGTCCATCCCGAGCACAGCGACCGCATCCTGGTCGGCGCCTGTGACTCAAGCTGGCAGGACCGGTCCGGGGGCTTGTACCGCACCCTCGACGGCGGCAAGACCTGGCAGCGCATCGGCCGGCAAGGCTCCCAAACCTTCGGGGGCTACTTCCATCCCAAGCACGAGGGCTGGATTTACATGACACTCACCGAAGGCGCCCCGGGCGCCGGGCTGTGGCTCAGCCGCGATGAAGGCCAGACCTGGCGCGCTTTCGACCAGTTGCCCTTCGCCAACATCCAGCGCGTCGAGTTCGATCCCGCCACCGACGACACCCTGCGCGCCACCACCTTCGGCGGGAGCATCTGGCGCGGACCGGCCGAACCGAATTAGGCCGCGCTCCCCCACGCGTGCGCCTCCTCGAGGGCCGCGCGGTCGAATTAACGGATTTGGGGGCGCGTTCGAGGCCCAGCTTTACTCCGGCTGGGAGCAGGGCTATAACTTAGGGCAGAGACTTGTGAGAACCGAGCTAATGTTGCTGGGGTGCTTGAATGGGCCGGAGGGGACGGGGATTGCTCCGCTCGAGCGATTGAGCTCCCGCGGCTGGAACCAACTGCTGGAAGCGGCCGCCCGGCACGGGCTGCGGCCTTTGCTGTATGGGCGGTTGACCTCGCGAACGGACTTGGCGGCGGCGGCGCCGGAGAACGTGCTTCTGGCGCTGCGCGAGTACTTCCTCAAGAACGGCCTTAGGAACACGCTGCTCTACCAGGATTTGGGGCGGTTGTTGGAAGCCCTGCGTCAGGAAAGCATCCCGGTCATCGTGCTGAAGGGAGCGCATTTGGCTTCACTGGTTTATAGCCAGCCGGCCTTGCGGCAAATCGGGGATATCGATGTTCTGGTCAGGGAGTGTGACCTGGCGAAGACCGCCGCCAGGCTCTGCCGGATGGGATATTCCCCCCAGGGCGGCGCGGACCCGCCGGAAACCCGGGCGGACGGCCAGAAGGCAGTGCTGGCCTCGGCTGGGAAGCACCTTCCGGTGAACCACTTGACGCCGTTTGTGAAGCCGCCCCACCTCCAGATTGAAGTGCACTGGACGATCGCCTCGACGCACCCGGTACGGGTCGAAGACTTGTGGAGGCGGGCACGCCCTGCCAGCATTGCCGGGCAGGAAACGCTGGTGCTGTCGCCGGAGGACCTGTTGCTCCACCTCTGCCTGCACGCCTGCCAGCATCAGTTCGAATTCGGACTCCGGCAATTGTGGGATCTCCGCGCCGTCCTCGAGCGGCACGGCAGCGAAATCGATTGGAGCGAGATCCAGTTGCGGACCGGCCAATGGCGGGCGGCGAGGAGCGTTTATGTGGCGCTGCGATTGGCCCGGGATTGGGCCAACGCGCCGGTGCCCGCCGCCTGCCTGGCGGCGCTCGAGCCGCCGGGCTGGCAACCGCGATGGCTGGCCTTGGCACGCAAGCTGGCCCTTTCATCCGCCGAGGATGTGACTCCCCAAACGCAGGACCGGTCGCCCATGTGGGCTCTGGCGTTGGCTTGGGCCTGTCCGACGTTAATGGGCAAGCTCAAGGCCCTGTGGAAGGTGGCTTTCCCCTCCCCGCGGTACATGGCCGGTTACATGGCGCACTGGCACCACTCGCCGCTCACCGGACTGCGCCGCCTCACCTGTCATGCAAGCCGGGCCATCGACTGGCTGCTTTGGGGGCTGCGATGGCTCTGGGGTCTTTGGGCGGAGCCCAGAAGCGCGGCCCTCAAACGACTCCGGGGCTCCTGCCGACGGCTTCGCCTTCGAGCGTGGCTCGAACGGAGCGATTAGGCGCAGCTTCGAGGTGCCGCCACGCGATGCCGAAGCGGAACGCCGCCTTCAGGCGGCAGTGGCCCCGCAGCGGGCTGCGCTGCCGGCCACTCCACCGCCTCCCGCCTTGCCGGGGCGCTGCCGCCTGAAGGCGGCGTTCCCGGCCCGTGGCGGTACTGGCCGGATGCATCCCGAGCCATTGAAGCGCCGCGTTTTTTGTTGCCTTGGCGAGCGGCCTCTCCTAGAGTGGGCAAGCGGGTTGGCCGCAAGCGCGGTGCCAACAAGATGAAAGCCATAACCTCGACCAGCAGACCCCGGCGCCAGGAGCGGATTCTCGACCAGGAAGCCGGCGGCACCACCGTTCTTTTGAGCTTGGAGGCAGGCCAGTACTATTCGCTGAACGCCGTCGGCGGTCGCGCCTGGGCCCTGTGTGATGGGAGCCGCAAGGTGTCGGAGATCGCCGGCGTGCTGGGCGGTCAATTTGACGCTTCGACCGAGACCATTGAACGCGATTTGCTGGAGCTCTTCAACGACCTGGCCCATGAGAACCTTGTGGTTGAAAGTCCGGAGCCGAGCGGCGGCGCTTAGCCGCCTCCGCACCCCCGGCGAATGGTGGCTCTGGCTGCGCGTCTTCCTCTTTGCGGCGTCAATACCTCCGCTGCTCTATTTGAAATTCTCCACCCTGACCCGGCTGCTCCAATTCCGAATCGGCGCTTCAAAGCTCCCGGCGGCGCGCCCGCAACAGGTGGAATCCGTCCTGCGCTGTATCGAGTCGGCGATGCTTGTGGGGCGGCCGCTGATTCGCCAAAGCTGCCTGGTCCGCGGGCTCACCCGTTACTACTTTCTGCGGCGAGCGGGAGGGGATGTGCGCCTCTGTTTCGGGGCCGCCTCGAGCCACGGCGAGTTGACCTCCGCGCCCGGACACTGCTGGCTGGAGAAGGATGGCCGGCCATTCCTCGAGGAGCGCGATCCGCGGTTGAGCTTCGTGCGGATTTACACCCTGCCGCAACCGACCCCGGCTGGCGCGGCGAGGGTAGAAGCATCGGACGCATGACCACGGAGCATTACTCTTTCCATGGCCTGAACCTGAGCCTTTCGGGAAGGCGGCCGGTGCTCGAGGCGCTGCATTCGAGGCTGGGCCGGTTTCCTGGCGGACGGCCCGGCGAGGCCTGGGACGCGCGATTTGAATTCGTCCGCGAAGGCGAGGCCGAGGCCCAGGCTGCCCGGCGTCCCGGCGCCTTAGGGCGCTCGATCCTGGACTTGGGGCCCCACCAGGCGCTCTATTTCGACGGGCCGGAGCAGCTCTACCTCGAAGTCGAACGGCGCGCGCGAGCGGTCTGCGACCTCAAGACCCGCCAGGCCACGATCGCTTATGAGGCCGGCGAGGAGGCGGAGCTGTGGCTGCTCTCACACTTGTTCTTCACGGTGCCGCTGGCCGAGCTATTGAAGCGGCGCGGTCTTTACATGGCACACATGGCCGGTGTGGCGATTGGCGGCCAGGGGCTGCTGCTCGCCGGAGCGAGCGGGGCCGGCAAGACCACCCTCACGCTGGCGCTGCTGCGCGGGGGCTTCGATTTTCTGGCCGATGACACGCTGTTCCTCGCGAGGCGCGCCGGCCTGCGAGCGCTGGCCTTTCCGGATGAACTGGACATCACGGCGCAGACGGCCAGCTTCTTCCCCGAGTTAGGGACCTGGCAGCCGGGAGGCGCGACGAGGGGACCGCAAAAGCGGCCGATCTGCGCCACCCGGGTCTATGGCGTGGCGCCCTGCTGGGAATGCGCGCCGGCGGTCCTTCTCTTTCCCCAGCCCTCCGGTTCCGGCCAAAGCGCCCTGGCGCCGATGCCCAAAAGCGAGGCCCTGCTGCAACTCGTCTGCAACGTGCTGCGAACCGAGCCGCTTTCCTCACAGGCGCACCTGGATGTCCTGGCCGAGTTGGTCAACCGCTGCCGATGCTGCCGGCTGCACACCGGCCGCGATTTTGATGCGTTGCCCGGTCTGATGCGCCGCCTGCTCGAGGAGGGTCCGCCATGAGACCACAGGCCCGGGCCCGGAGGCCGGAAACGACAGGGCGCAGGGTGCGATTAAAAGTCTCGGGCGCGGATTCCGCCCCCGCCCCGGAGGGGCGCCTGACAGTCGCCCAACCCTTCAGCGGCTGTATCGCTCATTTTTGCAATCAGGCGCTGGTCTTGGGAGGCGCTATCGTTCTGGCCCTGGCTTCGGCCTCAGCCGCCCCTTTTGGCTTGGAAATCAGCCGCCATCCAACCAACGTAACGGTGAGCCCAATTCCCGACGCCGGCGCGCTCTTTCTTTACCAGGCGTCCGACCTCATCTCGTTGCGGGAGGGACCTTCGGTGCTGTTCGAGACCAATACCCCCTTGGCCGATGGCCTCAGTGTGCCCCTCGGGACCGCGCTCAGCCAGACGAACCAGGCCTTCGTCTTCGCCGCGCACTGGCCCGGACGCTCGGTGGATGAATTCGGCGATCCGGAATACATGGCGGAGGAACCTGCGCCCGCGGCGGTTCTCTTCACCTTTGGGCTGCCGTCCAACCTGGTCGCCGGCCAGAGTTACCCCGTGGATTTCCTGGTTACGGACCCTGCGGGTCGCCTGCTTGAGATAACGGGTCCGGCGGAGCTGGTGGTGGTGCGCCGCGCGGACGGCTCGGCCAATCCGCAGGCGCAGGCCACGCCTGCCACGCTGGAACTGGCTGACGGCTACGCCCAGGCGCTCGTTGGCGCGGGGCCGGCCAGTCAGTTGTCAGGATGCACCCTGGGGCTGCGTCCGACCTCGACGGGCGCATTGCTGGTTCCGGTTTTTGACCTCGGCCCTACCCCCGTCACCCTCCCGGCCGCGGGCACGGCAATTCCCGCGCTGGAAGCGCTCCGCGCCGCGGCGGCGGACTCGGACAACTCCTGGTCGCCCCCCAGCGCGCCCGGGGTGGACTACCAGGTCTCCGGGACTTATGGGGAATGGCGAGGGCAGGATAACGCGGACGCGCATGACGGATTAGACCTCGCGCTGGCGGCGGGCGCTCCGGTGGTCGCCTCACGGGGCGGCGTCGTCTCGTTCGAGGGCACGGGGCCCGCCGGGAGCGTTTACCTGGTGCTGGATCATGGGGATGGTTGGTTTTCCAGGTATCGAAATCTGGATGCCGGTGCCGTCGCGGTGAGTCCGGGCCAGATCGTGAGCCGGGGCGGCATGTTGGCCGGCGGACTTTTCGCCGCCGCCAACGGGGTCTGGCCCCTGCACTTTGAGATTCGCTCCGGGGATGGGCAGGCCCAGTGGGGCGTTTCGGCGCCGGGTGCAAGCCAGGACCCACTCCAGACCAGCGGTGTATTCGCCGTGGCCCCCGGGGCCAGTCCGCCGGTATTCGAGGAAGTCCGGATAACGCCGGTGCCTCCGGGCAGCCAGGCCTTCACCGAAGGCCAAGCCGCCGCCAGCGGCGGCGCCAGCGGGACGCCGCTCTATGTTTTTGCCCGGCTCCTCGAACCGGAGTCCGCAAGCGGGGGCAGCCACCGCCTCGGTTTGCAAGCGATGAGCTTCCAGGCCGAGGGAATGGACCAGCCGGTGGAAATCAGGCCCATGGATTCCACCGCCGTCGCGGCGTTGCTGCCGCCGGGCGGCGGGACACCGGCGGGCTTTGCCAAGTATGGACCATTGCACGCGGCGGCCCCTGACCCGCTGAACTGGTATGAGTACTGGTGGACCTGGGACACCGCCGCGTATGCGGCGGACCCGCGCGGTCCCCGAGCTTTCGTTTTGCACGGCCAAACTTACGGAGGGATGACGGCGACTAACGCGTTTTCATTCGGGCCCGAGATACAGGGCAATGTCTGGCAGCCATTGGGCGGCGGCCGGTTTCAAGTGACTCTGCTGGCCCATCTGGGCGCAGACGATGGTGCGACCAATCTGCTCCAACCCGACCAATACCGACTGGAGGTGCTGCACGCCGATTTGACCCCGATCCCCGGGGTGGTCTGGAGCGGTCTGCAAGCGGGAGACGTGACCCAGGTGTTTTCCAACCAACTCGAGACCGCGGTGTTCAGCTTTCAACTTCCTCCGGCCGAGAGCGCCACGAACCTGGTTTTGCGCGCCACGAGCCTCCTGGCGCCCGACATTCAGCACGAGGTCAAACAGAGCGTGGGGTCGCTTCCGTGCCAATCCGCCGCGGCGCCGGCCCTGGTGGACATCCCGGCCGGCACTTTCCTGATGGGTAGCCCGCCTTCTGAACCCGAGCGGGAGGTGTGGGAAGGACCGCAGACGATGGTCACGCTCACGAACTCCTTCAAGATGGCCCAGTGCGAGATCACACAAGGCCAGTGGATGGCGCTGATGACCAACAACCCGAGCTACTTCAATACCGGCAACACGAACTTGCCGGTGGAGCAGGTGACCTGGGAGGACGCGACCAACTACTGTTGGCAACTCACGCTGCAAGAACGCCAATCAGGCTGCCTGCCGGCAGGCTGGGCCTACCGGCTGCCGACCGAGGCGGAATGGGAGTATGCCTGCCGGGCGGGCAGCACCAACGCCTTCGGCTACGGCCCGGACTTGCTCTCCGGCATGGCGAACTTCGACGGTCATTACGAATACGATTCGAGCGTGGGCACCATCTTCAACACGAACGGCGTTTGCCTCAACCAGACCGTCCCGGTCGGGCAGTACGCGCCCAATGCGTGGGGCCTCTATGACATGCAGGGCAACACCTGGGAGTGGTGTCTGGACGGGTGGTCCTACAACCTGCCGGGCGGCAGCGTGACCAATCTCCTGAGCCCGGCCTCCGGCCTGCCACACACCATTCGGGGCGGAGGCTGGTACAACGAGGCGCGCCAGTGCCGGGCTGCCTGCCGCCTGCCGTGCGACGCCAATTACGGCAACCAGGAACTGGGATTTCGCGTGGTGCTGGCCCCGCAGTGAACGGCCGCCGCGGCCGCCAGCCCCGGGCATGACCAACGGGGTGTTGTTCGAGGACCTCACGGAATGCCAGATGAACGACGCGGGGATATGGATCGGAGCCCCGGGCGCCGTGCAGCTGGCGGCGCGCTCGGGCGACCCGGCGCCGGGCAGGATGACCTATTATCTCAACTTCACGGCCCCGCAAGGGAGGCTCCTTAGCGATCCGGGCGCGGCGCGGTTGCCAAGGCGGTTCCACCGCGTGGCGCAGAACTGAAGGCTCCTTTGCGGGGCGACGAGTTAATTTGAAAGTCCCACTCGGAGCGCGGTGATGGAGTAGGCGGGAAAGAGGTGGCTAAAGCTGGGGCGGGCAGGGAAGGTGCCTGAGGATGGAACCACGCGGGTTGGGTTGGCCAATGAGTTCTCCGCTTCCGGGGGGGCGGTCAAGAGGGAGTAATGGCCGAGGGGGTCAATGCCCCTGGCGCCGGTGAGGATGATATTGACCCGCTCGGGAGCGGGCGATTTGTTCACCACCTTCAAGAGGAGGTCGTTCCTGCCGGCTTCGGTCTCAAGCGAGGCGGACCAAGCGCAGTGGGTTGCGCGCTCGGTGAATGGCAACAGCCGGCTGCCGGCATGGTCCACAAAGAGCATTTTCTGGGCGTAGTAGGATGGGGTGGCGAAATTGGTTACGGCGTCATTCCAAACGATGCAGGGGCCGAAATTACCGTGACCCACGAGGCCGGCATAGTTGCCGTATCCGGTCCACCACATTCTCTCCGAGTTGTTCTCGCAACCGAGCATGAACACGGCGTCGCCCAGGGCGTCGCCGAAGTTGCCAATGACATCGCCCCCGTTGCCGCGGATGGAGGAGGCGTACTCAGCCACGCAGATCCTCTTGCAAGCCGGGTTGATGCGGTCGTACTTGTCGTAGAGATGGGAGAGATCTTTTTCATAGAAATGGTCGTCGGCAAAATCCAGGAAATTCTCCGGCGTGGGGGTGGGCAGCGAGGTGGCATTGAACATGATCTGGAGCTCGGGATGGCGGGCCAATAGGGCATCGTGGATCAGGGTATAGCGGGGAATATAGTCCTTGACCGTTTCCCAGCCGTTTTCGTTGCCGATTTCGATGTACTTGAGGTGGTACGGAGCCGGGTGGCCATTGGCGGCGCGCCTGGCTCCCCATTCGCTCGAGGCGGGGCCTTTGCAATACTCCAGCAGGTCGAGGATGTCGGCGATGAGGGGCTGCATTTTGTCGAGCGGACACATGCCATACCACTCTTTGTTGCCTGGGTTTTCACTGATGCCGGCGGAGCAGACATAGACGGGTTCGGCGTCCAGGTCCTCGCACAATTGCAGGTATTCATCCAAACCGAAATAGAGGTCGTTCTTGTAGCCCCAATTGTTCCTGGTGGACCCGGGCCTTTGTTCCAGGGGGCCGATGGAATTCTTCCAGTTCCAACAAACTTCCATGCCGGCCGATTCGGCGGTGCAGCCGCCGGGGAACTGGAGGTATTTGGGCTTCAGCGCGGCGAGCTTTTCGGCCAGATCGAGCCGGAGGCCGTTGGGCCGGTTCTTCCAGGTGGGCGGCATGAGGGTGACCACGTCGAAATAGAGGTCGCCGGGCCTTGAGGCATAGATGACGAAGCGGTTGGCGCCGGTGACGGTGGAAATGCCGCTGGTGGTCAGGTCGCAGGCAAAATGGCGCCAGTCGGTCGTTGGTTGGAAATCCGGGGACTGGGCGTAGAGGACGCCATCATTGCTTTCGAGGGTGACTCTGATGGCGCCGTTAAAGCTCGGGCCTTTCCTCGCCCAGAAGGAGACCTTGTAAGTGGTGTGGTTGCGCAGCGCCATTCCCCAGTAACCGCCGTTGGCGAGGCCCACGGGCCCCGAAGCCACCGAAGCCACCTCGAGTTTTGCGCAATGTTGCTGGCGGTTGTTCAACATGGTGGTTTGGGCGGGGGTTTGTCCCGACAAGCTGGCCTGCGAGGCGCCGGGCGTTACCAAGCTCCATCCCTGGACCGGGTTGTTGAGTTCCTCGAACGAGGGGTTGTTGAGCAATTGGGCGTAGAGGCCGCCCTCGAACTGGTGGTTGAACTCTTCGATCTGCTGGCCTCTGCAAATCGGGGCCACCGCGGCTCCCGGCCTGGATGCGTCGACGGTGCAGGATGGGGTGGCGTCTTGGGCGCGGGCGACAGCGGCGAGACGTTGAGGGAACAGGGCATGTATCTGCCGGAGCGTCTCCTCGGTGAGCGCCTGGCTGCTCTCCTCACTCGAAGGAGTCTGCGCCGCGGCCGAGGCCGTCAGCCCCGGGTCTGCCGCCCGGGACGTGCCCAGAGCCAGCGCCAAGGCGGCGATGGACCGGAATGTCGGCGCGCGGGCGCGCCAGTTGGTTTTGGAGGATCGTTTGTAGTGCATCTCGCCGCCAGGGTATGGGGGTTGGCGGGGTGTGTCGATGGGATTGTCCCGCCGGATCAGGCGAGCTTCCAGGGACCGCGGAAGGGGCGGGCCAGGAGCTTGCCGGCCTCAGGGTCGTCGAGGATGATTTCTTTTTCGGCGTCCCATTTCAGCTTGCGGCCGATGCGTTGGCCATTCTCATCGTGGCCGGTGAGCAACGAGATGAGGCTGAGGTGGCCGGGGATGGCGGAGTGGTGGCCGGTTACGGCAGGGGTGATGGTCGGTTTGCGGGACTTGACGCAGGCGATGAAGTTGGCCTGGTGGTTATCGGAT
>Ga0326728_10014906_pt1 | contig 16335 bp, 15 predicted proteins | sample MB3enrmetagenome_FD_207602 | JGI IMG/M metagenome (GOLD analysis project Ga0326728, IMG submission 207602) | Lab enriched peat soil microbial communities from McLean, Ithaca, NY, United States - MB31MN | ecosystem: Environmental > Terrestrial > Soil > Wetlands > Peat | place: USA: New York...
CCATCTATATCGACCCGCACGAACCCGGCGCACGGCTCTTTCTGCATTACGGTGACCTCTCCGATTCCGAACAGATCGCAAACGTGATGTACAATATCCGGCCGGACGAGGTCTACCACCTCGGGGCCCAGAGCCATGTCCGGGTCAGCTTCGACATCCCCGAATATACCGGTAATGTCACGGCCCTTGGCACGACCCGGCTCCTGGAAGCGATCCGCCGGAGTAACAATAACGTAAAGTTTTACCAGGCGTCATCGAGCGAGATGTTCGGCGCCACGAATCCCCCCGGAACGAGGAGGCGTCGATTCATCCACGCAGCATTCAAGAGTGTTAAGAGAAATAGTTTGAGGATTTCCCCGGAGAGCCGGTATTTTACCTGATTCGGATTTGTGATTCCCGCATCCGGTCAACTATCTAAAATACTGGTATCAAAAAAAGGAATCAGACGTGGGCTTGATATTCTCTGGCTCGCCTCCAATCACCACACTATAAGTAATGCCAAAACAAAATTCCTGATCACAAATTATGACCGGGACCCCCTCACCAGCTCAGGAATCCGCCGTGCCAACGCTTGTCATCCGCCCACCCCGGAAATGGGTGCCGGTAGACCTGCATGAGCTCTGGGCGTACCGTGAGCTGATCGCGGCGTTCACCATGCGGGACGTGAAGCTCCGTTACAAGCAGACCGGGCTTGGGATTGCATGGGCGGTTCTCCAGCCGCTCCTGACGATGGTCATCTTCACGATCTTTTTCGGGGGGCTGGCACACATCCCTTCAGATGGTGTGCCGTACCCTCTCTTTGTTCTTGCGGCCCTGCTTCCGTGGACGCTCTTTTCCGATGGGCTTACGCGTTCCACGACAAGTATGGTGACCAATTCCAATATCATGACCAAGGTGTATTTCCCGCGCATGATCATGCCGCTTGCGAGCATAATCTCGCCGCTTGTGGATTTTGCAGTCTCGTTTATCATCCTTCTCGCGATGATGGTGTACTACGGTTTTGCACCGACTATAAATGTCATCTTTTTGCCGCTCTTCATCCTGCTTGCACTCGCCACCTCGCTTGGGGTTGGCCTCTGGCTCTCGGCACTCAATGTCAAGTACCGTGATTTCCAGTACACCGTCCCCTTCCTCATCCAGATCTGGATGTTCGCCTCGCCGGTCGTCTATTCGTCCAGCCTCGTCCCGGCATCTCTGCGTGTCTGGTATGGCCTCAACCCGATGGCGGGCGTTATCGAAGGATTCCGCTGGGCGCTCTTGGGAACCGGGGCGCCCAGCGCGATGGTGCTCGTCTCGGTAGGGATGGTAATCCTGATCCTTGTATCGGGTATGTTTTACTTCAGAAGGATGGAGCAGTACTACGCGGATATTGTGTGATGCAAAATAGGATATGATTTAAGGCGGTCAAATAGAAATGGGACTGAAACGATACCACAGCTATTTTTCCGGCGATCTTTCATCACAACAGTTTGATTCAATTATTCCGGGTGCGAACATTTTACAGAACTCATTAAACAATGACATTCATTCTTATGACTTCTGATAACATTGCCATCCGGGTCAGTCACCTGAGCAAACAATACAGGCTTGGCGGACCGCAGGAACCTTATCACACATTCCGCGATGCGATTATCAACTCTCTTAAGGCACCGCTGAAGGTGTTCCACAAGGAGCCGCCGGTGGAAGGTTTTTGGGCTTTAAAGGATGTTTCGTTTGATGTTAGGCGAGGAGAGGTTCTCGGGATCATCGGGCGAAACGGTGCCGGGAAGAGCACGCTTTTGAAGATTCTTTCCCGGATTACCTCGCCAACCGAAGGAACGGTTGAACTCCATGGGCGTGTGGGCTCTTTGCTTGAGGTGGGGACCGGGTTTCATCCGGAGCTGACCGGCCGGGAGAATATCTATTTATCCGGTTCGATTTTGGGGATGAAACGGCGGGAAATCGATGCAAAACTTGATGAGATCGTGAAATTTTCAGAAATAGAAAAATTCCTTGATACTCCGGTAAAACGGTATTCGAGCGGGATGTATGTCCGGCTCGCATTCGCGGTGGCTGCGCATCTGGAACCGGAAATCTTGCTCGTCGATGAGGTACTTGCCGTGGGGGATGCAGCATTCCAGAAAAAATGTCTGGGGAAGATGGGGGATGTTGCAAAAGAAGGAAGAACTGTGGTTTTTGTAAGCCATAATATGACGGCAATCATGAGTTTGTGCCAGCGTGTGATCGTATTAGACCACGGGGAAATAATTGAAGACTCAGAACCGAATAAAGCAATAGAAGTATATCTTAATTCTGAAAGTTCGAGGAGCGGAATAGTTGCATGGAATGATATAAACAAAGCTCCGGGAGATCATGTTATTCGCTTAAAATCGGTCAGTATACTTCAAAATGGAGTTCCTATATATGATGTCGATGTTTCACAAGAAGCGATTGTTCGGATTCAGTACTTGAACTTAGTCGAAAATTCTCGTTTTTATGTAGCAGTAATATTACTGGATCGATATGGTCAAATTGTTTTTATTTCTGTAAATCTTGAATCTTTTTGTTTGGTACCGGATCCTCTGTGCGGGAAATCACTTCCTGTAGGATTATACCAGACGAACTTCACGATTCCAGCAAATTTTCTTAATACCGATTATTATCATATAAGTATACACATAGCAAGATATCCTGAATCTGGTGAATATCCTCATCATGTACATATTGCGGAATCACAAATTCTTTCATTCCATACCGTTGATCTGGGGGAGATGCTCAAGGATATCTCCCTTTCTGTACCGTGGGCAGGGGTTATAAGACCAAAATTTATATGGTCAACTGAAGTAATAGATGTAAATAATGTAAAAAAATAGCGGATTACGTCGACTATTTTGATTTTGCAATAATTTGAGGCTGAAATATGAGATGTTTGATCATATTATTAAGATATAACCGGCCTACAGGCATTTTTGCTCCCCAAACAGATAAGGGGGATTACAATTACAATATCCCTGTCGGACTCGCATATATCTCTGCATTTCTCAAAAAAAGCGGGCACGAAATACAATTCTTAAACCTCAATCATATCGATGGAATTGTTGAAGAAATAATTAAAGATAGATTATCAAAAGAAAGTTTTGATTTTGTAATCACCGGAGGCATTTCACCATTCTATCCGGAAGTCAGGAGCTGTGTTGAATCGGCCAGGAAATATTCGCCCAATACTCGGATCATTGTGGGGGGTGGCCTGATCTCAAGTCAGCCGGAGATTATGTTCAACCTGTTGCAGCCGGACTATGGGGTGATTGGTGAAGGAGAGCTGACGATAAAAGAACTTTTTGAGTGCTTGGAAAATAAAGGTGATATCAATACGGTACATGGATTGATATTCCGTGACTCAGAAGGACATATTATTGTCACAAAACCGCGTGATTCAATCGATGATCTTGACTCGTTGCCTTGGCCGGATTACGACGGCTTGGGATTTGATGAATATTTAGAACATATGCTTCCAGGCCATGTTTACTATTACAGTATTTTTGATAACCCCAGAGTTTATCCCGTAATAGCAAGTCGTTCCTGTCCTTTTGCCTGTACATTTTGCTTTCATCCCCTGGGGAAAAAATTTCGAAAACGATCTATTGAAAATATAATGGCCGAGTTAGAATATGCAGTAAAACGATACAAAATCAATATTATCGGTTTTTATGATGAACTTTTTGCAAATGATAAACAAAGAGTGTATGATTTCTCAACCAGTCTTACAAAATTTTTAAAGACCGTCCCATGGGAAGTAAAATGGCATTGTCAGATGCGTGTGGATCATCTGGATGAGGAAATGATAACGCTCTTGGAAAATTCAGGATGCTATTTTCTGAGTCTGGGATTAGAGAGTTATAGTTCTCCTGTATTAGAAAGCATGAATAAAAAAATAACGCCGGCTCAGATTGATAACGCGATCCGTCTCTGCGCCTGTCATAATATGGCGATTACAGGTAATTTTATTTGCGGAGATCCGGCCGAAACGATAGAAACCTACCGTGAAGCAATAAAATACCTGAAAGAAAATGAAGATATACTAAAAAATCAGGTTTCAATGGGTCTCATTAACCTTTTTCAGGGAGCACCCATCTATAAACGTGCGCTGGAAAAGGGCATTATCAAAGATGAAATTGCATTTATTAATGAGAGAGCGGCAAAGGGGATTTTACCGCTCAATTTTACGGATAAAATGACTGATGAAGAATTCCAATTAATGCAGGAGGACATAGACGACGCGATGCTGGTTTCGCGACGCTATTCTGAACCACTTTTAGATAAAGAAATTAATGGAGTTCGTGAAGTTCATATAAAATGCCCCTATTGCAAAAATATCTCTGTTTATAGAAATGTTGATCTGTCTCCGGATATTTTACCGGTTCTTCTTAGCTGCCGAAAATGCAATGCCCGAATTATAATTCCCTCAGAAAAAATGCGTATAAATATTCTTATCTATAGAATTTTGGGATCTAAAAATGGGAGAACTTTTATATGGCATGCTAGTAGACTAAAAGGTCGGTTAAAGTCACTAAAACAACGAATTTTTAATTTATTACTTAAAAAAGAATGAAATTTGCAGATAAACGATTCAGTGCGTCAAAAATTTACATGGTCAAAAAAATTATTAAATAATTATGGGAGTGTATTAAAAACCATGACGAATAACCCGCGATGTGTTGTCACAGGTGGTGCAGGATTTATTGGGAGTCATCTTGCCGAGGCCCTTGTTAACAAGGGTTATCACGTTGTAATTCTCGATAATTTTTCAACGGGAAGAATGGAAAATACCAGAGATTTTAAAGAATCCTCTCATCTTGAAATAGAGAACACAGATATCACAGATTTTTCAGCAGTATCAAAATCGTTTAAAGATGCGAAATTTGTTTTCCACCTTGCTGCACTTGCTGACATTGTCCCCTCAATACAGGAACCCCTGAAATACCATAATGCGAATGTAAATGGCACAATCACCGTTTTAGAAGCAGCGCGTAAAGCAGGAGTCAGGAAATTAATTTATGCGGCCTCCTCGTCATGTTATGGCATACCTGACAGGTACCCGACACCGGAAACAGCACCAATTCGCCCGATGTATCCTTATGCGCTTACGAAATACCTGGGTGAGCAATATGTCATGCACTGGAATCAAACCTACAACCTTCCTTGTCTCTCTCTTCGACTCTTTAATGTGTACGGTTCCCGTTCTCGTACATCCGGGACGTATGGGGCCGTCTTTGGAGTCTTCTTAGCGCAGAAATTAGCCGGGAAACCTTTCACTGTTGTCGGCGATGGGACACAAACCCGGGATTTTACCTATGTGACCGATGTTGTTGACGCATTTATCAAAGCAGCTGAATCGGATAAAAGGGGAGAAATTTATAATGTTGGATCGGGGGGTACCTATTCAGTGAACAATTTAGTCAAACTTCTCGGCGGGGAAGTTGTTTATATTCCTAAACGTCCTGGTGAACCCGACTGCACATTCGCGGATACACAGAAGATCAGGCATGATCTGGAATGGTCTCCCAGGATCTCTTTCGAGAATGGAGTCAAAAAGATACTGAAAAATATTGACCTTTGGCGTGATGCACCGGTCTGGGATGAAAAAACAATCGCATCTGCGACAAAAGACTGGTTTTCATATCTGGGGAGAGGTGAAAAACCATAATGAACACAAACCCAAAAATCCTCTCACTTCAGGATCTCGCAAAGCACCTTGATACAGTACGGCAGGATAAGAAGATTGTTCTGTGTCACGGGGTGTTTGATCTCCTTCATATCGGGCATATCAAGTATTTCCAGAGTGCAAAAAATGCCGGTGACATCCTCATAGTCACGGTCACCCCGGATCGGTTCGTGAATAAAGGACCGGACAGACCGGTATTTCAGGAACAATTGAGATGTGAGGCGATAGCTGCGTTAGCCGTGGTCGATTACGTGGCAATAAATGAATGGCCTACCGCCGTTGAAACAATCCGGCTGTTAAAACCTGATATTTATGCGAAAGGTTCGGAATACAAAAAGTCGGAAAATGATGTAACCGGTATGATTATTGAAGAAGAACGGGCATTGAAAGAAATCGGCGGTTCGATGCTTTTTACCGATGATATTGTATTTAGTTCATCGACTCTTCTTAACCGGTTTTTATCAGATTTCCCGGAAGAGACCCGGAATTTTCTCCAGTCTCTATCAAGAGTATATGGTGAAGAGAACATCTTTTCCTATCTTGATAATGCCAGATCTCTCAAGGTACTGGTTATTGGTGAGGCAATTATTGATGAATATAACTATTGCGATATGATCGGTGTAGCTACAAAAGATCCTGCGATCGGAGTGCGCTACTTATCGCAGGAACGATTCGCCGGGGGGATCCTGGCCGTTGCAAATAATCTTGCAACTTTTTGCGATAACATTGACCTTATTGCGATGCTTGGAGAATTTGAACCGGAGGAGACTTTTATCAGAGAACATCTCCAGAGTAATGTTCACCCTCTCTTTTTTTATAAAGAAAATTCTCCCACCATTATCAAGCAGCGCTTTGTTCTTGAAGGACCTGCCATTCAAAAACTATTTGAAGTGCACAAAATAAATCAGCGTGATTTAGATGCATCAGAACAATTGTTACTCAATGAGCAGCTCCTTTCGTGTATTCACCAATACGATCTTGTGCTAGTTATTGATTTCGGGCATGGCTTTATTTCTCAGGAAACTGCAAAATTAATCTCAGGAAATGCAAAGTTTCTTGCGGTAAATACTCAGACGAATTCCGGAAATAGGGGTTTTAACGTTATTTCAAAATATCCTTCGGCGGATTTTGTCTGCCTCAATAATCTGGAGATCAGGTTAGAGGAACGGAATAATCCCGGGACAATTTTTGAGATGGTTAAAAGCGTTGCAAAAAAACTTTCCTGTTCAACTGCAATTGTCACCCAAGGCAAAGATGGATGTATTTGTGTTCAGTCTGGTGAGGAAATTACGATCGTCCCTGCGTTTGCCATGAAAGTAGTCGATCGTATCGGTTCCGGGGATGCATTCATCGGAATTGCATCCTTGTGTGCTGTTCAACATGCTCCGACAATTATTACAGGTTTTATAGGTAATGCGGCCGCCTCTGTTGCAGTTTCAACCGTCGGACATAGAACTTCAATTGAAAGTGTCCCCTTCAAAAAATATTTATCGACACTGCTCAAATAAAAAACCCATTGAGTGAACGATGATACCTTTTGCACAATACTCGGATAATCTGCACTCCCTTCTTGAAAGAGTCGAAATTACTGATAGATCCGGGAAGAATCTGGATGTCGACGGGGGATTGTCCCGGATTGTCAACCACCTCCACACGATAAAATCTAACAATAAAAAAGTGATGATCATCGGGAACGGCGGGAGTGCAGCGATTGCAAGTCATCTCCAGAATGACCTGTGCAAGGCAGCACACCTCCGTGCAATGGTATTTACTGAACCGCCCCTCCTGACAGCACTCTCAAACGATATCAGTTATATCGCCGCATACCGTGAACTGGTGAACCTCTGGTCTGACAAGGGGGATATGCTGATTTCCATCAGCAGTTCGGGACGTTCCCAGAATATCCTTGACGCGGTCAAGGCGGCACGGAGCCGGGGATGCAGCCCGGTAATCACTATCTCCGGGTTCCTTCCGAACAACCCGCTGCGGGGTATGGGGGATATTAATCTGTATATCTCCTCCAGCGAATACGGATATGTAGAACTGGCACATTCAGTACTAACACATTATATTTCTGATCAAACGTCAAAAACCATATAATTATTATAATGATGCATCGACAAAAACACTGTCTCATTAAAAATATTCTTTGACGTTCGGAGTTCTCAATGGAAATCGATGTTGACAATCATAAATTGATATATCATCCAGAAAGAGTTACTGAGTGGCTAAAAACAGGCGATTGTTTTCCCATCTACGTCGAGGTCGGGCTGACGAACCGTTGCAATCACCGGTGTGTGTTTTGCGCCTTGGACTGGTTCGAGAAAAAATACGTTGATATCGATCCTGCCATGATGAAGCGTGCACTCCATGAAATGGCGGAGTGCGGTGTCAGATCGGTTATGTTTGCCGGCGAAGGTGAACCCTTGATGCATCCGGATATCTGTGATATTGTATCCTGTGCCAAATCTGAGGGTCTTGATGTCGCAATCACCACAAACGGTGTTTTATTTGACCGGGAGAAACTGGAAAAAATACTGCCCTTGCTTTCATGGGTTCGTTTCAGTGTTGATGCCGGCACCCCGGGGACCCATAAAAAAATTCACCGCGGCGGTGCGAAGGATTTTGAGAAGGTCTTGGCCAATGTCCGCAAAGCGGTGGCAATCAAAAAACGGGATCGCCTGCCGGTCGTCATAGGGGTCCAGTTCTTACTAATCCCAGATAATCTCGACGATCTCGTTCCGTTCATTGAGCGGTTCAAGGAGATCGGAGTGGACAATGTCCAGGTCAAACCGTATTCCCAGCATCCGTTGAGTAAAAACCGTTATGCGATCGAATATTCCCGGTACCAAGGTATCGAAGACACGATCAGGGAATACGAATCCCCCGGCTTCCAGGTAATCTTCCGTTCGCAGACCGCGCAAAGGCTGATGAAAAAACGGGACTATGACATATGTTACGGCATGCCGTTCTTTACGCTTATCGAAGCAGACGGTTCGATCATCCCCTGCATGATGTTTTATAAAAACCCGGAATTCTGTTTCGGGAACCTGAACGATCAGTCTTTCGCTGCGATCTGGAATGGTGAAAAACGGAAGACTGTGTTGCATAAACTGACAAAGAACACGATTGAACACTGCCGGGACGGGTGCAGGCTGGATGCAATCAACCGTTACCTCTCACAGCTGAAAAATCCGCACGCCCATGTAAATTTCATCTGACTGGTGCCTGATGACCCAACCAAATTGCGACCTCTCCCCGGAATTATTAAAAAAATTACTGTACGAGATGCTCTACATACGGCTGGTAGAGGAAGAAATTGCCAGAGTCTATCCCGAACAGGAAATACGGTGCCCGGTGCACCTTTCGATCGGGCAGGAGGCGATCGCGGCCGGGATCTGCGCTCACTTGTCATCAGATGATATTGTCCTGAGCAATCACCGCTCGCACGGGCATTATCTGGCAAAAGGCGGTAGCCTTAAACGGATGATTGCGGAACTCTATGGCCGGGAGACCGGGTGCTGCAACGGGAAGAGTGGCTCGATGCATCTAATCGATATCTCGCAGGGATTTCTCGGTGCAGTTCCCATCGTGGGAAGTTGTATTCCAATCGCAACTGGTGTTGCATTCGGCACAAAACTGAAGAAAAAGGATGCAATCACCGCAGTCTTTTTCGGGGACGGGACGGTTGAAGAGGGCGTGTTCCACGAAAGCCTCAATTTTGCTTCCTTGAAAAAACTTCCAATCATATTCATCTGTGAAAATAATTTCTTCTCGGTCTATTCGCCGTTGTCCGTCCGCCAGCCTCCCGGTAGGGAGATTTATTCACTTGCAAAAAGCCACAACATCGAGAGTTTCCAAGGAGATGGAAACGATGTGCTTGAAGTGTACCAGCTAATGAAAAAAGCCATTGAAATCATCCGGAGCGGGAACGGGCCGGTTTTCCTTGAGCTCAAAACTTACCGGTGGCGGGAACATTGCGGGCCCTACTACGACAACAACATCGGGTACCGGACGGAAGATGAGTACAATGCCTGGAAAGAACGGTGTCCTATAGGGACATTTACCCGGTATCTGGTATCAAATGGGATCCTTAACGATGCAGGTATAGAGGACTTGACCCGGGAGATCATGACGAACGTTGAAGAAGCCTTTGCGTTCGCGCGGGAGAGTCCCTTCCCTGGGCCGGAACTTTTGATGAAAGATATATACAGATCCTGATGGACCTGTCGGAGACCGTTAATGACAAGGGAATTACACTTTAATGAGGCAATCCGGGAAGCCATCGATCAGAGTATGGAGGATGATCCTTCGGTATATATCTATGGCCTTGGGGTTCCCGATCCCAAAGGAATATTTGGAACCACCCTCGGCCTGCAACAGAAATTCGGCCCCGATCGTGTCATGGATATGCCCTGTTCTGAGAACGCAATGACCGGCGTCGCGATCGGATCCGCACTGGCAGGACTAAGGCCGATCATCACCCATCAGCGGGTGGACTTTGCCTTACTATCTATGGATCAGGTCGTCAACCAGGCTGCAAAATGGCATTACATGTTCTCGGGCCAGAAAAGTGTCCCGCTTGTCATCAGGATGATCATCGGCAGGGGGTGGGGGCAGGGGCCCCAGCATGCCCAGAGTCTCGAAAGTTGGTTTGCCCATATACCCGGGCTTAAAGTGGTGGCCCCGACGACACCGAACGATGCGAAAGGCCTACTGATAGCGAGTATCCGTGATAATAACCCGGTAATCTTTTTCGAACACCGCTGGCTCCACAATATCACCGGGGAGGTACCTGAAGAGCGATATACGGTCCCCATCGGGAAAGGCAAGATCGTCATGGAAGGCTCGGATATCACTATTGTAACATTCTCATATATGGTTCTTGAATCGATGAAAGCCGCAGAATTCTTAAAGAAGCGGGGGATTCATTGTGAAATCATCGATCTCCGTACCTTAAGGCCTCTTGACACCGGATTATTGTTAACATCTATCCGGAAAACCGGGCGCCTTGTCGTTGTTGATAATGACTGGAAGACCGGGGGGATCGGGGCAGAACTGGTTTCTGTTGTTGCAGAGAATGAGATCCGGTGCCTGAAAGAATCCCCGAGAAGAATTGGCTTTCCCGAATGCCCTTCGCCAACAAGCCCTGTATTATCAGCGGCCTATTATCCCCGGGCAAAAGATATTGTCAAAACCGTCATGCAGGTGATGAAGCGGGAGATCCGCGATGACGAGATTCCCTCCATGCACTCAGGTCCCGTTGACATCCCCGACGCATCGTTTACCGGACCGTTTTAAGGAAAAGGTATTACCATAAAAAATTCCAATATTCCGTGTATAAATTGAGAGAATGATGACCGATATTGACAATCTTCAGTCTATTGCAAGACAGGTTCGGAGAGATATTCTGAACCAGACGCACGAGGCAGGATCGGGTCATCCCGGTGGTTCTTTCTCCAGTACGGAAATTCTCGTTGCCCTCTATTGTCATATCATGAACCATGATCCTTCCCGACCCCGGTGGGAAGAGCGCGATCGGTTTGTATTATCGAAGGGTCATGCGGCCCCGGCACTCTACGCTGTCCTTGCTCATTGCGGGTATTTTTCCCATGATGAACTGACTACGTTCCGGAAACTGGGCTCGGTCCTTCAGGGACACCCTGATATTAATACTCCCGGCATCGACGTTTCGACCGGTTCTTTGGGCCAGGGTTTGTCCATTGCAAATGGGATTGCACTGGCGGCAAAAATGGATAATCAGAAGTACAGAACGTTTGTACTTCTCGGTGATGGGGAATGCGATGAAGGGCAGGTCTGGGAAGCGGCGATGCTCTCCTCCCATTACCAGTTAGATAATTTGTGTGCGATTATCGACCGGAACCAGTTCCAGATCGATAACACGACTGAGAAGATCATGGCACTGGAACCGCTCTCCGCCAAATGGGAATCATTTGGATGGAACGTCATAACGATAAACGGGCATAATTTTGCTGACTTGATCAGCTGCCTAGATTTCTCCCGGGTCATACCCCATATACCCACACTGATCATCGCCAACACGATCAAGGGACGAGGGATTAGTTTCATGGAATGCCAGAATTTGTTCCATGGACGATGCCTGACACCAGAAGAGATGAAAATCGCACTTCGGGAACTGGATGGTGGTTCACATGAATAACCTTGCCTCCGCCCGGGAGACTTATGGAGACACTCTTGCGGAACTAGGGGATTCTAACCCTTATATTGTCGTAGTGGATGCGGATTTATCGATATCGACGCAGACGAGCCGGTTCTCAAAGAAATTCCCTCGACGGTTCGTCAATGTTGGTTGTGCCGAACAGAACCTTATCGGTACTGCATCGGGCTTGGCGATCGCAGGAAAAACTGTGTTTGCAAGCACTTATGCAATCTTCCTGTGCAGGGCATGGGAACAAATCCGGAATACCGTTGCACACGATAAACTCAACGTGAAGATCGTTGTCACGCACGCCGGTCTGTCGAATGCTTCAGATGGGGCCTCGCACCAGTCGCTTGAGGACATTGCCCTGATGCGGGTAATTCCCAACATGCGGGTGATTGTGCCCTCCGATGCAGTCCAGACGCGTGAAGTGGTCCGTTACGAAGCATCTCATCCGGGACCCGCCTATATACGGCTGAACCGTGAAAAAACGCCGAATATTTTTGAAAAGGACTATATCTTCAACGATAATGCACTAGAATTATGTGCGGGGAAGGATGTTGCAATCGTGGCAATGGGATCGATGGTTCATGAAGCTTTAAAAGCTTCAGTTTTATTAAAAAGGGAACACATTTCCGCTTCGGTTATTGAAGTTCATACCATTAAACCCCTTGATACTTCATCGATATTACAGGCTGCAAAGATGTGTGGTGCAGTACTCACGATTGAAGAACATAGCAAAATCGGGGGCCTTGGAAGTGCTGTTGCAGAATTTCTCTGTACGAATTATCCTGTACCTATGGCTATACTTGGAATAAACGACAGGTTTGGAGAATCCGGACAGTACCATGAATTGCTTGAAAAAAACAGAATTTTGGATAAATTCATTGTAGGGGATGTAACAAACCTGCTGGAAAAAAAATGAAGGATAAGGATTAGGTGGTATCGATACAGTGCCGGTATCAGATAAACTCCAAATATTTTCCTTCGAAAGAAATAATTACATTGTATCCTTGCAGAAAGAGAAAAAATATGATACCGCCGTCTCAAAAAATCATTCTCGATGGTCACAAAATGATTTATCATCTGGATCGGGTCCGTGATTGGCTTGAAGGAAAAAGAATTGCGATAAAAACATTACCAGCAAGCGGCCCAGAAAGACACCGAATTTCTATGTTCCCATTAAAATGATGGGAGGTTGAATGTTCTTTAAAAAAGTTCAAGCGGTATTTTCCCTGATACTCGGGTTGGTGTTTGTTGTCTTCACCCGCGTAGCAAGTCCATTCATTCTTGTCCGGGTCAGAAGGATGTACAGCGAACGTATCGGCCATTTCGCAGCAAACATGGAGGTTTACCTGAGCGAAGTGGATTGCGGAATACATGAACAGAATAAGAGATTTGTTGACATCTGGTTCTATGATGGGTACATCTCCAACCGGCAGCTCGAAAAGATGTGGAACCGTACTGTCAGGGTCTGGCCACGCTGGTTTCTTTATCACGTTCCGAGAATAAACGGATATCTTCCCGGGGGTGAAAAATATGTCGTGCCATGGAGGCTGAATCAGGATCGGGATATCCATAACGTATTGGAACGAACGCACCCGCATCTCTCTTTTACCAAAGAAGAGATAACGTTCGGGCAAAAGAAACTTCATGAACTTGGTGTGCCGGAAGGTTTGCCGCTTGTCTGTATACTTGGGCGGGATTTAAAATACCTGAGTATGACCATGCCGGAATTCGATCTGCATTATAATGATTTCCGGAATGTCGATATCACGAGTTTCCTTCCAGCCGCAGAAGAATTGGCGCGGCATGGATATTATGTGATCCGGATGGGTTCGGAAGTTATCCAGCCGTTCATCAGCGACAATCCCATGATCATAGATTATGCCACGAATGGACAAAGAAGCGAGTTCATGGATATATATTTAGGGGCAACATGCCATTTTTTCATCACCGTCGGAACCGGCATTGATGCGGTTCCGGGATTGTTCAGAAGACCATTATTATATGTTAATTTCGTACCCCTGGAATATGTACTTTCATGGGATAAAAATAATTTATTTATTCCTAAACAATATTGGCTCAATAAAGAGGAGAGATTTATGTCATTCAGGGAAATTATCGAATCCGGCGCAGGGAGATTCCTTTCCAATAATCAATATATTGATAAAGGGATTACTCTCGTCGACAATACGCCAGAAGAAATACGTGAGGTAACCGTTGAGATGGAAGAAAGGCTCAAAGGTACGTGGGTGATCACTGAAGAAGATGAAGATCTCCAGAGAAGATTCTGGAGTCTCTTCAAACCGGGTGAACTGCATGGGAAAATATATTCACGGATTGGGGCGGCGTTCATCAGGAAATATAAAGCATTGCTTGATTAAGGAGATTATTTATGAATACAATAAAAGCAGTTTTCCTTGATCGTGACGGTGTAATCACAGAAGATCCTCCTCATTATGCCCACAGAGTCGATCAGGTAAAAATTATCCCGGGCAGTGGTGAAGCAATCCGGTTGCTTAATCAGCATGATTATAAAGTGATCGTGGTGTCGAACCAGTCCGGGGTAGCAAAAGGGTATTACCAGGAAGATGATGTCTGGAAATTCAACGCGGAGATGAAGCGGCAGTTGTCTCTGGAGGGCGCTCATATCGATGCAATCTATTACTGTCCCCATCATCCCGACGCTACTGTTAACCAGTTCCGGGAATCATGCACGTGCCGCAAACCACAACCGGGGATGCTTATACGGGCTGCAAAAGAGCATCGGATCAATCTCGATGCATCATTTATGATCGGAGACAAATTCTCGGATATACTCGCGGGTAATTCAGTTAATTGTAAGACCATATTTGTTCTCACGGGACATGGTAAGGAAGAGTTAATCAACCTAAAAGATTCTCACACCCCTCTGGCAATTAATTTACTCGATGCAGTGAAGAAATACATAATATAGAAACAACCGATCTTTATAGTGTAAATGGGAAACCTGACATGAAAATATTCCTTGATTCTGCAGATATTGACGAGATTAAAAAATATTGTTACCTTATTGATGGCGTTACCACAAATCCCTCTCTTATTGCAAATACCTGCAACCGGGAATATTCAGAATGGCTTGATACTGTTGTTCACCTTGTCAAGGGCCCAATCAGTGTGGAGGTAATCAGTTCAAAGTGTGATGACATGATTGCTGAAGCCCAGAAAATTGCTGATATTGCCGACAATATAATTATTAAAATCCCCATTACGGAAGAAGGCCTCAGGGCGACAAAAGCGCTCCATGAGATCAATATCAAGACCAACGTAACATTGATTTTCAACCCGGTACAGGCACTCCTTGCCGCTAAAGCAGGGGCTTGTTATGCGAGTATTTTTGTCGGACGCCTTGATGATATCGGACATACGGGGATGGATGTAGTGAGGGATGCAGTTTCGCTCTTCCGCGAGTATCGGTACCCAACAGAGGTCATCACCGCAAGCATCCGGCACCCGTTTCATGTTATTGAAGCAGCAAAGGCAGGGTCGCACGTTGCCACGATACCAGGAAACGTCCTGTCCCAGCTGACCCGCCATCCTCTGACGGATATCGGATTGCAGAAATTTTTGAACGACTGGGATCGTTTCCAGAAAAAACAATAAAATAATTTATGAGATCTTTTTAGTGAGCAGATTATTTCAGAAATTTTTCAATAATCTCAGTAATTTTTATTGCTGCATCCCCTTCACCAAATAAAGATTTTCTCATACATACGGGATATTTACTCTCAATCGCATCTAATATTTTATTTTTATCCGGGCCGGTAAGGATATTCCAGCCACCTTCCAGGGTTTCAATCCACTCAGTATTTTCCCTCACCGTAATACAGGGTTTACCCAGGATATACGTCTCCTTCTGGACACCCCCCGAATCGGTAATTACCTTTTTGCATTTTGCCATTGCCTGGAGCATATCGATATATCCGAGGGGGTCAGCGGCAATAATATTTTTTGGCAGCTGTCCAAGATATCCATATTCTTTAAGATATTTTCGCGTCCTTGGATGAATGGGGAACAAAATTGTCTGGCCGGATTCACCAAAGGCCTGAATGATCATTTTCATATGCGCAGCATTATCCGTATTCGACGGGCGATGGATGGTGGCAAGAATGAAGTTCTTATCAGTCAGTCCAAACCGGGAGAGAATATCGGATTTCTCGGAGGCGATCTCCTTATTGCAAAGAAGTGCATCGACCATGACATCCCCTACGTTATATACGCCCTTGTTTACCCCCTCTTTTAGGAGATTCTGCACTGCAGTCTCCGTCGGGCAGAATAGCAGGTCAGAGATATGATCAACCAAGACCCGGTTAATCTCCTCCGGCATGGAACGATCGTAGCTGCGAAGACCCGCTTCAATATGAGCTACCGGTATGTGCATTTTGGCTGCCGCCAGCCCTCCGGCAATCGT
>Ga0326728_10014908_pt1 | contig 16335 bp, 13 predicted proteins | sample MB3enrmetagenome_FD_207602 | JGI IMG/M metagenome (GOLD analysis project Ga0326728, IMG submission 207602) | Lab enriched peat soil microbial communities from McLean, Ithaca, NY, United States - MB31MN | ecosystem: Environmental > Terrestrial > Soil > Wetlands > Peat | place: USA: New York...
AGTGGCACAGCATCTTCTTCGTCGGGACCTTCACCCTTATCGACGGGCTCTACATGAGTTTCTATTTCTTCGGCCTCCTCGGCGTGCCGGAGGCCATATCCTCGGGGAGACTCGACCTCTACCTGGCCAAGCCCTTCGACCCGCTCCTGCACCTCGCCTTCGAGCGCTTCAACCCCGGCTCTCTCTTCCTTTCGCTGCCGGCGCTCGCGCTGGTCTGCGCCTCGGTTGTCGCCCTCGGCATGAGGCCGACGCCCCTCGAGATACTCGGTTACCTCTGCGCGGTGATCTTGATGTTCATTCTCATGTTCGACCTCATGGTCCTTATGAGGGTGCCGGCCTTCCGCTTCAAGCGCATCAGCGCCTTCAGCGTGGCCGAGGGCGCCCTCACGGAATTCTCCTTCAGGGTCCCAGGCTCGGCATACAAGGGTTGGCTCAAGATTCTTTTCCGCGTGGTCTTGCCCTACGGCCTCATCGCGGCCTTCCCCGCAGAGACCTTCTTCGGGACCGCCTCCGAGTTCGCCTGGGCGTCGGCCCTGGGCGTCACCGCGGCCTTCACCCTGTTCGCGCGCCTCGCGTGGAGATGGGGTATAGCGAGCTACGAAAGCGCCGGAGGCTAATGGATGTAGAGGTCGACGATCACAGAGGCCAATACCACCAGGGGGACGATCTCGTTGATGCTGTAGGCCGCGATCTTGATGTGCCGCTCGGTGCCGCCGCGCGAGACGATGTGCTCGCTCGCTATGAGGGCCGCGGCGATGCCTGCGCCTACCCAATACGGCGCTCCCATCCGCGGCCAGAAGAGAGGGACAGTCCCTAGAAGCGCGGCGGCGATCAGGTGCGAGAGCGCGGCGATTGCTTGCGCTCTCGCCTGGCCGAAGCGCTCGGGCACCGAGTGCAGGCCCTGCGCGCGATCGATCTCGATGTCTTGGAGAGCATAGATGATGTCGAAGCCGGCTACCCAGAGGGCGACGGCCGCCCAGAGCGCAAAGTAGCGCAGCTCGAATATCCTGCCCGTGAGGGCAATGAAGGAACCCATGACCGCGAGTCCGCAGGTCGCGCCGAGCCAGTAGTGACAGAGCCAGGTGAAGCGCTTCGTAAAGGAATAGCCGAAGACCATTATCCCCGCGAGCGGCAGGAGGAGCACGCATATCCAACCGAGCATGGCGGCCGCGACTACGAGGATCGCGCCGGTGACCGCGACGAGAATCCACAGGTCGCGGCTCGACAGCGAGCCTGAGGGCAGATGTCGCGATGCGGTGCGAGGATTGGCCGCGTCGATGTCCGCGTCGATGATGCGGTTCAAGGCATTGGCCATGTTGCGTCCCGCGAGCACCGCGACGATTATCCAGGCGAACTTCCAGGCGCCGGGCCTGCCGCCCGACTCGAGGAGGACCGCCGCTATGGCGAAGGGCAGGGAGAAGAGGCTGTGTTGAAAGATGACCGCGTCGCCTAAGGCCTTTAGCTTACTCGATGCCATACTCTTTCCAGCGTCCCGAGACGAGGCCCTTCACCCGATCGTCCATCGCCAGGGGGGCGGGCCATGGCCTGTCGTGGCCCTCTCCGGGGAGCTTGCGGGTCGCGTCTACCCCGAGCCTCGTGCCGTAGCGGGGCCTTGGCGAGGAATGGTCGAGCGCGTCGAGTGGGCCTTCCGAAAAGACGAGGTCGCGGCCTGAGTCGATGTTGTTGAAGGCCTTCCAGGCGACCATCGATAGGTTACGCGCGCTCACGTCGTCGTCGACCACGACGATGAGCTTCGTGTACATCATCTGCCCCATGCCCCAGATGAAGTTCATCACCTTTCGTGCCTGTCCGGGATAGCGCTTCTTGATCGAGACGATGACGCAGTTGTGGAAGACGCCCTCGAGCGGCATGCAGAGGTCCGTAATCTCGGGGCAGAGGAGCTTGAGGAATGGCAGGAAGAGCCGCTCGGTGGCTTTGGCCATCCAGCAGTCCTCCTTCGGCGGTATGCCGACTATCGTCGCCGGGTAGATCGGCGAACGACGGCGCGTTATGCGTTCAAGATGGAACACGGGGTACTCGTCCTCGAGGGAGTAGAAGCCCGTGTGGTCGCCGAAGGGGCCTTCGACGCGCTTTTCCTCGGGATCGACGTAGCCTTCGAGCACGAATTCGGCGTCCGCCGGGACTTCGATGTCGCTCATCGTGGCCTTGGTAATCTCCGCGCTTTTGCCGCGCAGGAAGCCGGCGAAGAGAATCTCCCAGATTCCCTCGGGCAAGGGCGCGGTCGAGGCATAAGTGACGGCCGGGTCGCAGCCCAGGGCCACGGCCACGGGCATGCGCTCGCCCTTGGCGCGGTACCTCTCGAATATGCGCGCGCCGTCCTTGTGCAAGTGCCAGTGCATGCCGGACGAGCGGTCGTCGTAGACCTGCATGCGGTACATGCCCATGTTCTGCGTCCCGGACTCGGGATCGCGCGTGCAGACGAGTGGCAGGGTGAGGAAACGGCCTCCATCTTTGGGCCAGCACTGGAGCACGGGCAGGCTCGAGAAGCCTTCGGTATCCGAGACGATCTCGCGGCAGGCGGGCCTCGCGACGTGGCGCGGCAGGACCGAGAGGAAGGCGGGCAGCTTGGGCAGCGCGCCCGGTATGGCCGCGAGGAGGGAAGGCTCCCCGGCCTGCTTGAAGGCCCAGGCGATGAGGCCCTCGATCTCTGCCGCCTTTTCGTCGAGTGTCTTCGCTCCGAGGGCGAGTGCCATGCGCCCTTCGCTGCCCATCGCGTTGATGAGGAGGGGATAGCTCGATCCTTTTACTTTCTCGAAGAGGAGGGCCGGGCCGTCCGAGCGCATGACGCGGTCGGCGATCTCCGTTATTTCGAGGATCGGATCGACCTCGACCTTGATGCGCCTAAGCTCGCCACGCGCTTCGATCGCCGCGACGAAATCTCCGAGGCCTTTGTACGCCATGCGGAGAGTGCCTCACTTAACCTTGATGAAGAGGTGGGCTACGCCGAGGTAACGGTCGCTGCCGAGGCTGTAGGTGCTGAAGAGATAGTAGTTTCTGCGCTCGTAGCCGCCGGCTACCGCGCCCGAGATCGCCCCGGCAAGCTTGCCTGCTCCGCTTTTGAGCGCGCCGACGATGCCGGCCGTATCGCCGCCCGTGGCCTGACTCTCGGCTTGGGATGAGCGCCATGCCTTGAAATCGTCCGTGCTGGGGTTGAGAGCGACGAAGAGGAGCGCGACGAGGGCTATGATGATGATCGTGCCCGTACTTTTGCTGGTTTTAGCCATGTTTTAAGGATAGCGCTTCGAGGACCTCGAAGGGAAGGGCACCACAGAGCCACCTGACGATGATACGTAATGTCGTTATGTTAACATTGGTCAGTAACCACTATGCCAAAGCAATCTAACCCTGATCAATCGCTTTATCGATTTATATCTCGGAGACCAAGGAGTATCGAAATGAAAAGGTCAAACAAAGGAATGAAGATGGCGATGGCCATCATGGCAGGTTTTATCGCGCTATACGCGCTCGATTCCTGCGCAAGCGGCAAGAATCCCAACGAGACGGCTGCCATCCAAGGGGGGCGCTTCACGCTCAACCTCGTGCCGGGGAGCTCCTACAAGTTCCACACCTGGTGGTTTATCTTCCCCGTACCTATCTACCCGCAGGTAGCCTGTTGGATCGAGACGCCCCAGGGCGAGTATCTCGGCACGATCTACGCGACCGCGAAGGGCGCAAAGAAGGCTTGGGTTTCGGCGCCCGCGGCGGGCCGACCCGAGGCTCTTCCCGTTTGGTTCCATCTTCAGGAGAAAGGCAAGGCTTTTGCCGACGCGGTATCGGGCGCGACTCCTTCCGGTGCTACGAAGCGCGATTCCAGCCTCGCCGACTCGCTGAAGATGGGGACTTATATTGTCAAGCTCGAGATAAATCGGAGCTATGACTACAACGATCGCTACACCCGCGAGAACTCCGGCGTCGTGGGCCAGCCTTCGCTTATCTACGAGTGCGAGCTCGCAGTCGGCTCGGGGCCCTCGAAGGCCGTCTTCAAGCCCATCGGCACTGGGTCGCTCGACGGCTCGGACGGAGATATCAGGCCGACTCTCGAGGGGATCACCACGGCCTTGCATCTACTCGACAGCGCCGAGATTTCCTATTTGGACGGCAGCTCGAAGTGAAAAGGTTCGCTTTACCCTTTCCGCCTTTCAGAAACAAATTTTCCCAATGGACGGAATTTTATTTCGTAATGGATGAAATTTAATTTGGCAATGGACGGAATTTAATTCCGTAATGGATGGAATTTTGTTTTGCAATGGACGAAATTTAATTTGGCAATGGAGCAAATTTACTATGTCGGTTACTTACGGAATTGGTTTTATAGTTTCTTGTGGTTTATTGCTGTTTGTATGAGCCGCCACGAAATCTATGCACGGCTACAGGTCCTCGTCTTTCACAGCACTGCCGGGCATTTTGGCTTCATCGTCCCGCCGTCTGAGAGGAAAAAGAGGGTTACGGTTTTACGCGAAGGTGGTCGGAGTTAAGAGCGATTCCGGCTTGATGAGCGGTCCCTTGCGTAGACCCACCGGCTCTTGCTATGCTTCCGTCAAGCAACTGGCGCTTCGAAGATGGGGAACCATCGGGGAGCTTATCTTATCCGTCGCGCGCCTGGGCGGAAGCTAGCGATTCGCGGGAACCGGTGTCCCGTAGCGCAGGGCTTCCCCTATGGCAGCCATCGCCTGCGGTCCCTTCCCGGAAGGAGCCGTCATGCTGGACAATCCGCTTCAGACCCTCATCGAACGTAAAGGGGCCCAGGTCTCGCCGGGACTCGCGGCCTATGTCGCCGCGCTGCAGGAGGCCCGCGCCTCGGGCGCCGACGTCGTCGCCTCCGTCGTGGCCGAGCTCGAGAAGCAGCGGGGCGCCGTTAAGCTCATCGCAAGCGAAAACTACTGTTCGCTCGCCACGCAGCTCGCAATGGGCAACCTCCTCACGGACAAGTACGCCGAGGGCTACCCGGCCCACCGCTACTACGCGGGCAACGACAACGTCGACCGCATCGAGAACGCCTGCCGCGAGGCCGCCCTTGCCCTCTTCGGGGCCGAAGCCGTCAACGTGCAGCCGCACTGCGGGGCGGACGCCAACCTCATGGCCTACTGGGCCATCCTCCAGACCCGCGTCGAGAATCGCGTCCTCGCCAAGCTAGGCAAGGAGAAGCTCGTCGATCTCTCCGACGCGGAATGGCGGCACCTTCGCGAGAGCCTCGGGAACCAGCGTCTCCTGGGCTTCGACTACTTCTCGGGCGGTCATCTTACCCATGGCTACCGGATGAACGTATCGGGCCGCATGTTCCAAGTCCACGCCTACTCGGTCGACCCCAAAACGAAGAGGCTCGATTACGACGCGATCGAGGCCCAGGCCAAGGAGGTGAGGCCCCTCATTCTCCTCGCGGGCTACAGCGCCTATCCGCGAAAGATCGACTTCGCCCGGATGCGCGAGATCGCCGACTCGGTGGGCGCGGTGCTCATGGTCGACATGGCCCACTTCGCGGGACTTGTCGCGGGCGGCGTCTTCACGAACGAGTTCTCTCCCTTCCCCTACGCCCAAGTCGTCACGACGACGACGCACAAGACTCTGCGCGGGCCTCGCGGCGGCATAGTCTTCTCGACGAAGGAGTTCGCCGACTCGCTCGATGGAGGCTGTCCTCTCGTCATGGGCGGCCCGCTTCCGCACGTGATCGCGGCCAAGACCATCGCCTTTCGGGAGGCGGCGAAACCGGAATTCTCGCGTTATGCGGAAAAGATCGTCGAGAACGCGCGGACCCTCGGCGAGGCCTGCGCGAAGGAGCAGCTCGACCTGCTCACAGGCGGCACTGACAATCATCTCATCCTCGTCGACGTCTCGACCTTCGGCCTCACGGGGAGGCAGGCCGAGAGCGCCCTCCACGACTGTGGGATCACCCTGAACCGCAACGCCCTGCCCTTCGACCCGAACGGTCCCTGGTTCACGAGCGGCCTACGCATCGGCACTCCCGCCGCGACCACGCTCGGCATGGGGCCGACCGAGATGCGCGAGCTCGCCTCCATCATGCGTCTCGTCCTCGGCGGCGCGAAGCCGGCCAAGGCCAAGAGCGGCGGCCCCAGCCGTGCGAAGGCGTTCGTCGAAGAAGACGTCCGCGTCGAGGCGCGCGCACGGGTTGCGGCCCTCATGGCTCGCTACCCCGTGTATCCGGAGCTCGACCTCGAGTTCCTGAAAGAGGCCTTCGTCGACTCGATCGAGTAGGGTCCGTCTTAAAATACGGGAATGTACCGCGCCACCTCCAAGGGTGAATAATGCGCCGCCTTTGGAGGTTTGCGAGGGCCTCTGCATAGCCCTTCATGCGGGCTATGAGTATGCACATGACCGATGCGAAGACGATGATGACCGCCAGAGCTCCAATGACGATAAAAGGTTGGTGTATAATTAAATTTGCCGCCTGTACTATTTAATTAGGGCCCCTTACGCTTATATTGTAAAGGTTGACATACCGTCCGTTTTCTCACGCTATTCATGAAAAAGTCATATAACGCTTTCCTCGGAGGGAACCATGCGTCGGATTGCCGAAAGCCTGCGGCTGCGCCTATCGATCATTCTATTCGTCCTCATCACTGTAGCGGTCTTCTTGATAGGCAATTTCGCCTATGAGCGGGCCAAAGCGATAATTTTAAATCAGACTGTCGAGAGGGCGAGCTCGGAAGTCGCCGCCATCGCGAGCGAGGTCTCCTCGGAGCTCGATGCTCCCCGCTCCCAGCTCGAGCTGATCGCGAGCGATCCCACGTTGAACTCGGCGGACTGGAAGACTATCAAGGCGCGGGTCGGCGCCATCGCTCCGACGCTCGAAAAGAGCTTCGAGTCCGTCATGATCCTCGATGCCGAGGGCAGGTTGTGGGGCGACAAGAAGGGCGAGGACTATTCCGACCGGGACTATTTCAAGCGCATAAAAAGTGGGACGGACTACGTTCTGAGCGACCCTCTGACGTCGAAGACCTCGGGCGAAGTCGTGGCCGTGATGGCCTTGTCGTTCAAGTCTCCTTCCGGGGAGCTCCGCGGCATCGTACTGGGGACGATGAGCCTCAAGAAGATTTCTTCCCTCGTGCTGGCCGCAAAGATGGGCCAGAGTGGGTCGGCCTCCCTGATCGATTCGACGGGCCTCATCATCGTCCATCCCAACGTCGATCTGGTTCTCAAGCGAAATATGACCGACCCCTCGGACCCCGAGGTTGCCGCGATCGCCAAGCGCATGCTTGCGGGAGAAAAGGGTTTCGGGACCTTCCGGACGAACGGCAAGGAAATGGGCCTGTTCTTCTCTCCGCTCGAGGGCAGTTCCTGGTCTGTAGGGCTCAGCCTCACTGACGAAGAGTTCTACGCCAGCCTCGGTTCGCTCAAGTTCATCATCCTCGCCTTTGGGCTCGCCCTCTCCTGCCTGGTCGCGGGGATGGCTATCTACTCCCTAACCAAGAGTTTCAGGCCCCTCTCCGAGCTCGAAGCGGCCTTCTCGGCCCTTGCGGAGGGTGATCTGTCGCGCCGAGTGGCGACGAAGCATCGGGACGAGATCGGACGACTCGCTGCGTCGTACGACAAGGTCGCCGATGCCCTCTCCCATTTGGTCGCGTCGCTCAAGAATGTGAACCAGCGAACGGCCGAGTTCTCCCAGACTCTGGCCACGGACTCGGAAGAGTCGAGCGCCTCGGTCGAGGAGATCGAGACCACGATGAGCCAAATGGGAGAAAGGGCCACCTTGCTGTCCTCATCGGTCGAAAAGTCAAGCTCTGCGGTGATCGAGATACATAACGGCGTCTCCGAGCTCAACGCTCTGATCGCCCGACAGTCGGCGGCGATTTCGCAGTCGTCCGCCTCGGTGACCCAGATTCTCGCCAACATCAATAACATCGAGCGTGGGGCCGAGCGTGAGCTCGGTCTTTCGAAAGAGGCCGCCCAGCTCGCCCAGAAGGGCGACGACGCGATGCGGGAGACAACGAGTTCCCTCGACGAGGTCTCCAAGGCGGCCGATTCGATCCTCTCGCTGACCGAGGTGATCGACTCCGTCGCGAGCCAGACCAACCTTCTTGCGATGAACGCGGCCATCGAGGCTGCCCATGCGGGCGAGGCGGGCAAAGGCTTCAGCGTCGTCGCCGACGAAATACGGAAACTCGCCGAGTCCACCGCCGCCAACGCGGCCGAGATTAGCCAGACGCTCCGGAGCGTGACCGAGGCCATCGAGCGTACTATCGGCCATAGCCGCTCGGCGAGCGAGCTGTTCGCCGGCATCTTGGGAGGTTCCCGCGCTGTCGAGAATGGCATGGACGAGAGCCTCGCGGGACTGCATGAGGTCTCGACCGGTTCGCAGCAGATCATCGAGGCCCTTTCGGAGCTGCGCGACACGAGCCAGGCCGTCGAGTCGTCGGGCCGCTCGATCGAGGATAAGCTCCAGGCGATCAGCTCGACGAGCGCCGAAGCGTCGCGGGTATCTCAGGAGGACGCGATTTCGGTGAGAGAGATCGCCTCAGGTCTCGGTCAGGTTTCGACCGCGGTCGTGTCTCTGGCCCAGCTCAGCACGCAAAGCGCGGAGAATGTCCAGCATATGGAAGAGCGCCTTGCGCGCTTTGTGCTGCGTAAGGACGAATAGTCCGCCGGACCGCGATGCTACTACGGAGATATCATCAAGTCCGGACTCGTTTTCCATTCTTGAAGTATGGAAACATTAAACTGCCCGACACATGGGACTATAACAGGCAGTATCAGAAGCCTATCGTCGCCCTGGCTCCCCCTTCGCAGTAGACGCCGCCTGAGCGCCAGAGGCTGTCGGTCGCGCCGAAGTACCAGGCGCCCCACAGCTCGATTTTGGCTTCCTGAATTGCCGAGTTCGAAAGCGAAAGCATCGCCATCCCCGAGCCGTCGAGGGGGTTCGCCAGGAGCGTGGCCGAGGCCGACAGGCTGTCGGTGAAGCTCGAGACCCCCGCTGTCAGTCCCTCCTTGTAGAGACCGGCCAGGACGCAGTCCCGCGATAGCCCGACGAGGTTCGAGGGGCAGCTCCAGATGAGGCCGCTCTCCTCGAGTGTCGAGATATTGTCGGCCGAGTAGCCGTCGCTCCGATAGGCGAACTCGCCCATCGCGATGGCGTCGATCAAAGGTACCGTAAAACGGAGCCCGGCCGCGATCCGTGCTGGGAGCCCGGCGGACTGGGAGAGGCCTCCTTCAAAGTAAAGGCAGAGGTCCGAAAAGAAATCGGCCTGGGCCAAGGGGCTCGTCTCCACGCCGAGGCCCAGGCAAAGCTTCCTCGCGTCCGACCAGTAGCCGACGAGACTCGCGTCGGTCTCGGGCAGGAGCTTCGCTATCGCGCAACGCGCGCCGATACCCGTGTCGGCCAGACCGGAGCCGCCGGTCGCGAGAGCCTCGAAGGAGCGGTTGCCGGACATCAGCACGAGCCTCGCAAGCGGAATGCCCTGCGGGTCGTCGGTTGTGTCGGCGGGATTCGTCGCCGATTCGAAGAAGTACGAGAGATTGAAGAGCTGGGCCCTGCCCCAGACTATACGCCTTTTACCGAGCTCGAATCTGGGGCCCGAGCTGCCCTCGAATACGAGGTAGGCCTCGGGGACCGTGATCGAGGGATCGGAGAGCTCCGTGCCGCCGAGACTCGCGTCGAGCCTGAGGACTCCCAGGGATTCGCTCGAGGGCCTGAGCGTGAGCTGCGGGCGCGCGTTGAGCGAGTACGCCCATGTGTCGGAGGAGTCCGCGCCCGTCCAGTCCGCCTCGAACCAAGTCTGGCCGTGGAGGGAGAAAGGACTGCCGTTCTCTTGTCCCCGGGCGGAGAGGAGCGCGCCGAGGCACAGAGAGGCCGCGAGGAGAAGGCGGGCCGCGTTATGCGACATGGTCGGGTTTTGTTGCCTCATGTTACGCTTCGCGCGCTCTCGCGCCGACTCGGCCTTTCGAGCATACCTGCGAGCGAGGAGGCTGGATCAAGACACGCGATCCTGAGCGCTGGTCCCAAGGGGGCGAGAAGGGCCATGAGGCCCACGAGGCCAGCGCAGAGGCCGAGGTCCGAAAGCTTGAGGATGGGGTGAAAGCTGTCTGAACCGAACATGTACAAGAGGGGGCCGGCAGGCAGGCGGATCGGGAAGAGGTTGAGCGCGAGCACAGTCGCTCCTGCGGCGACTGCAGCCAGAGCGAGGGCCGCGAGGGCGAGGAAGACCGACTCGGTCACCGAGATCCAGGCGCAGTCGGCTGTCGAGTAACCGATCGCGCGAAGCGTGCCTATTTCGCGGATGCGCTGGAAGAGTAGCGCTCTCGTCGTCGAGTGTATGCCCAGTCCGATCACGAGGAAAAGCAACACTGCCGTGAAGTCAGAGGCGGCCTTTGAGCTCTTTGAAATTCCGCTGAAGAAGCCGCCGGCTACGCCGATGGACTCGGCCACGAGGGGCAAGGACTGCCCTTTGGCTTCAGCGGAGATAGCGGAGGCGACCGCTTCGGGGTTCGTACCCCTGCGGAGAAAGAGCTTCGCCACATCGAAGGCGCCGGCATCCTCGTCGAAAAGCTCGCGGCCGACTTCGTCCGTGCAGAAGACCACGGCGTTGATCCAGGGGGCCTTGTTCCTGAACACGCCACAGACGCGTAGGTCCATTGCGTTCTGCGCCCCTTGCAGTGTCCGCGCCTGGACCGTGATGCTGGAGCCTGGCGAAAGCCCGAGCGCCAGCGCACAGTCTTGGCTGACCAAGATCGCGCCCCTTCCCAACCCTAGACCTCCGGGAGAAGCGCCTTCGAGCTCGTCTTCCTTTATAAGAGTGTCGATATCGGCCGGGGCGACGGAGTAGAGCATCGCCCCTTTGTCGTTTGTTCCGTTTCCGATGACGATGCTGCGCAGGCTGTGGCGCCTGACGCTCGCTATCTCGCCGGGATGGGCGCTCGCGTAGTCCGCGACGAGCTTTGCGGCTCGGGCCTCGGTATCCTCCGTCGTATCGGCGTCGCGACGCGAGTTGAAAAGGCGCGAGGGATCGTCCCTGGAGTAGTCCTCGATGCTCTTCCAGAAGACGCCGACGTCCCCGGTCAGAATCTCCCTCGTGTCTCGGGCGATGAGCTCGCCCGAGCCCTCGAAGACCGCCGCGGAGAGAAGAAAAAGGAAGGCCGATAGGAAGATGGCAGCCCCGAAGAGGATCGAGCGCCTGGGATTCTGCGCGATCGATCGAGCGGCGATCCGCGCGATGATCTGTGTCTTCACCGTTACTCCTCCCTTAAGACTTCGCTCGGCGCGGCTCCTGCGGCCCTGAAAGAGGGCACGAGCGCCGCGAGGGCCGTGAACGAGAGCGCGAATGCGGCCAGCGCGGGCAGGTCGCTCCACGACAGTCGCGGGGAAACGCGATTGCCGAAGCCGTAGGCCATGGAAGGGCTCGTGACGGCGAAACCTCTGTCGCCGAGCGCGCCTATGGCGAGGACCGCGGCCGAAAGGCCGACAGCCGCCCCGACGAACGCGACGAACGAGGCCTCCGCCACGAAGATCGCGGCTACATGGCGCCGGGAGAAGCCCATGGCCCTGAGCGTCCCGATCTCCTTGCGCCTCTCGATGCAGGAGAGGGCTACGATGTCGGCGATGAGTACCGACATGACTGCCATGAGCACGGCGAGGGAACCATAGAGGAAAGCGCCGGTCGCGTTTGCGACCGAGACGACGAAGCCACCCATCGAGTCTATGTCGCTGAGCGCGAACTCCCTTTTGCCCCCGGTTTTCGCGATGGCCGCCGCGACCAAGGCTTTCGCACGAGCGATCTGTGTTTCGTCGTCGAGGATGGCGACGACATCGGTGGCCGAAGCGCGCTCGATGCCGAGCATCGACGCAAGGCTCCCTCGCGAGCAGAACGCCGCAGAGATGCCGAAGGCTCCGAGACGGTCGATGGAGCCGATGCCCACGACCCTGAAGGCTCCGTCGGCCATGTAACCTTCGGGACTCGTGCCTATCGCCCCTATCTCGTCGCCGACTTTCACGCCCAGGGCCAGGGCGTCCTTTGAGGTGAGCATCATCTCCCCGTCCGACTTGGGGAAGCGGCCGGAGGAGAGGACGATGGCGCGGCGGTAGCTCTTGGCCTCCAGGTCGAGGCCGAGGGCGAGGACCGGCTCCTTTGCCCTGTCCGAGACGAGCACGAGGTTCTGGCGTATCCGCGCGACTGTCTCTCCGGGAAAGCCCGATGCCGCGAGCGCGGACTTGGCGCGCTCGACCGCTGCAGGCGAAAGCAGGGGCAGAGCGCCCCAATCGGACTTCATGATGTCGACCATGTCCTTCTCCGTGGTCGAAGCGGGTCTGATCTGGACCTGACCCGTGAAGGCCTCGGCCAGTGCCGCGCGCATCGAGCGGACGGAAGCTTCGACTACCGAGGCGGAAATAAGCCCGAGAAAGCAGAGCGCAGCCACGAAGACGCCTATCGTGAGACTGCGGCGCCAGGAGGAGATGGCGCTCTTGAGCGGGTAGGACAGCTGCCTCATCTGCGTGCTTCCGAAAAGATCCTGCCGTCCTTGAGCCTGATGACGCGGTCGGCTGCGGCGATGACCTCGGGGTCGTGGCTGGCGAATACGATGCTCGTGCCCTCAGAGCGGTTGAGGTCGCGCATAAGACCGATGATGGCCGCGGCATTCTCGCTGTCGAGATTGGCCGTGGGCTCGTCCGCGAGCACAATGGCTGGACGTCCCGCGATGGCGCGCGCGATGGCGGCCCTTTGTCGCTGACCGCCCGAGAGCTCGTTCGCCCGCTGGTTGCCCTGGGCCTCGAGTCCGACGGCGCGCAGGAAGCGCTCGACGCGCCCGCGGCGGTCGACGGCCTTGAGCTCGGGACGCAGGAGGAGGGGCAGCTCGATGTTCTCGCGCACTGTCAGCACCTGGATCAGGTTGAAGGCCTGGAACACGAAGCCCACCTTGCGCGAGCGGTGGCGGTCGAGCTCATCGGCCCGCATCTCGCCCGTGTTCTCCCCTGCCACGAGGATGCTGCCCGAGCTGGGGAAGTCCAGGCAGCCGACGAGGTTGAGGAGGCTCGACTTGCCCGAGCCCGAGGGGCCGGCGATGGTGACGAACTCGCCTTCGGCGATTTCCAGGCTCAAGTTTCGGAGGGCCACGACCTTCCTCGCTCCCTGACCGTACACTTTCGATACGTCTTCGAGCACCACTGCCTTCGCCGCGGCGCTCATTGGGCAGCCTCCCCACGGAGGGACTCGACGACCATGATATCGCCTTTGGCCGAGGATGGCGCCGAGTAACGCAGGAAGCGCCCCGTCGGCGAGTCGAACCACAGATCGGCCTTCCAGAACATGGCCATGAGGCCCTGTAGGTTCATGCGCACGTGCAGGGCCCGCACTTCCTTTCCGTCCACCGCGATTGTCTCGACGCCGATCTTCGAGGCGTCGAAATCGTAGACGCCCGCGTTGTCCAGCCTGACCGAGAAGAAACTGTCCTTCTGGGCCGGGCTCATGGCGAAGCGCTCGAGGTATAGGATCTGCTCCTGGGCCCAGTGCGCCGTGGCAGGCTTTACACTACTAGTCTTCGTAGTGCCGTCTTTTGTGACTTCGATCGAAAGCTCGCCTTCCTTGTAGTTCGCTTCGATGCTGAACTCGCCGTCGTGGTACGAGAGGGTTCTGGCGTTGAAGTCTCTGTCGGCGATGATCCGGTACTGCTCGGACGAAATGAGAAGTCCGTCTCCAGAAGGTTTGACGAGCTCTGTTATGAGCCGAGATACGCCTTTCTTCGTCTCTTTGAAAGTGAATGTCTCCCTCGCCTCGCCTGCCTGAACCGATCCTTCGGCGAAGGCCGCCGAAAGCGTGCAAACCGCCGCACAGAGAACGGCGGTCGAGATAGCGTTACGTGTCATTTTCCCCCTCCTATTCTTCGGTCGTCGCGCCCGATTCGAGCCAGGCCGCGTTGAAGCGGTTCTCCGGCACGGGCGTCTTACTGTCCATCGAAAGGATGTGGATCGTCGTCTGGCGGGAAGGATTGAGCTCGTTGACGATCCTGATGGTCGTCGGAACTATCCTGCCGTCCCGCTCGGCGAAGTCCGAGAATGTCATTGTCTCTAGAAGCTTGCCCGAGAGCGCGTAGTACTCCCGCTTCTGCGGCCTCTCTGCGCCCTCGTCGATCCAGTACAGGACTCTGTCGTAGGCGACCGACTTGCGCCGGGCCTTGAGCTCGATGCGCAGGAGCGGAGAGCCGGCCTCGTCCGCCGTCGAGAAGCCGACGATGTCGTAGTCCGCCGAGAAGTTCGTGCGGATCAGATCCGCGTTCGAGGCTTCGCTCCCGAAGGATTTCTCCTTCGACCCGACCCGAGAAAGCTTGCGCGAGGCAGGAAGGTAAAGCCACATGTCGTCACCGTCGCGCAGCAGGGCTTGGCCGCGCTGGATCGAGGGCTTTCGCACAAGCACGAGCATCCGGGGCCCGCTGCGGTACGCGACGTTCTCGGTCACGGTCGCCTTGTCCGGACCAGTGCGGTTTTCCATGGCCATTGTAGACGTATAGGATTCAGGGGACATGGCGCGATCAATGCGCTCGATGAGTGCGCGCTCATTCCTGAAGGCCTGGGTGCCCTCGGGAAAGAGCGCCGGCGATATAAGGGCGCAGCCAAGGAGAAGCGCGGCTCGGCGGCCGCGATATGTGGTGATGGATGGCATGATACCTCCCGCTTAACGCCTAGCAGGAAACGTACCAAGCAGAGTTTCATAGCGGGAGCGAGGTAACTGCGATGTGATTCGACGGGATTCTTGAGTCAGATATGTACGGAAGTTGCCGTCCGGCAACTTATTTTGCGCAACATTGAGCAGTGCCTATAAGAAGGTACCGGTGGGTATCCCGTCGAGTCTGGACTATTCCTCAAAAACAAAGAAGCAAAGTGCTAATTAGGCCTCAATCAATCCAAAATTAACTTTACTGCGTATTTTTGGCGTTTTTCTCCTGATGACAGCATATCGAAATCAGGGCGATGATCTAACCGTTCCGTAATCATCTCGCGCGGCGTTTATGTCGCGCGACCAATTTTCAGGAGGTCTTCATGAAAGTATCTTCCAGAATCTTAGTGGCCCTTCTCTTTTCGGCCGTCCTCGGTTCTGCCGCCTTCGCTCAGGTCGGCGTCGTTCTCCCCACGAAGGACGAGCCCCGCTGGATCCAGGACCAGACCAGGTTCGAGGCTGCCTTCAAGGCTGCCGGCATCCAAGCTCAGGTCCTCTTCTCTCAGGGTGATTCCGCCAAGGAGAAGGCTAACGTCGAGTCATTGATCGCCTCTGGCATCAAGGTTCTCGTTATATGCCCCCAGGACGGAGCCGCCGCTGGCGCCGCCGCCGAGTCCGCTCACAAAGCTGGTGTCAAGGTTATTTCCTATGACCGCCTGATTATGGGCACTGACGCCGTCGACTACTACGTCACCTTCGATAGCTCCGCAGTAGGCGCCGCTTGGGGCAAGTACCTCGTCGACAAGGCCGGCAAGACCAAGAAGAACAATCTCTATCTCTATGCGGGCGCCGCTTCCGACAACAACGCCTTCATCTTCTTCGACGGCGCTTGGAGCGTCCTTCAGCCCAAGATCGTCGATGGCACTTTCGTGATCAAGAACTCTTCCGAGGCCGTCAAGGTCCAGAAGAAGGCTACGCTCACTCGCGATGAGAAGGCCGCTATCATCGGCCAGATCACGACGAACTGGGCTTTCGCCGACGCCAAGAACAAGGCCGAGTCGAACCTCACCGCCGCCAAGAAGGCCGATAAGGGCACTGTGTTCATCGTTGGGCCGAACGACGGCACTGCGCGCGCTATCGCCGATGCCTTCGCCGCCGACAAGGACGTGAAGAAGTACTACATCACCGGACAGGACGCCGAGAAGGCTTCTATCCAGTACATCATCGATGGCAAGCAGTCCATGACCGTCTTCAAGGACGTTCGCACGCTCTGCGCCGACGCGATCGCCGCCGCCGCCGCCTTCTCCAAGGACCAGGTTCCTACTTCCGTCGCGGTTCCCGCCGTTCTGAATGACAACGGCAAGATCAAGGTTCCCTGCAAGCCCTCCGCCATTGTCACGGTTACTAAAGACAATGTGAAGGCCGCAATCATCGACTCCGGCTACTACAACGCCAGCGAGTTCACTGGTCTCTAATCCATTTCGAAAAGGCGGGTTGTCATCGCGACAGCCCGCCGCTTGCCACTACTACTCGAGTCGTAGGACGTCGCGCTCGGCGAGGCGTCATGCGCGGGCGCATAGCAAGGAATCATGGAGACGCTACCGCAATGAAATCGACAATCCTCGAAATGAGGAACATCACCAAAGTCTTCCCCGGCGTCAAGGCGCTTTCCGACGTGAGCTTCAGCGTGAAGCGGGGCGAGATCCACGGCCTCGTCGGC
>Ga0326728_10014909_pt1 | contig 16335 bp, 8 predicted proteins | sample MB3enrmetagenome_FD_207602 | JGI IMG/M metagenome (GOLD analysis project Ga0326728, IMG submission 207602) | Lab enriched peat soil microbial communities from McLean, Ithaca, NY, United States - MB31MN | ecosystem: Environmental > Terrestrial > Soil > Wetlands > Peat | place: USA: New York...
ATGACTTCGCCGGTCGAGCGCATTTCCGGCGAGAGTAAAATGTCCTGGCCGTGAAAACGGTTGAACGGGAAGACGGACTCCTTCACTGCCCAATACTTCGGTTGGATTTCCTTCGTGAACTCCACTTCCTTCAACGTTTTTCCCGCCATGACCTTCGCTGCCAGTTTCGCCAGCGGCACACCGATGGCCTTGCTCACGAACGGCACGGTGCGCGACGCGCGCGGGTTCACTTCCAGCACGAACACCTTTTCGTCCTTCACGGCGTATTGCACGTTCATCAGGCCGATGACCTTCAACTCGCGTGCCATCGCGTACGTGGATTCACGGATGGTTTCAATGACTTTTCTGGAAAGCGTGTGCGGCGGCAGAACCATCGCCGCATCGCCGGAATGAACACCAGCATATTCAATGTGTTCAAGGATGCCGCCAATGACAATCGTTCCGTCACCCGGATTTTTGAAACGCCCGACATCTGCGATGCAATCCACATCCACCTCGGTGGCGTCCTCGAGAAATTTATCCACGAGCACCGGACGTTCCGGCGAGGCTTCGACGGCAAATTTCATGTAATGCGAAAGCTCGGTGTCGGAATAAACGATTTGCATGGCGCGTCCGCCGAGTACGAAACTGGGACGGACCAAAATCGGATAATCCAGTTTTTTCGCGACCGCGAGCGCCTCGGCCTCGTTGGTGGCAATGCCGTTGGGCGGCTGCGGGATTTTCAATTTGTCAAGCATCGCGGCAAAGAGCTTGCGGTCTTCGGCGATTTCGATGCTCTGCGGTGAGGTGCCGATGATATTGACGCCATTTTCCTGGAGGCCGAGCGCGAGGTTGAGCGGCGTCTGGCCGCCGAATTGCGCAATGGCGCCCCAGCAACCTTCGCGTTCGTAAATATGCAGTACGTCTTCGAGCGTGAGCGGTTCAAAGAAGAGCTTGTCGCTCGTGTCGTAATCGGTCGAAACCGTTTCGGGATTCGAGTTGACCATGATGGTCTCGAAACCGTCCTCCTTGAGCGCGAACGCAGCGTGGACGCAGCAGTAATCGAATTCGATGCCCTGCCCGATGCGGTTGGGCCCGCCGCCGAGAATCATCACCTTTTTCTTCGGTGTCTTTTTGACCTCGTCGTCACCGCGGTCGTAGGTGGAATAATAATATGGCGTGTAGGCCTCGAACTCAGCGGCACAGGTGTCAACGAGCCGGTAACTTGGCACGAGCTTCAGTTTTTTCCGCAGCGCGCGAGTTTCGTCCTCGGTCCGACCGGTCAGATGGGCGATTTGCCGGTCGGAAAATCCCAACCCTTTTGCCTTAATCAAAGTCTCAAGTGTCATGTGTCACGTATCACGTTTGCGCTTTCTGCGCGCCGTGTTAGGGAACGTTTGAACCCGCCGATAAGGGCCTTCGTTTTGGCGGCCTGAGCCTGATGTTCCCGGAACACGGATTCGGTAATGTAGCCATTATCGAACGCAACATAAAGCAGTGACTGAGTTTCAACGGCTGAACGTCTGGCGATTCCTAAAAAACGGGCGAATTCAACCTTTGAGTCGCAATCAAACCCTTCGGCAATGTTGGCCATCGTTGAAACCGCCGCGCGTTGAATTTGATCTTTCAGTCCAAAATCCCGCGCAAACGCTCCACCTTCGGCCAAACGATAAATGGCGCGCGTCAATTTTCGCGCTTCCTGCCATGCTTGGATATCTTCAAATTTGCTGATTAGAGGCATGGGTCTGTTTTTCGCCTGACAGTTGACACCTGATACTTGACACGAATTGATATGTCCAGCGGGGAGTGGCCAAATCCGCTTGCTGCCGGGGGCGCTTTACGTTACGAAGGCGCGATGAAACGAATCGGGTGCGTGCTGTTGTGGGTGTTGTTGTTCGTTCCGCGTTTCGTTTCTGCGCAAATTGACCCTGTCCAGCGCGACCTGATTCAACTCGGTTACAATCAGGCAGTTGAAGGTCACGCCCCCTTCGCCGGCTACGCCTTTTATTATCACAACCAGCCGGATTTCTTGCGCACCAATCTCACGTTGCGATTGGCCGTCGCACCGGTCTATTTCGATTCCGAACTCGGCTTCGTCCATGGTCTCGGGCCGAACACGGATTTTGCCCTCGGGTTGGCGGGCGGTGGTTTTGGCGACAGCTATTATGAAATCCACGGCGGCACGTATTATCCGGGGGAATCCTTTGACGGCCATAGTGCTGAAATATCCGCCAGCATTTATCATCTGTTCAATCCCGCCGACCGGGTTCCGCTGAATTTCATTTTGCGGGGCACGGCGCATTACTCGGTTTACGCCGCCAACAACGGCACCGCGCCCGGCTTCCAGGTACCTGACGACCACGGCACTTTCAGCGTGCGCACCGGTCTGCGCTGGGGTGGTGTCGAGCCGACCCTATTCCCGCCGCTGGCGATGGAGTTGTCCGTGTGGTATGAAGGCCAGTTCCGCACCGACTCGGGCGCTTATGGTTTTAACGGTGACCGCGAACTCAAGCAGCAATCGCATCTGTTTTGGGCCGAGGCGGCGTTGGCTTACACTCTGCCCAAGAGCCAGCAGAATTTTTACGTGCGCTTGACCGCCGGCACGAGCGTGGATGCCGACCGCTTCAGCGCCTACCGGCTGGGCGGATTTTTGCCTTTGGTATCGGAATTTCCACTGTCGCTGCCCGGCTATTATTTTCAGGAAATCAGCGCCCGGAACTTTGTGCTGCTCAACGCGAATTATCTGTTGCCGCTCGATCCCGAAAAACGCTGGGACCTGGACCTGAATGCGTCCAGCGCCTTCGTGGATTATCTGCCCGGCGAAAGCCAGCCCGGCAACTGGCTCAACGGCGTGGGCGGCGGCATCCTGTATCATTCGCCGTCCGACCGGTTGAAAATCCTCGCTGGGTACGGTTACGGGGTGGACGCCATTCGTTCCCATGGACGCGGCGCCAACAGTGTCGGCATTTTGATTCAACTGGATTTAGGGCGCGAGCGCAGCCGGACGTTTAACGCACCACAACAGCAGCATTGGCGCGGCTGGCAATGGCTGTTCGGCAGTTAAAATCGCCTTGCGCGGGCCGGTTAGGCCTGCTTCATTATTCAGCCGGGTGCGCATATGGTGGAATTGGCAGACACGCTACTTTGAGGTGGTAGTGGGGCAACCCGTGCAGGTTCAAGTCCTGCTATGCGCACCACTTTTTCAAGGAAAATTGACAATTCTTCAGTTTCCGACACAGTTTCGACACAAAAAAACCTCGAAGTTGGCGACGCAGACATGGCGAAATGGCCCAAACGGGTCAAGTACCGGAAGAAGGTCTTGGCCAAGATTTACCACCCTTGCCGTGGGCAGGATTCCTACCGCGTGACCTGGTATGCAGCAGGCAAGCGGCAGATGAAATCTTTCCCGACTTACGCCGGGCAGGGCGGTGCACACAAATTCGCCGAGGAACTGGTAAAGGAACTGGCGAACAATTCCCAAGCCGTCATGCTCGCGCCTGCACAAGCATCCGACGCCCTTGCTGCTATCGAGCGGCTCCGTACGTTTTACCAAACCACCGGGCGCAAGGTTTCCCTCTTAGCGGCGGTTTCCGAGTATTGCGAGGCTGCTGCAAAACTGCCCGGGCGGACCCTGACGGAAGCCGTCGAGGGCTTCTCCCGTACTGTGGCCACGGTGAAGCGCCAAGACCTTGCGGCGGCAATCAAGGAATTTATTGCCACGGAGGAACCTCGCACGAAAAGCAACAACGGTGAGCGGGCGCAACTGTCCCCCAAGTATCATTACAACCGTGCGATTCAGCTTCGGCGATTCGCCGGTTCGTTCACGGGCTATGCGGTTTCCGATCTCGGCAAACACGACTTGGACAGCTTCTTCGGCTCGAAACTCATCTCCGCATTTTCGTCCAAAAGTCGCAATCATCATCGCGCCGCGCTCGCACAGTTTTTTTCGTGGTGCGTACGCAAAGATTATCTGCCCATCAGCCATCGGCTGAACGAGGCGGACGCCATGCGACCGGAGCACGCGAATACGGCGGAAGTCGCGTTCTACATTCCAAAGGAATTCCGCACCCTACTGGACAAAACTGATAAAACCATGCGCCCTATCCTCGCCATTGGGGGTCTGGCCGGGCTTCGCACTGCTGAATTGCTACGGCTGGATTGGGCGGACGTGTGGTGCGTGCGCGGTCATATCGAAGTGACCGCTGGCAAATCCAAGACCCGCCAGCGCCGCTTGGTAGAAATGTGTCCTGCTCTTGCGGCATGGCTCGCACCCTATCGCACCCTCACCACCGGCAAGCTGTGGACCGGCCATGAAATCACGTTCCAGCAGCATTTCGCCGCACTCTGCGAAAAGGTGGGAGTAACGCGCAAAGCAAATGGACTGCGCCATGCCTTTTGCACTTACCATTTTGCTTTGCATGGAAACGAAAACCTCACCGCGCAGCAGGCCGGCAATGCACCGGCGATGATCCATGCGCATTACAAAGGATTAGCCACAAAGAAAGAGGCGGAGGCTTGGTTCGCTGTGAAACCGCCTAAAACTTTGCACAATGTCATTCCGTTGACGAAGAAAAGAGCCGCGCTTTGAAAGCGTCACATTGAAGGTTCATCTATGAATACCACCGTGCAAATTGAAGGCGTTGAATATGCACCGTGCGAAATCGTTCAATCCGGTGACTATTGGGGCATCAAGACTCCTAAAATGACCTTTTGGGCCTTTCCTGTTTGTGATGAGGGCGGTCACGAAATCAAATCCCTTCCGCCTTTCCTGCCGCGCGAAATTAAAGGCGTGACGACTAAGACACCAGACCTAACACACAAGCACCCGGACACGGTTAAGCGGCTTTTCGAGAAGCGGCGCTCTTATTTCAGCACGGCAACTTTGCAGACCTATGTGAGTCAATACCCGAACGAAAGCTGGCTCCCATGTCTACAATCGAATTCACCTGCATTGGCCAGAGGCCGAAGCTTACTTGCGGAAAATCAATGCCACCGCACAACAAACCCTAGCCACAGTCACGGAAATGCATGGAAAGAAGCAGGCGAAAGAAAAGAAATGGCACCAAAAGGGCGGTAGAGCCACATCGAAGTGGAATGCACACGAACATGAAGCCGCAGAATTAGCTCGCTACATGCGGCAAGTGCGAGACTCATGGGTTCAGACAAATGGCACCAAACGCGGCGCAATGAAGAAGGCCATTCAAAGTGGCCGCGCGTGGTGGCGGAATAAATTCAAAGGCAATTCGCTGGAAAATTTCCTCGATGACCACAAAATCAGCGATTCCAATCTTCGCCGTCTCATGCAATCTACGCGGTCGCCTTGCGCACCATCTAAAGGACCGACACCATGATTCGTGGAACAGATTCAGCGTTTATCTGACAATTGGTGACAGTCACCTGCGTGAGTTGGAATCGCTTATCCTCCGCATTGTCAAACCGGCCGGCAACAAACAGAAAGGGAAGTTTGCCAAGTCAGAGGACCTCCGTCGGCGCCTGACACGAGATTAACATGGACGCGATGGTGACGCATCATTTTTCATTGGAAGAAACCCAACCGGCTTTTGATCTGGTCGCCAATTATCGGGACGGCGTCATGAAAGCCATGATATCCGTGGATTAGAAAGGTAGGGTCATCGCGCCGCGATGACCAGGTGCGCGCATCGTCCTCAATCCGCAGCATCGGAGCGATCACATGCGACAACTCGCGCTCCTGTTACTTTGACACGACAGGTCCGCCTTCGCTTCGCTGCGGCGCGACAAGGAAGGAGAATTATAATCTATTGTCAACCATCACGATTTGCGATAGGTCTTATTACATGACCACCAAGAAATTCTTCCTCATCGCATTGGGTTCACTCGTTTTGGGCGGACTGGCTGCTCGTGCGGGCGAATTTCCCGACAGTTGGACCTGGGACGACAAGCCTGCGTACCGCGCCGATCATGCTGCCCTCGAAGGCAAGCGAATGCCCGCCTTTCACGTCAGCGATTGGATCAATGGCGGCGTCACCGACAACGATATCAAGGGCAAAGTCGTCTTGGTGGATTTATACGCCACCTGGTGCGGCCCCTGCATGGCGGCCATCCCCCACAACAACGAACTCCTGAAAAAATACAAGGATCAGGGACTGGTCATCATCGGCGTCTGCACGTCCAGTCATGGCCAGGAACAATTTGTGACCAACGCCAGGGGACATAACATCCAATATCCGGCCGCCCGCGATCCCGAATTAAAAACCGAGAAAGCATGGGCCGTGGATTACTATCCCACCTACGCCATCATTGACCGCAAAGGCATCGTCCGCGTGGTCGGTTTGCGACCGCAATACGTTGAAACTGTCGTCAAGAAATTACTGGCTGAACCTGCCCCGTAAAGGTGCGGTCGAAGCCGCATTATTGCAGCTATTTCATCAGAGAGAGCGAAGCCGTGCTGAAATGGAACGCGATAGAACCGGATGGTAGCGGAGGTGGACGCGCTGAAGCGCCTGCAAGCCGAGACACCCGTAAATAAAACGGGGCAGGCCGCCGCCGAGTTGGACGCCTTTCCGCCTTCGCCGAGGCTACGGAGGACAAGGCTCCCCGCCCTCCTGGACCGCGCCTTCAAAGGAGAATTATGAATCTGGGATTGCTGCTGCCAAAGTTGCCAATGATTATTGATTGGATCGATCAGACGTTGGCTGCACATTTCGGGGAGGCACGGCCTGTCGCCGATTTCGGCTTCAAACGTCTTCCGATTTTTTGCTCATCTGAGCCTGGCCCGCGAAATCTTCGCTGCCCGCACTGACAGAGTTTAACTTGAGCCAAACAATTTCCAATGATACAAATAGATTAGCGTAATAAACAGCCCGATATGAAATCCGGCCGCCAGCTTCTCGTCCTCGCCTCTTTTCTTTGCCTCGCCGCGCCCACGCTTGCCACCACGCGCTACGTTAATCTCAATAATCCCTCGCCGACACCGCCGTACACCAACTGGCCCACCGCCGCGACCAATATCCAGGACGCGATTGATGTCGCCAGTCCCAGTGACCTTATCCTCGTCACCAACGGTCTCTACAATACCGGCTCTCAAACCGCCGTTGATGACACACCGTGCCGCGTCGTGATCAACAAGCCAGTCACCGTCCGCAGCATCAACGGTCCCGAGGCCACCATCATTGAAGGCTATTCCGTCCCCGGCTCGTTTCCCTGGAGCTTGAGTTCCGTCCGTTGCGCCTATATGACCAATGGCGCGACGCTAATTGGGTTCACGCTTACCAACGGCTCGGTCCGCGCCACCACCTACTTGAATTTAAGCGATCTGGGCGGCGGCGTTTACTGCGCATCCACCAGCGCCGTCCTGTCCAATTGCGTTATCATTAATTGTGCTGCGTATGGTGGCGGAGGCGCCCAGAGCGGAACTTTTTACCATTGTCTCATCACCAACTGCGTGGCCCACATCGGCGGCGGCGGCGGTGGTTTTGGAATCCTCGACCATTGTGAGGTGATCTGGAATACCTCCGATTACTACGCCGGCGGCATCTACTACTGCCAGGCCACGAACTGCAACATAAACTATAATCTCGGCCTGTTCGGGGGTGGCGCATATGGCGGCAGTATTTCCCAATGCACCGTCTTTGGTAATTACGCACCCACATCTGGCAGTCTCGGCGGCGGCTACGGTGGCGGACTCAACAGTGTGGACGCCAACAATTCCATCATTTACTACAATGTCGCCGACGCGGGCGGCAATGATACCGTCAACGGCACGTTCACCAATTGCTGTTCCTCCTCATTGTTAGCCGGCTCCGGAAATATCACCAACGAGCCGCTCTTCATTGATGACTACGACATCCCCGGCAATTTTCATCTGCAATCCAATTCACCCTGCATTGACGCCGGCAACAATGCGCTGGCCCCGGGGTCGACAGACCTCGATGGACGTCCCCGCATCGTCGGCCCGAAAGTGGACATCGGCTCGTATGAATTCCAGGGCGCGGACACCAACGATTATCTCACGTGGCTTTGGAGCTATTATCTGCCCACGGACATCTCGTCCGACTCCGCCGATCCCGACGGCGACGGCATGAACAACTGGCAGGAATGGATTGCCGGAACCGATCCCGTGGACCCGTCCTCGTACCTTCACATCGTCTCGCTGGAGGTTTTTCCGTCGAGTGCCCAGATCGGCTGGGCCAGCGTCACCACCCGCAACTACTCCATCGAACGCTCGACCAACCTGGGTGCCTCACCACCCTTCACGACCATCACCACCAACATCCCCGGCCAGACTAACACCACATTCTTTACCGACACCAACGCTACCGGCCCCGGCCCCTTCTTTTACCGCGTCCTCGTCGAGTGACTGCGAAGGCTCTTGGCTTTCAGATTACTTCCGGTCATTTTGGACAAATCTTTCAAACGAAAATCATGAGCAAAACAGTCCGCGTTTATGATCCCGCCACGAAAAAGATCAACACAATCCCCGCAGCCGAGCTTGCTCCCGGCATGGTGGAGGCACAAGTTGAGGATGTCGGCCTTGTTTGGATTAACTCAGCCCAGGTGAAGGGTGGGCGTGAATACAAACACCCACCGTTTGAGCCAGAGGTGAGAGAGCTTATTGAAAGGGAAATCCGAAAGCCCTTGGCAGAGGTGTGGCCAAAAACGCTTGCACAGTGGGAGGATGTTTTCAGGCGCGATACCAACCCTGAGCAGGAAATCGGCGTCTGGTGTCGAATTGCCAACAGGTTTGTGGAATTCTCGAAATCCGAGGGTCTGAACCAAGCTCAAAGGCAGGAATGCTTCGCCATTATGTTGCATTGTTCAACCGTTCCACCAGAGCAGGTTCTGGAGGTGGTCACATTGAAAGCCATGACGCGGAACAGGCGCGACGTGCGATTGAGGCATATCTGATGGTGCGTTCGCTGTTCCACCACCAGCCCGCACGTCACCACCGTTTCGCTAACGTGCTCGCCCAGCCGCGCGACCGGGCAATAGGTTTGCCCCGTTCACAACGAAGACGGAGACGGCGGGCGCGTTCTTTAACGACTGCTGAATCATTACTATGCAGAAACGGTCGTCGCTTGATACGGACTAATTGTTACATAGTACGGGGAAAAGCGAAATAGTTCCTCGCCGGCTAGAATTTCCACACAAACGCGAATAGAAAGGAGTGTGTTCTGACGCCCCGAAAACCAACGGGAAAATTCGGCGCGGGCGGATAACTGAAGGACGGATCGGCGGTCGCAAAGTATTTGTAACCGACGTCGAGCGACATGTCCTGACTCAACCTGAAACGTAATCCCGCAAAGATCTGCCCGGCAAATACCACGTCATTTTCACTGCCATAAACCGTGTTTCCGGTGGAGTTCTGGCTGAAACTGTCGGTGTCAAAGCCCACATCAGCGCCCCCGACGCCCGCACCGATGTACGGGATCAAATTGGTGCGCGGAATGGGCAGGGACAGCGTGACATTGACGAGAAACGGCACGTTGTAGAGGCTCGAGTTGTCCGAAGAATATCCCGACACGTGGTTGATTTTCGCCCCGATAAACCCAGTTTCAAAATCCAAGGCCACATTCTGGTTGAAGGCCCAGCCGAAGGCCGCGTCGGCGGCCAAACCCGTCTTGTAATCCACCTCGCTGGAGACCGGTCCGCCAAATTTTGTGAGCAGGCCGTTCTCGAAAAAGGACGGGCCGACGCCCAGGCGAAAATACGGGCCGGCGTCCGGGGGTAAATACAGGACTGCAGGCGGGGGTGGATACGGACCGGCGGGTGGGGGTGAATTGTAATAGTATTGCGCCTGCGCCACGGCTGCGCCGACGCAAAGTGACAATGCAACGACACCTGCAACATACCGGTATTTCATAACTCTCCTTTCGTTCCTTTGCGGTTATTCGATGTTTTCAATCGGACCAAGCGGTTTATATGTTTTGTTTCAATCCACGCCAAAATTAGACAAGGCAGAGTAATCCGCAAAATTGATAAATTAAATGTTCCCATCAGGTAAATCAATGTATGCAGTTATTGGGCACGCAGCAGACACGGCACCGAAATTGAAAGCGGAAGGCTGCCAACATAATCAAGCTGCCTGAGCGACCACTTGCTCCTTCGCTTTGGCCTTGTTAGTTATGCGGAGGTGGAAGATCCCGGCATTGGCGAGCCCACATAGACGGCCAGACTTTCACTTCGATAGAGATGTGAACTGCGCATAATCAAAGACTTTCGAGGAACTGCAAAAGTTTATCCGCTTGTCTGGGTTTTGCTCGCTTGAGCATGGGCGTAGTCAGCGATTCCAGTGTCTGGCGTTTCATCCCAAGTCGGCTTCGACGCGAAAGGGGTTGAAGGTGAAGATCAGAGGCCCAAGGCAAAATTGAAAAATGTCACAATTCTAGGACCGACCCTTTCACTTTCATCGAGCCGGTGCCAACCGGAAGCAGGTCAGTGATTAATTTCTGAAAAAGAACCACCATATTGCGCCACCAAGCAACGCAAGACCGACAAGACCCAATGCCATTTTTAAAATGAAGTAGCCGACTTTGAACGCCATGAAAAGCACAAGACACCCAGCGACGACAATGGCAACTTGAACTACAGGCGATGACAAGCTGGTGGTGATTTGTCCGATGAGAACCATAATCGGGGTTCAGTGATTGTCGCCACCGTGGTCGCCACTGTAGTTGCCATGGTCCGAATGACCTCCGCTGTCCCCGTCTCCCCCGCCTCCGAGGAAAATACACCCGGATGAAGCAAGCAAAGTGACGGCGCAAATTAAAAGAAGGACAATTTTCATATGTCGAACTTTTCCCCATTTTGAGCGAGGCTGCAATGGGGAATAACCCTACCGCCTGATCATGACTGGTGGACTCATAGGTCCAATTCGCCGAGGGGTTTCTTGTTCGGGTAGTGGGCCAGTTTGAAATCGCGCTGTTAATTTGCATCGGGTGATCAATTCCAGCGGTGAATGATTACATATTGAATCCGCAAATCCGTTTCAATATATCGGGCGCTATTCAATTTGACTTGTCAGTTGGACGACTCAGTTCGCCGATGATTGAGTAGATTGCACATAAAGCTTAACAAATAGGGCTGCTAGCGAGGAAAGGCGGGAACTTTTCGGAGAATTTCCCGGGTCAACAACAAACTAAATTTTTTTGAGGTCGCCTACCGTTGGTCCATCGGCTTTTGATTGCGCTTTGGAAAGCGCCGCTTCCCAAGCAATGTCTTCAAACAATTCCAGCGGATGTCCGCTCGCGGCGTAACCGAACAATTCTGTCTCGGCCTGTGAAGCCTCCAATCGTTCGCGCCACGTCGGCTCGCGGAGCAAGGTCGGATTCTGCGTGAAGAAATCTGACACCGGGTTCTCTCCCGCCTTAAAATTAAATTCCAAGTTGCTGCTTTCACCTTTTGACTCCTGACTTCTGCAACTGCTGCGCTTCCCAAAACTGTCTTGTCCGCGTCTCGCCGAACTCGTCAAACCCGCCCGCCCAAATCATAATTTCCATTTCTTCCGGCAATGGATTCACGCGGCGATGGAAGTCTGCGAGTGAAACGAACACCCCGCGCTCGCGTTCGGCCAGCAACCGTTTCACCGTGCGCTCGGCCAATCCCTTCGCGCGCGTTAGCGGCACACGGATGCCTGTGTGTGGCCAGTTCGCGTCTGCGGCGGTCAGAATTGCCAGAGCACCCGCCAGAATTGCTGTGGCGTTGCCGGGGGAATGGCATTGGTGAGATAGAGCGTGCTGGCTGTGAGCGTGTTGGTGCTGACCGAAGTCCAAGTAATCATATTAGTAGATTGCTGGACGATATAGGTGAACCCAGCCTGGCCCTCAAGCTCGAGGACTAATTGGTTCGTACCGGGTGTTTGCGGAAGCACCTGTAGTTCTGGGACCGGGGACAGTGCCAGCACCGTCGCCGAGTAAGGCGGAAAGGTGTAATTGAAGCTGGTCCCCGCGCTGGAAAAGTTGTTCGTGGCAATGTCCGGTGAGCCGCTGCCCGTTTCCGCCGCGTTATCTTGTGGAATCCCGTACGAGTAGACGGTCGCAGGCGGAGCCGGGGTGAAGCCGTTCACCCCTATTTGCCCGGTGAAGGTGTTGACCGGATCCTTGTTGATGATCAGCACCGTCAGGCTGCCATTAAGCCGCTGAACCGCATAGGCCGAAAGCAGCGGGTCATCGCTCGCCGCCGTCAGCACGGTATCGCCGGGGCGCGCGAAGTATTGCAGGAGCTTGGTGGTGTAATAAGTCGGATACAGGTCAGTAAACCCGGCCATCACCCCCTGATCGCCATACAGCCGCCAGCCATAGAGCGAGGGGCTCATGTTGCCGTCGGTCTCCTGGCCATTGCGCAGGTTCCACCAGAAAAGCCCGTTGAACTCCGTCTGCATCAGTTCGGCCAGACTGTCGGCCAGGTACAGGCCATTGACTAGGCTCACGGTTTGTTTCCCGCACTTGGAGGCCATCGAATTGTTTTCGGTGCAGATCAGTTCGATGTTGGTGCCATTCGCGCCGACATAGTCGGTGATCATCTGCCGCAGACTCGCGGCGTCGCCAGCCCAGCCACTGGAGCATTGCAACAAACCCGCGTCGCTCTCGCCGCCCGGATTCTGCGGATAACGGTGGTGGATGAGGAAGTCCGGCGTCACCCCCAGGCTGGTCAAGGTCGCCAACAAAACGGGCGTCCAGCCGTAATGGGTCAGCCCGGTGCGCGGGTTGACGACCGGGTGATTGGTATTGTTGACGTAACTGTCCTCGCCGGGCGTAACCACCACCCCGATCTTGATCGTCGGATCCACCGCCTTCATCAACGAGATGTAACCCGCCGCCCGCTGCGCGTAGGTGTAAGGATCATGCGGCACCGTGTTGTTGTCGGTTTCCCAGGAGCCGTAAATCTCGTTGCCAATCTCCCAATACTTGAAACCCAACGGCGCGGCGCCGCGCAGGGACGCCCAGTATCCCGCGGTCTGCCAACTCGTGCCGGAGGGGTCAACCCCTAGGGACAGCGAATTGGTGGTGGCCGCGTTGGCATACGCCACCCAGGCCGCCGCCTCATTGCTGGAGCCGCTGCCGTAGTTCACCGTGATCATCGCCTGGGCGCCCACACTGGTCGCCACGTCAACAAAATTGGCGATGGAAGAAGCCCACGTCCAAGTGTTGTCGTCGCTTGTGTTCGAGACCCAGTTGTACTCGTCGGAGAGCGAACCGCCCGGAAAACGCAAGGCCTGGCTGCCCATCTCGGTCAGCAACGCGATGGTCTGCGGCGTATCGAGGTCGCCATCCCAGATAACGGTGTTGATCCCAAACCACCGGGCGTCGGCCGTGCGCAGGGGTTGGCCGGCGTTGACCGCCAGATGCACCAGCGCCGGCGGCGGCATCGCCCCGTTAAGCTGGATGTCGTCCAGATAGAACGTGGGTTCCGTCGAACCGACGGCGTCCTGGATGGCGAAACCGGTAAAGTTCGTCGCGTTGGCCACGCCGAGTGCCGCCAAAGGAACCGTGTACTGTTGCCAGGTATTGACCCGGGGTGAGTTCAACAAAAAACGGGGGCTTTGGACGGTGTTGTTGCCACCCACGTCAAGCGTTCCAAACATTTGGAGTTGTTGTCCGCCGCTGGGACCGCCGTTGAGCCAAAAACTGACGCTGGCGTAAGGCGTGCTCGTCAGATCGGGATGATAGAGTTGGATTCCGGCGTAGGCATTGGTGATGGTAACGCTGATGGAATAGCTGCCGGAATGAACCGGCGCGGTGTTGCTGTAATTTCGCGTCGTCCAACCGCCGTCCTCCCAACCGTTCTCCAGTGAATCGTCATAGATCGTCATATTGGTCTGATTGGCGGACGTCGAGGTGATGGCGATGCTGTAGGTCTGGAGGGTGACGCCGTTCTGAGCGGTCACCTGCACTTGGAGCGTAGTCAGGCCCGGGACGAGCGTGAACGGACTGCTGGCGGTGCCCGACGTGACGGAAAGCCAGGTGCCGCCGTTGGCGCTGACTTGAATCGTCGCGTTGGAGTCGGCACTGGTCGGGGTGACGGTCACGCTGGCGTTAGAGACGTAGGTGAGACTGTCGGCATAGCTGGTAATGTTGGAGGCGAAAGCCGGCGTGAGCGCCCCGGCGCTGATTGTCAACGCCGCGAGATTGGCGTTGTTATTGGGCAAGTTGGTAAAGGTCAGGTCTGCGCCGTAGTTTGTGCCGGCGCTGTTGGCCGCCACGGCTTGGAAATGGTAGGTCGTCAGGGGGTTGAGTCCAGCCAAGCTGGCGTTAAACGGCACCGGGGAGATGCCGCTGCCGATGCTGACAGGGCCCGTGCTGGCTCCATAGTTGGTGGTTGTGCCCCAGTTAAACCAGGCGCTTGTGGCCAAACCATTGGGAGTGACGGTGCCGTTGAGGGTGGCAGTGGTGACGCCGACACTGGTGGCGGGCTGGGTCGTGGCGGCGGGCGCCGTCACCAAGGTGATGGCAATAATGTTGGTCTTGACAGTGACGTTGTCCTGAGCGGTCACCTGCACTCGGAGCATGGTCAGGCCCGGGGCGAGCGTGAACGGGCTGCTGGGAGTGCCCGAGGCCACAGGTGTCCAAGTGCTGCCGTTGGTGCTGACCTGAATCGTCGCGTTGGGATCGGCACTGGTCGGCGTGACCGTCACGCTGGCGACGTTGGTGAGAGTGGCACTGTAGCTGGTAATGTTGGAGGCGAAGGCCGGCGTGAGTGCTCCGCCACTTAGTGTCAGTGCCGCGAGGTTGGCGTTGTTATTGGGCAAGTTGGTAAAGGCCAAGTCTGTGCCGTAACTCGTGCCGGCGCTGTTGGTGGCCACGATTTGGAAATGGTAGGTTGTCAGGGGGTTGAGTCCAGCCAAGCTGCCGTTAAACGGCACCGGGTAGGGGCCGTTGCCGACGCTGGCAGGGACCGTGCTGGCGCCATAGTTGGTGGTTGTGCCCCAGTTAAACCAGGCGCTCGTGGGCAGACCATTGGGAGTGACTGTGCCGTTGAGAGTGGCAGTGGTGATGCCGACACTGGTGGCGGGTTGGGTCGTGGCAGTGGGCGCCGCCACCGAGGTGATCGCAATGCTGTAGGTCTGGATGGTGACGCCGTTCTGAGCGGTCACCTGCACTTGGAGCGTGGTCAGGCCCGGGGCGAGCGTGAACGGGCTGCTGGCGGTGCCCGAGGCCACAGGCGTCCAAGTGCTGCCGTTGGTGCTGACCTGAATCGTCGCGTGGGGGTCGGCGCTGGTCGGGGTGACAGTCACGCTGGCGACGTTGATGAGCGTGGCGCTGTAATTGGTAATGTTGGAGGCGAAGGCCGGCGTAAGCGCCCCGGCACTCAATGTCAACGCCGCCAGGTTGGCGTTGTTGTTGGGCAATGTGGTAAAGAACTGGTCTGCGCCATAGTTTGTGCCGATGCTATCAGTCGCTGCCGCCCGGAAATGGTAGGTCGTCAGCGGGCTTAGCCCGGTCAAACCGGCGTTAATCGGCACCGGGGAGTTGCTGCTGCCGACGCTGGCAGGGCCCGTGCTGGCTCCATAGTTGGCGGTTGTACCCCAGTTAAACCAGGCGCTTGTGGCCAAACCATTGGGAGTGACCGTGCCGTTGAGGGTGGCAGTGGTGATGCCGACACTGGTGGCCGGTTGGGTCGTGGCAGTAGGTGCGGCCACCTCAGGGCACAGCAAGATGGCCGTGCTGGGAATCCCATTGACAAACACGGTCGCCAGTGCCCAGCCGGGCGGCCAATTCGTCACCGCCGCAGAAGTCCACGAATTGGTGGACCAATTCGTAGACAGCACGAACAAGGTCTGCTCGTTCCCTAAACTGCGCAATTGCACCACCGGATAATCCGCCGGCGAATCCTGGGTGTCCCCGCAGGAACCTTCCGAGATACCCCGGAACTGGGAGCCGGTGAGCACCAAACACCCGTTGTTAGTGAGCGGTGAGGTGAACGTGAACGTGGCAATCTGCGGCTGCCAGGAGGCGTTGAAACCCAGACCGACACTATACAACTCCGCGCTGTTAGTAACACTGCTTGATCCATAACCCCCCGCGACCAGCACCTGGCCATTGGGCAACAACGTCGCCGTGTCCTCATCGCGTGCGGTGCGCAGCGGGCCGGTCGTCGTCCATGTCCCGCTGGCCGAGTTATAAACCTCAGCGTTGGTGAGATAGCCGCTGTTGCCATAGCCGCCCGCGACCAGTACCTGCCCATTGGGCAACAACGTCGCCGTGTGAGAAAAGCGTGCCGTGTTCAGCGGCCCGGTGTTGGCCCACGTCCCAATGGCCGGATTATACAGCTCGGCGCTGTTAGTCGCGCCACTGTTGCCATAGCCCCCCGCGACCAGCACCTGGCCATTGGGCAGCAATGTCGCCGTTTGATTACAGAGCGCGGTGTTCAGCGGGCCGG
>Ga0326728_10014913_pt1 | contig 16327 bp, 14 predicted proteins | sample MB3enrmetagenome_FD_207602 | JGI IMG/M metagenome (GOLD analysis project Ga0326728, IMG submission 207602) | Lab enriched peat soil microbial communities from McLean, Ithaca, NY, United States - MB31MN | ecosystem: Environmental > Terrestrial > Soil > Wetlands > Peat | place: USA: New York...
GTCCACCGGAATAGGGATCAGTGAGAGGCAGGGCCTCGAAAGCGGAAGGCACATATAGCACCTTCCCCATGCGAGCGGCCATTTTCTCGGCCACATCCGATGGACCTTTATCCTTGTACATGACTACCCTGCCCTCGCTCGCCATGGACTTCGCCTTGGCTTTAAAGCTGTCGACAAGCGAGACTAAGTCGCGCGAATCGAGCCCCTCTTGGAGCTCGGGGAGTTCTACCTCGACCCATTCCTCGGACTCGGGGCAATTGAGCCTCAAGCTGGAATCCGCGAGGAGGAAGTCAACCGTGAGGCCTTTGGGCGGGCAGACCCGCGCACAGCGCCTCGAGAGGCTGCGGTACATCGATTCAGGAAGACCGAGCACGAGTCCGTTCGAGGTTGCTTTGATGACGGGCGCGTCGAAGGCTATGGCCTGCCCACGGAAGTCGAAGCAGACCGAGACGAGCTCCCGAAGAGCGAAATGGGGGGGCACGGTAGCGGTGGAAAAACTAATGCTCCCGTCCCCGGCGGAGGATACTAGGCATTTGAGACTGCGGCCTGAGGCGCGGAGCCTCGCCTCGCTCTTAGCCTGGGCGGCCGAGACGAGTATGAACTCGCGCTCAACCCTATTGATGCTTACGGCCACAGCGCCTCCTTTTTTTTAGTTGAGAAAGTATATACCGGATTTAGCGCTCAAGACCATGCCTTGATGAAGGGCAAGGCCATGGATATCATAGAACTAAGGAAAGGAGCTGCATATGATCGAATACAAGAGGCTCGACGAGACTCTGTCTTTTCCGAAACTCGCCTCATTGCCCATACCTCGCGTAAGCGAGCTGATGAGCCCCGAGCGCATCGCTTCCTGCGATATCCCCTCAGGCGGAGGCCTCACCTACAACTGGGCGGCCTCGCCCGTGGATGCAAAAGTGCTCGCTACCTTGGGGGAGCTCGCCGAGGAGCAGGGCCTCATCGACAAGTTCAAGATCCTCTCCGAGGGCGAGATCATGAACACAGGCGAGAAGCGCATGGTCCTCCACCACCTCGCCCGCGGAAGGCTGGGCAAGGCCGTCATGCGCGGCGAGCGCGACCTGCGCGCCTTCTACGAGGGTGAGCGCGAGAGGGCGGCGGAGTTCGCCCGAGCGGTTCACTCCGGCAAGATAGTCGGCTCCACCGGCCAGGCCTTCGCCACAGCAGTGCAGATCGGCATCGGCGGTTCCGACTTAGGCCCCCGCGCGCTCTACCTGGCGCTCGAGCGCTGGGCATTGGCTGAGGGCCGGCTCATGATGAATGCCCGTTTCATCTCCAACGTCGACCCCGACGACGGCACTCACATCCTCGCGAGCCTCGACCTCGAGACGAGCCTGTTCATCCTCGTTTCCAAGAGCGGAGTCACCCAGGAGACCCTCGCAAACGAGTGCCTCGTGCGCGGCGCCCTCGAGGCGGCGGGCCTCGATCCGGCCAAGCACATGGTTGCGGTCACGAGCGAGACGAGCCCGTTGGCCGGCAACCCCGGGTATCTCGAGTCATTCTACATCGACGATTTCATCGGCGGCCGCTACTCTTCCTCGAGCGCGGTCGGCGGCGTAGTACTCTCCCTCGCCTTCGGTCCCGAAGTTTTCGAGGAATTCCTCTCCGGGGCGCACGAAGCCGACAAGCTCGCACAGGAAAAAAATATTTCACGCAACGCGGCCATGCTAGATGCGATGATAGGCCTGTACGAGCGCAACGTCCTCAAGATGGGGCAGACCGCAGTCCTGCCCTATTCGGAGGCCCTCTCCCGTTTCCCTGCCCACCTTCAGCAGCTCGACATGGAATCGAACGGCAAGCGGGTCGACCGAAACGGCATCCCCGTGAAATATTCTACGGGTCCCGTGGTCTTCGGCGAGCCGGGCACGAACGGACAGCACTCCTTCTATCAGCTCCTGCACCAGGGTACGGACCCCCTGCCCCTTCAGTTCATCGGCTTCCTCGAGGGCCAAACGGGACAGGATATCGAGGTCGAAGGTTCGACAAGCCATGAAAAGCTCAACGCGAACCTTGCCGCCCAGATCGTCGCCTTTGCCCGCGGCAAGGACGACTCGAACGAGAATAAAAAATTCTTAGGCGGCAGGCCGAGCACTCTCATCCGCGGCGAGAGGCTAACGCCCCGTGCTTTAGGCGCTCTACTCGCGCATTACGAAAACAAGGTGATGTTCCAGGGCTTCGCCTGGAACCTGAATTCCTTCGACCAGGAAGGCGTCCAGCTCGGGAAGCTTCTCGCAAAGAAGGTACTCTCGGGTTCTCAGGGTGACCCGACCCTCGCAGCCTACGCGCGCCTGCTCGGCCTCAAGGCCGAATGAAGGCCGTGAGCGAAAAGATCATAGCCTTCACCGGTGGGGGCACGGGAGGACACGTCTACCCTGGCCTCGCCGTGGCCGAGGCCCTGCGCGAGAAGGGCTTCTGTGGCCGCATTGTTTGGCTGGGCTCGAAAAAAGAGTCAGACCGCACGGCGGTCGAAGGCGCGGGGATCGAGTTTATAGCCCTGCCCTCGGGCAAGCTTCGCCGCCAGCTCTCGCTCGAGAATGCGGCTGACGCATTTCGCGTGCTCGCGGGCTACATCGCGGCCAGGCGCGAGCTCAAAAGGCTCGCGCCCGCTCTCCTTTTCTCAAAGGGCGGCTACGTGAGCGTGCCGCCCTGCGCCGCGGCCGCAAGCCTGGGCATACCCTATTTCACCCACGAGTCGGACCTGACGCCAGGGCTTGCCACCCGCCTCAACGCGAAAAAGGCCGAACACATAGTCATAAGCTATGAGGCGACGCGTGCACTCCTTCCCGAGGCGGTGCGAGGACGTGCGGTCGTGGCGGGCAACCCTGTGCGAGCGGAAATAAGTCGCGGCGATCGCGCAAAGGGCCGCTCACTCCTTGGCTTGGACAAGGACCCTTCGCTTCGTGATCTTCCCGTCATCTTCTTCCTTGGCGGCAGCCAAGGCGCGCGTCAGGTGAACCAACTCGTCGCAGAATCCTTAAGCCGCCTCACCGAGAAGGCCTTCGTGCTCCACCAAGGCGGGCCCGGCGCGTCGTCAGCCGCCGGTAGCGAGAACACGCGTTACCGCTTCTATCAGTACATCCGAGAGGAGATGCCTGACCTCCTCGCGTCCGCCGACCTCGTCGTCGGACGCTCCGGCGCCAGCACTCTGTGGGAGAGCTCGGCCCTGGCAAAACCCATGCTGCTCGTACCGCTCTGCGGCTCGGGCACACGCGGGGACCAGGTTGACAACGCCGAGTTCTTCGTCCGCAGTGGGGCGGCAATCTCCCTCGTCGGGAACAAGGCCACAGCCGACGCGCTCGTCGCGGAGGCGCTCAAGCTCGTAGGCGACGCTAAAAAACTCGCCGAGATGGGTCAGGCGGCCGCGGCCCTTGCGGGAGGCAACGCCGCTTCCGAGATAGCGGATCTCATTCTGCACAAGATCGGGGAGGCGCCATGAACACGCTCGATTGGATATTTATCGTCGTTCTAGCCATCCTGGGCATCCGCTGCATGGCGAAGGGATTCGTCGCGGAGATCCTCTCGGTAGCATCGGTCCTTGGCGGGCTCCTCGCGGGACTCCTCCTCTATAAGCCGGCCGGAGAGCTCTTCGTGAGCTGGGGTCTTGCCGCCGAGCCTGCGGCCTTGCCCGGCGTCCTCGGTTTCGCCGCCGCCTTCCTTGCGGCATATCTCGTTGTGAAGCTCGTCGAGCGGCTTCTGATGGAAGGGATCGAGGAAGCCGATCTCGGCGGGATCGACCGCTTTCTCGGCCTCGTCCTCGGCCTCGCCGAAGGACTCATCCTCGTATCCCTCGTCCTTATCCTCATGAGCCTCCTCGAACCGGTATTCAAATCGATCCCGGGCTACGCGAAGCTTTTGAGCGGCTCGTTTTTTGCCCGCTTCATACTCCCGATAGTCGGCCCCGAATTGGCCAAGGCCACGCAGGGCATCAACTTGAATGTACCCGCGCTGCAGCTCAAGGCACCCGCGATCAAGAAGCCGTAAACCGTGTTCGACAATCTCCTCTGCCAAAAAGAAGTTCTCGTCTCTCTCCGCGCTGACGTCGAAAGCGACAGGCTGCCCCCGGCCTTGCTCCTCTCCGGCCCTCCCGGCACCGGCAAGATGACGGCGGCATTGGAGATCGCGCGAATCCTCTCCTGCGCGTACGGCTCGGACGGGAGGGAGAAGGCCGCATGGAATTGCGCATGCCCCGCATGCAACCGCCATCGCGTCCTCGCCCATCCCGACATTCTCCTCCTCGGCCGGCGCACCTTCCCCGAGGAAATGAGCGCGGCCCTCGAGCTTCTGGGCCGCGCTCCCGGGCCCGCCGCTTCCTACTTCTTCGTCCGGGCGGGGCGCAAGCTCTCTCGTCGCTTCGACTCGGTCCTCTACGAGGGCGAGGAGACTCGACTCACCAAGGCGGCGCCCCTCCTACGCGAGCTCGAGGAACAGCTGTCGCTCATCTCTCCCGAAAAGGCGAAGAAGGGCGAACTCGCGAAAGGCGCGGCGGAAGCCGCGGCCAAGGCGTGCCAGGCGGCGGCAAAGCTCGAGGCCTTCGTGCCCGATGTGCCTCCCGTTTTCATGATCCGCAACGCCGAAGCGTGGGCCCATCTCGCGCCCATGGGACCCCGCAAGACCGTCGTCATCGAGAATGCCGACCATATGCTAGAAGGCGCACGTAATGCGTTGCTCAAGATACTCGAAGAGCCTCCGGAGAGCGTACGCTTCGTCCTCCTCACATCGAGACGGAGTGCGATGATGACGACCACCCTCTCACGCTCTCGTAGCTATGCCTTTTCGCCGCGGGGGCCGGAGGGAACAGCACTTGTCGTAGAGAAGGTGTTCCGCAGCTTGGAACCGGCCGCCAGCGTCGAGGCCTTTCTAGCCGCCCGCAGCTTCCCTCCTGAACGTGCCCGCAAACAAGCCGCTTCTTTCCTGGGTGTGGCCCTCGGCTCGCGCCCCGACAGAACATCTCTCGGCCCAAGCCTCGAGCGCCTCGCGTCCGAAGCAGAAACGTCATTTGGTTCCGGAAGCGGGGCTGCAGTCCTCGCTTCCCTCCTCGAGGCCACGAAAGACTTCGGGCAGAAGGACGAAGGCTTTTCCTCGAGCTTCTCCTCATTCCTCGCCGCGCTCTCGAGCCTCCTCGGCGACATACTCTCCGACGAACGGATGGACGCTGCCTCAATAGCCTTAATCGAAAGGATAGCGTCGCTTGTACGCTCGAGTATAAACGAGTACGAGAGCCTCAATCGCAGTCCAAGCCTCCTGGCCGAGACTCTCTTGTACGCGATCGGCGCGTCGAAGGTCAGCTTATGAGAAAATTCGTCGAACATGCCCTCGCGAAGCTGCCAAAGCTCAACGAGGAACAATTGCGCAGCCTCCTCTACGCCCTCGCCGACGAAAACGAGAGTATGGATGCGGCCCTCGACTCCATGCTCGACGGCATAGTCGTCTGCGACCGCGAGCACCTGCCCATCATCTACAACAAATCAGCCGAACGCATGCTGCGCTTCTCTGGCGCCGAGACACCCGAGCGGCCGCTCTGGCTCTCGGTCTCAGACGAAGGCCTCTCCGAGTTCTTCAAGGCAACGCTCGAAGGCGAGGAAACCGTTCTCGACCGCGAGTTTGGCCTCGAATCGAAGGGAGGCACACGGCTCATCGCAGTCTCGGTTAGCACTCTCGTCTCTGCAGGCAAGATCGCGGGTGCGATAGTACATATGGAGGACATTACCGAGAAGAGACATAGGGAGGCACAGCTGCGCAGGGCGGAGAGTCTGGCTTCCCTAACGACCCTCGCTGCAGGGGTCGCGCATGAGATCAAGAACCCTCTGGGCTCGATTTCGATCCACATCCAACTCATCAAGAAATCCATCCAAGGCAGGGAAAAGATCGAGATCCCGTTCCTCGAGCGCCACCTTGGGGTCGTTAACGAGGAGATCGAGCGCCTCAATAAAATAGTGGTTGATTTTCTCTTCGCGGTAAGGCCTATGGACGTGCAGCTGCGCGAATCAGATCCTGGCAAGCTCGTCGCGGAGATCGCGGATTTTATCCGCCCCGAGGCGGAGAAGGCGAAAGTGAACCTCGTCCTCACGGTCGTGGAACGCCTGCCCCTCGTCGCCCTCGACGAGAAGCTCATGAAGCAGGCCCTGCTCAATCTCGTGAAGAACGCGCTCGCAGCCATGCCCGGCGGCGGTGAACTTAAGCTCTCCGCGGACTCGTCCGACGAGGAAGTCATCCTATCTGTCGAGGACACGGGAGTTGGCATATCCGAGGAGGACCTGCCCAAGATATTCGAGCCCTACTTCACGACAAAGGACAACGGCACGGGTCTAGGGCTTACCATCACTTTCAAAATCGTCCGTGAGCACGGAGGCGAGATAACGGTCAGCTCCAGGCCTGGCCAGGGCTCGACCTTCGCGATCCACCTGCCCGTGCCGCAGAAGGACAAAAAGCTCCTGCCCTTCGACTCAGGCGAGAGGAAGGCCTAGATGCTTTTCACCGTGGTCGTCGTGGACGACGAAAAGAACATACGCGAGGGTCTCGTCGAATACCTCGTGGGCGAAGGTTACGAAGCTTTCGGAGCCGCTGACGGCGAGGAGGCGATGAAGTTCGTCGACTCGGGGAACGTCGACCTCGTGATCACCGATCTACGTATGCCCAAGCTGGGCGGCAGCGAGCTACTCAGTACGATCGCCGGCCGCTATCCAGGCCTTCCGGTTATCGTGCTCACGGGCCATGGCACCATTGAGGATGCGGTGAGCGCGATGCGCTCGGGAGCCTTCGATTTCCTCACGAAGCCCGTCAACCTCGACCATCTCTCTATCCTCGTCAAGCGCGCCCTCGAGTCGAGGGAGATGGCGCGCAAGAACCGCGAGCTCGAGGCCGAGGTCGACGCGCAGAAACGCACGAGTTCCATCATCGGTAAAAGCGCCGAGATGAAGAAAATATTCGACATGATCCGCCGTGTCGCGCCGACGAAAGCGAGCGTCCTCGTCACCGGAGAGTCGGGCGTGGGCAAGGAGCTCGTGGCTGACGCGATCCACAATCTCTCGCCCCGCCGCGACGGGCCACTCATCAAAGTGCATTGTGCCGCCCTCGCCGAGAGCCTCCTCGAGAGCGAGCTTTTCGGCCACGAGAAAGGCGCCTTCACGGGAGCCCTGGCCCGAAAACGCGGGCGCTTCGAGCTCGCGGACAAGGGCACACTCTTCCTCGACGAGATAGGCGAGATAAACCAGAACGTGCAAATCAAGATCCTTCGCGTGCTTCAGGAGCATAGATTCGAACGAGTCGGCGGCGAGGACACAATCGAATCGGATGTACGTATAATCGCGGCCACGAACCGCGATCTCAAGGAAGAGATACGAAAGGGTAATTTCCGCGAAGATCTCTACTATAGGCTCAACGTAGTGAATATCTCGGTGCCCCCCCTTCGCGAGCGGCGAGACGACATTCCGCTCCTCGCCATGTCCTTCCTGCGCGAGTTCGCCGACGAGAACGGCAAGAAGATCGAGGCTCTCGATCCCAAGGCGAGGCAGGCGATCTATGCCTACCCCTGGCCGGGGAATGTTCGCGAGCTGCGCAACTCTATCGAGAGCGCAGTCGTGATGGCCTCAGGCACTCTCGTCGGCCTCGACGACCTACCACCGAGCGTCCGTTCCTCTGGAGAGGAGCGCGACGTGCGCGTACCGATCGGCTCGAGCCTCGAGGAGGCGGAGATGATCCTCATCCGCGAGACGCTCGCGGCCCAGGGCGGCAATAAATCCAAAACCGCCGAGATACTTGGTATAGGGCGCAAGACTCTCTATCAGAAAATCGAGGAATACGGGATCGAAGGAGTGCAAGCCGCCAAAGATCAATAGCTACGCTACACAGGCGCAGAAAAAGCTATAAATTATTCCTAGCTTCTTCTTCACACCTGGAGATTATTCAAGAAAGTCGTTTTCGATTCCATCTGACGCTCGGCGATTGTCGGAGTATGCACGAAGGAGGTGGAGATAGTGACTTCTCAATCTTTCGTGGGGTATGTCATGGACCAGCTGATCGGCCTAAGAGGCGTGAGTAATCGCAAGATGTTCGGAGAGTATGCCCTCTATTATAAAGACAAGGTCGTGGCCCTCATCAGCGACGACAGGCTCTACGTAAAGCCGACGAAGGTGGGGGAAGGCTATATAGGAGAGGTAACAAAAGCCTTGCCCTACCCAGGAGCCAAGCTTTGCTTCCTGATCGAGGATCGAATTGAGGATAAGGAATGGCTGCAAGGCTTGATTATTGCGACCGAATCTGAATTGCCGATGAAAATGAAGAAAAAAGGAAATGGCAATCCCCAGAAGCGGGTTCGCAGGTTATAATAATGTTCGATAGACCCTTTGACAGATGAGAAGATCGTGTTGGGATTCACTTACTGATCTATTCCCTTCTGGCCTTCCATTGAAATATTTCCCTGTCGGACCTTAGAGCGTCACGGTGTCCCCCTCGGTGGAGTACGACTTTATTGCCTTGATGAGCGCTTGGTGTCGCTCCTCCACCGAGGCCGTCCTGAACCGCTCGACGCGCCTCTCCACCTCCTCCTCAGTGATTTCGTCGCGACATCGGTCTCTCGGGCGTTCGCCCTCTCGATGTTGCGGCCGATCTTGTCCACGGCTTCGCGATGAGCGAACTAGCGGGGCGCCACTCTATTTCCCCTTACGCGGAACCGCCAAGGCTTCGGCTACGGCCTCGAAGATAAGCTCTTTACCCTTTCCCTTTTGCGCGTATCCGTAGTTGCCAATACCCTCGGCTCGATTACGAACATCACTGCGGTCGAGGGAGGTAAGAAATACGATAGGAATATACCGTTCTTTGCGGATCAGCTTCGCCGTTTCGATCCCATCGATGCCCGGACCGAGCTCTATGTCAGCGATTAAAAGATCATAGGCGTGCCCAGAGCTGAACAGCTCTATGGCTTCCTCGCCCGTGGCCGCTCTGTCCACGGTGTACCCTCGCGAGCTTAAACATCGAGCCTCGACGGCGGCGACGATAGTCTCGTCCTCGACGAGAAGGACACTCGGACTAGGCATTGCTGGCTGCGCCTTCTACCGCCGTTCGCTCGGGGACAGAACTTAAAGCAGTGCTCTCTAGGACGCTCTCGACCTTGTCTATTGGCACCGCGCAGGTCTTTCCCTCTATCTTGAAAGTCAGGTAGTAATCCATCGCTTTATCTCCTGGCCTTTCAGAAGGCTTCGAACTCGTCGTCGGTCTTCGCCAGAGGGGCGATGGCCTTCGTTGGGCGTTTCGACCGTACGCGGGGGGGAGACAGAGGCAGCAGTGCGGTCGGCCCCACTGCCGGGCCCTTCGAGAGCCCACGATCCTCTTCGGAGAGCTTGAAAAAGGCTAAGGCCGAGGCGAGCTGCTGCGACTGTCCGGAGAGCTCCTCAGACATGGCGGCCATCTCCTCGCTCGCGCTGGCGTTCTGCTGGATCACCGTATCGAGCTGGACCATCGCCTTGCCAATCTGGTCGGCACCCGCGCTCTGCTCCCGCGAGGCCGCCGCTATCTCCTGCACGAGCTCGGAGGTCTTGCGAATGTCGGGGACGATGGCGGTGATAATCCGGCCTGCGTTCTGAGAGAGCTCGACGGTGCTTTTCGACAGTCCCGTGATCTCCGAAGCCGCGACCTGCGAGCGCTCGGCGAGCTTGCGCACCTCCGATGCGACGACCGCGAAGCCCTTGCCCGACTCGCCCGCTCTCGCCGCTTCGATTGCCGCATTCAGGGCGAGGAGGTTCGTCTGCCGCGCTATCTCCTCGATGATGGATATCTTATCGGCTATCTCGCCCATCGCGGTCACTGACTGGGACACAGCGAGGCTTCCCGCCTCAGCGTCCTTGACTGCCTTGGTGGCGATACTCTCGGTGGCGAAGGCGTTATCTGAATTCTGCTTGATGGTAGCGGCCATTCCCTCGACGGAGCTGGAGACCTCCTCGCCGCTTGTTGCCTGTTCGGTGGCGCCCTGGCTCATCGACTGGGCGGTCGAGCTTATCTGCTCGCTGCCCTGAGCGACGTTCGTCGTCGCCGCTTGGATGCCGCCGATAACGCGTTTGAGATTCTCCATCATTTTCTCGAAGGCCGCCGCGAGCTCCCCGATCTCGTCGCCCCGCTCGAGGAACTGTGCGCGAATATCATGAGAAAGATCCCCCGAGGCTATGGCCCCAGCATAGCGCGCGCTGGCCTTGATAGGCTCACTTATGGAACGCGACAGGAGGAAGAGCATGGCGAGGGCGATGACGGCGGCGACCAGGGCGATTATGACGATTATGTCCCGAATACCGGTGGCAGAGGCGAGAAATTCCGCTTCAGGCATCTGAGGAAGAACCACCCAGCCGATCGAGGGAACCGGCGAGAAGCCGCACACCTTGCGCGATCCCGCGTAGGAGTACGCTTGATATCCCGTCTCGCCCGAAAGGGCTCGCTTGGCGACGGTCTCGACTCCGGCCATCTTCGAGATGTTGACCTTGAACGCAATATCCTTGCTTGGATGCAAGACGAAGAGGCCATCGCGGTCGATGACGGCGAAGGACCCGGATTTGCCGAGCTTGAATTTCGCCATCTCATCGGTGATGGCCGAAGTCTCCATGAAAAGCGTACAGACCCCGACGGGCGTGTTTGACGGGCCCATGACGGGAGCGCTGATAGCTACCGTCGCGGCTCCTGTTACTTTGTTGAATATCATCTGGCTAACATAAGGCTTGCCTCCGAGGGCGGCCTTGAAATACTCGCGATCGGACACATCGACGCCGACAAGGTTAGCTTTCGACGAGGAGACGATGACTCCTTTCGCGCCCATGACGATGATCCCGCCGTAGCTGCCCTTATACTGCTCGGATTCACCCAGGGCCCCTAGTCGCGTCGACAGTGAGGAAGCCGTCTTTATGGCCACCGCCCCGCCTCGATTAACCGCTGCTACGCCTTCAACGACGTCCGAAGAGGCGGCGATGGCCATGCTCGCGCGAATACCGCCTTGGATTTTTTCCTCGGCGTAGTCGGCCATGCTGCGCGTGAGCGTGACGAGCTGGTCGCTCACGAGAGCGGTGATCCCGCTATTGGCCCGAAGGGAAACAATCACTCCCATGAGGGCGAAGGGTATCAACACGATCGCGGCGCCCAAGATCATGAGCCGTTCACCGATCTTCAACTTCATAGAGAGCTCCTCTTCAACTTCGGTAGGTGTAGTCGCTATCGGAGTGTGGTATTATTTTGTACTTTTTCTATCCGGATGCATGCGACAGAAACGGCGCATGACATAGGATACTCCGCACATTGGTCGCAAAAACTATTTTTTAGTATGCTTATCCTATCCAGAAGTATGAGGCTGTCGACCTAGTCGATATGGATTCCCTTCTCATTGATGAAGCGAAGGAGATCGATCCTATTTTTCACTTCGAGCCTCCGATAGATAATGGATAGATGGCTCTTGACGGTGACTTCTGCGAGACCAAGCGCATCAGCTATCGCCTTCGTGGCGAGGCCTGATGCTGCGAGTTTCACAATCTCGATTTGCCTGAGACTCAGCCCGCGATCGCATAAATCATGACTCGTGCCGTCGGCATTCGATAATCGCGCGGTCAAGGCGCCAAGCCGCGATGATACGGACGCAAGCTCCTCGGCCGTTCGAACAAGCGCGGCGTTGCACGCCTCCTTGTCCGATGTGTCGTCCAGAAAGCACAAGACGCTCTCGATAACGCCGGAATCGTTGAAGAGGGCGACGTTCGTTATAGTAAACGAACGAACACTGCCGTCCTTCCTCCGAAGTCTCGTCTTCGTTCGGAATATTCCGGACAGCGCGTAGGCGTATCGCCTTACTTTTGTTTTCGCTTCCGAAAATTCCCCGCTTTCGCTGAGCCACTCGAGCGAGCGTCCAAGGAGTTCTTCCCTTGAGAAGCCGAGCGTCGTTGTCGCCGCTTTATTGCAAGCCTGCACGGTGCGGCTCGCCGCGTTTAAAACGAGGACGGGCGCCTCGTAAGCTCGAAGAACCTTTTCGATGAGAGGCCCGAATCGATTCAAATCGCTAGACTCGTTCGCCGCATGGAAACGCCCGCAGGCGAGGAGAGTCCAGCCCTTCGCTCGTCCTTCCTTAGCGAGCGGCCGCAGGACGACGAAAGAGCGCAAGGAGCCTCCGTTCGGCTGCTTGAACGACGACTCCAAACATCGACTGCCAGGCAGAGAGGCTCGATCCGAGAGGGCTGCGATTAGGGAACCATTGTCCTCATCCGAGAGAAAATCCGAAAGCGGGAGTCCCTTGCCGTCTTTCGGCGGCAAACCAAGCGCCTCTTCTGCTCTCTTGCTCGATCTTCTTATTCGCAGGCGAGCATCGACAATCAGCAGTATGTCGCTCGCCACGTCCAAGAGAGCATCAATGATCATGGGACGGCTTTCATGGGAATCGATAGGTAAGTCTTCAGCAGTGTCTATCATAGTGTGAAAATAAACCGAAAGGAGGTCTTATGGAGGCAGAATCTACGCTAGAAGCCTGTCGGACTTAGGACCGCGGAGAAGGGAAAGCGGAGGGATACAACTGAAATCGAAGGTATAAATGCATAGTTTCCCGCTTTTCGTCCGGACTCGGTCATCCGCGGTGAAAAAAAGGTTCTTCAATCGGGCCATACAGGAAGTATGGCCCTCAATCATCGCCATTTTTTCACTCGCGGCTCGCCTTCGTCCGAACGAAATCCTAAGTCCGACAGGCTCCTGATATGATGTGACCTGTCAATAGCCAGTTTTCTTTTTCGCTAACTCCTGTGTTGGCAAGGCAGTTCGAGCAAAGGCCGAAGAGGCTATCGACGACGGTTGATCACTCTGATATTCGTGGATTCGGCCCGAAGGCTTACCAACATTCCCCGCGATAAGGCCAGTGTCGACATAATAATACGCCTTTTGCATGTCCGGATCCTGGAGACCCGATTCCTGAAATCCGGCCTTGCTGAATTTATCGATATCCACGACTAGATGAGGCGAACAGGAACAGAAGCTCCGCCTGCCCGTTGCCCTCGTCCGATAGCAAGACCCCGCAGGCCGACCAGAGAAGATTGGAGAGCATCTGTAATGACAATCGCTTTTCGGCGATGGTACGCACGGTCTTTCGCTTCTTCAGCGCCGATTGCAGGGCCGTGTCCCGACTAAAGACGGGCTTCTGTAGCACGATAGGCTATAGATCCCCGCCGATACTGGCTTTTCACCTCATATGATCTACAATAATTCATAGTTAAAGTTTTGCAAGAGTGATGAAAGTACAACTGAGGGGACCACTATGGCACGAATGAGGGCAACTCAGTCGACAAACCGGGTGGAGATTTCAATCTTGTAGAAATCGCGATACCTCCCCCGCGCGAAAACGAAGTCCTTGTCAAAGTGGAAGCCTGCGGGGTTTGTCATGGCGACGCCATCGTCAAGGATGGGACTTTCCCAGGCCTGGTCTATCCGAGAATACCCGGGCACGAAGTAATTGGAACTATCGCTGGTGTTGGCCAGGGCGTCGATGGTTGGTCGCTAGGCCAACGAGTCGGCATTGGTTGGCACGGCGGTCATTGCTTCAAATGCCCGGCTGCCTGCGGGGCGAATTTTGGGCATGCGAATATTCCCTAACAACCGGCATTTCGGTCGACGGTGGCTACGCCGAGTACATGATCGCGCGTTCCGAGGTATTGGTTTCCATCCCGGATGAGCTGTCCTCGATCGAGGGCGCCCCCTCCTTCCCGCTTAAACAAGCGGCTGCGGCCTATGAAAAGATGATGTCCGCCAAGGTGCATTTCAGGGCTGTCCTGCAAATGTGAAGTAGCGAAGTGTCCGATATCCTGCGATGGATCAAGTCCCGCGAATCTTCGAGGGGATCCATTCGATATGCGACACTTTGCTCAATTATACTTCCAAAATTTGAAGAACTTGAAAAAAATAATCCGTGATCCTAATCCTTTCTTCCATCGGAGAATCGTATGGAAAAACCTGCGCGTAAGCCTGGAGTCGCCTCGTCTGCGAGGATCTCGGAATTCTGCGATTCATAAAACGTGAAAAGAAACTCCGTGCGGCCCCCGCCTTTTACAACGTCTATACCGGCCTCGGCAAAAATGTCCGCAGCGATTGAGTCGGAGAATCGATCGATGAAAAATTGAGGATAAACACGCCCTACAGCCTCCAGCCCTGCCTTAAGCCGATATTTGGCTTCGATCGTCGGCTCGAGTATCCAGGAGATACGCGGTTGAGGAAGGCCGCTCTGCCATATCCAATCAAAAAGCTGATGATATCCACAATCGAGACCCAAAGTCGCGGAAAAGCAGTCTGATCTCATGGCGGGAAACGCAAGGCCAAGCTGAAGTATGTCGGTCGCGGCCGGTGAGTAATCTCGGCTGGGGAAAGGGTGCTCGCTTGCTCTCGAGTACTCGATTAGAAAATCGGGCCTCCACGTGCCCGAAAGCGGAATGGCGAAGGCTGCGTTAAGTCCGTATTGGAACTGCACTGCATTCATCCAAAAATGTGCAATGCTTGCCGAATTCTGTTCGGGGGGCACGATACTGCACAGGAGGATAGACTCGAAGTTCACACCTATGGCGAAGGAGTCTCCGTTGGCGATAATTACCGGGCTCGCACCCAGTCGGAAATAAAAATCGTCAATGTAATTGGTGTCGAATGCGTAGTCCCCGTACTCAAGCGAGGCGCTCATGCCAGCCGGGAAACCCGTGTCCGCTGCGGCAAGCAAGGGGTCTTCGACGCTTAGGGGCTCAGGGAAGTACTTACAATAGGCCGGAGCGCCGGAAAGCAGGATGAGATAGGCCGTGAACAAGGTTATCCGCTTCAAGTTCATCATTGCATTCCCTGCCGGCTGAGTTCTTAAGGTACCTCTTCGAGCTTGATTTTATCACACTATCCTCCGCGGTCAGCACAGAATCGTGACTCAGCGATATTCCCGGGCTATAGTATTCGACCCATCTGCGAATGAATCTTCCGCGGCCTTGGTGTACTCGTGTTTTAGCCGTCATCGCCTCTTTCCCTTTATGCCAGAAGCGACGCGATATCTTCATCTACCGTAGCGATGCCAGCGATGCCGAAGTTCTTGACCAGCACCGAGGCGACCGCGGGCGAAAGGAATGCGGGGAGCGTCGGCCCGAGGTGGATATTCTTGATCCCGAGCGACAGCAAGGCCAGAAGCACGATGACCGCCTTCTGCTCGTACCAGGCGATGTTGTAGGCGATCGGCAGCTTGTTGACGTCGTCCAGGCCGAAGGCATCCTTCAAGGCAAGCGCGATTGCCACGAGGCTGTAGGAGTCGTTGCACTGCCCTGCGTCGAGGACGCGGGGTATGCCGCCGATGTCGCCCAACGCGAGCTTATTATAACGGTACTTGGCGCAGCCGGCTGTCAGAATGACCGTGTCCTTGGGCAGAGCCGCCGCGAACTCGGTGTAATACTCGCGGTTCTTCATGCGGCCGTCGCAGCCGGCCATGACCACGAACTTGCGGATGGCTCCAGATTTGACCGCCGCGATCACCTTGTCCGCGAGGGCGATGACTTGGGCGTGGGCGAAGCCTCCGTTAACCGTCCCCTGCTCTATGGGCTTGGGCGGCTGACAAGTCTTGGCCATGGCGATGATAGAGGAGAAGTCTTTGCGAGCGCCCGAACCGCGCTTACCTGCAGGGCGGTCGGCGATGTGGACAGCTCCTGGGTAGCCGGCCGCGCCCGTTGTGAAGAGCCTCTGCTTGTAGGCGGCCTTTTCTGGCGGAGGAACGATGCAGTTGGTAGTCATGAGAATGGGCCCGCCGAAGTCCTCGAAGTCCTCTTTCTGGTGCCACCAGGATGAGCCGTAGTTACCCGCGAGGTGCTTGTAGGCCTTGAGCTTGGGGTAGGAGTTGGCGGGAAGCATCTCGGAGTGAGTGTAGATGTCGATTCCTGTGCCCTGCGACTGTTCAAGTAAGTCTTCGAGGTCGCGCAGGTCATGGCCCGAGACGAGAATGCCCGGCCGATTTTTCGCCGCGATATTGACAGCCGTAATCTCGGGATTGCCATAGGCTCCAGTATTGGCGCCGTCAAGGAGAGCCATGGCCTGCACGCCCGCTGCCCCTATCTTCAGGACGAGGTCGGTCAGGAGGGCGGCATCGTGGGGCGGAGAAGCCAGAGCGGCGAAGTACTCGAGGAAGGAGGCATCGAGCTTCTCGTCGACCGCGTCGAGGACTTCGGCGTGATGCATATAAGCCGCGAGCCCTTTAAGTCCGAAGAGCGCTAGGGAGGCGAGGCTGCGGATGTCCTCGTCGGCCTCGGCAAGCGTCCCGACGGTGGCTGACTTCTCGGCAAGACTTGAGTCCGTCGAATCGGCCCAG
>Ga0326728_10014917_pt1 | contig 16323 bp, 15 predicted proteins | sample MB3enrmetagenome_FD_207602 | JGI IMG/M metagenome (GOLD analysis project Ga0326728, IMG submission 207602) | Lab enriched peat soil microbial communities from McLean, Ithaca, NY, United States - MB31MN | ecosystem: Environmental > Terrestrial > Soil > Wetlands > Peat | place: USA: New York...
GGGCGTCCCGCATCAGGCCCGTCTCCATGCGCTCGATCCGGTTGCGACGCCAGTAGAGTTTGCCCAGGTCGGCGACTTGGTGGTCAAAGAGGGCGTCGCCGGGGCCGTAGGTGGTGGCGAGTTCCCGCTGCAAGGCTGCATACCGTTCGGGATCTTCGCCCAACGCGCGCATGACGGCGGCTTCGTTTTCGGGCGCGGCATCACAGCCGTGCTTCAGGGCGTTCATTTTCATGCGCTCTTTTCCGGCCTCGCTGCGAGGCCCGGTAGAGTGCAGCGAATTGCGCCGAGCGGCGTCGAGCCGCTGGGGAGTGAGACACGTAGATTTGAGTAAGGACATAGTAGCTCCATGAGTTGGAAGATTGGGAGCAGGGGCGGCAGGCAAGCCGTCCCCACGCGAGCTGGGACGGACGTTCACGACCCTAATAGACTATCACAAGCCGAGCCCAGATGTCAAGACCAGAGTGTAACACTACACTGATAGGCCATTAGCGCAGGCGGGGTAGGGCCGGTTCGCGAACCGCCCCTAGACCCGCACTTGGCGCATCCATGGAGAGAAGGCGTGAAAGAGCCCAGAATGTGTCATCCTGAGCGCAGCGAAGGATCTCTGCAGTTGTTCTCGAGCCGCTGAACCTCAGGTAACTGCCGAGATCCTTCGCTCCGCTCAGGATGACAGGCGGTTGGTCTTGCTACGCGGCTGGCGCATGGCGAAGCCCTGCGTTGCGTGGAGCCGGCATGAACAGAGACCGCAGAGCTGCGCCAGCCTCGGGTAGCGCACTGCGGCGGAGCCGCAACCGAATCTGTAGGGCCGAACAGCGTTCGGCCGAGGCCGAGCGCTGCTCGGCCCTACGCCGCATGCCAAAATCTTTGCCAAAATAACAAGCATTCACGATATTGCATTGCAGAGTCCCCGGTGCTGGGACTCTGCGGTCCTTAGTGTGAGGTATTCGTGCGCGGGCATTGATAATAGAGAAATTATTCAATGCAAAAGCCGCAGAATCTGAAAGGCACAAACTCTGCGCTTCGATCGGGAGCTGGTCTTGTGGTCTTTCGGGCGCACGCCCCGGCCGATAGAACCACCCCCGCGGCACTACTTCATCGCCGAAAAATCCGTAGGATGCATGTACGTCGAGTCTACTTTTTCCACCAGTTTGTCGGCCTGCTCAGATTTGACCAACTCTTGAAATCCCGGGTCGGCCCTGAACGCGTCCCAGTTTTTTTTCGCTTCCTCCCGGCTGGGATGAGCCACGACCCAAATGAATGTGTTGTCCCAAGCGGCAGCGCCGTCGGATATCCAGTAACCAACAACATCCAGATCGTGTTTGGCGAGTAGCTTTGAAGTCGTGTCGCGAAAGCGTGACTCCAGCGCTGGCATTTTGCCCGGCACAGCATGATAGACGCGAAGCTCAAAGACGCGATTGCTGTCGGCCCGCACTTGATTCACTTGCGCCAGGCGGGCGGTAATGAGCGATCCAGCGGCAAAGGAAACCAGGGCGACGGCGCTAACAGTCCATCCTCTAATTTCCCAGCGTTTCGATTTCCAGCAGTTGACTGTCATAGAAACCTCCCTTTGATCACCGCAGATAACGGCGGGTGGCGCACCCCAACAAAAATCGTCGGGACGTATGATGGCTACCCGATCGAGGAACAATCCAATGATACGTAAGTTTTCGGCAGGCGTGCGTAAATCTGCACGCGTCGAGCTTGCGCTACCCCCTAGTGCCAGTTGCCGATCCTGAGCGAGGTGAGTGTGGGCGGATTGGCCGCCGAAGTTAGGGCAGTTCCTGTACCCAATGGTCCAACCTTGACAGCCGATCCAACGACGATGGCGTGCTCGCGCATCCGCCGGGTAGGTAGCGTACGACTCACGTGATCTCCTTTCTATTACGCCCGGTGTCCGCTAGCTCGGGCAGAAAAGAGTTCAGCGATGCGATCGCGTGAAAGAACAATTTCAGAAGGACGCAGCCCTTTCCGCGGACACGGCGGCGCTCTGAAGGCACCAGAAACATAGCGGAAGATCCCTTCGGGCCGATCTGCCGCAAGGCCTCCCGGTAGTTCCAGGGCATCCACGCGGGCGGATGTGGGGCTAACACGCTGGCGTGTTTCGCCAGTTCGGAGAGGTACTCGAAGGGAGTAAGCCCGTCGACATCTTTGAAGAAACCAGCCAAGGGATTGTACGGACATGGGGGCGCAGCGAGTCGCGGCTCGGGACAGACAGTGCTGCGCCCGCGCACTCGGAGATCAGGGTTTCTTACGATGGGCGTCGAACCAATTCAGGGTGTAGACGGCCTTGGCGACTTGGTGGCTCGGACGGCGGGAGAGACCGTGGGGCTCGCCGGGGAAACGGACCAGAGCGGATTCGACTTTGAGGAGTTTGAGGGCGGCGTAGTATTGCTCGGCTTCGGAGATGGGAGTGCGGAAGTCTTCCTCGCCGGTCATGAGGAGAGTCGGCGTCTTCACGTTTTTCACCAGTGAAATCACGGAGCGCTTCATGTAGTTGTCCGTGTCTTCCCAGGGATTTGAGCCGAACCAATATTGCGTGCCGAAGGAGGGAAGGTCGGAGGTGAGGACCCAACTGTACCAGTTGATGACGGGATAGAGGCTGGCGGCGGCGCGGAAACGGTCGGTACGATCGATCATCCAGCAGGTGAGCACACCTCCGCCTGAACCGCCGGTGACGAAGAGGTTGTCCTGATCGATGTAACCCTTGGCCAGAATCGCATCAACGCCGGAGTTGAGGTCGTGGAAATCGTCGCCGGGATAGGCGTGATGAATCAGATTGGCGAATTCTTCGCCGTAACTGGTGCTGCCGCGGGGATTCGTGTAAAGGATGACATAACCCTTAGCAGCCCAGATTTGGGCTTGCAGGTCGAAACGATCGCCAAAGTTGGAGAAGGGACCGCCGTGAATCTGGAGAATAAGGGGATATTTCTTGGAGGAATCAAAATCAGGCGGCTTGATGATCCAGCCTTGGATTTTGCGTTTGTCGAGAGAGGATTCATACCAGAGTTCCTCGACTGCGCCCAGTTTCCTGGCCGTGAAGAGTTCGCGATTGAGAGAGGTCAGGACGTTCAGTTTAGGCTCGGCGAGAGAAGCGACAGCGACGTCTCCGGGATCGGAGGGAGTGTCGTACTGGATAGCGAACGCGCCGTTCTGGCCGACGCTGAAATTGCAGGCGAGGTTGAGATGGTCGGCGAGAACTTCGGGGGAGCCGTCGAGCGGGAGGTAGGCGAGCTTGGTGTCACCTTGATCGGTGTAGGTGAAGAAAATGCCCTTGCCGTCGGCGGCCCAGTGGGGAGTGGCGGCGTCGCGATCGAGTTTAGGAGTTACGACGTGAGGATTGCCGCCGTCGCGGTTGGCAACGTAGAGGTAGGTGGTCTGGTGGCCTTGGTAGCGGTCATCGAAGCCGATGTAGGCGATGAGTTTTCCGTCGGGTGAAATGTCTGGGGACTGATTGGGACCGTTGCGATGGGTGAGCTGCTTGAGTGATCCGTCGGCGACCTTGAGTTCGTAGAGTTCGGTGTGGAGAGGTTCGTACTCGTAATTGGCGCTGCCGTTCATGGCCACGATGAGCGATTTTCCGTCGGGAGCCCAGACGGCGTAAGAGCCACCAAAATCGCCTACGCCGGGACCGTGGGGGAATTTGCCGGTGGTGAGTTGACGAGGCGCGCCGCCGTCGGAGGAGACCACGAAGATTTGCGAGTAACCGGGCTTGAGATAGCCGGGACCGTTAAAGCGGTAGATGAGGTCCTCATACACCTTCGGCGCGTCGGCCCACTTGGCTCCTTCGGGCGCGGCAGGAAGCGTGGCGATTTTCGGCGGAGCGGCGGGGACCAGTGACGTGAAGACGATCTGCTTGCCATCCGGCGACCAGGAAATGCCGGCAGGGGGGTTTTCGAGGTCGGTGAGCTTGGCCGTCTGACCGGAGTCCATCCAACGGACATAGAGCTGAGATTTTCCGTCGCGGTCGGAGATGAAGGCCAGACGCGTGCCGTCGGGCGACCAGCGGGGGGAGGAATCGCCGTAAGTGCCAGTGGCAAGAGGACGATGCTCCGAACCATCGAAATTGACGATCCAAAGATTGGAAACGCGGCGGTCTGACGAGACGTCCGCAGACTGTCGGGAGTAGACGATGCGCTTGCCGTCGGGAGAGATTTGCGGATCAGAAGCGACTTGGACACGGAAGACATCCATCGGTTCGAGGCGATCGGGGAGTTCCTGAGCGCTGGCGGCGAGCAGGCAAAGCAGGATGACTGTGGTCAGTGTGGCAATGGGGCGGGATTTTCGGAACACGGTGGTTTCCTTTCGCGAATGCATGTTTGGCGGAATTTCCATTTTGCGTTTACGGCTAAGAGCCAATATACCAGCAGTTGCAAGAACAGTGCTTCTTCGGGTTGGGCGCGAGAGCCCATTACTGAGCGTGTCTATACCCCGGGCCTCGTAATGCTTTTCCCGGTCGCTCGTCAGTGATCCTGCCGTCGAGCACAACTGGTCTGCCATTGACGAAAACATCCTTTACCCCCTCGGAATAATGAAGAGGCTCGTTGTAAGTGGCTACGTCCCGGATGGCGGCCGAGTCGAAGACAACAATATCAGCCATCATCCCCGGCCGCAGAATGCCCCGATCCGTAATCCCTACGCGGCTCGCAGCTTGCGAGGTCATCTTGCGGACGGCTTCTTCCAGGCGCATGGTGTGCTCTGTTCGAACATACTCAGCCAGGATGCGCGGAAAGGTTCCGAAAGCCCTGGGGTGTGCTTTGGTGGTGCTCAGCGGCCCGTCTTCCGCCTGCGCCTCAGAATCTGAACCGTAGGTCACCAAGGGACTTGATACTGCGGCGCGGACGTCCGATTCTTGCATGATGGCGATTACAACCTGGCTGTTGCCGCGATCGGTGATGGCGATGTCCATGGCTGCGTCTTTCGGATCTTTGCCCATCCGGCGGCCAATTTCGTCAAGGGTCATGCCCTCGTACTTGCGCAGCTCTGGGTTCAGAACCTGAATTAAGGTTACGCCCTGAGCTCCGCCGGAACCCCGCCATTCGTTCTCCCATGCAGTGCTGGGCTCATCCATTTCTTTCCGGACGCGGGCCCGGGCCGCAGGATCTTTTAGCCGTTCCAACATCTTGTCGGTGCCGCCTTCCGAAACCCAACTGGGAAAACAGGCGACCAGGCCATTCGACGCACGCGTATAGGGGTACACGCTGGCGGCAACGTCTAAACCTCGCGATCGCGCTGCCTCGATTCTCTGGAGGACCTCCGGCATTTTCCCCCAGTTCTCCTGGTACGCGGCCTTCAGGTGCCAGATCGTGGCGGAGATGCGAGCGCGCTGCGCAATGTCGAATACTTCGTCCAAAGATTGAAAGATCCGGTCGGATTCCGAGCGCTGATGCGTAAAGTAAACGCCACCGTACTTCCGGGCAACTTTGGCCAATTCGACGAGTTCGTCCGTGGAGGCAAACGTGTCGGGCACGTATTCGAGCGCGGAGCTCACCCCGAATGCACCGTGCTCCATGGCTTGAGCCACCAACTGGCGCATCTGTTCGAGCTCCGCCGGCGATGCCGAACGGCTGTCTTTCCCGACCACGTAGGTACGAATTCCGCCAGCGCCGACAAACGTGCCAAGATTGATGGCTGGCTTGGCATGTTCAAAGCGTTGCAGATACTCATCGAGCGAGCGCCAGTCGAGCCTGACACCATACTTCCTTGCATTGTCCTTGAGGTCTTCAACCAGCCGGTCGTTCAGCGGCGCGATGGAAGTCCCCTCGCCAGTAATCTCGGTAGTCACGCCTTGAGTGATTTTGCTGGCGGCGCGGCTATCCACCAGGACGTTGAATTCGGATTGGCCTTGAACGTCGATAAATCCAGGTGAGGCTACAAGACCCGCGGCGTCGATGCGCTTCCTGGCAGTTGCGCCGTGGAGATCACCGATCGCGGCGATGCGATCGCCTACAATCCCGATGTCTCCATAGGTCCAAGGAGCACCGGTGCCATCAATGACGCGGGCCCCACTAATCACGAAATCGTAATCGCGTCGCTGCCCGGGACTCGCCGGGACGGCAAACAAGAACGCGGTGAGGGCGACGTAGCAATATAGCCTGAAAACTGTGGACATAAGTCACCTCAAATTTCAGAGTGCACCGTCTTTGGTCACTTACTCTGACGCCTGGTCCGGAACTCCCATTGTGGGTTAAGGAAATTCGAAGTATACACCAGACTGACGGCCGCAACTACGGTCAGGACGAGTGGCGGAGGCGTACCAAAGAGACACTCAGCAACACGCGTTTAGCCCGCTCCCGCCGGGGGCTGTTCACTCGTTGTTCGCGGCCCTGGTGGGCATTGCGGTTTTGACCGCAGCGTTTTGCAGAGAGAGCACTCGCCGGTGAAATGTTACCGGCATTGAGCGCGATTTCCTCGAAAGGGCAGGGCGGACATCACTTGGCCTTCCTGCGACGGCACCCGGATGTGGACCGAGGCCAGCGAGTCCGCAGGGCTCGATCAGCGCGAAGCCGCTCGCGCTATATGCGCGTGGTGCAATGAGTAGGGAGAGGTTCGATGTCAAGATTGCGAGGGGATATAAATACCGTTGTCGCTTTGGGATTCTTGCGCCATAAACGAGAGCGGGGAACCGCTTACGGCTCCCCGTCTCAGGTATTCGTCGTTGTTGCCGTGGCAGCGTCCGCGGGGCGTTGCCAACGGTGCGCACCGCAAGAGCGGTGTGGTTTATCGACTAACCTCTGCGTGCCCGGCGGAGTCTTAGCTCCTTCGGTCAGCATGCTTCCTTTATACTCCTGCGCACGACAAATAGCAACACGCTAAAGTACTGGCCGTCTCGGGGGACGGTTGCGCATATGCCGTACGCCATCTTGACACCCCTGTTGTGACCGGAGGGCCGAGTTTCAGTGGCTTCCGTGCCTTGAGGAAAGTCGGCCCCGACGGAGGCTACTTCTTCTTGGGTGGCACGGCGGCGTCCTTGAACGCCCTCGCCAGGCGGAATTTCACCACCGTCTTGGCCGGAATCTGAATGGCCTCGCCGGTCTCGGGATCGCGGACCATGCGAGCCTTGGACGCTGGAAGCCGCGGTCATCTACGACTGGGTATTGACTCCGTCAGCACCCGAATTCCCTCTGTAAGACCTATTCACATCGCCGCAGTTCTGCTACATTGAGCCGGTATCATGATGTCCCTATTGTGTCCTAGTTGCGGGTCGTCGCGGGTCAACAAGTCGCCGAGCGGCCAACACCTCATGTGTCTCGACTGCCAACGGGTCATCCTTCAGGACCGGCTCAAGAAGCCTCGTGGGCGAAGGATTCAGGGCAGACCCCTTCCTCCACCTCCAAAGCCCCGTCCCAAACCAGAAAATTGAAGGACCTCACGCGGGAACAAGAAAAGCGGGACCACGGCCGGGGTAGTCCTGACCGTGGCATCCGCCTTGCCGGGTTTTCTGGCTCGGGCTGAAAAGCCCGCTATCTGCCCTCACTGCCCCGGGGCACGGTATGGGACGCTCTTCTTCACGGCCTCGTCCACTTCGCCGGGCGTGAGAAGCACCGTGGTCGTGGTGGTGACCGCGCCGCTGGCATTGATGGCCAGCGAGGCTGCCGCCACGCTCACGTTGTCCGGGAGGTCGACGAGCACAATGGCATCGTGCTTCCCAAAGGCAAAATAGAATGCCTCCACCTTCCCGCCCGCCGACTTGATTGCCTTCGCCGCTGCGTCGCGGCGCTTGGTGCCGCCCTCCGAGAGCAACCCCTTCACGCCTTCAGCGGTGTACGCCGCCTGAATCAGATACTTTGGCATGGTATCTCCCCCATCGTTGGTTTTGGAAACGTTGTGTGTTTTTACCCAGGGTTAGACCATAGCACAGCCGGCAGGGGAACTCAATCGCGGCCAACAATACCTACTGCCAGCATCGCGACCGGTCCCGAGATCGGTTTTCCGATCCACGAATTCACCGTAATCGCGCTTTGCAGATCCGCCCCATTTCACGCCCCGGCAGCCGGTCGGACGAAGTTGCCTGCTATAACAATCTTTCCCATGAAAGTGATATTTCTAAACACCTGCAACGGCAGAATTCGAGAGGGCATAGCCGCATTCATCAAACAGCAGGCTCCGGATACGGACGTTTTTTGTTTTCAGGAAGTCTATAGGGAGATGCGAACTCTCTCGGGAGAATTGCTTCCGAACTATCGCATGATCAGTGGCTACAAAAAGGTTGCAGAAGACGATGATTTCCCCCAGGCAACGTATGTGCGCAGCGATCTTGAGTTGCTGTCCTCCGAGTTCGTGCTCGAAAACCAGCCGGGCGCTGGCCTCGCCATTTATATCCAGATCAACACGCAGAATACTACGATTCATCTCTGCAACCTCCACGGCACAGCGCGACCGGGCGATAAATCTGATAAACATTCACCCGGAAGTCGGGATTAACTCCCAGCAGCAGATAGGCTGCGCGCTGTGAGCACCCGTAATCGCTGACCAGCCATTCCATCAACTGAATGCTCGCTCGCCAAACTGCTTCTTCCAGTGGGCGGGCACACGCCAGCGAAACGATGCTGGTGTCCTTCTCCAGGCGCACGAGCGGAAGCCGTTGGCGCTTGACGACCTCGCAATGCAGGGTGACGGCGCTACGAACTTCCATTGCCGTTCCGTAAAACTCCGCTCAGGAAGGAAGTCTTTACCAAGTAGCGATGGGGATCTTCTGGGTCGAGCAACACATCCAGAGTCTTACCGGAAATATATTGGGTGGGATCGAACCAGATGTTGGCGCTGTGGAAAACATGCATCTGATTTGTCGCCGGATCGAGCCACTGGCACACCAGTCGATAGGGACACGTCCCATTGACTTGAACCGAGGTGTTCAGCTCCACTCGCGTGAACTCGGCCTGGACGCGGCGCCCGTTTTGCTCCAGCCAGGCATTCTTACGGGTGGTCGCGACCTTCCATGCCGCGGCCACCACTCCGAACGAACAGAAGACCATGCCCATGCCGCAAAGCAGCGTGGGCAGGAACCAGAGCTCCAGGAACGAACGGATAACAGCGTGGTAGGGCTGCTGGGGGTCGTAGAGTACGGTGACCGTCTCATTCACTCGATACGAGGGCGGATTGGCGCCAACGGTGCTGAGGATAGAAATTTCCTGGCCCTCAGTGGTGCGGAAGCGGATGCGGGGATAGAAGGAGCCGCGGAGCCGATTGTTCGACGAGCGCTCTTCTTGCCACACGTTTTCCGTCACGATGCCAGGCACCGAAATGGCGGTCGCAAGGAAGCGCCGCGTATGCTGGAAGGCGAAAACTCCTCCGATCAGCAATCCCAGACCGACGGCGGCGAATAAACCGAAAACCAGGCGCATGATTTTCATCGCAGGCACCTCGTAAGAACGTTAGTTTGGAGACCGTACGTCTCGTATAGGGGCGCGCATTGCAAAACGCCGGGAACGTCCTCTCAACCGGAATTCCCACTTTAACTCCGGGTTGGCAGTCGATACGCGTAGGATTTCTGTTGTTGGATTCTGTCCCGACACGCATTATACCTCCAATCGCCTCCCTTGGAGATATTTTGCAGATAAAGGTATAATTCCCACACGGGCGAGGCAAAAAGTAAATTCCGGGTAGATCGATCTCAACAAATCGACGGGAGCCCATCTTGCCGGGCTACAGTGACGATCAGGAGGATCCATGGAGCGACTGACTTTGTTCTTCGTCGGCGTGGTTTGGTGCGCTTGCGGTGCTGCAGGCCAAACGCCGCAACCACGTGCAACAAGACCGTCCGCTGCCGCTAAGAATGTGGCGCCGAGATTCAAAGCCATCTGGGAACCCGTAAATTATAAAGAGGACATTTCTCTTTCTGATGTCTATTTCGTGAGTAAGGAGGAAGGATGGGTATCGGGCGCCGCCGGAACCATCCTGCATACCAAAGATGGGGGCAATAGCTGGACAGCACAACTGGGCGGCGACCCCCATGCCGAAGGCAAGGAGCTCAAACACTTGTTCTTTGCCGACGCAACCCATGGTTGGGCTCAAGCTTGGAACACTCTATTTCGCACGACTGACGGTGAGTCCTGGCAGCAAGTGAACGGGGACATTCGGGGAGACGTGTTTTTCGTCTCCCACATGAAAGGTTTTCGGGCTTATGCGGGGAAAATCTTCGCGACAACCGATGGCGGTGATAACTGGAAAGAAATCTTCACCTGCCACGCGAAAATGGAAGTTCAAGGATTAACACAGGAAAAAAACTGTGACCTTGAGACTATTCATTTTCCCACGCCCAGAGTGGGCTATGCCATGTATGATGGGCGAATCACGGCCAAGACGGAAGACAGCGGAGAAACCTGGAATGTTCTCGTGGGGCCCGAGATGCCCGGTGATCAACGCGTATTTTGGACCTATTTCGTCGATGCCAACACCGGCTACGAGACCCGCCCACCCAAATTATTCAAAACGACTGACGGAGGCCGGACCTGGCAGGGCGTGATTGCCCAACTCGAGCAGGGCTACCCCAAGGTCAAATTCGCCGACCGCGACGTGGGTTGGTCCATCCTGGGCGGAACGTGGGCGTACACCGTTGATGGAAAACGCTGGACGTCGCGCCAGGTTCATTTTCCTACCCGCGTACTCTCTTTCTGCCTGCCCACTCGCGACCGGGGTTACGTGGTAGGCGATCACGGCATGATTTATCGCTATCGCATCGTACCCATCGATTACACTGCGAAGGGAATGATCGACGCGGCGATGATGCCGGCGACACCCGCAACCCAAGGCTCGGGAAACTAGCCACTTTCCGGCGCACGAATCAGCGCTAAAGCCGATTGTCTAGTTTTCTGTGCGGCCAAGTGGGACTCCAATTACCGTGTTCGCCGCGTGCGGTTCCGCGCTATGGGAGATTAGCTGCACCACTTGGGTTTTAGCGCAGCCAAAAGGTAGTGTTCCGCCCGGCCCCTCAAGGCCTCATCTTCCTCTTCAATGCGGATGACTTCGGTCAACTACTGACGTGAAATCCCTGGTGACGGGTGTGATTTTCATATCGGGCAACGAGTACAATAAAGGAAGATTGGCGCGCAAGCTGGAATGCCTGGACGTGACCCAAAGCGGACCTGACGCCCCGGCGCAATCCGTCGGGCGAGTCGCGCGATTAAGCGGGAACGTACGTCAACCTAATCACGTCCTCGCCAATTAGATCGCTGGTCACAAGACGGAGCGGCGGCCGAGGGCCGGAGAAGAATGGCTTGCCGCGACCAAGTACGATGGGGTGGAGGTAAAGTCGATACTCATCAATAAGACCAAGGTCGGTTAGGCTTCCTGCCAAGTCTGGTCCGGCAACTTCAATCTCCCCAACGAGTTGAGCCTTCAGCCCACGTATCACCGCCTCGATGTCATCCTCGACAAGTGTGGCGTTGGGTCCGACCGACTTCAACGAGCGCGACACAACCCACTTCGGCTGGCTCCGCCACGCCGCCGCGAAGTCGTGTTCCTCCGCGACCCACTCCGGGCAGTCTTCGTCCCAATAACGCATTACCTCGTACATGCGGCGACCGTACACACTGCCCGTCAGGTCGCGCACTTGCTCTATGAAGTGACGAAAGAGCGCCGGGCTTGGCCTAAATTCCTGATGGTCGACGTAGCCATCCAAGGACTGGTTCATTCCATAGACGAGCTTTGCCATGGTACAAAGTCTCCACCCCAGGTTCTTCAGAATAGCTTGAGCCGACGTTCCGCAGAAATGAGATTGTACACGATCTGCGCGCCGCATTGTCAGTGTAACCAATAACCCGAGGTCCGCTTTTGGCTGGGAACCGCCGGATGCCTTTTGAGGAAACTGCCGTTCGCTGTTGCACAAAGGGTAGAACTTGGGACGTTGCAAAAGGGTTAAGTTTTGAGAATGATTTAAGGCGTCCCCTTTTTCGAAGAACCCGGCAGACACCGGGTGGTTATGCTTTCCCCTTCGACAACAGTGTGTCCCCCAGATACCAAAGGAACTTATCGAGTTGCTTATAGGTGAATGATGTGAGGCCGTAGAAATCCCGGAAGGCGTTCACTCTGCGCACAAACTCCGGGTAGCCATAGCCGTAGCGAGCGAAGGTCGCGAAGCCATCTTGTCTTCTGTAGCACCAAAGACACGGCTCAACGTTGCCGTCGTAAATGGGGTACGCCGTGGGGTTGTGCCAGTTGCAATACTTGCTGGCGAAAGCGAAGTTATTGCGTATCGTATCTCTCAATTGAACCTTGGCAATTGCATCAACGATTTCAGGCTTACCGGCCTGTACGTCCGCGTCAATCGCAAGGCTGCATATGTGTCTGGCGACGATGTTCACCGCACCAATTTGCGTGCTGTAGAGGACGTTGAGGGCTTTAGTTTTCACGGCCACTTCCCCGAAATCGGTGTTCTCGGGGAATTTCTCAAATAGCTGCGTCAACACCCATTCGACTGGCCCGTTCTCTTCGTCGAATTTCTTCTCCGCCCTTATGACCTCATCCGCAGTTGGCCGGCGCAAAATCGGGGTTGCCATAACAAAGCACCTGTTTCAAAAATCTTCGCTTTGCTCCATTATAACAGCGTCAGCTTGCCGTCGATTGTCCGCCTTGCGCCGGGTTCGGAAAGGGTAAGTTTTGAGACAGAAAGGCAGGCCTGTAAAATCAAGGCCTTGCAGGTCTCACAAGTTTGGCTCAAAATTGAGGACACGAAACTCCCCTATGCACGAGTGCGTTCGTCCTCGGACAGCCCGGCGGCCCTTGCGTCGCGAGGGTATAGTCGTGTTTCGACGACGGTTTGCATGGCTCACTATACGTTAGAAACGTACGGTTGTCAATAGTTCGAATCGCGACTGTCGAGTCGAGACATGTTAGCCTGCGCCGGCTCGGGATCGACTGCAATAACCCCTAGGGGTCTCCGAACTGCGGCCTAACTCTTCCTGCAACACCCAGGTGAGGTTAAGACGTTTCTACTGAGATTGGAGGCAGCGGCTCGAGCCGGCGGCTCGTCAGGTGTATAGTGTCTGTTACTTTGAGATCGAACTGTATGTGCTGCCTGTGTCGTACAGCGCGGCAGAGCCGCAATGCGAAATTCAAGATTCCAGATTCAAGAAGAAATCTTCGCAGAATAACAACGTCTCATGAACTAGTGCTATAGACTTCTTCGAACAATACAGGCAGAAGTGAACAGTGCCGGTCCTGGCAAAAGAATCAGCAGAGGAAACAAGGAAAGGAGCTAGATCATCATGACGAGCATGTGGGAAGCAGCACCTGACCGATTCAAGTGCACGGTCCTGGGACGAACCGGTCTACAGGTTGGACGGCTTGGCGTGGCCGCCAGTTACGGCGTTCCTGGAACTGCACTCGAGTGGGCCTTCGAGCGAGGCGTGAACTACATCTATTGGGGCAGCCGGCGGAGCGAGTCATTCAGGGATGGTCTCAAGAACCTGCGAACGAAACGCGAGCGATTCGTGCTCGTTATCCAATCCTACACGCGAGCCGCGAGCCTGATGAGCTGGAGCCTGGAGCGCGCCCTGCGCAAACTCAGCTTTGAGTACACGGACGTCCTGCTCTTGGGGCTATGGAACAAGCCCGTGTCTCCTAGAATTCTCGACGCGGCCCGGCAGCTCCGAGCGCGTGGCTTGGTGCGATTTCTCGGGGTGTCAACGCATAAGCGTACGTTGGCGCCCCAGATCGCGGCGGGTCGAGATTTTGATGTGGTGCACTTCCGGTATAACGCCGCCCATCCGGGAGCCGAAAAGGAGATCTTTCCGGAGCTGCCTCGCGCCGACCGGCCCGGCATGGTTTCCTTCACGGCCACCAGTTGGGGACAACTGCTGGGCAAGCCGACGCTACAGGGACGTCTCACAGGCACGCATCGCCTCCCCAAGTCGGAGAGGGCCCCCACGGCTGGTGACTGCTACCGTTACGTCCTGAGCCGGCCGGAGGTTGATGTATGTTTGAGTGGACCGGCGAATACTAAACAAATGGAAGAGGCGGTCGAAGCACTAGGACTCGGCCCGATGAGTGCCGATGAGTTGGCGTGGATGGGGCGCGTGGGCCGGGCAGTTGCAGGCAAATGAGGCCGAAGGAAGCAGGGTAGCGGTACAGCGCGGCAGAGCCGCGATGCCAAATTCAAGATTCCAGATTCAAGAAGAGATCTTCGCAAAATAACAACGTTTCGTGAATTAGTGCGACAGTTTGATGTAGAGGCGGCAGAACTTGTCCCGATCTGATCGGGACGCCGCCATTTGGCGAGCTAAACTCGCCGCTACCAAATCAATGTGTACTACTACGGGCACCAGCCACGCCTTGCATAGCTCATGCGCGCCTGTGATAAGATGAAAAGAAAGCAGGGGCTTTAATCCAGAGACTACGATGTTGCCGGTTGAGGACGCCGGCTGAGTGGGTTACCCCATGCTTTTCAGCGCTTCGGCTCTGATTTCCTACTGTTGCTTTGGAGGAGGCAAACATGGCAGCGAAACCCATCCCCGAAGGATTCCACACTCTGACCCCTTATCTAACCGTCAAAGATGCACCACGCGCCATCGAGTTCTACAAGCAGGCGTTTGGCGCTCAAGTGCGTGGAATCCACTACTCCCCGGACGGGAAGATCATGAACGCTGATCTCAAGATCGGTGATTCGATTTTGATGTTGAGCGAGGAATTCCCTGGCATGGGCGCCAAGTCGCCGCTTTCGCTGGGAGACTCACCGGTGAACCTTCACCTCTATGTCGAAGACGTGGATAAGCTGTTCAACCAGGCCGTTGCGGCCGGCGCCAAGGCCGTTTTTCCAGTGATGGATCAGTTCTGGGGAGACCGCTACGGCCAGGTCGTCGATCCCTTCGGCCATAGGTGGTCGATGGGGACACACAAGGAAGACCTGACCCCGGCGGAAATCGAGCAGCGGGGGCGCGCCGCGTTCGAGAAGATGCACGCGCACCAGAAGCAGCAGGCGGGATAAGTCCTGTCATGCCGGCGACGTCAGCTCTGGCGACAAGTACAAGGAACAGACGCAGCGCCGGCAAACCGGGTTGGCGGGGATATCGAGCTGCCGCCGGAATTCGACAGCGGGATCTCCGTTGACGATTTCGATCAGCACACGCCTCAATGCCACCCCGCCTGCTCCAGTTGCCACTCTGCAAACTCAACAGGCAACTCAGAACGCTGACGCTGCGTTGGTCAAATACGGGAAAACACTGTACAGGCAAGAAGGCTGCTTCACGTGTCACCGGCTCAACGGCGAGGGCGGCAAGGTCGGCCCTGACCTGACCACGGAAGGTGCGCGCAGCCGCACCGCCGAATGGCTGGTTGGCCACTTCAAAGACCCGCCCGCTTACGTACATGGTTCTGTGATGCCGCCCTTCAAGAATCTCACCGATGAGCAACTGCGAGCGCTCACGGAGTTTTTGCAGAACCAAGAAAGTCGGGGCAAGTAATTATCTCCGCTCACCGTCGTGAGCTTCGCGCATTCCGCCGCCGGGTCATTCGCCTTGCTCCCCGCGGGTCTCTCTCAGCGATTCGGCGTGCCGGCGCCTCCTGCCAACACCGCAGTGACGGAAGGAGGCAGCTTGTCGGCGTTTGCCAGCATCAGTGAGATCTGCCACATCTCGGTGGGGGACAGGCTCTGACTGAACCCCGGCATCCCTGTCAGGCGGATTCCATTCGCCACCTTCCAATAAGTTTCGCCGGGAGGATCGTCGGTGACGCCTTTTCCCTTCAACAGCTCGGGCGGCTTCGGAAACTCCCCGCGAGCAATCGCCGTCGGCTCCTTCCCGGGAACACCGTGGCACACCGCGCAATGGGTTAGATACTGCCGCGCGCCGGCAAGGTCATTGGCTTCGCTGGCCTCAATCGGTGCGGTCCTCGGCATCTCCTTTTGCAATCTTGCATCCAGCGCCGTATGCGCCAGCCACCTTTCAAACGGCATCGGAGGTGCGCTTGTAGCCACGGGCGCCGAACCGCGTGAGAAGTAGGCGTACACTCCGCCCGCAATGCAAATCAGGGTGACAATTACGCCTGCCAAGAAGCTTTTCATCTCTGACTCCTGTGTTGATTTCGCTCCGAAGGTTCTGAGCAACTGCCAAGATCCGTCATCCGCCGAAGGAACCGGCGAGCCCAGGATGTGATGCCATTCTTGCTTATCCTATAAGTGGTATTATCTATTTCAATAGTCCTTATTGACTCATTCCTACAGCGGATAACGGCCGCACTGGCGCGCGGTGTCATACATGGCCAGCACGTTGGCCACCGGCACCTGGGCCTGGATGTTATGGATGGCGTTAAAGACAAAGCCGCCGCCGGGGCCAAAAAGCTTAAGGCGCGCGCACACTTCCTTGCGAACGTCTTCGGCTGAACCAAAAGGCA